>Ga0105050_10001460_pt1 | contig 35461 bp, 29 predicted proteins | sample FRY01_FD_78088 | JGI IMG/M metagenome (GOLD analysis project Ga0105050, IMG submission 78088) | Freshwater microbial communities from Lake Fryxell liftoff mats and glacier meltwater in Antarctica - FRY-01 | ecosystem: Environmental > Aquatic > Freshwater > Ice > Glacier meltwater ...
ACTCTCTCAATGGCTTTAATGTTGATTTCCATCCAGCACCATCTGTAATCCAAATGAATTCAATGCCTTGATTATTCCAATAACGATTCATTTCTATATATTCTGTTGCTGTCGATTTTAATTTTGAACCACCGCCCCCATAAAAATTACATTCAATGAAAAACAATTTGCCATTTTTATTGATTGCAAAATCTAAATTTCTTGATGATTTATCTACTACTATATCAATATTCCACTCTGCTTTTATCTTTTTTGCATTTGCCTGAGCCATATATTGTAGTCCTAAGTTTTGGCAAGTATCAGAAACAAATTCTTCCACTAAACCTTCCATAAGTGTACCACCTCTGTTTTTTCTTCCGTTACTATCTAAACCAACTTCAACGCCTGTTGCGTAGTCAACAAGATTCTTGACTTTTTTATCTTTTAGTATTTCGCCAATTCCAGAATTTACCACGAAGTATGCTAATTCCTTGCATTCTTCATCTGTAAGTTTTCCTTTTGTAAAAGAATACTTCTTGTAAATAAAATTTTTGGTATCAATTAAAATGTCAATCGATTTTTCACGAACTGCAATAAGAGTAGGGAAGGCTTTTACTATTTGAGGATATTGTTTAATCAAATTAAACGCTTCTGCTTCAATATCTTCTTTGCCAATGAGGAAATTCAATAAGTTCAATTCCTTTTCAATTGGTTCTATATTACTGAATACTTTAGCCCAATTAACGAAATAATCCCATTTTGTAATTTTCTCTTTAAAGCTTTGCCTTATTTTATCGAAAAGCAAATCTTCATTTTGCAGATTAAGCAGGTTGCAAAGTTTGTTCATAATTGAAAATTTGAAAATTTAACTGTTTTTTTCTGACGTGTTTTTTCATTTAGCAGCTCGGTATCTTGAACCACAACATCAATATATTTTAAATTCATAGACTTTGCTGCCGCAAGGCGATGTTGACCATCTAATAAATAAAATTCTTTATCAACTGTAATTGGTATCCAAAATGTTAAATCAAAATTTGAAATAATACGATTTACCATAATGTCAGATATATTATTCACATAAGAGTATCTATTTTTGTCTATTTTAATATTATTGATATCAAACTTATTTTGTATTGTCCAGTATGGTTTATCATAATTTTTAACAAATAAGTCCTCTTTATTCAAGCTAATTGCCGGAATATAATCTCTTTTGATATAATTGTTGATTAATAATTCAGTCAACTCTCCTCTCTTTTCAGGATTGGCATTTATACTTCTTCTTGCTTTTACCCTTGAAATAGAAAATTCAGAATAAATTTCATCAAAGAAATTATCGTTATTGTCTTTGCCTTTTACATCAGAATTGCTCAACATCCATTTGTGCCCTTGCTTCTCCAATTTTGAGCAAAAATTTCTTAGTCTAATTTGTTCCTCATCATTAAATTCGTCTTTAGCATAAGAGTTAAAACTTGAAGTGTTGCTCAATGGTTTATAGGGTGGGTCGAAATAGAAAAATGAATTAGATGTGGCTTCTTTTAAAGTTGCCTCATAATCACCACAAAGAATTTCAACCTTTTGTAAAATAGTACTTACTGCTAAAATATTTTGGTCATCACAGATAGTTGGCTTTTTATAACTACCCATTGGTACATTATACCCATTACTTTTATTTACTCTGTAAAGACCGTTAAAACAAGTGCGATTGAGGAAAATAAACAAAGCGGCTTGTCCGCTTTTTTCTTCTTTTCTTGTGTTGTACAATTCCCTTTTTTTGTAATAATATTCTTTTTTTTCTTCATCTTTGCCTTCAAGCTTGTGGTATTCATTTTGAAGAATTTGGAGAATAGAAATAAGTTCTTTTGGCTTTGATGCAATGGTTCTATAAGTGTTTATTAGGTCTGCATTTATATCATTAATAACTGCTTTCTCTAATTTTGGAAAATTTTCAAGCATCCAAAATAAAATTGCTCCGCTACCCACAAAGGGTTCTAAGTACGTGAATTTTTTGTTTGTGATTTCATAAGGCAACGACCTTTCAATCTCGTTTATGAGTTGTGTTTTACCACCTGCCCATTTTAAAAATGGTTTTGCTATTCCGTTTTTCATATTAATGTTTTTAAAATGGTTTTTGCTTTGTTTAGCCCTTGCATTGCGAATGGGTCGTTTTCAATGGTGTCGAGCAGTTTATTACTGAGCCAAAGGGTTAATAATTCTTCGTCTGTCACCATGTAATACCTAACAAGTTTAATAACTTGTTCTCTTGTTAGTCGCCTTTTTCCTCTTTCAAATGTGCTAAAATGTGCGGTTGGCTTTCTTTTTACAATGTGGCATAACTTGTATACATGCGCTATTAATCAGCGCAATAAATCCATATTTAGTATATATGCGCTCCTCAATAGCGTTTTTCTATGTTGCAAAAAAATGCTTTTTTTATTATAATTCATCAAAATGCGCATTTTTTTGTTTTAAAATACCTGAAGTCATAGTTAGATTATTCATTTTAACGCCCACAAATATAATCCATTCTCCCACAAAAGCAACTCTAAATGACCTTAAAACATTCGTCAACATTTAATCAATAAAACTTACTCCAAATCCGAAAAAACATCTTCCATTGTTGCTAGTTCACTCCTACAATTCGTTGAAATCGTAGTGTATTTTGAGATAGGATTAATTTCAACTCAAAAAATATCTTACTGCTCATTTAACAATTCTCAATTCTCCATTCTCAATTTTCAATTGAAATGTTTTTTACCAAATTTTAACTCTGTCTTTTTCGGCCAGCCACATTTTGTCGCCTTCTTTTACACCAAAAGCATCATAAAACTCTGTTAAATGTTTCAACGGACCGTTAATTCTATAGCGGGCCGGAGAGTGTGGGTCTGTTTGAATGCGGTTTCTTAGCTCTTCGTCTTTAATGTTGTTGTGCCAAACCTGTGCCCAACTCAAGAAAAAGCGTTGTTTCCAATTGAAACCATCAATCAAAGCAGGCTCTTTTTTTCCTTTTAACGAACGCACCAAAGCATAATAGGAGAGTGTTAGGCCGCCAAGGTCGGCAATGTTTTCGCCAATTGTGAGTGAACCATTTATGTTCACACCAGGCAGCGGTTGAAACTGATTGAAATAGTTGATATAGTTTTGGCTCAATTCACTAAAGTTTTTGAAATCGGCCACATTCCACCAGTTTCTTAAATTGCCAGTTTCATCATATTTTGCACCTTGATCGTCAAAACCATGGGTAAACTCATGACCGATAACAGCAATAATACCGCCATAGTTTACAGCATCGTCTGCATTTGGATTAAAGAAAGGCGCTTGCAATATGCCCGCAGGAAAAACAATCTCGTTGTTCAAAGGATTGTAATAGGCATTCACCGTTTGTGGCGACATAAACCATCTTTTTTTGTCAACCGGTTTACCAATGTCTTTCAACATTTTGTTGTGGCTCCATTCCGTGTTAGAAACAATGTTCTCTATTAGTGCGTTTGGTTTTATCGCTATTTTAGAATAATCGTCCCATTGGTCGGGATAGCCAATTTTATATGTGAAAGTAGAAAGTTTTTTGCGCGCCATTATTTTAGTGCTATCACTCATCCAAGCCAATTGGTCTATTCTTTCGCCATAAACGGTTCTCACATTTTCAATCATTTCAGAAACCTTTTGTTTACTGCTTTCAGGAAAAAAACTTTTGGTATATAATCTACCTAAAATATTGCCTTCGCCCAATCCCTCTGTAACACCAATGGCTTGAATGCCTCTTTCTTTTTGCTCTTTTACACCGCCTTTTATTTTTCCATAAAAATTAAATTTTTCATCTTTAAATTGTTTTGGCAAATAGCTACAAAAACTATTAATTAGCTTATAAAAAGTATAAAGTTTAAGGGTTTCAATAGGTGTGCGGGTCAGAATATTATTTAGGTTGCTAATGTATTTTTTGTTTTGAAGAATAACTGTGTCTGCAACAATGCCTTGTTTTTTTGCAAAAAGATTCCAATCAATGTTTTTTGATAGGGTGTTCAATTCCGCAGAAGCCACTTTGTTGTATGTTAATTCAGGGTCTCTTAATTCCACATTGCTCAATTGGATATTTGCAATGCTGCTTTCAAAGTTTAAAAGCGTTGTGCCTGCTTTGGTAATGGTTTTATTCGATAAAGCCATTATTTTGTCAACATGCTTGGCAAATTCGGTTCTAATGTTTTTCATTCTTTCATCTTTTCCAGAATAAAATCCTTTTTCGCCCAAACTAAGTCCACTTTGCACAAATTTAACCGCATTCATGCTGCTGTTTTTATCGTCTGCATCCACATAAACACCTATTAAAGTTGGGATGCCAATTATTTGCAATTCTCCCGAAAGAGCCGTCCAATCTTCAATCGTTTTAATGCCATCAATTTTAGAAATATAAGACTCCAATGGCTTTAAACCTAGTTTGTCAATTGCGTTGGTGTCCATAAACGAACGGAACATATCCGCTATTTTTTGTTCGTCAGAACCAGCCTTGTTATCTTTATTCTTGCTCACCTCATCAATAATACCTTTCAGTTTAATCTCGGTGTTTTCTTTATCCAAAATACCAAAAGCGCCCCAGTTTCCTTCGGTGCTAGGCACAGGATTTAGCTTTTTCCATCCGCCATTTGCAAAACTATCAAAATCATCTTGCGGGCGGTAGCGCCTGTCTAACGATGAGGTGTCAAAAGCTATAAACTCCTTTTCTTTCATATTGTTTGCGGATTTTGTGGTGTTGTTGCAAGCCTGCAATCCGGCAATTGCCAAGATGGAAAGACAAGTGTTTTTTATCATCAATTTCATAGTGGCAATTTTAGTGAAAATAATTAACTTTGTATTCTAAAAATCGATGAAAATGATAAAAGTTAATTTAATAGGAATTTGCTGTGCTTTAATGTCTAATTTTGGTTTGCAAGCGCAAGCCAATTTAAAGTTTGATGTGGACACCGCAAATTTTGGAAAAGTGTACGAAGGCGACACCGTTAGATACGAATTTGGGTTTACAAACATAGGTACAGAGGATTTAATAATTAAACAAGCGTGGCCTGCCTGCGGCTGCACATACCCAACTTTTACGGAAGGGGTCATTAAACCAGGAGAAAGAGGAAGCATCAAAATTGAGTTCAGAAGTGCCGGTTTTGCTGGCCATAATCTAGTGAAAAATATTATTGTCATTAATAATGGACCAGAGAGATATGCTGTTTTCAGAGCCAAGGTGGTGGACAAAAACATGGAAGCAGAAATTTTGAACTACAAAGAAAAAGCGCCTGCAACAGAAAAGAAAAAAGAAAAGAAATCTAAAAAGGCGAAGGTTTTTAAACCAATGATCACACCAGATTTTTAATTTATTTCAGAATGAAAACAGTTTTAATTACAGGTGCAAATGGTTTGTTAGGTCAAAAATTAATAGACCTTTATTTAACCAAAAAAGACAAAAAAGTGATAGGCACGGGAATAGGAGTGTGTCGCCATTTAAAAAAAGGAGCCTTCACATATATTCAATTGGATATTGCCGATAAACAGCAAGTGGACAATGTTTTAAACGAAACAAAACCAGAAACTGTTATTAACACCGCTGCCATGACCAATGTAGATGCCTGCGAAACAGACAAAGAAGGCTGCGACAAACTTAATGTTCAAGCTGTTGACTACTTGGTGGAAGCTTGCAATGTCATCAATGCACATTTCATTCATATTTCTACCGATTTTATTTTTGATGGCACGCATGGCCCACTTTCCGAAGAAGAAATTCCCAATCCATTGAGTTATTACGGTCTTTCAAAATTGAAAGGCGAAAAAATTGTATTAGAAAAATCCAATTCCTTTGCCATACTAAGAACGGTTTTGGTGTATGGAGTGGTGGCAGATATGAGCCGAAGCAATATTGTATTATGGGCAAAAGGTGCATTGGAAAAACAACAACCGATGAAAGTGGTGAACGATCAGTTTCGCACCCCAACCTTAGCCGAAGACCTAGCAATGGGCTGTTTTCTGGCAGAGGACAAAGCAGCCAAGGGCATTTTTAACATTTCGGGAAAAGACTTTATGGGCGTGGATGAATTGGTTTATAGAGTAGCCGATTTTTTTGGGTTCGATAAATCATGTGTAAGCACCACAAATTCTGAAACCCTGAACCAAGCGGCCAAACGCCCCCCAATCACAGGTTTTAAAATAGACAAAGCCATTCGAGAATTGGATTATGCGCCTCATTCTTTTGAAGAAGGCTTGGCTGTTGTTGCTGCACAATTGGGCGCAAATTAAATGGGATAAATTATGAGAACGATATTATTAACCATTATTACTTCATTGTTGTTTACAAAAATACAAGCACAAATAATAGAAGCCTCAAAACTTCAAATTGGCATTAATTTTTCGCCCGATGGGTGTTACCGTTTAATGGAAGAAAATGAATTTACCAGTAAAAATGGATTTAAAGATTTAATGGATAAAAACGAAACATTCAAACTTGGTTTTACAACGGGCGTGAATGTTTATTACCAATTTAATAGGATGTTTGGCTTAGAAACAGGTGTTCAATATGCAAACAGGGGTTTTCAAACTAAAAAAAGCGACTTTTTTTTATTCTCGGTTGATCCTCTTATGTCAGTTAATGTCCGAACAAAATATATTTATAAGTATCTAGACATTCCACTCAAAGTAAATTACACCTTTGGCAATGGTAAAATAAAGTATATTGCTGGATTTGGCGTTATTAATAGTTTTATTCTTGTTGCACAAAGAAAAACCGTTGGTTATTATAATGACAAAGGATCTAGAATGGGTACGAAAGAGCAAATCAGCGAAAGCACTAATCCGTTTGTACTTTCCCCAACTGTCAGCTTTGGTGCAGATTATCATCTAAACAATAAAATAAATTTTAGAATAGAACCTAATATTAAATTTGCAATTATGTCGGCACACAATAAGCTTAGTTTCAATCAATATTTATATAGCGCAGGACTGAATTTTAGTGTTTTATACCGTTTAAAATAAATAACGCATTTCTATTGAAAAACTTTGGATAAATTCTATCTAACTCTCAATGTTTTATGCTAATTTTGTCTTGTTTTTATAAGAAATAATTTCTAAATTGCAACTTTAATACCATCATGAAAAAGGCTTCCCTAATTATATTTTTAACCTTCTGTTTTTTGAATTTATTTTCTAAATCAAATTTAGATTCTATTTATGCAAAAGATGTTTATTTTCAAAAAATCATAAAAACGAATTCTAAAGTCCCTGTTTTTTATAATGATGAGGTAAAAATAAATATCACACACCTTTTAAAAAACACATCCAATGAAACCTCTGTTATTTTGGGGAAATTAGTGTATTACCAAAAAACACTTGGTGGATATTTCGATAAAGTGCAAATTCCACAGCAATTGTTTTTAACCGCTTATGCAAGTAGCCATGTCAATGTAAATTATGTTTCCCCAGATGGTGTTTCTGGGCTTTGGGGTTTGCAACATGCCATTGCTCAAAAATATGATTTAGTTACCAATAGTTATGTGGACGAAAGACGCGACCCAGAAAAAAGCACAATTGCAGTTGCCAAATGTTTTGTTGATGTCAATAAAATTTACAACGATTGGCTAAAAACCATTGTTGCTTGCCGCATTGGGCCCATCAATTTGAATTTAGCCATCAGAAGATCCGGAAATTCAATGGATTATGAAGTGATTCACAAAAAACTTAGTGCTGTTGACAGGCAATATGTCGAAAAATATATGGCCATTTGGTATGTTTGGAATTTTTATACAGAATATAAAATTAAACCATTTAAAAAAGAGTTTATTGATTATGATACTGTCCATGTGCAAAAAGAAGTTAGCTTTGCGGTTCTTTCCGATTTTTTAGAAATGCCTATTGTAGATTTACAAACCTTAAATCCAGAACTAAGACTTAATATTGTTCCAGTTTTTTACAATAAAATTGGATTAAAATTACCAGCAGAAAAAATTGATGTTTATAGGAATAAATACTTGGAGATTTTTCCTCCAGAATTTATTTTAGTAGTAGATACTTTGGTTATTGATTCATTGGGCAATGATAGTTTTGTTGTAATAAAAAAGCCAATAGAGTTTAATAAACATTTAGATCAAAAAAACAAAAACACAAGCAAAGCAACAGTTATTTACACGGTTAAAAAAGGCGATGTTTTAAATTTAATAGCCGATATTTTTGATGTAAGTATTAATGATATAAAAAACAAAAACACTATCAAACGAAATACAGTGTTAGTGGGGCAGAAACTTAAAATAGAAGTGCCTTTAGAAAAAAAAGAATATTATAATAAAATTAATAAAATGACGATGGCTCAAAAAAAGAAAATGGCCAAAAAATCATGAGAAAATTTGTAATTTCAATCATTCTACTATTTGTTTTTTCTTGCTCGCAAACCAAAGAAAAATCTCCCGAAGCCGCCATGTTGGATAAGGAAAGACAATCTGTTTTTAAGAATTTATTGAGTAATAAAATTGTTGATGATAACTTTAAAACACTCAATTATTTTGATTGGGACAGTAATTTTATTGTTTCTGCAACTATTGAATTGCTAAAACCTGAAAAAATTTATTTTGCTACAAATACAGATCGCAAACCTGAATATTTCAAAGTGGCAAAATTGAATTTTGTATTGAATGAAACTGCTTGTTCTCTTATAGTTTACGCAACAGAAGAATTTAATTCGCAAGCATTATTTATTCCTTTTAAAGATAAAACAAATAATAAAGAAACTTATGGCGCAGGCAGATATATTGAAATGAAAGGCGATTTAACCCAAGCGAAATTAACCCTTGATTTTAACAGAGCTTTCAACCCTTATTGTCATTATAATGATAAATACAGTTGCCCTATTGTTCCCATAGAAAACAAGTTGAATGTTTCTGTTTTTGCAGGCGAAAAAAAATTATATTAGTTTTTGCTCATATTTAAAAAGGAATGCATTTTACTTGGTGTTTAATGCCAATAAAGTTCAGTTCATCAATTAAATCCTTGTTAATTTCTACTTTAATATCTGTGCTATACATATTAATCTTGTATTTTCTTTCGGGGTCAAAATAGGCGATTTCAAAAGGTTTTTCGCCCGGATATTTGTTCATAATATGGAATATTTCATCTACCAAATGATTGTTCAACATATCGATATTCAAAAACACCATAAATCCTTTTATATAGGATTCATTAATACTCTCAAGTTTAATAATACTTTGTACATTTATAGAATAGGTGCCATTTCGGTATTTGTCTTCCAGTTTGCCTTTTACAACAATAAATTCGCCTTCTTTCGTATAATTTTCAAACTGGGTTAAACTTTCTTTTGAAAGAAAAAAATCAAAGTTGGAATTATAATCTTGTAAATTGAATTTTGTAGTTCTTATGTTTTTTTTGTTCATAAAGGTTTCTGATTTGGCAACCATTCCGCCAATAATAAAATTGTACTTCTCTGCTTTCAACATATTTTCAATACTATGCAACTCACTAATTTCTGTGTTAGTAATGGTTTTGTATTCAACTGCATAAGTATCAATAGGGTGTTTTTTTATATAAATACCCAGCATGTCTTTTTCATACTGACATTCTTCAATAATAGTGAAGTGCTCGGATTTGAGAAATTTGGGCGGTCCAACATTCTCGCTAGCTGTTCCAGCAAACAATGAATTTTGGGTGCTATTTTTTGCATCTTGGGTATTCGTTCCATATTTTATAGCAACATCAATTCCAGACATTTCTGTTCCATTTATTTGGATGTTAAAATATTGGGCTTTATGCAAAGTTGTGTCAAACTCAAAAGCACCGCCTTTTACCAAGGCTTCTAATGTTCTTTTATTCAAGCTTTTAAGATTACATCGACTGGTGAGGTCAAAAATGTTTTTATAAATGCCATTTGCATTTCTTTCTTCAATAATATTTGTGGCTGGGGCATCGCCAACCCCTTTCACAGCGCACAATCCAAATCGGATTTCTCCTTTTTTATTTACAGAAAAGTCCAACAAACTTTCGTTGACATCTGGCCCCAAAACTGGCACCTTCAATCGTTTGCATTCTTCCATCATAAACCCAAGTTTTTCTATGTTGCTGCTGTTGTTGGACAATACCGCAGCCATATACTCTGCTGTGTAGTGCGCCTTTAAGTAACCGGTTTGAAAAGCAACAAAAGCATAACATGTAGAGTGAGATTTATTAAAAGCATACGAAGCAAATGCCTCCCAATCTTTCCAAACTTTTTCACATTTTGTAATATTCAAGCCTTTGGCTTTGACACCATCCATAAATTCGGATTTTAATTTATTGAGGTCATTAATATTTTTTTTACCCATGGCTTTTCTCAACCCATCGGCCTTTCCTTTTGTGAAACCTGCCAAAGATTGGCTCAAAAGCATCACTTGTTCTTGATAAACCGTTATTCCATAAGTATCTTTTAAGTAGTCTTCCATTTCTGGAAGATCATAAATAACCTCTTCTTCACCATGTTTTCTTTTTATATATTTAGGAATATATTCCATAGGTCCTGGTCTGTAGAGCGCGTTCATGGCAATTAAATCCTCAAATTTATCGGGTTTTAATTCTTTTAAATATTTTTGCATACCAGGGCTCTCAAACTGAAAAGTGCCTAGTGTATCTGCTCTTTGATAAAGTTCAAATGTTTTTTGGTCATCCAATGGCAATTCATCCAATTCTATAATCACGCCATGGTTCAATTTTATGAGTGCTACCGCCTTTTTTAGAATTGTTAATGTTTTTAATCCTAAAAAATCCATTTTTATAACGCCTGCATCTTCCACAACTTTCCCATCATATTGGGTTAAATAAAGCACCGATTCTTTTGAAATTGCAACGGGTAAAATCTCCTTTAAATCTTTTGGCGCAATGATGATACCTGCGGCATGAACGCCCGTGTTTCTAACAGAACCCTCCAACAACTCAGCCTGGTGTAAAATTTCGTGATAATGGCTTTTTGGGTCTTTGTAATATTCTCTTAACAACATCAAGTTGGGAATTTCCTCTTGCCTAATGGTTATGGTGCCTTGGCTTTCTATTTCCAAAGGTTCGCCATCTTCGTCTATTTCTTCAACAACTTCCTCTTTCCCTTCTATTTTATCATGAAAAATTTGTTTTAAATTAAGTCCTAAAGGTTTTGTTGGAAATAGTTTTGTTAAAGCATTGGATTCGTCAACTGGCAAATCCATTACTCTCGCAACATCTTTCACACTCATTTTGGCCGCCATTTTTCCATAAGTTACAATTTGACCTACTTTTTCTTTGCCATATTTTTCTACCACATAATCAATTACTTTTTGTCTGCCTTCGTCATCAAAATCAGTGTCTATATCTGGCATTGATTTTCTATCTGGATTTAAAAATCTTTCAAAAAGCAAATCATATTTTATGGGGTCAATATTAGTAATGCCTGTGCAATAGGCAACAGCACTGCCCGCAGCAGAACCCCTTCCAGGACCAACCAAAACGCCCAATTCTTTTCCTGCTTTAATAAAATCAGCTACAATTAAAAAATATCCAGCAAACCCCATTTTTCTAATGGTCTCTAGCTCAAAATCTAAACGCTCCTGAATGTTTGGTGTTATATCTGTGTATTTAATTTTGGCTCCACGAAAGGTTAAATCCTTTAAGTAATCAAATTGATCTAAAACATTTGGATCTAATGTTGTATTATCAATTACAATAGGTTTTGTATTGGTTTGAAACTCTTTTGGAATTGGAAAATTGGGTAATAAAATATCTTTTTTAAGATTAATATGGTCTATTTTCCCAAGTATTTCTAGTGTATTGTCCAATGATTGCGGAATGTCTTTAAAAAGAACACCCATTTCTGCTTTTGTTTTAAAATAAAAATTATCATTTGGAAAAGCAAAGCGCTTGCCTTTAAATCCATTTTCATCATCACTGTAATCAGCTTTTGGGGTCGATTTTTTCTCGCCTGTATTCACACACAACAAAATGTCATGCGCCTCTGAATCTTCTTTTTCCACATAATGGGAATCATTTGTAGCTATCATTTTTATTTGATACTTGTCAGCAAATTTAATAAGAACTTCGTTCACCTTTTCTTGGTCTGCAAGCTCGTGCCTTTGCAGTTCTATATAAAAGTCTTCGCCAAAAACATCCAACCACCATTTTAATTCCTCTTCGGCCTCTTTTTCTCCTTTTTTTAATATTAGTTGTGGAATAATAGCACCCAAACAACAAGAAGTAGCAATCAATCCTTCATGAAATTGAGCAATTAAAGCTTTGTCAATTCGAGGGTATTTGCTATACATACCTTCAATATATCCAAGTGAGCATAATTGAGTGATATTTTCATATCCTTTTACATTTTTAGCCAATAATAATTGATGGTATCGCACATCTTTGTCATCTTTGGTAAATGTTTTTCTTAAACGGTCGGTGGATACATAAAACTCACAACCAATTATTGGTTTTATAACATCTGGGTTTTCTTTTGTGTTATATTTATTTGCTTCTGCAACAAACTGAAAAACACCAAACATATTTCCATGGTCTGTTATGGCAATTCCTTTTTGCCCATCGGCTACGGCTTTTTTGTATAATTTAGAAATTGAGGCGGCACCATCAAGCAAAGAAAATTGTGTATGGTTGTGTAAATGAATGAAATCGGGCATTGCGGGAAGTAAAAATTATGTTGTAAAAATAGATTTTTACTTTGCCTATTAAAAGCAATGTTGAAAACTTAAACCAAAATTTATTAACTACATATTTCTTCTATATTGGCCGCCAACTTCAAACAGTGCGTTGGTAATTTGTCCTAAAGAACAGACTTTACTCGCCTCCATCAATGCTTCAAACATATTTTTATTTTCAATAGCAATTATTTGAAGTTGCTTCAATTGTTCTTTCGCAATATCTACATTTCTAATTTGCAAATCATGCAGCATATTAATTTGATATTGTTTTTCTTCCTCAGTGGCTCTTATCACTTCTTTTGGCAAAACAGTAGGGGAGCCTTTGCTGCTTAAAAAAGTATTTACACCAATAATTGGAAATTCGCCAGTGTGTTTTAATGTTTCGTAATACAAGCTTTCTTCTTGTATTTTTGATCGTTGATACATGGTTTCCATTGCACCCAAAACACCGCCTCTTTCGGTTATTTTGTCAAACTCTTGCATAACAGCATCTTCCACCAAATCGGTCAACTCTTCTATAATAAACGAGCCTTGAATTGGGTTTTCATTTTTGGCCAAACCAAGCTCTCTGTTTATAATTAATTGAATGGCCATCGCTCTTCTCACACTTTCTTCTGTAGGCGTAGTAATGGCTTCGTCATAAGCATTTGTGTGCAAACTATTGCAATTATCGTATATTGCATATAAAGCTTGAAGAGTTGTTCTAATATCATTAAAATCAATTTCTTGGGCATGTAAACTTCTGCCACTTGTTTGAATATGGTATTTCAACATTTGGCTGCGTTCGTTTGCGCCATATTTTAATTTCATTGCTTTTGCCCATATTTTTCTTGCCACTCTGCCAATTACAGCATATTCAGGATCTATACCATTGCTAAAGAAAAAGGAAAGGTTTGGGCCAAACTCATTGATATCCATTCCTCTGCTAAGGTAATATTCTACAAATGTAAAGCCATTGGCAAGCGTAAAAGCCAATTGTGTAATAGGATTGGCGCCAGCTTCTGCAATATGGTAACCACTTATGGATACTGAATAAAAATTTCTAACCTTGTGTTCAATAAAATATTCTTGCACATCGCCCATCAATCGCAAAGCAAACTCTGTAGAAAAGATACATGTGTTTTGTGCTTGGTCTTCTTTCAAAATATCTGCTTGCACAGTTCCCCTTACTTGAGCAAGCGTATCAATTTTTATTTTTTCATATACATCATTTTCTATCACTTGATTGCCCGTAACGCCCAAAAGCATTAGCCCTAAACCATCATTTCCTTCTGGTAATTCTCCTTGATAGGTTGGTACTGATTGATTTTTTGCTTTAAAAATTGCTTCAATTTTGCTTTTTACTTCGTTTTCTAAACCATTTTTTTTGATATAAATTTCACATTGTTGATCAATAGCGGCATTCATAAAAAATCCAAGTAACATTGGCGCAGGGCCGTTTATTGTCATAGATACAGATGTTTTTGGGTCGGCAAGGTTAAAGCCACTATAAAGTTTTTTTGCATCGTCTAAACAGCAGATACTAACGCCAGAATTTCCGATTTTTCCATAAATATCTGGACGAACATGAGGGTCGTTGCCATATAAAGTAACACTGTCAAATGCAGTTGAAAGTCTTTTTGCAGGCATTCCAAGGCTTACATAATGGAATCTTCTGTTGGTTCTTTCGGGACCTCCTTCGCCAGCAAACATCCTTGTTGGATCTTCTCCTTCTCTTTTAAAAGGATAAATTCCGGCAGTGTATGGAAATTCGCCAGGTATATTTTCTTGCAATTGCCATTTCAATCTGTCGCCCCAAGACTCAAACTTTGGTAAAGCAATTTTTGGAATTTGCGAATGGCTTAAGCTTTCGGTATGTGTTTTGATTTTTATTTCTTTGTCTCTTACCTTAAAAATATAATATTCGTCTTTGTATTTTTTAACCAAAGCGTCCCAGTTTTCAATTAAATCTCTGTTCTCTGGGCTAATCTTTCTTTCTATTTTTAAGATTTCTTGCTCAATGGCTTCAATAATCGATTGGTTTTTTAAGTTTGATGCACTCATAAAATTTATGTTCGCAAAAATAAGCAATATTATGAAACAAACAGAAACAACAAGTAAATTTCCACAATTTAGATTTTTTGCATTTATTTCAATTTTTTTATAATAAGTTTGCACCTAACATGAGCGATTCAAAAAATAAATTTCATCACATTGCTATTGCAGGTAATATTGGTAGCGGAAAAACCACACTGGCCAATCTTTTATCGAAGCATTACAATTGGGAAATTCAGTTAGAAGATATGGATGAAAACCCATATATCACTGATTTTTATGAAGATATGCAAAGATGGAGTTTCAATTTACAAGTCTATTTTTTAAATGTTAGGTTCAAAAACATACAGAAAATAAGAAGCAGTAATCAAACTGTAATTCAGGATAGAACAATTTATGAAGATGCCAAAATTTTTGCACCCAATCTTCATGCAATGGGACTTATGAGCACACGCGACTTTGAAAACTACATCGCTTTGTTCGATTCTTTAAACCAAATGATTCAACCGCCAGATTTGTTGATTTATTTAAGGGGAACAATACCTACATTGGTAAAACAAATACAATTAAGAGGTAGAGATTATGAAGATGGTATTCGTTTAGATTACTTAAAGAGACTGAATGAACGCTACGAAGCTTGGATTTCTTCATACAAAGGCCGCTTATTGGTATTAGACATTGATGAATTGGATTTTGCAAATGATAAAAATGATGCCAATTTGGTTTTGACAAAAGTGGAAGCAGAAATTAACGGACTTTTTTAGATTTTTAATACTTTTTAAACAAAAAAAGCCTTACGCTATTGCGTAAGGCTTTTTTTGTTTAATTAATTTTAGTTGATAGAAATACTAGAACTTAATTTAATACTTTGAGTTTCTAACTTCATTAGCTCTCTTAGTTCATATAGTTCTTTTTGCAGCCGTTTGATTTTGGCCTCTCTTAGCTTTATATCCTCTTCCGAATCACAATTTTTTATTTTGTTTTCGTGATATTTTACTTTAATTTGTATCATCGCAGTAACAAGTGTCATTGCTTCACCTATGTTAAACTCACCTTCTATTAATTGGATATTCATTTTTTTTGATTAATATTTTTAATTTAGTTTCTTATTGTCCTTGTCCTAATGAATAGGCAACTTTATTGTCAAATTCGTAAAGATTTTCTGTTTTAATCGTATCAATATTCGCTGCTATGGCTGCTGTTAAAAGCGCAACAATTTCTTTTTTATCAATGGTTTTATTTCCTTTAGCTTTGAATCTACATCTCCAATGGTCTGTGCAAAAGGTTTCTTTAAACCCATCTGGCCAAACTTTAATGCCCCTGTTTGTAACCATTATTAGTTCAGTATTTTCTTGGGCTATGGTTTTTAATTTTTCGGCAATTTCATTAGGATTTGTTCCTTTCCAATCTACAAAAATATCGACACCCTTCAATTCTTTGTTTTTTGCTGCTTGGCGTTTATATTTAGGAAGATTAAGTGCTGTATTATTAGCATAATTAACCGTTTTTAAAACCTCAGGTTTTTGTCCTAAGTTATTAATAACCGCTTGCGAAAATTCGCTCGTGCTTAATTTTTGTTTGCTGATTCCTTCTTTAAAAATATCGTAAGTATGTTTGCCTTCCTCTATTGTTTTTAACCATGCGTTTTGTACTTTTTCTGCTATTTCAGTTTGTCCAATATGATTAAGCATCATGACAGCGCCTTGCAAAAGCCCAGAAGGATTTGCTAAGTTTTGACCTGCTCTTCGAGGGGCCGAACCATGAATGGCTTCAAACATTGAACATTCTTCGCCTATATTTGCCGACCCAGCTAATCCAACAGAACCTGTTATTTGAGCAGCAATGTCCGATAAAATATCCCCATATAAATTTGGCATTACAATAACATCAAAAGCTTCTGGCGTATCGGCCATTTTTGCAGCGCCAATATCTATAATCCAATGCTCGTTTTCTATTTCAGGATAGTCTTTTGCAATCTCGTCAAATATCTGATGAAACATTCCGTCCGTTTGTTTCATTATATTATCTTTTGTAAAACAGGTTACTTTTTTTCTGTTTTGTTGTTTCGCATATTCAAAAGCATAGCGCACAATTTTTTCGCAACCAGGGCGACTAATTAATTTTAAACATTGAACAACCTCATCCGTTTGCTGATGCTCGATGCCTGCATAAAGATCTTCTTCATTTTCTCTCACAATCACAATGTCCATAATGGGGTGTTTTGTGCTGATAAAAGGAGCTAAACTCATACAAGGACGCACATTGGAATAAAGTCCAAGAAATTTTCGAGTTGTTACATTCAAACTTTTGTAACCTCCACCTTGCGGGGTTGTGATGGGAGCTTTTAAAAATATCTTGTTTTTTCTTATAGTATCCCACGAAGCATCAGATATTCCTGAAGAGTTACCTGCTAGATAAACTTTTTCGCCAATTTCAATTTCTTCAATCTCAATTTTTGCACCTGCGGCTAAAATAATGTTTAATGTGGCGTCCATTATCTCTGGACCAATGCCATCACCTTTTGCTACTGTAATTTTTGTCATATTTATTTTGATTAATTTTATTGGTGCAAAAATATTTCTTTAAATCCATTGTTTTTTATTTATCTTTGTAATGCTAATCATAAATATTTTTAATGAATTATACTCTCAATCAGTTGCAGATTTTTTTAAAAGTTGTGCAAACAAATAGCGTAACCAAAGCAGCAGCAGCTCTTAATTTGACACAACCTGCGGTTTCTATTCAGTTAAGAAATTTTCAAGACCAATTTAAAATCCCTTTAACGGAGGTAGTTGGGCGCAATATTTTTATTACAGATTTTGGAAAAGAAATAGCCGAAGCTGCCGAAAATATTATTAATCAAGTGTATGCCATCAATTATAAAACATTGGCTTATCAAGGCAAGTTGGCTGGAAGGTTAAAGATTTCTGTTGTTTCAACTGGAATATATGTAATGCCATTTTTTCTTTCTGGTTTTATTAATGAACACACGGGGGTGGAGCTATTGATGGATGTAACAAATAAAAGTAAGGTGCTTGAAAGTTTGGAAAACAATGAAGTTGATTTCGCTTTGGTGTCCATTTTGCCAACCAATTTAAAAATTGAAAAATTGGATTTAGTTGAAAATAAATTGTTTTTGGTTGGCATTGCCAATAATGATTTTGATGAAACACTTCATTCTAACGAAATTTTTAATAATTTGCCACTCATTTTTAGAGAAAAAGGTTCGGGAACTAGGCAAACGATGGAACAATTTATTGAACAAAATAAAATTTCCGTCACGAAAAAAATGGAACTTACCTCAAATGAGGCTGTCAAGCAAGCCATTATAGCTGGCCTTGGTTATTCAATCATGCCGCTTATAGGAATTAAAAAAGAATTGAGTAACCACGCTATGAAAATTATACCTACAAAAGGCTTGCCTATAAAAACATCTTGGAGTTTAATTTGGTTGAAAAGCAAAAAGCATTCGCCTGTTTCTGCTGCCTTTATCGATTATTTAAAACTTGAAAAAAATAATATTATTGCGGAGAAATATAGTTGGACAGAGGGGTTTTGAATTACATCATTCAATTAATTGCAACTCACAGATATTAGGATTTATTTTAGAATGTTTTAAAATACACTTTCCTATGTTGTCGCTGTTAATTTTAAATGATGGAGATTGCTTCCTAACATAGTTAGTGTTATTTTTTTTGAAGGTAATTATAACATCTCCTTCATCTACCAAATGGTTTTCATAGCTAATGTCGATTGGTTTTGTGTATTCATAAAAATATTTTAAATGCACTTTTTCGGTTAGTTTCATTAAGCCCAAAAAAGCAATAGGGAAAATAAATATTAATAAGATGAAAACACTTACTGCATAAGACTTTTTGGGTAAATAATTAAGTTTTAATAAAGACAAATACTGGTCTTTTTTATAAAGATTGTTCGATAAAAAGTATGCCCCAATTCCAAAGCAAAGCACACCGAGCAGTGCCATGAAAATATTATATGAGGCATAATTTATAAACCAATTATTGTATGCAGTCATAAAACCAAACAAACAAAATATAATTGACAAAATAATTCTTTTTTTGTGTGGAAGAATAGATTCTTCGTTCAAATATGTTTTAACGAAGTTTTTGTGTTTTTGTTCCTGATGTCTTTTTAATTTTTCTTGAACCGTTTCATTATTTCTATTAGATTGTGTCGTTTTTCCATCTCTCGAAATTGTGTTTTGGGGATGTTTGGATTCAAAATAAAATTGCCTAAGCGCATTGTCGTAGATTTCTTTTTCAAGTGGTTCGGATAAAACATTGTATCCTTGCGTAATGATTTTAAAATATTCTTCAGCCGATTTTTCCTTGGGGTTGGTGTCTGGATGGTATATTTTAGCCAACTTAATGTATGTTTTTCTAATGACTTCAATATCTGAATACCACTCTAAATTCATTAATTGATAATAATTATGTTCGACACCCATAGTTTAATGCAAATTTAACTTGTTGTTTGAAAATAATCTACTATTTTTGCATTTTATTTTTATGGAAAATACAACTTTGAAAAACGACTCTGTACCTTTTGGTATCTCAAAAATTGTTTTAAGCATTATTGCTATTTTAACATCTCCAATTCTTGTTGGCTTTATTGCTGGCGTGGTAGCAATTTTTTTAACAGACAAAGACAATCAAATGGTTAAAGGTTTCCCAAATAACTATTCGGAAAGCGCATTAAAAACACATAACACTGGCAAGATTTTATCTTGGGTTGCGTTTATTGTTTCTGTTTTGGTTGCTTTTTATGTGCTTTATAATTTTGGGAAATATGGCACTTTAGATTCAAGTAATCACTAGTTTCTTTTTTCTTTCTCTCGTTTGAACAATTCTTTGGTACAATTTTAGTTGTATACATAAAGGAATGCGTATTTTTTTATTAGTTTCAATATTTTCTTTATTTCAGCTTGTCTTGTTTAGTCAAATTAGTGTAAATAAGAGTGAGTATGATTTTGGCAATATTGAAGTTTTTTATAACGACACTGCCTTTTTTGAAATAACAAATACGACAAATAAAAAAGCATTTATTTTGCCTACAAGGCCTAATGACGATTATGCAATTTTAATTTCTAGCCAAACAATTGAAGCTGGCGAAACCATAAGAATAGGCATAGTCTATTACACAGAACAAAAAGGAAGATTTAATGTAGCTGCGCCTTTGTATTTTAGCAATATGGTCAATCCAGTTAATTTTTTTGTTAAGGGAAATATTAAAAGTTTTCATCCCTATGCATTGGTGAAATGTCCATCAATAGAAAATTCTAAACCCTTGCCACAAAGAATTGTGCCTTTAGTAGTTGTTATAAAAGACGCCCAAACTCAAAAAATAATTGAACAATCGAGTTTGCAAGCTAAAATAAACACAATTAATATACCTTGTTCAAAAACTTTTTATACCAATAAACACAGTTGTAAATGTGACTATGGAAATATTGGTTTTGTTGCAGAAGCCGAAGGCTATCAACCAAAAGAAAGTTTGTTTTTTTATGATAAAGAACATTTTTACCATGAAATATTTTTAGAAAAAAAAGAAGTAGTTTTATCAGAAAAGGAAATTGTAGTTGAAAACGAAATTGTTAAAGAAGAAACTAAGCCAGATGTAGTATATGTTCCAATAGAAAAAATAAAAGATTCGATAGTCGTAAAAAGTAAAGATAGTATCAAGCCATTATTGCCGAAATACAAACCCAATCATTTAATTTTTGTTATTGATATTAGCGGCAGTATGAAAGACAGCACCAAGTTGAATTATCTTAAAATTTCGATGATGGAAATGGTAAAAATTCTTCGACCTGAGGATTATTTTACATTAATAACTTATGCCGGTCGCTCAAAAGTTGTATTTGAAAATATAAATGGATTAAATAAAACTCAAATATTTGAAGCTATTGATAGTTTGAATGCAAAAGGGGGCAGTTATGGTTCCGAAGGTTTAATTACAGCTTATGAAAAGGCACACAGTTATTACATAAAAAATGCGAATAATCAAGTGTTTTTAGCAACTGATGGTCTTTTTAATGGTGGTTCAATTACCAATGAACAACTATTTAAAATTGCGAAAAAGGAGTACAACAAATTTGAAATAAAACTCACTACAATTGGCTTTGGTAAGGATGAAAAAGCGCTTGCTTTTATGAGAAAGTTAGCCGAAAATGGAGGGGGAAATTTTATTTTAATTAAATATATTCCTCAAGATATTGAAGTCTTGGAAATGGAAGTAAAAGCACAATCAATTGTCAGATAATTTTCAGTTTTGGCAATTGATTATTAAACCATGTAATTTGTCGTTTTGCATAATTTCTGCTGTGTTGTTTTATTTTTTCAATAACAAATTCTTTTTTCACTTTGCCTTCAAAATAATCCCACCATTCAGAGTAGCCGACTGTTTTTAGCGCGTTTAACGCTCGGTTTTTATAAAATGATTTTGCCTCATTTTCTAAACCATCTTGAATCATATAATCCACTCTTTTATTTATTCTATCGTATAATTCAGTTCTTTTTAGTTCAATGTATTGAATATCAATTTCTATTTTCCATATAAATTCAGGAACATCTGCTTTCATTGATGTTTTGCTTTCAGATATTTCAATGGCTCTAATTATTCTTTGAGGGTTTCTGCTTTGAATTAATTCACTGCTTATGCAATATTTATATTCTTCAATTACTTTTTCTATCCCTTGTATATTTATTTGGCCTTGAATTTTTTCTCTTAAAACAATATCCTTTTCAGGTAAAATATCTATACCGTTTATTAACGATTGAATATACATGCCCGTTCCTCCGCAAATAACAAGTGTTTCATTTACTTCAAATAATTGATTGATTAAGTGGCGTGCATCTGTAACATAATCGGCAACATTATAATCCTCAAAAATGCTTTTGTAATTAATAAAATAATGTTCAACAGTCTGCAATTGCTCCTCGCTAGGCTTGGCTACCCCAATATTTAATTCTTTGAAAATTTGACGAGAATCGGCTGATATAATTGGACAATTGTTCTTCAAGGCCAATTGAATGGCTAAATCAGTTTTGCCAGAAGCAGTAGGCCCAACAACTAAAATAAGTTGCTTTATCATCGAAAAATTTATTGTTTATTTAAACTTAGAGGCAACAACAAGCTCTTTTACCCCATTTGAATAGTCGTAAAATCCTTTTCCAGATTTAATACCTAAATCGCCTGAAGTAACCATGTTTAACAATAAAGGACAAGGCGCATATTTTGGATTGCCCAATCCATCGTTCAATACATTCAATATAGCTAAACAAACATCTAAACCAATAAAATCAGCTAATTGCAGAGGTCCCATTGGGTGCGCCATTCCTAATTTCATAACTGTATCAATTTCACTAACCCCAGCAATTCCCTCATTTAGGGTAATAATAGCTTCATTTATCATTGGCATCAATATTCTATTAGCAACAAATCCTGGGTAGTCATTCACCAAAGTTGGTGTTTTTCCGATTGCTTTGCTCAAATCCATTATTTTTTCGATTACTTCATTCGATGTTTTATATCCGTTGATAATTTCTACCAACTTCATAACCGGCACAGGATTCATAAAGTGCATTCCAATTACTTTGTCAGGTCTGTTAGTTGCTGCGGCTATTTTTGTAATGCTGATAGACGATGTGTTTGAGGATAAAATACAATGCTCGGGAGCATGAGAATCTATGTCTTTAAAAATTTGTAGTTTTATGTTAACATTTTCTGTGGCTGCTTCAATTACCAAATCCGACTGCGAAACACCTGATTTAAGGTTAGTTGTTGTTGAAATATTAGCCAAAGTAGCCGTTTTTTGTTCTTCAGTTATTATTTGTTTGCCAACCTGACGGTCTAAATTGCTACTGATTTTTAAAATTGCTTTTTGTAGTGCAGCTTCATTAATATCAATTAAGTTTACTTTAAAGTTGTTCATTGCAAAAACATGTGCTATTCCATTGCCCATTGTTCCACAACCAATTACAGAAATATTTTTCATTTGATTTTGTGTTAAATTTTGTGGCAAAAATAAGTAATCTAAACTTAAAAATTGAAATAAAAAAAGGATAAATGAAGAGATTTATTACAACATGATAGATAATTGATTGAATGCCTTAAATTTGCAAAAATGTTTAACAATAAAATCATCAACGACCCTGTTTACGGTTTTTTGCATGTTCCATCCGCTTTTATTTATGAACTTATTCAACATCCTTTCTTTCAACGGTTAAGAAGAATTAAGCAATTAGGGGTTACCGATTTTGTTTATCCAGGCGCCACTCATACGCGTTTTCAGCATGCTTTGGGCGCACTTAATTTAATGACAAAAGCTGTTGACACACTCAGAAACAAACAAGTGGAAATTACGGAAAATGAGGCCGAGGCATTATATGCGGGCATTCTTTTGCATGATGTGGGGCATGGTCCATACAGCCATTCTTTAGAAAATACCATTGTTTCTAATGTAGCACATGAAAAAATATCCTTTCTTTTAATGCAAAAACTTAATAAAGCATTTAATGGCAGGTTAGATTTAATGCTTGAAATTTTTAGCAACCAATATCATAAAACATTTTTACACCAATTAATCTCAAGTCAATTGGACATGGATAGATTAGATTATTTGAGTAGGGATAGTTTTTTTACGGGCGTTATTGAAGGGCAAGTGGGAGCAGAGCGAATTATAAGTATGTTAAATGTTGTTGATAATGAGCTTGTTGTGGAAGAAAAAGGAATTTATAGTATTGAGAAATTTATTATTGCTAGACGATTAATGTATTGGCAAGTTTATTTGCACAAAGCTGTTGTAGCTTCCGATATTCTTTTGATTAATATTATGAAAAGAGCAAAATTCTTGTGCGAAAAAGGTTTTGTTTTTGAAATAACAAAGCCTCTCAATTATTTTTTAACACAAAAAATAAGTTTAGAACAGCTTGCAAATGACGAGCATTCGCTTGAAAACTTCATTCAATTAGATGATTCGGATATTATTTGTGCAATAAAATATTTTCAACATTTTGAAGATTTTGTTATTAGCACATTGGCTAAAAATTTTATTGAAAGAAAATTACCAAAACTTATATTGTCGCCTAAGCCAATTGGAGCAGATATTATATCGGAAAAGAAAGCAGACATTTTAAATAAAAATTTAATTAATGAAAATGATTTAGGCTATTTTATCAATTCTGGTGTACTAAAAAATGATGCTTATCTAGTGGATAAACACAATAGTATAAAGGTTTTGAAAAAAAATAATCAAGTAATTGATGTTGCAGAGGCTAGTGATAATTATAATTTGAAAGCACTAAAAGACACCGTTAAAAAATATTATTTAAGCTATTATCGTTAATTTGTATATTCGCAGCATAAAATGTTTCAAATAAAAGCCAAGGAAATAGCAGATCTGATTGGAGGGACCATTGAAGGTAATGCATCTGCAATTGTCCTTTCTCCTGGAAAAATAGAAAGTTCGGTGTGCGGAGATATTACTTTTTTGGCCAACACGAAATATTCAAATTTTTTGTATCAAACGGAGGCTTCTGTCGTTATTATTTCGGATAATTGGGTATTAGAGAAACCTGTTTCAGCAACTTTAATTAGGCATCCTATGCCATATTATGCTTTTTGTATGGTTTTAAATGAATACTTTAACCCCCATATTGTTAGACAAGGAATAGATAGTTCGGCAAAAATACATCCTACAGCTAAAATTGGTGAAGGTGTTTTTATAGGGCCCAATTGTGTGATTGAAGAAGATGCAGTTATTGAAAACAATGTGCAATTATATGCCAACAATTATATTGGAAGGAAAGCAAAAATTGGCGACAACACTTGTTTTTATCCAAGTGTAACGCTTTATGCAGAATGCCATGTGGGCGCAGATTGTATTGTTCATGCTGGCACAGCAATTGGTTCTGATGGATTTGGTTTTGCACAAACACCCAATGGTTCTTACGCAAAAATTCCTCAAATTGGCAATGTTATAATTGAAGATGATGTGGAGATAGGTGCAAACTGTTGTATTGACAGAGCCACAATGGGTAGCACAATTTTGAGAAAAGGTGTAAAATTAGACAATATGGTTCAAATTGCGCACAATGCGGAGGTAGGCGAAAATACTGTGATAGCAGGATTGAGCGGAGTTGCAGGCAGTGCAAAAGTTGGAAAACAATGCGTTTTAGGCGCACAAGTTGGTATTGTAGGGCATATTACAATTGCTGATGGCACACAAATAGGCGGACAATCGGGGGTGCCAAAGTCTATAAAAGAACCCAATCAACAGTATATTGGTTCGCCAGCTATGCCACTAAAAGAAGCATTTAAAAGTCAGGTAATGCAACGAAGATTGCCTGAATTAGAATTGAGAGTTCGAGAATTAGAAAAATTAATTAAAGATTTAAAAAAACAATGAAACAAACCACTTTAAAACAAGCCGTTACAATTTCTGGAGTAGGATTGCATACAGGTGCAATTGTAAATCTAACATTTGCACCAGCGCCTGTCAACCATGGCTATAAATTTCAACGCATAGATTTAGAAAACCAGCCAATAATAGAGGCAGATTGTGATTTGGTTGTGGACACTTCCAGAGGAACTACCTTGGAGAAAAATGGAGCTAGAGTTAGCACAGTTGAGCATGCCTTGGCCGCTCTTGTTGGCTTAGAAATTGATAATGTTTTGCTACAAATTGATGGTCCAGAAATGCCAATTATGGACGGAAGTTCTTATCCTTTTGTAGAGAAACTGCTAAAAACAGGTTTAGAGGAGCAGGATGCTGAAAGAGAATATTTTATTGTCCCCAATAATATTCATTACACAGACAAAGATAATTTTGTAGAAATGGTGGCAATGCCTTTGGATGATTACAGATTAACTGTTATGGTGGATTATAATAGCCCAGTTTTAGGAAGTCAACATGCAACAATCACTAATTTAAGCGAATTTAAAACCCAGATTTCCTCATGTAGAACTTTTTGTTTTTTGCATGAATTGGAAATGATGTTGAATAATAATCTAATTAAAGGTGGCGATTTGAACAATGCCATTGTTATTGTTGATAGGGTAGTGGAAGATGCTGAAATGGAGCGTTTGGCTAAAATTTTTAACAAAGAAAAAGTTGAGGTGAGAAAGGAAGGCATATTAAACAATGTAGAACTTCGTTTTCAAAACGAGCCAGCTCGTCATAAATTATTAGATTTAATCGGTGATTTGGCTTTGATTGGAATGCCAATTAAAGCGCAAATTATGGCTGCTAGGCCTGGCCATGAAAGCAATGTTGCTTTTGCAAAAAAAATCAAAGCGTTGATTAAGAAATCTAAAAGAAAATCTTTTAATGAAGCGCCAATCGTAGATTTAAGTAAAAAACCATTGTTTGAATATAAAGACATTAACAAGTTTTTGCCCCATGCTCATCCTTTTTTGTTGGTGGACAAGGTTTTAGAAAAAACAGACAAAATGATTATTGCTTTAAAAAATGTAACTGGCGACCAACCATTTTTTGCAGGTCATTTTCCTAACGATCCAATTATGCCAGGTGTTTTGCAGTTGGAAGCAATGGCACAAGCCGGTGGGATTTTAATTTTGAGTGAAGTAGATGACCCTGCTAGCTATGCTACCTATTTTATGAAGATTGACAATGCAAAATTTAAAGATAAGGTGGTTCCTGGGGACACTTTAATAATGAAGCTAGAAATGATAGAACCCGTTAGAAGAGGTATTTGCTTAATGCGAGGGAAATGTTTTGTGGGAGAAAAGTTAGTTAGTGAAGCCGACATGATGGCGCAAATCGTAAAAATAAAATAAAAAAATTTGGGGGGTAACCCTATTTAAATTGTATTCAAATTAAATAAAGAAAAATTAATGATTCAACCATTAGCATATGTGCATCCGCACACAAAAATAGCCGAAAATGTTGTTATAGATCCGTTTGTAACCATTCATAAAAATGTGGAAATAGGAGAGGGCACTTGGATTGGTTCGGGTGTAACTATTTTTGAAGGTGCTAGAATTGGCAAAAATGTTAAAATCTTTCCAGGGGCGGTGATTTCTGCAATTCCTCAAGATTTAAAATTTGATGGCGAAGATTCTTTAACAATTGTTGGCGACAATACGATTATAAGAGAATGTGTTACTCTTAACAGAGGTACAAAAGACAGAGGACAAACAGAAATTGGTAACAATGTTTTGATTATGGCATATAGCCATGTGGCGCACGATTGCGTTATTGGCGACCATGTAATATTGGCCAACGGAACGCAAGTTGCAGGCCATGTTGTGGTTGGAGAATACGCTATTTTGGGTGGTGCCACTTTGGTTCATCAATTTGTGCACATTGGCAGACACGCCATGATTAGTGGTGGCAGTTTGGTTAGAAAAGATGTGCCGCCATATACTAAAGCTGCAAGAGAACCGCTGAGTTATGAAGGGGTTAACTCTATTGGATTGAGAAGAAGGGAATTTACTTCCGAAAAAATTGAAGAGATTCAAGAAATTTATAGAACTTTATATGTGAGGGGACTGAACAATTCAAAAGCCATATCGCAAATTGAAGCCAACATGCAAGCCACCTCTGAAAGGGACGAAATTCTTACTTTTATAAAAGGCAGCGACAGGGGCATTATGAAAGGCTATATTTCTAAGTACGGATATGATTAGTGTTACTAAAATTGAGGCTATTAATTTAGGAAAACACTACCAATATTCATGGTTGTTTAGAAACATTAGTTTTCAGTTAACGAACAACCAAAGCATCGCTATTTTGGGTAAAAATGGGGCAGGGAAATCGACCTTACTTCAAATTATTTATGGTTTGGTAATGCAAAACGAAGGCTTTGTGAAAATAAATTCAAAAGAAGAGTTTAAAGCAAGCGATGTTTTTTCTTTTGCTTCTCCTTATCAGCTTTTGCCCGATGATTTTTCTGTTTCAGAACTTTATAATTATCAAAAAAGCATTAATAAAGTTGCGCTTAGTTGGCAGGAATTTAAAGATTTATTGGCAATTCAAAACCAATATTTAAACAATCCTATTAAAACATTTTCATCTGGTATGATGCAACGGCTAAAAAACACTTTGGCTTTTTGTTCACCAAATCCTATTTTAATATTAGATGAGCCTTTGAGTAATTTAGACGCTGCTGGAGAAGTTTGGTATAAAAATTGTTTAGATAAATATAGAAAAGACAAATTGTTGATTTTGGCTGGCAACAATCCCAAAGAAATCGAATTGGCTGAAACAACTATCAACTTAAATATAAAATAATTTAATAAAAAATGAAAAACATCATAATCTTATTCTTACTGACAAGCATTGCCACAAACGCTCAGGTTTCTGAAAAGGAAATTAAAAAACACAACAAAACTGTATTAGAATCTAAGGCAAAAAACAATGGTGTTTACAGTTTAGATACTCTGTTTTGCAGCGGTGTGCCAACTGCAAAAGTAAAGATACTTGAGAAGAGTTTTTTGTTGGGCGTTGAAGAACAGATTTTTAGTTCTTTAAATGAATCAAAACCATTGATAATTGTTACAATTAAATCGTTCATGAATCCGCAAAACATACAGACTTATTTTTATCAATATGATTTTCCTGCGCTTAATAGGAACTGCGACATACTTGTTACATTGGGTGAAAAATCCGTTTATGAAGTTGTGTGTAAATATGGATTAATAAACGAAAAAGGGCTTGACACTATGAAGGCAGAAACCTTTGTGGCCATGAAAGGCAATGTAATTACACCTTCGTCTAACCTTACAAATAATATTACTGAAAAAAATGAATATGCGGTTCAAGTGAACAGAAATACACAATCTTTCTTATTTATTACGGGTGATAACATTGTGCAAGACCAAAAACACATAGGAAAAATTATTAAAACTACCGTAAAGAATGTAAATGGATTAACCAATCAATATCAAATTTATAATGTAAATAATATTCTGATTTGCACCGCTACGGAATCGGAGCTAATGAGCCGAAAATGGAATTTGTTAATCTATAAATCTAATAAATTTTTTACCCTTGAATCTGAATTTGCAAAAGACCAAGACACGATTCTGAAATATTTGATTGAGTTGGGGTATTTGTAGGGTTTGGAGTAGTTAATAGGTTATTGGTTTAATAGTTGTTTGTTGCTAGTTAAATTGTTGATATTGAATTCTTTAAATGTTAAAACTTGAATTGGTGAAGGTTTAATTATAATGGAAAAGCTTGCCTTGAGTTTGTCCAAGAAGGCATTATAACTTTATTCAGAATTTATTTAAATACATAAATTAGAATAAATTGCTGCCCTACTAAAAATAAAACTTAACATTTTAAATTCTTATTTGTTATTCTTGAATAAAGTGGAGAAAAAACTAAAAGAAATTAATATAATTTGGTTTAAAAGAGATTTACGGTTGTTGGATCACAATCCCCTTTTATTAGCCTTAGAAAGTGGCCTCCCTGTCATGTTGATTTTTTGTTTTGAGCCTTCTGTTATGAACCACCATGACAGCGACATTAGGCATTGGCGTTTTGTTTTCCAATCCATTAATGATATTAATTTACGATTAAAGTTTTTTAATACCAAGCTCTTTTATTTTCATAATGAAACAATAGATGTATTTCAGCATTTAAGTAAAATTTATAAAATCAATACCGTTTTTTCTCATCAGGAAATAGGCAATAATCTTACTTATGAAAGGGATATTAAAATGGCGGATTTTTTCAGCAAGAATTCAATAAAATGGAAACAAAGCAAAACAAATGGTGTAGTTAGAAAACTAAAAAACAGAGATAACTTTGAAAAAAAATGGAAACAAACAATGGCTGAGTCAATTATAACTATCGATTTGTCTAAGTTTGTGTTCTTAAAATTTGATGAAAATTCATTTAAGTCTTTAATAGGGTTCCCTTTGTCTCAAGAAATAACATCAAACGATAATCAATTTCAACCAGGTGGTGAAACCTTTGCATGGCGATATTTTAACGATTTTTTAGAAAATAGGCATGTTAACTATAGTCGCTCCATTTCAAAACCTCTTTTAAGCAGAACAGGATGCAGCCGTTTATCACCTTATTTGGCATACGGAAATATTTCTATGCGTATGGTTTATCAATTTACAATGAAATGCTATTTAACTTCTAGCAGTAAAAGGTCTTTAAGTAATTTTATTTCTAGATTGCATTGGCATTGCCATTTTATACAAAAATTTGAGGATGAATGTAGCATGGAGTTCCAAAATGTAAATAAAGCCTTTAATTTTATTGAAAAACCTAGAAACGAAGACTTTGTTTTGGCTTGGCAAACAGGCAAAACTGGTGTCCCACTCGTAGATGCTTGTATGCGTTGTGTGATTGCTACTGGCTATATAAACTTTCGAATGCGTGCAATGGTGGTTTCGTTTTTTGTATTTAATCTTTGGCAAAATTGGCAAGATTTACATTTTTTGGCTCGCCAGTTTTTGGATTATGAACCTGGCATACATTATCCACAATTGCAAATGCAGGCTGGGGTTACTGGCATAAATACTATTAGAGTATATAATCCCATAAAAAATTCAGAAGAGCACGATTCTGAAGGAGTATTTATTAAAAAATGGTTGCCAGAATTAATAAATATTCCTCCAAGTTTAGTTCACGCTCCTTGGAAACTAACACAAATTGAACAAGTGTTGTTTCAATGCCAAATAGGAAAAGATTATCCTGCGCCAATTGTTGATATTGAAGCCACTCGAAAATATGCAAGCGATATTATATGGGGAATTAAAAAAAGTAAGCATTCTAAAATAGAATCCATAAAAGTTTTGAAAAAACATACTAATTCTAACAGAACAAAATAGCCATAGAAATATTATTTGCCAATATTGAAAAAATTGTTTTAGATTTAGGAGTGCGGATATTAACCTGACGGATATTTATCAGAATTAATTTACGCTGCATATTGAATATCTGGATGTTTAAAATATTTCGCTACCCTAGACGGATTTTCCACTAGCATTTCCATGTGGCTTTTTATATTTTCTTCTAATTTAGACACATTTTTAGGAGATGGTTTTGCAGTCAATCCTTGTTTTAGGTGGCAGTTTAAATATTCATCTGGATTTTTCTCAGGAGAATAAGTTGGCAAATGAAAAACTGTTATTTTGTCTTTGTTTTCCACTCAAAACACACCAAACATAATACCACCAACCCCCACTATAAAATGCTCAACAGCCATAATAAAACCAATGCAAACATTATTGGGAAGTTTGGCAGATTTATTTGGTACTACATCTTCTGTTTTTGGTACCCATCAGTTGTATCAGCTTCATCCATTCCTTAATTGAGCGTTTCTGTTCTGGTTTTTACAAAATACTTGTTTGTCGTTGGTTAGTTTTTTCGATTACATACTTTATCGCTCTCTCCGTGTATTTTGTCCTTTTATCAGAATAGTCAAAAGATACTTGAACCCATTCTTTCATTACTCGATTTTTTTCCAGATGGATCAAATAATTTTGAACCGTCTAAACTCAGTGCATCGCTGCGTGTTCAATATAAGTTTAAAAACCATTGCGTTTTGAAAGAAACAAATAAATGCTTTTCCATCTATTTTAAAACAAGGTTTGCTAAACATTTGACTTTGTTCAGCATCTTTTATTTTCTATCCAAATGAATAATATAATTTTTCTTCTTCTGTCAAAATTCAAACAGGTTTTGTTTTCATCTTTTTTATGTGCATTTTTGAATTAATAAAGTTTTGAAAATTAAGAATTTTAGGGTTTGCCAAAAAAAGATGAGTTAGATAGGGTGGCAAAAAAACAAAAAGAAGAAAAAATCGTTTTAATTTCGAGGTTTTTATATTCCAATCAAAAAACTTAACTAACAATACAAATAAAAAAAATAAAAATGTCTTTTACAACCAATTATGCAGAAATAGTTTCAAAAATAGACGACATTGACCCTGTAAAATATGGACAAACAAGAAACTATTTAAGTGGTGCCGTTACACAATTGTCTCCATATATTTCAAGAGGTGTTATCAGCACAAAACAAATAGCCCAAATGGTTTTGTCAAAAGGATACAATCCAAAACAAATTGATAGTTTTTTGAAAGAATTAGCATGGAGAGATTATTTTCAAAAAGTTTGGGTGCAAAAAGGAGATGGCATCGACACTGATTTAAAACAAATACAACCCAATTTTACCAATAAACAATTGCCAAAATCTATTTTTAATGCTTCAACGGGCATTAATGCCATTGATAAAGGAATTATAGAATTAAAAGAAACTGGCTATATGCACAACCATTTGCGGATGTATGTGGCAAGCATTGCTTGTAATATTGCTAAAAGCCATTGGCAAATGCCTGCAAAATGGATGTATTATTATTTGCTTGATGCTGATTGGGCGAGCAATGCGCTAAGTTGGCAATGGGTTGCGAGTAGTTTTAGCAACAAAAAATATTTTGCCAATCAAGAGAATATTAATAAATATTGCAATGATACACAACAAAATACTTTTTTAGATATTTCTTATGAAAACTTAGAAAATATAAATACACCAGAAATTCTCCATAATTTATGTAATTTCGATTTAAAAACTGAATTGCCTTTTCAACAACAGCTAAATTTAGACCTTAATATTCCAACTTATTTGTACAATTTCTATAATTTAGATTGTGAATGGGACGCCACAATAAATGCAAATAGAATTTTATTGTTAGAGCCTAGTTTTTTCGAGAGGTATTCTGTTTGCAAACAAACGATTTCCTTTGTTTTGGATTTAGCCAAAAACATTGATAACATTCAAGTTTATATTGGAGAGTTTGATGATTTGAAATTTGAATTAGCCGATTCTAAAATTCATTTTAAAGAACATCCAACGGCAAAACACTATCTTGGAATCCTGCATAATAGAGATTGGATGTTTGAGGAGGTGGTAGATTATTACCCTTCTTTTTTTGCCTATTGGAAGAAATGTGAGAAGTTTTTGGCAATTAATTTTAAATATTGATGACAAAAACTGTATTAAGTTACTCCTTTAATAATGCTTTGTTGCAAATATTAAACCCATAAAAAAACAAATATAAAAGTGTAAAATATGAAGAATAAATCAGTGTTCATTGTTTTTCCGCATCAGCTATTCAAAGATTTAGAACTATTTAAAAATGCAGATGAGGTTTTTTTGGTAGAAGAGTTTTTGTTTTTCAACCAATATAAATTTCATAAGCAAAAGTTAGTTTTTCATAGGGCAAGTATGAAATATTTTGAGAGCTATCTTATAGAAAACAAAATAAAAGTAACATACATTGAAGCCATTTCTAAAAAAAATGATATTAGAGATTTATTGAATTATTTTCATACTGAAAAGATTGAGGAAATTAATTACTATGATGTTTGCGACTATTTATTGGAAAAAAGAATTTTGCACGCCTGTAATAAATTTGAAATAAAAATAAAGAAATTTGAAAGTCCAATGTTTTTAAACAATTCTAAAGATTTGGAATTGTATTTTGGTTCTAAATCCAAATATTTTCAAACGGATTTTTATATGCAACAGCGCAAAAAATTAGATATTCTTTTAGATGAAAAAGGAAAGCCTATTGGTGGCAAATGGAGTTATGATGCGGAAAACAGATTGAAATATCCCAAAGATAAAAATGCGCCAGAAATTAATTTTCCTGCTAAAAATAAATTTTATGATGAAGCAATAATTTATGTAGAAGAAAACTTTTCTGTTAATTTGGGTGTCATTTCTAATACATTTATTTATGCAACCACACACAAAGAAAGTTTGGATTGGTTACATCAGTTTTTTGTAAAACGATTTAATGAATTTGGTCAATATGAAGATGCAATTGTTGATGACGAAAATGTTTTACATCATAGTTTATTAACTCCTATGCTAAATGTGGGATTGCTAACTCCAACACAAGTTATAAATGAAGCTATTGATTTCAGTTTGGAAAATGATATTGGATTAAACTCTCTTGAGGGTTTTATTCGTCAAATTATTGGTTGGCGTGAATTTATTAGAGGTGTTTATATCCACAAAGGAACTAAAGAAAGAACCACTAATTTTTGGGGTTTTAATAAAAAAATACCTGCATCGTTTTATAATGGCACAACGGGCATAGAGCCGATAGATAACACTATTAAAAAATTAATTGCAACAGGTTATTGTCATCATATTGAAAGATTGATGCTTTTAGGCAATTTCATGCTTCTTTGTGAATTTGACCCAGATGAGGTTTATAAATGGTTCATGGAGTTTTTTATTGATTCTTATGATTGGGTTATGGTTCCCAATGTGTATGGAATGAGTCAATTTGCGGACGGGGGTTTAATGGCTACTAAACCATACATTAGCGGAAGCAGTTATGTTCTTAAGATGAGCAATTTTAAAAAAGGCAGTTGGTGTCAAATTTGGGATGGCTTGTTTTGGAATTTTATGGATAAACAACGGATTTTTTTTAAATCTAATCCTAGAATTGGAATGCTTGTCAACATGTTCGATAAAATGGAGGCAGATAAAAAAGAGCTGCATTTACTGACAGCAGATAAGTTTCTGAGGATGTTGTAGGTGGCAAATGGTTTAGGTTTAGGATGTATTGTTTCTGTCTTATTAATCAAAAGTGATTCTTATTGGCAACGATTATTTTTTGAAAAGGCTAATTTAGAAACCCAAAAGGAGTGCTTATTCAATCTAATATTTGAATAAAAGTTTTAGTTTCTAATAAGTTTTATTGTTGAATTTTTATTGCCAGCATTAATTCTCTAAATATAAATACTGGCTTCAATAATTAAATTCTAATCTATCATATCGGTGCTTGTCTAAGGTTGCGCCTAGCGTCAGTCTCCCGAAAAATCGGGACAAGTTATCTAAAAACTCCACAAACATACACAAACAATCGGATACTTATCTTTAAAATTTCCCAACCATGCAAATCCCAGAGCCTTGCTTTGAGTAATCAGACAGTTTGACGGTTTGGCAGCTATAAGAAGTTGGCGTCCCGTGCATACGGGATCGTACCATCCCGTATGCACGAGATTGATGCGGAGAAACAAAGTTTGATTAACAATCCCGAAACTTTGGGAAAGGAAATCACTGAAAAAACAACTTTTTGCAAGAAAAAAGGTAATTTATTTCTCTTAAAATTAACAAAACCCAATAACGATAATTCCATAAGGGGCAGAAAATGTCCGGTTTCGTTCAACGGGAGTTTCATGGCTTGGCTTGCAGCCACCACAAAACTCTAGCTGTTATAGGCTGTTCTTCTTTCGTTCGTGTCCCCGTGCAATGTCCGCAAATATTGAGCAGTCAAGTGTCTACCGAGGATTGTTGTGTCTGTCTGTCGTGGACTGCGCGGTTGCGAAGTTTTATTTTTTTGAAGGGAAGGATTTTTTTTGTTTTTTAATTTTTTAGGGCAGGGGCAAAGCACACTCTTTTGCAAGCTTTGGTCTGTGCGGATGACTTGAGCGGCTTACAAATGTGTGTGCTTTTGTGTGTCGGCTTTCATTGAAATTTCACTTAGAAACGAACATTCGCTTCGTTCAAGATTCTTTTCACATCAGCAATTTTCAAAGCAATGTTTTCTCCTTGCTGTGCTGTTGCACTGCTACCAACTAAAATTCCGATTACTGTGTTGTCGTCTTTTAAAATACAAGGTCCACCGCTGTTGCCCGGATTGGCAGTTGCATCTAACTTAAAAAGATTCAAGCCCTGATATTTATCGCTGTTAATATTGCCTTTTGTAATTGAGTAATCACCATTGGGATAACCAATAAGAACTACCTCGTCT
>Ga0105050_10001461_pt1 | contig 35459 bp, 35 predicted proteins | sample FRY01_FD_78088 | JGI IMG/M metagenome (GOLD analysis project Ga0105050, IMG submission 78088) | Freshwater microbial communities from Lake Fryxell liftoff mats and glacier meltwater in Antarctica - FRY-01 | ecosystem: Environmental > Aquatic > Freshwater > Ice > Glacier meltwater ...
CTAATTTCTTTTGGAATGATGCTGCTAACAATTTATTAATTAATAAGCTCTCTATTCCTGCTACAGCTTCCGCCTCTGTAGGAGGAATTTATTACGGAGGTAGTTTATTTATTTCTAATTACAAAGACCCTGCGTCCAGTGGTTCTAACATTTTTATAGGTGTCGGGGCAGGTAACCTGACAATGGGGCCTGGTGGGGGGGCTGCTTATTTAGGGTCCTTCAACATCGCTATTGGGTCAAGTTCTCTTACTGCCAACACAACGGGGAACAGCAACATCGCTATTGGGTCAAGTGCTCTTGCTGCCAACACAACGGGGACCAACAACAACGCTTTTGGGTCAAATGCTCTTGCTGCCAACACAACGGGGACCTACAACAACGCTTTTGGGGTAAGTTCTCTTGTTGCCAACACAACGGGGGCCTACAACAACGCTATTGGGTCAAGTTCTCTTGCTGCCAACACAACGGGGGCCTACAACAACGCTATTGGGGTAAGTTCTCTTGCTGCCAACACAACGGGGTACAACAACAACGCTATTGGGTTAAATGCTCTTGTTGCCAACACAACGGGGTACTACAACACCGCTATTGGGGTAAGTGCTCTTGCTGCCAACACAACGGGGTTCTACAACAACGCTATTGGGGTAAATGCTCTTGTTGCCAACACAACGGGGTCCAGCAACATCGCTATTGGGTCAACTTCTCTTACTGCCAACACAACGGGGACCAATAACATCGCTATTGGGAGAACTGCTCTTACTGCCAACACAACGGGGGCCAATAACAACGCTATTGGGGTAGGTGCTCTTGTTACCAACACAACGGGGACCTACAACAACGCTATTGGGGTAAGTTCTCTTGCTGCCAACACAACGGGGTACTACAACACCGCTATTGGGGCAAGTGCTCTTGCTGCCAACACAACGGGGACCTCCAACAACGCTATTGGGGTAATTGCTCTTACTGCCAACACAACGGGGATCAATAACATCGCTTTTGGGATAAATGCTGGCCGCGGCGTTACGACCGGGTCCAGTAATACTTTACTTGGTAGTAGTCCTACTGCAGCGTCGTACAATCAGATAACAACAGGCAGCAGTAATATTTCTATTGGGGCAGACGTTGCGGTAGCTTCACCTACTGCTAACTACCAGCTTTGCATTGGAAATTTGATTTACGGCACAGGGCTAGATGGAACTGGGGCTACTATTTCGGCAGGGAGGATTAGTATTGGAGGAGCGACGCCTAACACTAATGCGCTTCTCGATCTGCAATCGACTACAAAAGCTTTCATGCCCCCTCGCATGACTACTACGCAGAAGAATGCCATCGCAAGCCCAACAGCGGGAATGGTCGTTTACGATAATGTTTTGGCAAAGCTATGTGTGTATACTACCGCTTGGGAGACAATTACGAGTGTATAACGATATAAAGGATAAACAGTATGCCAGCTGATAAAGATTTTGATATTGAAGCTAAAGCGGGGGCCGACAAGTCTCAGCCTGACGAGGTAAGTCTATCTATTAAAAACTACGAAGTACTAAAAGATAGAACGGGCGCCGATGTGGAGGCAGCTGTCAACGTGCAAAGCACATCCCTTGGAGTACTACGAGCGGAGCTTACTTTTACCGAAAACAGGTTAGCCGAACTTCAAGCTAGAGTAGCTACGCTTACAGAGTTTATTGTTGAAGCAGAAAAAGTAGTAGAAGCCCTCCCGGCACCTGACCCGGTTGCTCCTATCGTTCCAGATGTAGACCCAATCTAACAATAAAAGGTGAACTAATTATGACCAGTAAAGAAAAAGCAGATACCCTTCAGAAAGCTCTTATTGTTTTAGGAGAGGTGCCTTTCGCTGCTAAATACAGTCGTGACCTTTCGCAGGTTATTGATCTTGTAATGAAGGTAGGAAGGGAGCTTTTAGAAGAAAATACCGGCGAATTACCGAAGGCAGAAAACTCGAATGGATAATTTTCGCTATATACCAAAACACGAATGGGCAGTAGCTCTATCAAAAGCAACTGCTGCTCTTGACTCCATGCTTGTTCATGGTCAGTACACATCTTTTCATGTGCAAGCAAAAGCCTTAATTGCGATGGTGGTAGAATCCATCAAGATGGAAGGTCAGTTATCTAAAGAAAGAGCACAAGCAGATGAAGAGTCTAAAATAGCTAGATCTCTTATAAACGGTGCAATTAAGGCTAATGGGGAAGAGGCACACTTAGAGTAGGGTACACTATGAGCTGTTCTAATTGCTATAATTCTAACTGTACAGGATGTGGGAGCGGTTGTGTTTCTTCTGCTCCTTGTAACTCGGCTCCTACTTACACCGTAAGGTCCTGCTCCCCCTTAGCAGGGTGCGGGAGTGTTATACCTTCAACTCCTACTCCTTATTATAATTCATCTCTTCAGTGTCAAGAAAATCACTGCCAAGAAATAATTAATAACTATTTCTCTGCAGCGATATGTACGTCTTACGCTTTTAATATGCCTGAGTGCGATGCAATTGCTCAGGTTTATTTCTCAAACGTAAAGACTCTCCCTGTCGGTGCTTACCTTTGGGCGTCTAGTGTAGGGTTTTTAGAGGTGCTTTCTTTTAACCATCAAACGGGGCAAGCGACTCTTAGAAATAACTGCGAATCAGCGAATGTGGCAGTAGGGACCGCTATTCCTGCTTGTACCTGTTTTATGGTAGGAGTTGCCCCAATTGGGTTCGATGTTAGTTCCGTAGAAGACAGTGAAACCTCTCCTTCTGCTCTAGGCGGTATTTCTACTGCAGGACAAAGTGTTACTACATCTTCTATATCCCTTTCGTTTATCAATACTACTGTTAGAGTAATGAATGTTATTATCGATGCAATAATAAACGTGGGATTTATAAACTCAGCCTCTCCTTCGGAAGTTACACTGACTCTTACTCGCCAAGTTAATGGTGGAGGCTATTCCACAGTAGCGCAAAGAATTACTACCTTTGTAGCTAGTGGTCTTTTCGCTGAACAGGTAGCTTTTAGCTACGTTACTACTGTAGCCGCAGGAGCCACACTTCTTGTAGAGTTTAAAGGAAAAGCAGAAAATTCAGGGTCTAATACTATTTTAACTGTATCAGGAATGACTGTAGGTGGTAACGGATTAGGGGTAGCGCTCTAAAAGAGGGTCATATATATGGGTTGCCCTACTTGTCAGACACCGACCGCACCTAACTGCAGTGTACCTTCTAATTCTTCGTGCTCCACACCTGACCCTACAGCGTGTCCACAAATAATTAATAACTATTTTTCTCCTTCAGTTTGTATCGATTACGCTTTTAATATGCCTGCTTGTGGGAGCGACGTTCTAACTTTTATTGTAAAGGTAGAAAATACTCCTATCTCTGTTATTCCCGTAGGTGCTTATCTGTGGAGTTCTCTAACAGGGTATTTAGAAGTAAGATTCTTTGATACTAAAACGGGGCAGATTACTTTAAGAAATAATTGCCCAGATGGAAATGCAGCGCCAGGAGCATTTATTCCGGCAGCTACTTGCTTTATTATAGTCATTAGCCCTTTCGGGTTAGATGTTACTTCAGTAGAAGACAGTGAAACCTCTCCTCCCTTATCAGGGTCACTTATTGGGGGAGTACCACAAGTACTTACTACTGATCCTATTAATTTAATTTTTATTAATCCTACTATAAATCTTATAATGCATGTGAAAATACATGCACTTGTAAGTGTGCCTTATACTTACCCTGGTTTAAATGCTGATGATATTTTTATTTCTCTTGGAAGGCAGGTTAATGGGGGAGGTTACTTTAATGCGGCCGTAAGACACATTACTGTAGGGAACGGATCTGCTTCTGCGGGGCTGTTTACCGAACAAGTTATTTTCTCTGAAATTATCCCTGTTTCCCCAGGAAGTACGTTAACTGTTGACTTTAAAGGAAGAGTAGAAAGTGAACTTGCGGGAGCTACGGGGAGTGTAACAGGGATGACTGTGAGCGCAGACGGTTTAGGTGTTGCGGTTTAAATGTGGCAAGTGAAACAACACAGACACCTCAAGATGGTCAGCTAAGTTTTCTTGGAGGGCAAGACGCATCCAAGACCCCTGATAAAGTTCCCGGTGACGCGGTATTTGCTGCTATAAATACTACTTTTAAGAACGGCTCATTAGGACCTAGAAACGGGTTTATGAAGCTGCCTCTTATCTTTCCACAAGGAAGATTTTTTATAGATGGGGTGGTACTTTCACCTACTTATGAGAATGTTTTTCATAGTGGAAAGTTTCAAGCACTAATTCCTTACGTAACAAATAACACTCCTTTTTTAATAATTGTAGTTTCAGGAACTATTTTTTTAGTAAACCAAAATACACTTGTTGTAACTTATATACCTATTGCAGGAGGAAGCAGACTTAATGAGTATACTCCACGTTTAAATTGGTCACTTGCATCTAACTATATAGTAATTTTTGATTTCCCGAATCTTCCTGTTATCATAGAAAACCAAACAGCAAGAAGGTCTAATCTCGCAGCAGATGAGGTTCCGATATCAAATATCGGGACTTATAATCAAAATAGACTTTTTATAGGAAACGCTGGAAGCGAGTTTACTGCTGGAGATCCTACAGGCTCACTTGCTGCACCGAGTGCCCCTATAACATTTATAGAGGTAAATACCGTAGGGTCTCCTTACTTTGGACAGGTATTTCAGCTTCCTACTAATTATATAAATACTCCTATTACAGCGATGGGATTCTTAGCAGCCGTAGATAGTTCTACTGGAATTGGACCTCTTATTATTGCAACTAGTACTCAAATTTTCTCTGTTAACTCACAGAACCCAAGAACAGCTTGGGAGCAAGGACAATTTGTTTCCGTCGCGGTGTCTAATACTGGAATAGCAGGGCAGCAGGCGATGGTGAATGTTAACTCAGATTTATTTTTCGTATCAGGAGACGGGCAGATTCGTACTCTTTCTATGAGTAGACAAGAACAAGGTAAGTGGTCAAAGGTGCCGCTGTCTCGTGAGGTAAGAAACTGGCTTAAGTATAGCGATCCTTCATTAGTTCAGTTTTCAGCTATGACTTATTTTGATAATAAGATATTTTGTACGGCAAATCCTTACCGTACAGTAGCCCGCACCTTAGGAGGTAAGAAGATAATAGATTATGCTTTTGGAGGGTTAGTGGTAATGGAGTTAGAAAACATATCAAGTCTTGGGAACACTTCTAACCCTACCTGGGCAGGACTCTGGACTGGAATACGCCCAACAGAACTATGTAACAACTTTGAGCGATGCTTCGTTATGGCGAAAGACGATAGCGGTACTAATGACCTATGGGAGATTGATCCTTTTATTACGGTCGATAAATCTGGAGAAAAAGAGAGATATATTAAGTCCACTATTTATACAAAAAACTATATATTTGGAGACCCTTTTACTTATAAGGAACTAACTTTAATTGATATGCCTTTTAATACGGTGCAAGGGGACTTCGATTTAAACGTAAAATATAAACCAGAAGAATCCCCTAACTTCTTAGATTGGAATTCTTACTCTTATAAAGCACCTTATAGGTCATGTACTTTTCCAGACCCTTGTAACTTTAACGGGTATGCGGAGCACTCTTTTAGTGAGCTGCGCTTCGGTGCTCCTGAGAGTTACCAGTGCGACCCTGTAACTGGAAACCTCTATAGACAGTTTAGAAAAGCACAGCTAAAGTTTACTATAAGTGCAAGGCATTGGAACTTATCTGAGTTCAAGATGAAAGCGGTAACTATCCCTCAGTCCGATACTGACGTTAATAATTGTGATCGTCTTCCTTCAGTGCCTCTTTGTTTAGACTGCAATGACGATTGGGTAATCGCTTCCTTTGATAACTGTGATGCCCCGAAGGATACTTAAATTATGATAAATGACACAATAGCAGGAGCAATCACCTTAACGGAGCTACCGGACTTACAGTGTGTTACTAACGGGGAAGAGTACGCAGAAGCACTTGTTAAGAAAATGCTAGTCACTTTTCCTGGTGGGGTAAACCAGGGGGTGCTTGTAAGTACTACAGCCCCCCCTGACCCTGCTATAACAGGTTTGTGGGTTAAACTTGATGCGGCAGGAGTATTTGTTGGGCTTTATGCCTTCTCTGCAGGGGCGTGGTTACTGATTGTACCCCCTTAAACCATAATTTTATCTATGTTCAAAAGAGCTTAAACTCTCTATACTTATTACTAGTCTTACCTTACTTAATAGGAAATATATGGCAGATTCAATTGAACATTTTGACCAAGCACGGAATATCGCAAGAGTTGCTGCGGGGTTTAAAGGGCCAAGTATGCGCTTTCAAAAACAGCCTATGCAGGTAAAGCGTACCTTTGTTGACGGCACTCCTCCTGAAGTAAGAGCGAAGTATGAGGCGACTCCGATTAAACAGGGTACTCCTACTGACCCTTGGAGTCAGCGCAGGTAATTAATTTTAAGTTAAGGAGATAATATATGGCACTAGAACTTCTTCCACTTTGCAGTAGCAATAAAATTGCAATTAGAGATGGTAACACCGGAGCAGACGCACGACTTCTTCTCCCGTTCTATGAGTTTGGATACTGGTTCGCTTCTGGGCAGCAGTATACATTCCCTAACTCAACAATCCCTCAGGATACTAGTATGTCTCTTGGTGGTACTACGAAGCCGGATACCTTCACAAAGGGTCCTGGAATCTGTCTTGGGTAACCTTATATGGGTTGCTCATTAGGTTGTGGAGCTAAATACAGAAGTCTTAGGTCGGCGACTGCAGCCCCTAAGGCTTCTGTTATCTCCACAAATGTACGAAGAAAAATCAGCATAGGGAGAAGGGGAATCGTGAGAAAAGCGGATAGGGAACCACTAACTAGTTCTGTAGTCACTCCTCCTACTGAGAAACCTATTATAGTACCTAGACCCGACACCGGTCCTACTGATCCTTCTACTGGAATTAAAGAAAGTATAATTAAGACAGGTACCGACTCTTCTCAGGGTACAGGGGTAATGGACCCAGAGCATACAGGAAAAAGTATAGGTACCGGTAAGAGTGAACCTTACGGCGAGTAATGAACTGTGCTGACTTACAAAGATGCAAAGAACTTATTAGCCCAGTATGCAGGGCGGGGCGGAGGCAACTGTCCTACTTCTAAAATAGACCTCTTCGTTAGAGAGGTTTTCGAGTACCTTCTATACTCTGCAGCCTTTCAAGATTTAAGAGAATTTACTTTTACTGCTCAGCAAGGAGTTTTCACAATTCCTTACGAGATAGACTCTATTCAAAAAGTAAGAATAAACGATCAAGTAGGAAACGTACAGGATAAGTGGTTTGAGTTTAGAAGCTCAAGATCCTCTTGGGGAGACGAGTGTCTAACCTCAGAAAACGCTTTATTTGAGCAGCCTAATTTTTATCCTACAGCTTATAACTTGCCTTCTGGAGGAGCACAGGTAGCAACTCTGGGCGTGTGCGATGAAGAAGCCGACGCTCATATAATTGTTCAAGGAAAAGATATTTCGGGAAGAGAGATTTTTACTAATCATAAGGGAGTAAAAATTTCAGGTGAATACCTTTCTATTAAGAAGGGATGTAAAATTTATACTCAAGTTAAATTCGGTGAGATAACAGGAATTGTTAAGACTCCTACTAACGGGTATGTGCAACTTCTTTGGATTGATACTACGTGCGCTAAAGAAGGCTTCTTATCTGACTACAGCCCTCTTGAGGAAGTACCTGCCTACAGAAGGTATAAGTTAAAAGCTACTTGTTCAGGGGATCTTACAAAGGTTCAAGTTCTTGCTCGTATACGTCTTAAAGAGAAGTACTCAGATAATGATAGAATCCCTTTTGAGACCCTTCTTACACTCCGTCTTGCAGGGCAAAGAGTGAACGCAGATTACAATAACGACCTTCAAACTGCTCAAGCAAAAGATGCATCTATGCTGTCAATGATTGAACGGGAGAATGAACACAGGCGTGTGATGAACGGAAGCCCTATCGAGATGATGTACGGACTTAGTCCTGGGTTAATAAGAAATACAATAGGTAGTCGGGGCTGGAGGAGAAGGTAGATGGGCGGATATATATATAAACCACAGACAAGGAAGGGGCCAGTATGGATAACCCCTACTAACGAAGGTGCACCTACAATTAAACTATCTGATGGTCGGATTATAACAGGTGTCAGGGGAGATCACAGAGGTGGGTCATTTGAGGGGCATGAAGGTTTTCAGTGGGTCTTCGATAATGACGTACTAGGTCAAGAAGGAGCCATCCTCACATCTGGTGGAAAAACTCAAACACTTGGAAATTCTAATCAGTCTTACCGTGGAGGTCAGTTCGGCTCCCTCCAAGAATCCGATAAAGGCGCAATAGGTGACACTTCCGGCGGCCCGGGAGGCTATAACCCCGGACAGGTAGGCTCAGCATTCCACCCATCTAATCAGGAGAGCAAGTATCCTACCCCAGAGCACGGGGTTTTCAAGCCCATTAAGGGAGCTAAATATACACCTACAGATATCTTAAAATTTGCAACTGACTTCGGAGAGTTTAACCGAGGTGAGATGCAAAAGAATCGAGGAATGTCTAAAGACATTGCCTTAGATGCTCTTAATACAGAACTAGAAGGTCTTCAGACCTACGCCCCTGCAGCAAGTGCATTAAAGAGAAGTGAAACAAATTTAGATAACGTATTTAATCAGTCTCAAAGACAGAGACAGGTTGCAAAAGGTCTACCGGGGGCTGAAGAGGATTTACTAGGTCAGCGAGATCGTGCGAATGCTTTTGCCGCAGGAGGGCTCCCTGAAGGGCTCGACTCTAATGCACTAGAGATAGGTATCCGTTCCCGCTCTGCAGATAACTCATCGGCTGGAGGGTTTGGTGCTAGAAGCAGTGTTGCTAGAAAAGCGTCAGAGCTAATGTCAGTTGAAAGTAAGATTGGTCTTTCTCAGTATGGAGACCAACTACTATCTTCTAACGTAAATCAGAGAGCTAATCTTTTCTTAGCACCTACTGAGTACTCAAACGCAGGCGGCCAGATAAACGTAAACCCTTCTTTCTCTGCAGGGCAAGCACAGCTTGCAACATTTTCTAACCTCAACGCCAACACTACTCTTTCTCCTGGGACAGCTCTTACAGCGGATATAAATCAAAAACAGTATGATACGAGCCTTAGGCAGCAGACTCAAATGTATAATTCTTCAGGCGCGGCTCAGATGAGCCTTGCAAATGCGAACATTACAAACTCGTTTTCGCAGGGTCTGTTTCAGTATCAGGTAGGGTACGCCGGAGCTGTAGCAGGGGCAGCTCAGACAGACGCAAATACGCAGTTAAAAATTGATCAGCAGAAAGCTTATCAAGAAGCTGTTGCTAACGGACAGGCGCAAGTACAGAGCTCCCAGCAGACCCAAGCGGTAGGACAAGCCGCCGGAACAATAATATCCGGAGCAGGGACTATCCTTAATGCTATGGGTTACGGGAACTCTACTGGCAGTACTTCTAGCGGGGGCGGGTACGGTACTGGAGGAAGCTCGGGAACTCCTGTTACAGGTTCAGGTATCAATACAGAAATGGGTAGTCCCCCTAGCTCCTTCGGTATAGGTAACGGAGGAAGCTCAGGTGGAGGAGGTTACACAAGCTCAACAGATGTAACTCCCCCTGGAGGATTCCTTAACTACGGAGGAGACACTGGAGGAGGATTCTCAGGAACCACTAGCGGAGGCGGCGGTTACCAGGGAGGGGGCTCAGGCGGAGGAGAATCATCTAGCGGAGGCGGCGGTTACCAGGGAGGGGGCTCAGGCGGAGGAGAATCATCTAGCGGAGACCCGGGCTACTATAGTTCTTCTTTAAGTTCTTTTAACCACGAGCTAAGCCAAAATGTATCTACAAGCGGCCCACAGGCGCGCTCTCTCTCTCTTCAGAGTAACGCGGTCTTGAGCTCAACTGGGATATCCGGAACACCATCTCCAGAGTCAACTAACGTAGGAGTGGATAACCAGGGGAAACCTGTTTACAGCAACACTCAGCTTTTAAAATCTAGCAACACTACTACCGGAACCAACATGGTAGGAGGGCTTAATTCGATTCTAGAGCCGTTCTCTTCTATAGAAGATAAAGATAGACAAGCGCTGGATGAAGTTGCGAGAAAAGCAGGTGATCCGGTAATAGCAAAAATGCTTGATGCTAAGTTTGAGAGTAACGATAAGAAAGGGTTTATTGATACCTTAGCTGAAAACTTTGCAGGAGAAAAAGGTAAAGAAGCAGCGAATATCCTGTACTCAGGTTTTGAGATAGCTCAAAATTGGGGACGCATGAGTGGTGCTCAAAAAAGCCTGGCTATGGCATCCCTTGGTATCCAAGGGTTTAAAACATCTACAGGTGAGAACTTAGGGGATAAACAGATTATACCTAAGTCAGATACTTCCCCAGGGCTCACAGTGGGTCAGGGACTGGCTCTCTTTAAGGAAGGAGTAAACACTTATTCTCTAGTAAAAAACTGGAACCAGCTAAACACACTCGGTAAAGTTGCAGGTGTAACACAAAATGTTTCTCAGATGGCAAAGATCGCAAAGTCCTATAATCTTCTTGGTTATGGAGTAAGCGGTGCATCGGTTCCTAATGTAAAGGAAGACGCACTTACCCAGGCAGGTTACACTTCATCCCCCTCTTTAGGTATCGGTGCCCTTACAGGAAAGACTGGAAGTAATATCCCTCCAGGATACTCTCTAGTAGCAAAGTCTCCTGACACTCAAGTAGTAGCCCCTACTCCCAATGTTAATACTACCACTCCTAATCAAGTAGGAAGCCTACTTAACACCGGAGCCGGAGGTGCGGCAGGAGTATCTCTCAGCACTAAAAATGTGTACCAGAATTGGCAGAAGAACGGCAGTGCTGTAGGTGCCTCTAAAGGGGCAGTCGGTGGTTCTGCGATGGCAGCAGGGCTATCAAAGATGGGGGATACTAATCCCTATATTCTTGGCAGCATGGTTGCTTCCACGATGATGGGGGATACTGCAAAGAATAGAGAGGAGCCGTTTAGTTCAAGTACTGTTACTCAGAATGCAAAGTCTCTTCAAGGGGGGGTACAGGGTAATCAGCAAGGTATTACTCAAACTAGTAATGTACAAAACGACCCGAGAGCATCTACACAATCGATAACTCAGTACAATACTAAAACCAATGATAGATCTAAAAACGATCAGACCCTTAAAGACACAATTAATATTACAAAAGCTGTAGTAGATGCTGGGAATAAACTTGGAAGTGAAACTACGGGTGCGGTCTCTCCTTACGTAAACATAATTGCAGCAGGAGAGAAGGTTTACTCTGTTCTTAATAATCCGAATGCTACTGATAAACAAAAAGCGGAAGCAGTGGCAGCCGCTACGCAAACGGGGGTTAACGTAGCCGCTAATCTCGGAAACACTGCTGCAGGGAAGGCTGCTCCTTACATTAACACAGCATTAGCCGCTTACAATGCAAGTAAGATTCTAAGTAGCGACATGACTGACGAGCAGAAAGCTAAAGCAATTAGAAGAACAGCAGAAGATACGGCAGCAGCTTACTATACTTTGGGTATTTCAAGTCTTGCCCAGTATGCAGATTCCCGGTTTTTGGGGGGCAAAGGAGAGAAGTTAAGAAGTAAGATAGAGAACTTTAGTCTTGGGGCCAGGTCCACTGACTTTGTTACTGAGAAAGTCTTAGGGGCCATAGGTAGTAAAAAAAGCGGAGCGCAGCAAGGCAGAGATCAGGTCCGGTCTTACTATAAAAAGACAGGGCTGGCTAATTCTGAGTACAAGATAACTCTAGCAGATGGCACACAAGCCGACATCGGTATCGATGGTCACGGTGGGCAGCACGGGGTCTCTGACCCGAGTAAGCTTACAAAAGACCAAGCAGAAATGACTAAACTTAACTCTTGGGATACAGATTACACCAATGACCTTGACTACTCTTCAGGAACAGTAGGTATCGCTATCACTAGAATGCTTACAGGAGGAAAGGGAAGAAATATTGATCAGGTAGGGAGTCAGCTAGGTAACGCAATGTTAGGTAACATTGGTTACGGGAAAGAATTTAGCCCTGAGAACTTCTCTAAACTAACTTCAAACATGAGAGCGGTCTACGCTCAGTCGGGTATCAAGTCTAAAGCAGATGCCTATCAGTTAATTAATCAAGGGTTTGCTGAAGGCAGATGGACTGAATCAGATACTGTTGGAATGCACATGGCTGCGAACATGGCGTTTGATAGAGACGGGTATGACAGTGCATCTAAACTTATGGCTGGAAGATTCACAGGTATAGAGACAGCAGGAGGAGCATCTACTCAAGTAGACGGGCAGTACTTGAAACCTCTTCCGCAGAAAATACCTCAATCTCCAGGATTAGGCGGTACTGGGCCAGAAGCTAGTCAAGTTAACTACTCTCCGGATAAGGCTTCTAAAGAAAAAGCACCCCCTCCAGGACCGGGTAAAGACTCAGGTTACAGTAAAGGGGATAGCGGAGCTGTACCAAAACCACTAGAGATAGACCAAGGTAAAGATAGGGGCTTCTCTGATTATAGTAACTTATCTAAAAAAGCTCTCATGAGCAGAACTAAAGAAGATGCGGTAGCTAAAAACAGGCAGCGTTACAGCCGAGTAGCGTAAAGTATTTGTATATTCTATGGCTCAGTACGATTTTTTCACACAACCTCAAGGCCCTGATATTGATATATCATTATTTGGGGACGCAGCTATTCAGGGTGCAAAACTTGGGGAAGCAACTCCTACGGGACTGACATCTGCGATACGTGGGGTTACGGAAGGTATTGATACCGGGTTAGGTCTTGCTCAGAAGTATGAAAATATTCAAGCAACGCGAGCACGAACTAAAAATGAAGAAGCAATTGCCCGTATAAATGAAATGAGGGCAGAACTTCAAGCACAGACGCAAGACATTGATATCACCTCCACTACGCTTGACTTAAAAAACAAAATCGCAAACTCAAAACTTGAGGCTCAAAACTTAAAGGTATTAAACGGAATTGGGGAAGACATATCGAGTGAATATCCTGCTGTAAGAAAATCAGTTTTTACTAATCCTGACTATCAGAACTACCTTCTTCAACATCCTGATTATGCAGAAGGAGTAATGGGTAGACTTGCCCAAGACATGACCCCAGAGGAGCAGGAGAAAGCATTCACTGCGCTTAACTTCGGGAAAAAGATGGCGTATGACCAGCAGGTTAAAGTCGCAAATGAGAAGTATAATGGGATGCTGGGTAAGCAGGTGGATAAGGCCACACAAGACGTAGCAACTGACTCAGGTCTTAGAGGGATCACAGTCGGAATGACTCTAAATGAAATTCAACAAGACATAGAAGCTTTCCCAGTAGGGCAAAAACAAACTGATACCACTGGAAAAATAATTGCAGATAATCCTGTCAATGACTATGCAGGTGTAAAGGAATTTGAAGTATTTAATAAGCGCCAGAAGACTGGAGATATCTTAAATAAAGAAGAATACGGTAAACTTTATACGCTAAAAGATAGCTATGCTAGGTCTCTAGGAAGTACTCCTCCTACTCTTGGGGCTAGGGGACAAACTCAAATCGGAGGCTCCCAGGCTACTCCTCGTTCCACTCCTAACCCTGTGCCGCAGCCAAGCTCTACTCCTCTACTTACTGCAGAGGACCAGCCTGTTAATAACAATATAATAACCCAGAGACAAAAAGAGTTTAAAGAATTAGCAAAGTCTCCTCCTGCGGGTATACAGGCGGGATCTATCGAGAGACAGCTTCAAGAAAAGAAAGAACAGATTCGAAGGCAATTTACAGGCTACACTCCTAATATATCCCCTACACCTCAACCTATGAGTAATCCTATGCCGCTACCCCCTATTCCCCCAAAATCGAGTGCAGCACTATCAAGTGTTGCGAAAGTTCCAGTTACTTTAAAAACTGAAGTAGACCATTTTATAGATGAGAAAACTTGGAACCTTATAAATAACGAACCGCTACTTAATAAAGAGTCCTCAATCATAAAGGGACTCGCTACTGTAGAATCGAGAGGGAGAAGAGGAGCGATTAGCCCTACAAGAACAAAAGGGCTTCTTCAAGTTACAGAGGCAACTGCAGCAGAGTTAGGTTTTAATAGAAACATCCCAGAACAAAATGTTTTGGCAGGTAAGAAGTATATCTATAAAAATATAGTCGATTTTAATGGGAACCTAAGACTCGCCTTAACTGCCTACAACGCGGGTCCTGGTACAGTAAAAAAAGCAGTCAAGGAAGCGAAAAGCACCGATTGGGCAGATGTAAAAAGGGTATTAAAAGAAAATCTTTCATCTAAAAAATGGGAAGAGGTGGAGCACTTTGCGGATAAGGTAATCTCAAGCTCTGTTAAATATATGCAGGCTGGAAACTTATCTGATATGGAGTACCTAAGGAGGCTTAGGGAAAACGGTTTAGTAGTTTAAGATGGCAGAAGAAGAGTATGACATAACACCGGAGTACGACTCCTCTGCATTTCCTACTTCTAATGATAAGGAGAACGGCTCATCTTATCTTTTTAATGCCGATGCCCAAGCGATTTTAGAAGAAGCCCCTACACTTGATGCAGGTCTTTCTCTTCTGGATTCAGCTCGCAAAAGTAAAAAGTGGGATAATGAGGAAGAGGCAAATAAAGTAGCTTCTGATTATGCACAAGAATTAAGGTACCGCTTCAAAGATACATCTGTTTATTCTAATGAAGAGATAGGACGTATCGCCCCTATAAGCTTAAAAGAGATAGACGGCGAAGGAGAGGATGATACTGAAAAGAACTTAGATAGGGTAAGTAAGTGGGAAGCACAAAATATTGATTACCTGGATACTAAAGACCAGCAGGGTGACTACTCTCTTGTTAAAGATAAGTTAAAGAAAAGTATTACTGATACAGCTTCTACCTTACGGCGCTACGCCCGTACAGAAGGAAGAGGGTTACTAGAGAACTCTCTTATAGATACTGGGATAAGGCTTCTTCAGGGAGCCACAGCAAGCCCTGCCAAGATGTTGGGGCTCGATTCTTACGTAAAAGGATTAAAAGAGAGAACTGACCCTTCGTTTGATGACGACCTGGCATCTGACATAACTCAAGGATTGGGGATGCTAGGAGGGGCTGTCACTTCAGCCGTTGCAGGTCCCGCAGGAGTCTACGGGTACTTAGGGGCACAAGGCGGGGGGCAGGTAGTAGAGCGGTATCAGCAAGGTAAAGAGGTAACGGGAGATACCACAAAAGCTCTTCAGGGTGCTGCAATTGAGACGGGCTCTCAGGTACTTCAAACCGTTGTAGGGGGAAAGGTATTCGCCGGCCCCGCAAAGAAGATTGCAGGTAAAGTCTTTGGAAGAGCGGTTGCGGAAGGTTCCGGCTCTACTGCAGCTAAGGTACTAGGAAGAGGAGCAGCCGAAGGAGCGATAGAAGGTGTAGGTTCAATAATAAGTAACCAGGCACAGAGAGTAGGAACAGATAACGACAATATAAACCTTCTTGATAATTTTGGTAGAAACGCAATTGTAGGTGCTATCTTTGGCGCAGGTGCAGGAGGGATTGACGTAGCACTTCCGGGAGTTAAGCCTGACCCCACTATAGTAAATAACGGAGTAGTTCCTCCGGTTGAAACCTCTGTTATTGGGGGCACGGTTGACGGACCAAGAAGTGAAGCACTCTACACGGTATCAGGGGAACCCAAGGCACAAGCAAACTCTTTTGTAACAGTAGATGGAAATATTTATGCCCCTACTCCTGAAGGTGCGACAGCTAGAACTAAGGTAGAAACTAAGCAGGAGTTTAACCCTTTCGATAAGACCTTCTATGTTGATAAAGAAACAGCAGGTAAACTAGCACGTCTCCGTGATTCAGTAGATGCTTCTGAAAATCCCGTTCGGGTTCTTACTGACGAGAATTCTCTCCTTATTAAGGGGGGATATATTAATCCTGACCTCTCTGTATCGGATAATCCTACGGGAGCTAGGATGGTAGAGGTTCCTACGCAAGACAGTCCTGCCCCCGGACTTCACCCGGTAGAAGTAAACCGACCTAAAAATATATATGGGAATGAGACAGAATACAGAAGTCATATCGGACGTGAGATAGCAGAAGTAAGAGTAGCCCCTGAAGTTCCTGACTCTGTAGGTGCCATGAGTATTTATGAGACAAAGGAAAGAAAAATTGGAGAAAGAGCACGTCTTAATACAGATTTGGATACTAAGATAAGGGAAGCGTTTGGAGATGAGGAACTAGGTCTAGAGCGTTACTTTCCACAGAATATGGTTGCCCTTAAAGATAAGGCTGGAAACATAATTGGGGAGAAAGGATTAGAGCAAGCAACTAGAGACATACTAGCGTTTGACGAAAACACTATCGATGTAGGAGAAGTAATAGCTCAGACAGATAATTTAATAAATCACTTTAATAATGCAGCTAAAGCTGCCCGTTCTGCAGGAGATATGGATGCTTATTATAAAACAGCATCTATAACTATGGACTTGTTATCAAAAAGAGCAGTACTAGGAACAACTTCTGGTCAGAACGTAAAAGCATTCGATACAGGGGTTGCTCCTTTAGTGAGAACGGCAGGTATAAGAGCTACTATAAAAGACGCAGTAACTAAAGATGTAGCAGCAGAGGAGGGAATTAGTGTTGACGAGCTTAAAACTGTCGATAAAACTATAGAAGCTATCGACAACCGGATTAAGACTGTTAAAGAAGAAGCTCTTCGCGGTAAGGAAGACATCTCTAAAGCAGATAAAGAAGCAGATAAAGAAGCAGATAAAACTATAGAAGATATTGATAATCAAATTAAGACTATTAAAGAAGAAGCTCTTCGCGGTAAGGAAGACATCTCTAAAGCAGATAAAGAAGCAGATAAAACTATAGAAGATATTGATAATCAAATTAAGACTATTAAAGAAGAAGCTCTTCGCGGTAAGGAAGACACCTCTAAAGCAGATAAAGAAGCAGGTAAAGCTGTAGATAAAGCTATAGAAGATATTGATAATCAAATTAAGACTATTAAAGAAGAAGCTCTTCGCGGTAAGGAAGACACCTCTAAAGCAGATAAAGAAGCAGGTAAAACTGTAAGAGATTTAATAAGTCCAGAAGATAAATTAAAAGTAGATTACTTAACTAAAGAAATAGCTAGGCTTAAAAAAAGAGTAGATAAGTTAGATTCGAAATCAGGTAAAACTGTAGAAGGTTTAGTAAGTCCAGAAGATAAATTAAAAATAGATGACTTAACTAAAGAAGTAGCTAGGCTTAAAAAAAGAAAAGATAAGTCAGATGCGAAATCAGGTAAAACTGTAGAAGATTTAATAAGTCCAGAAGATAAATTAAAAATAGATGACTTAACTAAAAAAAGAGCTACGCTTAAAAAAAGAAAAGATAAGTTAGATGCGAAATCAGGTAAAACTGCAGAAGACTTAATAAGTCCAGAAGATAAATTAAAAATAGATGGCTTAACTAAAAAAAGAGCTACGCTTAAAAAAAGAAAAGATAAGTTAGATGCGAAATCAGGTAAAACTGCAGAAGATTTAATAAGTCCAGAAGATAAATTAAAAATAGATGGCTTAACTGAAAAAAGAGCTACGCTTAAAAAAAGAAAAGATAAGTCAGATGAGAAATCAGGTAAAACTGCAGAAGATTTAATAAGCCCAGAAGATACATTAAAAATAGATGACTTAACTAAAGAAAGAGCTAGGCTTAAAAAAAGAAAAGATAAGTTAGATACGAAATTAAAAGATAGACAGAAAACATTCTCTCCAGAAGCTGAAGAACAGCTGCAGAAGATGCTTGAAGTTCTTCCTAAGCTCCCAGAAGGAACTACCTCAAGAGCTCAAACCGAGAAGCTTATTGAAAAAATAGAGAACGATGCACTAGGAGACATCTCTTCTACTACACAAACAGGTAAGCTCTACGCTTATTGGATGGCTAATATCCTCTCTAATGTAGCAACTTTTATCTCTAACTTTAAAGGTAATCTTTCGGCTGTCACTACTGTCCCTCTAAGCTACATAGTAGCAGGTAAAATCGGGGAAGCGGGTCAATTTACCAAAGGTGCAGTAGGGGCTATCCCCGATTCCGTCTCTCTTGCCTATAATACTTTTCGTACAGGGGAGACTAAAATTAGAGAAGGAAAATTTGATACCCGTCTTGACTTTGTAAAAGAAGGCCCTCCTATAATTCGTAATCTTGGGTATGTTCTTAGGGCACTTTCAGCAACAGATGAAGCTTTTTTTCACACCGTAAAAGAAGGGCAAGCAAAAGCTGTTGCTTACTATGAGGGAAAGAAAGAAGGCCTAAAAGGCCGTGCCCTACAAGAAAAAATTGCAGAGAGCCTGTATAACGGGACTTCTAATTGGGCTGATTCCATGCGGGAGGCAGAGTCCCATGCAAAACTACTTAAAGACTCCGGAGTAACTTTAACCCCCAATCAAATTAGAAATACTGCTTGGGAGTTAATGGAGGCAAAACGTCCCGCATATGTAAGAGAGGAAACAACAAGATTTGGTCTTGAAACAACTTTCAATAACATCCCTAAAGGATTTATAGGGCATATCGTAAAAGCCATATCTGACTCATCAAATGCTCCGTGGGGTATCGGAGGAAAAGAAATTAGACCTTTAAAGTATGTTCTTCCTTTTATGAACATTGGGGGAAATCTTGCTAATTATTATTTGGGGTTTACTCCTGTAGGGGGCCTTCGTGCTTTAAATAAGACAGAAAGAATAGGGGGTACTATTCGAAACCCTACGATAGCAACTAAACATCCTCTTCAGCGTTCGCAAGAACTAGGTAATTTTTTAATAGGAACCTTCTCCGCCGGTATTCTATATGGTATCGCACGGGAATTCATGGACTATAAGGACCCTTACTTTACTATTTATGGCCCAGGCCCCCGTGATTGGAGTACAAAGTCACAGCTCCTTCAAACTAAGTGGGCTCCTTACTCTGTTAAGCTAGGAGATAACTACTACCGATACGCAGATACTCCTCTCTCCTTAGTGTTAGGGGGGATAGGCTCTCTCTTAGACAATCACAGATATAATAAAAAGTTCGGTAAGTCATCTACTAGTGACCAGCTATCCATAGCGGTATTAGGTATGTCGGGATCTTTTGTTGATAACTCATTTCTTAAAAATGTGTCAACTCTTATTGAGACTATAAGCAATCGCGAGAAGGGAACTAACCTTACAAATATGTTTGCAAATATTAGTAAAGGGTTTATTCCGGCAGTAGGGGCAATGAAGATGCTATCAAACGCAATTGACGATCCTATTACTACTAAGGGGGACCTCTGGGCTAAGTTTGTTTCGGGTATTCCTTTTGCGCAGAGTATCGGAACTAAAAAAGCACTTAACGCTTTTGGAGAACCGATTGGGCGCACCTTCGCAGAGCGCATCCCAGGAGTAAGCCGATTTATTTCTAAACGAGTTACTGACCCTGATTGGAGATGGCTTGCTGAAAACGGGTATCAATTAACTGATGCAGGTGGAGTTGATATGGTTATCAGCACCAAACAGAATCCTTCAAAAACTAGGGAACGTGTTAAAAACTTAGGTCCTGAGTTTGAGGGGGTAATGACTCCTGAAGAAAGGTACGAATTAACTAAAAAGTCAGGGCCTGATATAAAGAAGGTAGTTAGTAAATTTAGAACTCGCTACGAAACAAGCGGGTTCCGGGAGCAGGTGCAAGAGAATTTAAATAAAGAAATCGCTGCTGTCAGAAGTAACTGGAAGAAGAAGATGTTTCTTCGTTAATTCTAGCGACTAATTCTCCCCGCTAGCCATTATAGTCTCACTTACTTCCCCATATTTAGCCCAGCAGTAATAAGCAATTCCAAGAGCGTCTGACCTATTTGAGTGCTTACTAAAATTAACTAACTCTGCTGTAGGAAATATATGTTTGCAAAAATCAAAGGTGTTCTTCTTTAGATTCACTTTGTTTCTGTTTCTTAACTTCTCTCTTTCTTTCTGATTCATACTGTCATTTAGTAGTTCCTGCTTAGCTTCTGTAGGTATATTCGCCATCCATTTTTTAGGCTCAACTGCTTCATATGGAATATTCACACAGTTAAGAAGTGCTTCCATCCAGCCATAGCCTCTACCAAAATTAAAGGCAGACGCCACACCTTGTCTGGGGCTTGAGTGCACACGCTCTAACATAGCGAACGCAATTCTTACGTGCTCATTATATGCTTTAAGAAAGGAAGCGATCTCAATTAAGTTATTTTCGATATCAAAAAAAGTAACGCTCTTTAGATCGTAAGAGAGAAGACAGAAAGCACCTGACTTATAGCCAGGATCAATCCCAAGATAGTAGTTCATGCTGCTCAAAATACAGGAGAAGTATGTCTTTTAGGAACCGAATAAATTACTTACGGCGGAGTAGGAGGGTAATCCTGTTGTGTTAGAAGCCCTCTTTCTGCCTTCCTTACCTTGTCTTCTATGTACTTTATCTCGTTAAACCCTATTTCGTCAGCTAGGTATTCTATCAGAGATAGGTAAGTAAACTTACAAATATGCCTACTTCTTGTAGTTTTACCCCTAAACCATCTAAGGGCAGGTCCTCTGAATTCACCTACAATTAAATCCCTAAGAGCCCTATCAAGTATAGATAAAAGAAGAGCCTTCTCAGGTACTTGCAACCTAAGATAAGGGATCTCAGAATTAACAGGTCTGTCTAGCATTTTTAATCTATATGTAGATTCCCCTACGTTATAGATCGATTCAGGTCTTTTTAGTAGGTATGAGAAGTTACAGCATTACTTCTCACACCTTTAAAGAAACGATTAATACCCAGGAGTAAGCTTAACTCCCATCATCTGCTTTTTCATCTTACCTTTCTTCTTTGCCATTTCTGCTGCTGCTTTAGGTGCTGCTTTCTTAACTGCTTTCTTAACTGCTTTTTTCATCTTTGCTTTCATCTTTTCCTTTAATTAAGTTAAACGAACTGCTTCTTAAAAGGTCTGTTGTTTTCTACGTTTCCCTTCTTGGGGCGTACAAAAGGAAGGTATAACTTAGCGTCACTTCCAATCCAAGAGGTTAATTTCTGAAGCTTGCTATCAATGTAGTAATCCGTCTTATCCCGGTGAGACCCTGTAATGCCTCCTCTGCCTGGCATTCCTTTTATACCAACACCTAGAGAAGTGTTAGCTAATAATACAAGAGGGGTCTGACCAAATAACGCTTCTCTCCAAAGTACTGAGTCAGCGTAGAGGTCTCCTGTGTTTACGGCAGCTATAAGTCTAGGGACCACCTCACCTCTCATCGCTGTGTGAGCAAGAGATGCGTGCCCATAGTTATTCATTAACTTCCAGCCCGGTATACCTACATGGTAGTAGCGAGAATTTGATAAGCCTACTAGCGGGGCATGAGATAGGAGAGAGAGAAGCGTTTCTATGTAGGTGGAAAAGTAAAAGTCGTCATCTTCAAAAATAAACAGCACATCTCCTGTAACCTTGGAAAGCCCTAACTCCATGTTTCCGCGCATGGTGTTATAACCAGGAGATGAGTCTTTCGGACCCCTAAAGTAAGTTTGCCCCCTTGTACAAATAGTTTTTGGAGTACCGTCATCTACTACAATCCACTCGTGGGGCTTCACAGTCTGTCTTGATACGAAATACTCGCACAGTTTAAACGCTTCAGGGCGCATACCTGTGCAGGTGAGAAGGCTAATTTTCACTTGTATAACCTTCCATCGTTATCTTAGTAATTAATTCCGGCAGGGTCATTTACGCTCCTCTATACTTTTCTTAACTGCCTCGGCCCAGCAAGCTGCACTAGGGTCAAACATTTCATTTACATCATGAGCATCAAAAGTACCTTTAATATCTTGTATAAACCTGTTAGTCCCAGGGTCAGGCTTAGTGGACTTTCTCTCTAAGTATTCGGGCCAGGACTTAATGTGAAAATGTGCTATTCTGAGGATGTCAGCAGTGCCTTCTTTCTTTAGGCCGTAAAAATTACGTAAGACATCTCCATTTTCATCTGTAGTCTTTCCGTCAACTAAAAAATAATGTGGGTTTTTACCTACCTCACTAGTCTTTGACGGCTTAACGATTACTTTTGTATGTTGATTGACTTCCTTTGCTCTGTGCTGAAAACGCTCTGTAACAAGACTACCTTCTGACTCTTTACTACCGTACAGCACCCAATGAACAGCTACAGCTGCAGCGTCTTCGTAGTTGGGTAGGATGTCTGCAACACGGGCTCCTCCGGGGCTGTGCAGGTATTCATCGGCGTCTAAAAAAGCTACCCAGTGAGGGGGGTCTTGTGAGTCTTTAAAACATCCTAACCAGAAGTTATAAGCTACAAACTGAATAGGGGAACGCTCATCTGAGGTGTAAGTAACTAAGCCTTTTCTAGCGTACTCCTCAAGAATATCTAATGTTCCGTCAGTACTCCCATTGTCGGTTATGAAGAACTGCTCTACCCCTTGGAGAAGACCAAATTCGATCCACTCTCTTAAGTAGAAAAATTCATTCTTAACTACAGCGCAGATTGCTAGGTACATAGTCTTCTTACTTAATCCTTTTTAATATCGGCTTTCTTTGTGCCGCATAAGCACGCAGCGCTTGCCCCTCCTCGTCTCTTTGTGCGTCACCGTAGAGTTCTTGTGGTAGGTCTCCTAAGCTTTTACTTGTCATAAAGTTCATTCCGCACTTACACTTAATTTGACAGATACATGTGTTATCGCACCACCCTGAAATCATTCCTGTAGGGGCATGGCACTCCACACAAGTAAGACCGTGGTGAGCTTTTAAACCTGAGCGGGGAGACTTAATATCCTCGGTATACTTGTAAGGCTCTCCGCTTTTAGGGAAAACAATTACTTTTTTTTCGTCGTCTTTCTTTTTGATTTTGTTTTCTCCGCGCCTGTAATCTTCCCTTCGTTTATCATTGCGTAGAAAACTTGGTCTGCTTTCTTTGCGCCGTAGTGCTTAACCATCACCTTATGAATTTTTTTCCCTTTTGCTGTGAGAGGCATATTATCCCTTCAAAAATTCCAACCAATACTTAATTCTCTCTTGAATCCTCACTCGTTTCTTATCGTTATTTGATACCTCAAGCTGCCTTCTCAATTCCTCAAGTGCTCCTAATGCGTACTTATCATTTTTATGTCTAGTCATCTAAAGCTCCCTTGCCTTACTCCTGCGAGGATAGGTCCTGCACAAACTTTCTCGCCCTTGATAAACACGTACGGGCTCCCTGAAAGCTCTCTAGCCTTCTTTTCAAAAGCATAGCCCCCGCTACCTGATCCCCCGGAGTACCCGCTATAATACCGTTTAAGACTTTTGGATCCCGAAAAGCTGCCATAGTATCCGAGAGTGCCCGCATCTCTTCCATTAGACGCGAGTACTCTAACAGTACGTTTTCCGAAGTCTCCGATAAGCACCGGAAGGTTTGCCCTTTTATCTCCATTTCCATGGTCTTCTCCTAAAGGTTTTAAAATCATTGGGGGCTTAAAAGGCACGATACGGTTGCACTGTGTTCCAGTAAACCTTGGTGCTGCACCACGGTCATCTAAAAGGTGAGACATTAATTCGAAAGTAGAAGGGGAGGGGCAAGCTGTTCTCTTTCTTGGGTCAAGGAAGTTTCCCTGCGTACGGCAATTGAATCCGCGTGACCACAAGAGTGCGATCTTTAAACGAGGTAGGCTTTCAATTAATTTTTTATACTTGACCGAATCAAAGTCGGTAGCTTCCTCACCGTCAGGACTTGTAATATCCGCATCTTTCCCCGGATTTTTACCGTGCCGCTCGATCCAAGCGCTCTTATATCTCTCAGCAGTAAGGCGCCCTTCGGGAGAGTTAACTAATTGTACCTCCGGCCACACTTCGAGTGTTGCGTCAGCGAGTACGCGCCATGCTTTTTTACTAAGATTATGCTCTAGCGCGGGAGAGAGTAAAAAGGATGTAGGGAGGCACGAGTTGGATAAATCTTTATATGAGCTAACTCTTCCTTTGTAGGCATCCAAGAGTCTTTTATTTTTATTTCTAAGGGCTTTGTCAAGGGAGTTAACGGTGTGGCCATATAGTAGCTCGTATTTCCCACAGTTCTTGTTACGGACGCAAGTAGTGTTAAGAATATGTACCCTAAGAAAAGAAGGGTGTGCGTTATTAAGTAGCAAACGCAGATTGGAATCGTTAGCACCAAACGTATTATCCAGCACACCGATAGCAGGATTACTTGGCAGATATTTGAGAGCTTCTTTAGCATCGAATTTTGGATGAGATAGACCTAAATAATCTTGACCGATAAGGGGAGAAGCGTAAGTTAATTGTACTCTAAGTAGAGAGACTAGACTTAATAATAGAGCACGTTTAGTGAGCGATATGATACCCATTAATCCTCTTTATTAAATTTTAAAATCTCACTCTCTACCTTCTTAGAGAACTTATAACTCTTTACTACCTCTTTCCAGGAAGGAGCGTCTCCTTCTAAGCTCTTTAAATCCTCATAATTAAGGCCATACTTAGGTATATTAAACGCCCTAGCGATTAACCCTACCTTCTCTAAGGGGACCTTACCCCTAAGTCTCCAATTAAGGGTCGTTTGAATAGGGAAACCCGTGATTGATTTTATAAACGCAGGACCTCCTAAGCTCTTCCAGATAGCGTCAATAAGCATCGACTCGCAAGAGTTTAGCTTCTTTCTTTTCTTTAGATTTTTAAGTAACGGAGTTTTATTCATATCTTTAATAGTACATCAAAATGAGTATCTTTGTCTACACATTAGTTAAAAAAGTTTCAGGGGGTGTCCAGCCTCTATGCAGGCGACCAAAGGCTGTAAAGTAGTTCATTTAGCCTCCGCCCAACTGTTTCCCAATTTACATTCTACTAGTTTGTTCGTGCATCCATAAGGAAAAATATCAAGAAACCCGCTTATCATTGATTCTTCTAGGATGCCTTTAGCTTTTTGCGCTAACGGTATTTCTGACTCAAGAAGTATTTCATCGTGTACACAGTTAACAATTTGTATCGAGGAAACCTCTTTAATAGCATCATGTACTCTGACAAGAGCGCACAGCATCACCTCCGCTGCACCTCCTTGAACAGGAGTGTTCATAGAGGTGCCGTAGGTGTTATCAGAAGGAAGACATCTTAACTTTCCGTTTGGAGTACGTACCTGGAAACTCTTAGTAGCGTTTCTAACTTGTTTTTGCTGCCAATCGACATAGCCCGAGTAGAGGTCTTTCCATTCGAGTATAGCTTCTTCTGCTGCAGCTTGAGTAATCTCAACTCCGTAAGACTTTTTTGCGTAATGAGCAAACTTGGCGGCGCCTAGGCCGAAAATTAAACCAAACATTAGGGCTTTAGCTTGCTGCCGTTCCTCTTTAGTAACATCCTCTATTCTTTTCCCGGATACCTTACTTGCGGTTAAGGAGTGAAGGTCTATCCCCTCCTCATACGCCTTAAGCATTACCTTATCTCTAGATAATTCGGCGGCAACTCTTAATTCAATTTGCGAATAGTCAGCACAGATAAATACGTTTCCCTCTTCAGGTATAAAGTTCTCTCTGATATCCGGCTCATCTGGGTACTTTTCTTTATTGGGGGTACGGGGGTACTGCTGGCTGTTGGGTCTAGAACAAGAAAGCCTTCCCGTCCTGGCACCACAGAGATTAAAGCTTGAGTGAACTCTGTTGGTTTTAGGATTAATCATATTAATTAAGTTCATTCCAAATGAACTACTTAATTTCTCCCTCTTTTGAAACTCAGAAAAGGGCTTAACTACGGGAAGATAAGAGAAGTCAGAAAACGTATGACTGTCCGTGGACAGTTTCCCTGTTTCAGTTACGGGCCATATAGATAGAACCTTGGGGTCAAGATTGTCTACTAACCACTGAGACATGGTATGTCCGGTTAGTTTATCTAACTTAGTTAGCTCTAAAACTTCTTTACGAGAAGCGTATAATTTATCGCGCCAGACATTGATAGCTAACCTATGTTTATCTGTGTCTAATTTAATCCCCGACAGCTCAAGAAACGCTATGGGGTGCTGTGCTTTCTTAAGAAGGCTATACGTTTTCTGAAGACCTAATTTCTCTAGTGCCGGATTAAGCTTCTGCGCTAATTTTAAAACATAAACAGCGTCTAAAGCTGCGTACTGAATCTGCTCAAAAGTAAGATCAGGTATACTCCAGTCAGTTACTTGAGCTTCTTTTCCTACTTCTACTTTCAGCATCTTCTCTACCATGTTAGCAAGACTCGCACTTAGCCCCTCGTCAGTTGGGTAAGTAGCGTGAAAAAGAATCTTTGATAGAATAAGGGTGCATCCGATATTTATATTCTTAACACCCATCGCTTTTAAAAACTTAATCTCGAAGAGTGCGTTATGAGCAATAAATCTTTTACTTTCTAAGAAGTTAATAAAAATTGAGTTATCTTTTATCTTATGAAGGTCAAAGACGACTACAGACTTACCTGTATAGATTTGAAGAAGACGTATGTTTGACGTGTGAGGTGAAAGGGCAGGCTTATAAGCGGTTCTGTATTCTGGTAGCGCTGCGGTCTCGGTATCTATTCCTATAAGTGAGTCACAGTTAGAGAGTGACTTAAGGGCTAGGAGTGCTTCTTTTTTCTCTGTAATATAGAACGCCGGAATATCGACGTTTAAAAAGGATACTTTAAAAGAAGTTTGTTCCATATTGAAAAAGGGCAGAGAGGGTACAGCCGTCCCTCCCTACCCTAGGGTACTACAGATTATCTAGAGCTAACTTCTTACCCTTACCCGTGGATACTGCTTGCGCTCCAACAGGTACAGTTTTAGGCTGTACTTGATTGGCCCTAAGCTGCGCTTGTAACTGAGCAGGGGTTAAAGGTGCCTTAATTCCAGTAACTACAGAAGGTAGTGGAGTAGCAACCTTTTGGGGTGCCTCAACTACTTCTTCCAGCACGTCATCGGCTTCGCTGTCTTCCTCACAAGCATCAAGCAACCTATCAATATCTCTATTTCCACCTCCAAAGCGCACTCCGTCATCCGAGATGAACTGCACCTTGTCAGCTTTAAAAGATAAGCCCGTGGGACCTATGTGAGGGGTAACAACTGCTTTAATACGAACGCCCCCTTTAACTAAGGCCGCGTCAACCGGTTCCCTAGTCTTCCCTCTTATAGGAACAGGCTTATCTTGTGGGCTACGTGCTACTATAACGTATCTCCCCGCGTAATAAGGGTACTTCTCCATATCAAAAGTATCCCCGTCAGTGAGAATGTTATCTGACAAAGCGATTTTAACAGAGTTACCTTTGTTAAATTCAGCGAGCATTCCTGTGCCATCCTCATTTATCATTGTGTTTAATTTATCTAGAAACACATCTGTCTCAGGCGCTGTCTTATCAAGAAGGATAGTAATCTCATATCTGAGATTCGTCTTCCCATCCGGTGCTACTGACTCTTTAGGAGATACAAGAGATGGCCAAGCTGCTCTGCCTTCTGGGGTTGCAATTGGTTCACCGTAAACTCTTCCGTATTGTGGGTGTTTATAATATTTACTCATTTTATTTACCTTTTTATTTTTTGGTTTTTAAACTACTCGCTAATTTCCAGAGAATTATCCAATAAATCGTCGCTTGTTACAGCACGGGGTCGGGGATCATCCTCTGAAACTATTGATAGAGAACCAAGTGAGAGGGTCGTCAACCCCTTCATAGTATCGTCGACACCTGGACCTAAAATCTTTTTTAATTCTTTCTCAATTTCTCCGATACCCCGGAGCTTCTTTTTAAAAGGATTAGTAACACCATAATTTATAAGAGTGTTCCCAATCTCTTCTTCCTTTTCCGTCTTCCAAGCACGTCTTCCTTTTGATTGGATAGCCTTAGTTCCGGGAAGGGCTTTGCCTTTTATGTAACGGGATATTGCGTACTGCTTACAAGAGTCAATAAATCTCTCTAGCATATCGGCGTTTAGGACAATGTTGGCTATCGCCTTATCGTCCATCTGCTCGGGCTGGGGGAGAGTAATATTGGTGTCTACAAGCGCAAGGTCTGACTTTGTAATAACCTGCTTTGCATAAGCCTTGCAGACTGCCTGGGCACGGCACCATCTACACCACTCACCTACTTTAAACTTTGGTTTCTGTTTAATAAAAATTTGAGCACCTGCTTGCATGAACTTTTTCTTCCATGCTTTTAACTGAGTGTTGGAAAATGAGGTTTCTTTGTAGGCTTCTCCCCCACCACGGGGCTGATAAATAACAGCCACAACACGGTCAAGCTCTTTATCCATGGCAATGAACTCTTCCTGCATGGCGCAAGCGTAGAATGCTAATTGGGCATTCTTCTCAACTTTAACTTGGTTATACCCGTACTTAAAATCAGCTATAACTCCTACTCTTTTTGCACGGTCATCTAAGTAGACTGCCCAAAAGTCGGCACTCCCCCACATATCAAAATCTTTGGAAAGAACAAAAGTCTCCTCAATTCCGTAGTACTTCCCTGTAATTGATCTCTCCAGCACGTTTTCCCAAAGACATTTTACGTAGTCTTTAGCTGCGGCAACCATGTCATCATCACAGTCGTCTAAAAGGTTAGCCCTAACATCTGGGTCAGAGCCTGTTACTCGATGTTCGAGAAAATCATTTAGAACTATCTCGGCAATCTCATGTGCTTTGGTGCCGTCAATTGCGGCAGGACCCGGTGGCGCAGGAGGAATTGTTTGACGGTAGAAGTAGGAGCCAGGGCAGTTAGTCCACTGAGATGCTGTAGACCCTCCCAGTGCCCCGTGAAGACGTTCTGTGTGAGGTTTCTCGTCGTTTGACACCTAGATACGCGCCTTAAGTAATTCGGATGTGTGCTTGAATATGGAATCAGCAGCTAATTTAAGGTCAGGTATCTGAGCACCAATCTCAGGAGTAATATAGGTGTTAGATAGGATAAAAGAGAGAAACTGTTTTACTCTCATTGTCTGGTCTTCTGGTGTGTACGTTTGAGTATGCGGTTTCTTTCCTAGGGTTTCTGCTCCATTAGAGGCAGAAGCATCTTCGCTTATGTTGCAGGATTCGTTCATATGATTTCCTTTTTATTTTAAGGGTAGAGTTACTTGGTATAGATGGTTCTATCTGCTACTCAAAAAGATTGCAATAGATTAATTCAGTATTTTAGAAGATAAATTTAGGGGTGGAGGGAAGGGCGTAGTTGGGGTAGGCTAGTTCCGGTGAAACGTCTTACTATTTTAAAGGAGCAGTATGTCACTTATAGAAGTAATCGTTGTGCTAGTTATAGGGGGTGTTTTATTGGGGGTGTTTTATTAGCGTAGGCACTAGACAGGTAGAGGAGGCTCAGGGGGTAATTCTCTTGAGCCTTCTATGTCTTTAATGATCCAAAAATCCCTAGCGAGCCTTGGAAAATAAGCATAAGGCATAAAGAAATAACCATCCATTCCCCAATCGGTACCCCAAGAGTTTCTTACTATGAAGTACTGAGACCCCTCATCGTAGCCCACAGCGAGCACCGCATGTCCCCCAACGGATCTCTCTCCCCTTTTAGGAAGAGTAGCTATCCCTGATTTCGCTACATAGTTACTCTCGAAGCTCTCGTATACTGTAAAACCGAATATCACTGGGTATCCGTCAGCGAGAGCCACACATATGTCTCTTGAGTTATTTTGAATAGATGCGTAGAGAACCGCTTGGTGGTTTAGGGCTTCTATGTATGCTTCCTGTGTCGGAAGGTCCCGGAACTTTCCTATAGTGTAGGGCCAAAGAGATTCTAGGGGGGCACCTGCTTTTGCAATGGTTTTAATTCCGTCTCTTATGTGGGCACCTGCGTCTACTTCTATGGTACCCTCCATAGCTCTAGTGTTGTAGTAAACAAAGAGGCGGGAAAGAGATACATCTTGTAAGTCTGGTTTTTTTATAAGCTCCATCTCGTAAGCAGCAACAATTGCTTGCGCCGTGCAGGACCCCAATCGACCCTGGTCGTAAATAGGAGGACAGTAAATACGGAGGTCCACCTTTTGAGGTATTTCTACAGGAAGAAAAGAGAGAGGTTTAATTGCGTAGTAAGGGATGTCTCTTGAGTCAGGCCGGTCCGGTCTCCACCCGTAACTACGATTTATTGGCATAGTATTACCAGATATAAGAAAGGTTTATCTGACCGAAGCTGGCAGGGGCAAGCTGGCCATCCGCTTGTCCTTTAAACTCATGAGTCTGTACTATATAAGTATAGGCACCTCTGTAATTCTCGTACTCTACCGAGAAACCTAATCTTCCTTCCGCGACTAGAGGCTCTTTATCAATAGAAGCGGAGGTAGAATCGGAGTCCCGGAGTAAGTTACCATCTAGGGAGAAGTTCCATAGGACGGCTCTAACAGAGGGTCCTCCGAAAGCGTAGTATACCCACTCTTTTGAGGAGTCCCTAGACGTTCGCCTAGGGTAAATAGTATCCACAGAATTAGTAAAAAAATCAGGCAAATTAGGCCCCACCCGAAAATTGGCACCCAGATACCCCTGTGTGAATATGTTTCCAATGTTAACCCCTCCAATAGTTACTAAGTCTAATTTAGAGTTAAAAGGGAATGCGTTCTCTCTTTGAAGAGTAAGCATTAAACCTAACTCATCGTTAATTTGATTATCCCACCCTTTTGCAGTTGGGATATTTAGAAGCCTGTGCACCTCGTTTTGAGATTGTTCTGCGTATGAGTGAGGTCCAATAATACCTAGAGTGGCACCGATAGAGTCTTGCAGTGTAGAAGACTTCCTGTAGCGGTACTGGGCATCCGCATAGGTTAGTCCTGCATAGGGGCGGTCTTCTGATTGGGGGGCTGTTACCTGCTTATTTCCGGGTGTCCATATGTTTTGGCCTATCCCATAAGCGTGAGATCCCGTGCCATCTGGAATTGTAGCGTTTAGTTTTATTCCTTGAGTAAAGTTCCGATCTGAATTTGTTATAGGTGAGAGATAATCGTTTGCTTCCTGAAGAGTAAATCTTGTTCCGGGCGCAACGGAGCAAGAAAGAAAAAGAAAAGGAAAAGGAAAAAGGAAAGATAAAAGTAACTTTCTCACTTTATGTTATCCTTAGTTGTTGCCCGGCTTTCTGACTTTCGGGAGCTTTAACTTATGTATCTCTATAGGAGTAACATGAGGCTTAGGAAACTGAATAGGTATCTTTTTGGATAAAGGTGTAGGTGGTTTTTTACCGTCGGGATAGTGCTTATTATTATACCAGGGGGACTGCGGAGGTATGAAGGGGTCGTTATTGGGGGTCATTTTATCTCACGCGCCACTATTGCTTCTAATTCGTCCCAGAACAGTTTCACAGAGTAGTCTTTGGGGCTCCTGGCTTCCGGGTGGAAGAAGGTGTACAGGCCCTTAATGTCGTACATTACCCTTCTCCTCTCCCGCTCCACCTCGGCCTTAGCGAATCTGATCAATGCTTCGACGCCTCCATACCGGAGGTTATCGAGGTAAAATCTCTCGGCTCTCTCTTCCATCGTTGCCTTCACATAACACATAGTTTTACCTGCAGTAGCTACCGTTCCGTACCGTAATAGAAGACAGTAGCACCCTATCTGTCTAACTGTCAATCATTTTGATTGACCTAATCCACCATCTTAAGAGAATTTATTGTTTTAGATATATCCATGAGAAGAATTGCTTTCCTAAGCGTGCCCGGTTCTTTGGGGTTACTGCTTGTATTTATAAGGTGCCCCGGCATGTTACCGAAGGCACTTAGTAAGATCTGTTTTATCTCGTTTAAGAACTTCTCTTTCTCTGGATCTGTCATGTTTACTTTTAAGGTAGCCCTAATTCCTCTCTTAACTCTCTCATTCTATCTATATAGTCCTGATTTAAGGTAGGCCCGGTTGGTCCGAACCAGGTTGCAGTTGGGTCGGTATATACCCAAAACATATCAACGCCGTAATTGGCCCACATTTTTATGACCGCTTTCATAGTGTCAGGAGAGAAGTAGCTCAAACTTGGAGTTGTGTTATTGAAAACAGGTGCCGTCAGCCACAGAGTTCCACCAAAAAGGTCAACAGATGGGAAATATACACTTCCTCCTTTGTAGGCTGCTCCTGCGTCTCCGTTAGTTTTAGTTACTATTTCATTTATGCAGGCGTTTGATGTGCAGAAATACCCCGTCTCATTAGTGAGGATTAACTTTGCTTTTGAGGGGCTGTTATTGGGTAGGCAAGAACAATTAGTACGGCATCCTTCTTGGGATGCCTGAACAAACTCTCCCATCACATCATGCCACTCGTCTAACCAGGCCTTAAACAGGCCATATTGCCTGTTTTCGGGGGCACCCCCTCCATCGACATATGCCATATACGATATGAAGACTAAAACTTGAGCATTAGAGTTTGCTGCTAACCACCGAGTCATTACAGTACGTGCTGCTTCTTTTACTTTAACTTCGTACTCAGCAAAGGTATGAAGAAGTTTTTGGGGCTGAAGAGTGTAATCCCAGATTGCAATATAAGACTCCGAGTCAAAGGCGATACCATATACATCAGCAGCGGCACCCAGCTCCCCTAGTACAGATGTGTTCTGTGCGAACTTATTGGCAGGATCAAACCAGTCAACTATTACATTTACTGGAGATGAGATCTGTATTTTTATAAAGTTATACCTAAGAGGCCCCCATCCTTGTAGGTTAGTTGATTTTAGATCTCTTAATGCGTCTGTTAAGTCAGACGCGGTTGTAAGTGGGGTTGAAACCGCAGTGTGGGTGCTTGCTTCTATCCCATCATTTCTAAAAATATCTATTACTACACCGTCTAGTGGTGCGTCTAACCATTGGGGGCGGTTAAGAGGTTCCGCGAAGTAGGAAGGAGGAAGGTTAGTTCCGTACTCAACTATGTATTTAATTGGAAGCGCCATATGGTTGCCTTTAATTACTCATCATTTTTGAGAAAACTTCTGCCTTCTGCATGATAGTACTGATAATTCTCTCTTCTATCGAGTGTAAAACTGAGAAGTAGTAGACGTTAACTGTGTTTAACTGGCCGATTCTATCTAGTCTGTCACAAGCTTGCGCCACATTCGCAACACTCCAGTCGAGCTCCGCAAATACGACATTCGATGACCTGGTAAGCGTTATGCCCGTTCCTGCTGCAACGATTTGACCTATAAAAAGGTTCGTAGCCCCTTCCTGGAAGTTACGGACGGCATCTTGGCGTGCTTCACTTGGTGTAGACCCTTGTATTATAGACGGATTATAGGAGGTAAATTCTACCTCTAAGTTTATTAAGACTTGTGTGTGGTAGGTAAAAACGACAGTTGGAATATTTTGGTCAAGTAAATTTTTAATAAACTCAATTACAGGAGGTAACTTCTTTAACGCTTGTTCCCTTCTTTTACCTGCTAAAGATACTGGAAGTGGGGGAGCGGGATTACCCTTTTCAATTTTAAGACGAATGCGCTCTACCTCTGCTGCTAATACATCCTTATCGTTCTTGGGTAAGGAAAGGGCGTACTCTTCAGGAAGAACTATCTTAGTAAATACTTTAGGAGGTAATTCAGGTAGCACCTCCTCTTTTGTATAGCGTAAGAAGAAAGAGGAACGAATGATGGCCTTTAATTCTTCAGAGTTTTTTATACCGTAGTACTTATCGCCCCAAGGAGTTCTATCGATATTGGCGTAGCGGTTAGCGAAGGCATAGAAGTTGGGGAAGGTAGTGGGTAAAAATGAATGGAATAACGGATAAGCATCGACAACACTTCCTGTTATTGGGGTTCCCGATAGGGCTATTCTGTAACGGCATTTATCCCAGATGGCACCTAAAATCGCTTTCGAGCGAATAGTTTTTCTGCCTATTAATTTGTGCCCTTCATCAAGAATTAACATGTCCCAATTGCGTAGGCAGAGCTGTTTTAAAACTCTATCTTTTTTAGACATGTCGTAAGAAATGATGACCGCTGAATTAATGGGGAGTTTAATGTTCGGTGCATCTTTTGATGACAGCACGGCTAAGTAGGTGTGTGGATAAATAGACCAAGACTTTAGTTCTTCTACCCAATTTAGAATTACCGATGCGGGACAGATAACAAGAAGTGTGCGGCAGTTTAAGTTGTTGTGAGCAACAATGGACATACACGTTTTACCTAAACCCTGATCGCACGCATTATATGTGCCACTAGATTCATTAGTACGAATAAAAGAAAGCATCTTGTGAATGGCGTTTGCTTGGAATGGACGGAGTGCTTGATGGGAGGGGATGAGAAGAGTCTCTTGTGGAGTAACACCTTTTAAAAGAATTTTATTAGCTAGTATCACTTTTGGGCTATCTTTAGTTTAGTATTGGGGGTATACAGGTGATTCTGTATTTTTTATTTTACCTACCACCTTACACATAAAATCATATGCCTATCAATAGCAAATCAAAAAGAGTGACCAGAAAAATCAGAAAAGAGTCTAGCAAGTTTAACTTTTCAATCAGACTTAGGCCTTATGAGCTTACGTATTTAGAAACGATAATTAATAAAACCGGAGTATCACAGAGCCACATAATACGAGGAATGCTTAGGTGGTGCGACACATCTCTTGCACTAGTCGCACTTGAGCCCGTAGACAGCCCGGTACTTAGAGGGATAATCCTTAAAGGAAAGTACTGATAAGTCTCCTTTGTTTTTAGTTCTCGTTGTTCTTTTATTTTATTGGTAAGTCTCCCATGAGAAATACTGAATTAGTTCAGCACGGCACCCCCATCCTTACTTCCCTCCTTACTTGCAGCGGCACCAGCAGCTGTGTTAACGCTGACTTAGATAGATACTTTCAATTCCTGAGCGATAACCCAACGGAACTGTATACCTACTGCTGGATGGACAGCGAGAGCAAAGGTGTAATTGCGGGGTACGGAGTAATGCACGGGCGTAAAGAAGATATGGCGCCCCCTGTTAGCGGAGCAACTCTACATGTTGTGCTGGGAATTACAGACTTAAAGGGAAAGAAGAAAGAAAACATCCAAGGAGTAAGAGTGTTCTGCGTTGACTTGGATAAAGAGACGAGTAGGGAAACACTTCGTGAAATTGTCGGGAGGTATAAGGTTCAGTTAGTTGTTGAATCATCACATGGAAAATTTCATTTGTATTGGAGAGCTAACCCGAAAACCCGTCAGGAGCACTGGAAATTAGTACAGGCGGGCGTGGCCCGCCTGTTAGGTGGGGATATTAATCTGTCGCAGATAAATCACAGCATCCGAGTGCCCGGAGTGGTGCGGGTGTGTAAGGACGGGAGTGAATTTGTACCGGCTGTTGTGTGGGATGTTGGGGAGTATGAGGAGCTAGAAGTTAGTGACTTAGAGGGTATGGTGCCCGGTCTATTGGAGTTGGGAGAGAAAGCACTTTTAGGGGAGAGGAGGGGTAGAGAGAAGATCGCACTGAGCACCGAAAAAGCCATTGCCACTAACAATCCAAAACTTGTAGCTAAGCAGATCGATAAAATCGGAAAGAGAAATGACGGTATATTCGGAACAGTGTTTAAGCAGGTAGTTAAGGGAGGCATGGGAGGCA
>Ga0105050_10001468_pt1 | contig 35335 bp, 27 predicted proteins | sample FRY01_FD_78088 | JGI IMG/M metagenome (GOLD analysis project Ga0105050, IMG submission 78088) | Freshwater microbial communities from Lake Fryxell liftoff mats and glacier meltwater in Antarctica - FRY-01 | ecosystem: Environmental > Aquatic > Freshwater > Ice > Glacier meltwater ...
ACCCAGAAGTGATGCGTGCCGTCTCGGCCGAGTTGTTCGACTAAACCGAACTCCCAGTCGAGATAACCCTGCATCGCTTCTTTTGCATTGTCAGTGCCCTCATAGGGGCGTTTATAGCGGTCTAAGGGAGGGGAAACGAGATGGGTAGGCCCTTTCTCAACAGGCAAGCCCGCACGGACCCAAGCCTCGTTTCCACCCTCAAGTACCCACACCTCTACCTGCGGAGTCGTCAAGGCGAAACACTGAGCGACCTCGGCTAAAGCGTAGCGCGACTGCAAACCGTCCGTGCATGTAAGGACGACACGCGGAGCCCGAGGCAATGCGTCTATCGCTTGGCGGAACTGTGAGCGTAAGACATACCGCGCACCGGGAATATGACCCTGCACATACTGAGCATGACGCGCAAGATCCACGACAAGCGTCTGCTGATTCTTTTCATCTGCCTTTAACCACTGCGCGAGTGTCTCACCATTGACCATCGGACATTGAGGTAACTCTGGCCGAGGCGCCTGCCAAACACCGACAGTATTAAAAGCCTGCTCAGGCACGTCGTCCAACACAAAGACATCCCAGGCCATCTGCGCCAACCACGAGGCCGTCATGTTGGCTCGAACGCCATCGGTATCCACGAGCACGAGTCGCGCGCCCCTAACCGGCGCCACCATCTCGGTCTCTTGAACCAACTGACCACCGGGCGTCGAGCGAAAGCCCGCCAAGTGACCCGCCACAAACTCTTCTGGATTGCGGGTGTCAAAAAAATAGGTCGTTCGCTCAGACTGTGGCACCCACCTCTGTACATCCGACAGTGTCGCGCGCTTGACACCCGCGCGATCCGCCACGCTGCGAGCCCGCACTGCTGCGGTTTGTGTGGTGGCAGACGACACTGCAGAAAACTTTCTGGTTTGCCCCTTTTCTAGGACTTGGTCTGCCAGTGTCCAGCCAATGGTGCCGTTACGCAAGGCCGAAACCGTGTTGGGAATACCTGCATTAATCAGTGACTGTGTGCCAATGATGCTGCGTGTGCGGCCCGCACAATTGACGATGACGCGCGTTTCCGGGCGAGGTGCCAACTCCGTGATGCGCAACACCAGTTCAGCACCCGGACAACTAATCGCCGTTGGAATACTCATGGTGTTGTATTCGTCAAACCGACGGGCATCCACGATCACCACATCGGCATTTTCTTGGATCAATGTCTGCACTTCCTGGGCAGACAATGAAGGCGTGTGCTTGTGCGTCTCGACGAATTCACCAAAGGATTTGCTCGGGACGTTGACGTCCTGAAAGAGCTCGCCGCCCATGGCCGCCCAAGCACGCACACCACCCTCCAACACACTGACATTTGTATAGCCAAGTGCGACCAAACGTTGTGCAGCGCACATGGCATCCGACTCAGGGGTCGGCACGTCACCCTCATCCAGCGTGACAATCCAGACCTCTCGCCGCGGCAACTTGGCATACGCCTCTAGCTCAAGACGCGATAAGGGAAAGTTGGCGGCAAACAGTGGATGAGCTTGGGCGTGCGGATCCTCCTCGCGTACATCTAAAAACGCCACCTCGCGTTTGTCGAGCAACGCTTGTCGAACGGCCTGGCCATCGCACTTGTGAATCTTCACACTTGACGTCTGTTGCATGTCACTCATTTCCTCAGTTCAATTCAATTCAATTCAATTCCACAAATTCGGGACGACATCATTGCTATAGCCCGACACAAATGATTTTTCCTGACCCGTTCCTGGGTCGAATACATGGCGCTGGATCCGACCGATATTGCCACCATACACATGGATACTGATTGACGGACGGTCTGAATAATAGTTGGCCACTTCGTGGACATCATGGGTCGACGGTGAGACAGAGCCCACCTGCCCCGGCAACAAGAGCGCGCTCTCACCCCTGCGGTAACTGCCGTCAGACTCCTTGAAGTAATGCGTATCGATTTCCTGTCCCCGCAGCATCCCGATCAAACCCCAGGTCATATGGTCATGAACGGGGGTCTTCTGGCCTGGCCCCCACACAAAACTCACCATCGAAAAGCGTTCCAATGGATCCGCATAAAGTAAGTATTGCTGATAGAACTGAGGGTGTGGGCGGGCAAAGACTTCGGGCAACCAGTCATCATGCGCGACGAGCTCGGCCAGCAGTTCACCCCCGCGCTCAAGAATCATCGGTTCATGAGGACGGCTCTCTAGCAATCGACTGAGTGCTTGCACAAACTTTAACAGCCGTTCGTTTCTCATTAAGTGGCCTCCCGTCTCTAAAAATTTTTCAGATCCTGATTTTTACTTTATTTTTTGACATGATAATCGGCATTACAGGGATAGAATGGTTTACCAATTCCTTTCAAAGGCGGATCCAAACATGGCTTTCTCTCTGGACAAATTGCGTGTTCCGATTATTCAGGCTCCGATGGCGGGAGGCACCAGCACGCCAGCACTCGTCGCGGCCGTCACTCAAGCGGGTGGTCTCGGTAGCTTCGGTTTTGCCTACAGCACGCCACAGAAAATCAGTGACGATCTTGCTGCAGCTAAAAGACTCACCGCAGGTCCCGTGAACGCGAATTTCTTCGTGTTTCACGAAGTCCCCATGCCAAGCGTCGAGCTGCAACAGCAAGCCATTGCCGCCCTCAAAAAGATGCCCGAGGCGCAGGACCTCCGTCTGGCATGCCCTCAACCCCCTTTTTTTCCTGATCTCAATGCACAGTTGGAGCCGGTCTGGCTACATCGACCTGCAGTACTGACTTTTCACTTTGGCTTGCCGGCGCCCGAGGTATTGGCCCATGCACGCATCCTCGGCATCACCGTCGGCGTCACTGCGACCTGCCTCGCTGAGGCCCAAGCAATCGAGGCGGCAGGCGCGGATTTTGTCGTGGCCCAAGGCATTGAAGCGGGCGGACATCGAGGCACCTTTTATCCAGATACCCTAGACGATGACTTACTAACCCTCGCGTTGGTGCGACAACTGTCGACCTCCCTCGGCATCCCTGTCGTCGCGGCAGGTGGGCTCATGAGCGGAGGTGATGTGGCCCTTGCGATGGCTGCAGGTGCTCACGCGGCGCAGCTGGGGACGGCCTTTCTGTGTTGCGACGAGTCTGGTGCCAGTCCAGCCCATAAGCATTTCTTACTCACAAAACCGACACGCGGTACGCAATACACGCATGGTTTTTCTGGCAGAAGAGCGCAAGGCCTGCGTAATCAGTTTATCGATGCCATGCATGGCCAACCCCACCTTCCTTTTCCTTTGCAAAACAGCTTGACGAGCAGCTTGCGACAACATGCGGTGCAACACAACGACGGGGAACATCAAAGCCTTTGGGCTGGACGCGCATATGCACAAGCGCGACCGATGACCGCCACTGAGTTGATGAAATTACTCAAGTACGAATATCTGGAGGCCACTGCAATCAAGGAAGACTGAATCAAGGAAGACTAAATCAGGGAAAACCCTATATTGAGTCATGCCATCCTATGCTCAGCCATGCGTTTAAACGACGACTGGCTGGGCCTCTTAATAAAATAGCTATCCTGCCCAAGTGGGTTTCTCTATACTCACCACTCACTTGGTATGCAGACTTTTATTTAAGCGCTTAACGCGGGTAGCTCAGGATGTGGATAGTTCGGATAGCGCTGGAAAAGCCTTACACGTTTATCGTCATGGCTATCCTCATTCTTTTGTCGACACCGCTCGCGGTGATGCGCACTCCCGTCGATGTCTTGCCTGAAATCGACATACCCGTTATCAGTGTCATCTGGAACTACCGTGGCTTGTCTGCGGAACAAATGGGCAACCGCATCGCCCAAAACCACGAACGCTCGATCACCACGACCGTCAGCGATATCGAGCACATTGAGTCACGCTCACTCGGCGGCATCACGATCATCAAGATCTATTTTCAGCCGAATGCGAATATTCAAACAGCAATCGCCCAAGTCGTCGCGATCTCTCAGTCGGCACTCAGACAAATGCCGCCCGGCGTCGCGCCACCGCTGATTATCAAATACACCGCTTCCTCGATCCCTGTCATTCAAATCGGCATGTCGAGCAAGACCCTCTCGGAAAAAGATTTGTTCGATGCGGCGCTCAACATCGTGCGCCCGCAATTGATCACCATTCCCGGCATTGCCGTACCCTTTCCCTATGGTGGCAAAATACGCGCGGTGTCAGTCGATATTGATCCAGAGGCCTTACGCGCTAAGGGGATGACGTCCTCAGATGTCATCAATGCCATCACCGCTCAAAACCTGACCTTACCCTCTGGCAGCGCAAAGATCGAAGATGTCGAATTCAACGTCTCGCTGAACTCAGCTCCGGCGACTATCGCAGAGCTCAACAATATTCCGATCCGCACGGTTAATGGTGCCACGACATTTATGCGGGAAGTCGCCCACGTGCGCGACGGTTTCTCGCCGCAAATCAATATTGTCAGACAGAACGGCGAGCGTGGTCTGATTTTGACTGCACTTAAAAATGGCGGTGCCTCAACGCTGGACATCGTCAAACAAGTCAAAGAAAAAGTCCCCTCGATCTTGCCTTTACTCCCCGAGGGTATTGATGTCAGACTGTTGGGAGATCAATCCATTTTTGTGGAAAAGGCGCTGGCAAGCGTGATTCACGAAATATTGATTGCGGGCGGGTTAACGGCCTTAATGCTGCTGCTCTTTTTAGGCAACTGGCGCACCACCTCGATCATCGCCATCTCAATCCCTTTATCGATTTTTACCTCGCTCATCGCCCTGCACTTACTCGGTGAAACGATCAACATCATGACCTTGGGTGGCTTGGCCTTGGCTGTCGGTATTTTGGTGGACGATGCGACGGTCACGATTGAAAATATCGAGCGGCACATCCACATGGGTAAAGACCTGTATCAGGCCGTGCTCGACGGCGCAGGTGAAATCGCGATTGCGACTTTTGTTGCTACGCTCTCAATCTGTATCGTCTTCGTACCCATGTTTTTTCTGGGCGGTGTCGCACGGTACTTATTCGTCCCATTGGCAGAAGCGGTGATCTTTGCCATGCTCGCATCCTATGTGCTGTCGCGCACGCTGGTACCAACACTTGCCTACTTAATGCTCAAAGACGTCGGCAAGCCTGGTCGTATCGGCCGTTGGATCCATAACGTCCATCTTGTCTTCAATGCCCGCTTTGAATCCTTCCGGGCCAGCTATGTGCTGTTGCTTGGAAATCTGTTGGTGAACCGCAAAAAATTTATCGCGGGCTTTTTGACCTTTTGTCTGCTGTCCTGTGGGATCTTTTTATTACTCGGCAGAGATCTGTTTCCATTCGTAGATACCAGTCAGATCAAACTTCACATGCGTGCGCCAACGGGCACGCGGGTTGAGCGCACAGCGATTCTCGCTGACGAGGTTCAACAAGTCATTCGCGAGGTGATCCCTGAAAAAGATCTGGACGGCATCCTCGATAACGTTGGTCTGCCAAACAGCGGCATTAACCTGTCTTACAGTAGCTCTGGCACGATCGGTTCCTTTGACGCGGACATCATGATTTCGCTCAAACCCGGGCATCGACCGAGCCAGGAGTACATGGAGGCGTTACTCCCCATTCTGCGCGAGCGTTTTCCAGGTGTAGAGTTTTTTTATCAGTCCGCAGATATCGTGGCGCAGATTTTGAACTTTGGTACACCCGCTGCGATTGATGTCCAGATCGTTGGGAATAACTACGCCGCCAATCACCAGTTCGCCGCGACACTCGTCAGCAAAATTGCGGCAATACCTGGTGCAGCAGATGTGCATATCCACCAGCGACTTGATCAACCCTCCATTGCTCTCAAAATGGACCGCACGATGATGCAAGGCATTGGTCTGACCCCCTCTGATCTGGCGCAAAACATCTTATTACCGTTGTCCGGAAGTGCCCAGACCACTTCGTCTTTCTGGCTCAATCCCGCCAACAACATCAGCTACGCGATTCAGGCGCAAACACCCCAGTACAACATCGACTCTCTCGATGATCTACTTAGATTACCGGTCGGGCCTGCGAACGCTGCCGCCTCAGCAGCCGCCGCCGCGACCAACGCTGCCACCAACCGCGGCACACAGCTGATTGGCAACCTAGTGACCTCATCACCGACGAGTGAATTTGCAATACTGACGCGTTACAACATCCGGCCCTCAATCAATATTTACGCAAATGTCCGCGGACGCGATTTGGCCGCCGTTGCGATGGATATTCAAGTCCTCATGGATGAAGCCCGTCCGAAGCTTCCACGAGGCAGTAGCATCAGCATGCGCGGTCAAGTCGAAACGATGCAGCAATCATATGTAGGCCTCGGGATCGGAATCATTGGGGCCATCGTGCTGGTGTATCTTTTAATTGTCGTGAACTTCCAGTCCTGGCTTGATCCCTTTATCATCATCACAGCGTTGATCGCGGCGCTGGCAGGTATCGCCTGGATGTTAGTCATTACGCGAACCAACCTGAGCGTGCCTGCCCTCACGGGCGCGATCATGACGATGGGGGTTGGCACGGCAAATAGTGTGCTGATCATTTCTTTCGCACGCGAACGTCTGCGGGATGGGTTTTCACCCTTGGCGGCCGCGCTTGAAGCGGGTGCCACACGCCTGCGCCCTGTGCTCATGACGGCACTCGCCATGATTATCGGCATGATCCCAATGGCGATTGGCCTGGGTCAAGGCTCCGAGCAAAACGCACCGCTCGGCAGAACGGTGATCGGAGGTTTGTTACTCGCCACCGTCTCCACGCTGTTGTTTGTCCCTGTTCTTTTCGCAAGTCTGCACGGCTGGTTAGATCAACGCCGCGCACCAAAGGAAGCACTCGCATGAAGGATGCACTCCACAATTCGCAGGGCCTGCCGCTCGGTCACCCGGATAATGCTGAGTCAGGTATCAAGCTCAAAAAAACACTTCGCAAATTCTGGTTTGTCACCGCAATTGTGCTCTCTTTAATGTTGTTTGGCCTCGCAACCGCATTGTTAGACCGGTGGTCCTTCGCCGAAGTGTTAGCCAAACGCGCTGAGGACAACGGCTTGATGTACGTACTCGTCGTCAAACCTAGGGCTCCCGATAAAAATAATCCGAACATGCGACTGGTCATGCCGGGCACTCTACGCGGCATTAACGAAGCGCAGATCCATGCGCGCGTGACAGGCTATGTGAAGCAATGGTTTAAAGATATCGGCGACACCGCAAAAAAGGGTGAGACGCTCGCGCTGATCGACACTCCGGAGATCAACCGACAAGTCGAAGAGGCAGCAGCAAACTTCAAACTGGCTAAAACGGTCTACGATCGTTGGACGCGTCTGCGCGCGGCGGATGCCGTATCGCAACAGGAGATGGATGAGAAAACAGGTCTCTATCGGCAAAGCGAAGCCGTGCTGAATCGACTGCGCCAATTACAAAGTTTTGGCACAGTCGTGGCGCCGTTCGAGGGACGTATCACACGCCGTAATGTCAATCTTGGAGATCTTGTGAACTCCGGCAACGTTGGTAGTGCTCAGGCGATGTTCAATATGGCTCGCACCGATCACTTAAGCGTCTACATATACTTACCCCAAGATCGCGCCTCTCAGGTCAAGGTGGGCGATGAGGTCTCTGTCTATCAAACCAACGCACCGGACAAAATCATTAAGGGTCGCATTGCCCGTACGGCAGGAGCGATTGATATCAACACGCGCACGCTACAAGTTGAAGTCGAAATTCCAAACGAAAACAACGCCCTGCTCCCTGGCGCCTACGTCGAAGTCGCGATGCAAATCGCGTTGGGTGACAGCCTCATCGTCCCAACCAATACTTTGATTTTCGGCTCGGGCGGTCCGTACATTGCTGTAGTCAAAGACAACAGGGTCGAAAAAAAGAAAGTCACACTCGGCATCAACTTTGGTACACAAGTGGAAATTCGCAGCGGTTTGACGCGCGACGACGTGATCATTTTGAACCCGATGGATTCACTCGTGAATGGTCAATCCGTTGTCGTACAAGAAGCGGCACCACGTCCGGCCAACCAGAAACGCGGGTCGTAATCGCCTCATGAAATCACGTCTTGCCCTTGCTCTGCTGGTACTCGCTTGTGCAGGCTGCGCGCCGATTGGTCCGGACTACGAACGTCCTGTCGTGGATTTTCCGGAAAACTGGAAGTCGCTCCCTAGCGCAAACCCTGCGCTCTGGAAGCCTGCCACACCCGCCGATGACGCACCAAAGGAAATGTGGTGGAAGGCGTTTGACGATCCCATTCTGAATCAATTGGTGGACACCTGCCTCGCGAATAACAATACGCTGAGTGCCTCGCTGGCCCGTCTTGATCAAGCGATAGCGCAAAGTGAAGCCCGCGGCGCAGCGCTCGTGCCTACTGTCAATATCGGTGCAGTGGGTTCGCGCACACAAACGTCAGAAAATAGACCGGGTGCCAACTACAACTCAATCAATCAAGGCACCACTCAAAACAATATTCGCCCTGTGGCGGTGATGACTTACGAAATTGACTGGTTAGGCAAGATCCGTCGAGAAGTGGAGGCCTCTCGAAGCACAGCAGAGCAAGCCGCTGCCGATACCGCAAACGTCAAACTCCTACTCACCGCTCAACTCGCGAATACCTACTTTTTATTAAGACAGTTTGATGAAGAGATCCGAGTCCTCTCTGGCATCGTCCAGATACAGAACAAACTATTAGCGCTGATTAAAATGCGTTATGAAATGGGTGCTGCAGGTCAAACCGAGTTGTTTCAACAGATGGCACTCACTCAATCAACTAGTGCACAGCTTGAACTCCTGAAATCTCAGCGTAATGTGCAAGAAAATCTGATCGCAACACTGACTGGGACACCCGCTTCGGCCTTCAGCCTAGCCCCAGGCGCCCTTCCTTCACGTATTCCTGCCTTTCCACTTGAGGTACCCTCTACGTTGCTTGAGCGGCGCCCAGACGTTGCTGCCAGCGAACGCGCGATGGTGGCGGCCAACGCGCAGATCGGTGTTGCCAAGGCTGCCTATTTCCCGACGCTCAGTATCGCACCCGCTTTTATTGGTGGAGAAAGCACCCTACTCAGTGCGTTATTTAACGCACCCTCCTTAATCTGGTCGATTGGGTTGAGTGCGACACAAGTCTTGTTTGACGGTGGCCGCATCAGCGCGAACTTTCGTTTTGCACAGGCAGGTTATCGTCTGACGCTTGCAAACTATCGCCAGTCCGTCATGGTCGCGTTACAAGAAACACAAGATGCTATGAGTGCGATCCAACAACTTGACCGTGCGCGCGCCATGCAAGACGAAGCGGTACGCAACTTTAATCGTGCCTACCAAATCAGTGCCGTTCGCTACAGAGAGGGTGTGGATACCGCACAGACACTCGCCCTGATCCAACAAAATCAGCTGACGGCACAACGCATTAAGTGGCAAATGCATGGTGGTCAATTTATTGCGAGTGTGGCGCTGGTCAAAGCATTGGGCGGTGGCTGGGAAGGTTTGGCTCCGATCACTTCTCCGACCCCTTCCCAGACCACTTCCCCAATCAAGCAAGAGTAAAAATCTGTCAGTTCTTTTGCAGTACCTGCAAATTTTTCTGATCGAGTCGGGTGATATTGCCTTGAGTCAGGTTCTTGGTCATGATGTCGACCTGCTTGCTACCCAAGGTCATTTTTGCTGCAGGCGCATTCCCCAATACGAGCGCAGTCACGGTTGCTGCAGGCACCTCGATATATTGTCCCTGTTTAAAAATACGATCCTCTTTTTTGCCATCCGAAGTTTGCAACAACACCCAGCAATCTGCCGTGAAATCAATGCGCATCAAGGATGGGCCTGATGTAGAGACAGGCAATCCGGTTTTTGCAGCAGGTGCAGGTATACCGGGGGGGGTTAAGGTTGCCGTCTGAGTTGAGCCACCAGAGGCTGTTGGCGCAGAGATCATGGATGGAGTTGCAGAAGATGTCGCTGCAGCCTGACTAGACGCTCCGGCGTTCGCTTGCGATGACGTTGAGCTTGTCCCGCCAATGACAGATACTAGCGGCATCACCACCACGCTGGTCACTTCGGAGGCGTTGGTCTGAGCCGACTGACGCGTCGACGCAGCAGATTGAGCGTCGGTTTGTCCCGACGGCATAATGGTGATCTGCTCCTCGTCGTCACTAAAAGGCCAACCCTCTGAAAGAGCGAGTGCAACGGCACCGACGATCAATAAACCGATGGCTAAGTAAATAAATTTCGGACGACGCGCAGCATAAGTGCGAACACTCGTCGGCGGTCCACCAGAGAGATGCAACTGTGCCACCCCTGCCGCTGGTGAAGCACCCTGCCCAGCCACAGAAAAGCCTTCTACCTGTTTCAGCAAATCTGACACAACCGGATCTTGATCGAGATTCAGATATAAAACATAGCTTTTGATCGATTGAATATAGCGACGCTCGTGGTGAAAGCTCTCCGCTTGGCCTGCTTCGATCGCCAGCAACTGCAGCTTTGAAAGCATCAGCCGTCGCGCAACATCCACACCATCTTTTTGCTGATTCAGCCGAGCGCGCTGCAAATGCTCACCAAGCTGCTGACGCAATGCCTTGGCCGAGCCGCTTAGTTCAACGTTCTGTTCAGCGTTTTCCATACATCATCCCAGCTCGTGTGCGAGGAGTTTTGAAATGTAACCCTCGGGGCGATCTAGCTCATGCAGGACCGTGTAGTGATTCAAGCCAGGCAACACATGCAAACCCACCTGACAACCCTGCGCCTTCAGGTGAGCCGCCATACGTTCGGACTCACCAATCCAATCGGTCGGTTCCGCCCCCCCCACGATCACCTCATAGGCGACATTCGCCGCAAACGGATGGCGAATCGGGCTCAGCGCTTGGACATCTGCGGGCTTTAACCTGATTTCTTCATTCACAGAAATCTCCAAAACAGGCTCAACGTCAAACACGCCGCTGATCAGAAAAGCCTTCTTGATATTGTGCTGTTTGAGCGCAAAGGCAGCGCCCGTCTGCGCCAAGGTCGCGGCGATGATGTGCGCGCCAGCCGAATGACCCGACACATAGATCCGGGAGGGATCAATTTGCCAGCCGGCAACTTGCTGGGCGACCCACTCCAGGCCTCGCTTGGTTTGAGCCACAATCTGCTCCACGGTCACGGCCGGACACAGATCGTAGTTCATCACGACGACCGAGCAGTCAAGAGGCAAAATGCCATTAACCACAAAACTGTAGTCTTTTTTATCGCGAGCGCGCCAGTAGCCGCCGTGAAAAAACACCATCAATGGACGATTGGGTTTGCCACAATAAAAGAAATCGGCATTTTCAAGAGGACCGTCACCAAAGCGCAGGTCATATTGACCGACATATTTCTCACGGGCTTGCTCGCTGAGGGTCGCACCCAACTCGGTAAACCGTACCAGCGCTTCGGGTGTCACGGTTGTACGCGGGTTGTATTGTTTCTCAATGGCTTCATTCATGACGCATTTCTCCAGCATTCCTTTGTTCTCTCATCACTGAAACATCTATTGATGCATCTTGATGGTTTTGCACATCATAGGCTAGGGCGCCGTCTTATTCCAGCCACCACCTAATGCTTTGAACAAATCAACCCCAGCTTGTAAGCGTAAAGCACGATTCAACACGAAGGCAAGATTTGCCTCATTTTGGACACGTTGGGCTTCAAGTACGTTCAAAAAGTCGACATAGCCTGCCTCGTAACGCACGGCTGCCAACTCTTGCGCCTTGGTCGCCGCCTGCACCTGCGCGGTCAGATAAAACTCAGTCTGTAAGGTCTGATGGACCGAAACTAAGGCATCACTGACCTCTCCAAAGGCGTTCCTGACCACTTTGACGTAATTACCCAAAACTTCTTGCTGCTGAGCCTTGGCAAAGTCCAGACGTGCAGTCAGGGAACCACCAGAGAAGATCGGTTGCAACAAGCCCAGTCCAGCCGACCACACCGCGCTCTGCCCAGAGAGAAAAGCACTGAAATCCACGCTTTGCGCGCCAAACAACCCGGTCAATGAAAGCGTTGGGAAAAAGTTAGCCGTCGCCACACCAATCCGGGCATTGGCGGCGGTGAGCTCTTGCTCAACCCGATTCACATCCGGTCGGCTTTCCATTAAAGCGGAGGGTAAGCCAACCGGCGGGATCGGCGGAATCGGTAAACCACGCAAATCGACTGGCGCAAGTGTGAGTTGCAATTGGCCTGTCAAAATACCGAGCTGGTTTTGCACAATGGCCCGGCGACGCGTCAATTCGGAAAGATTGGCCTCAGAAGCCGCTTTGGCAGCACGCGCCTGGTTCACATCGATCGGCGAAACCAGCCCGCCATCAAGCTTGGCCTGCGCCACCCGCAAGGAGTCCTCACGGGTCTTGACGGAGTTTGTGACAACCGCGATCTGGGCATCCAGAGCACGCAAGCTCAGATAGGCATTGGCCACTAAGGCCGAGATCGTCAAGCGCACACTCGCTTGCTCATACTGACTCGCAGTCGCGACCGCCGTCGCCGCCTCGATATTGCGACGGACGCGACCCCAGACATCAATTTCATAGGAGGTCACGAGACCCACCTGAGAGGTATTGGTCTGAAATCCCACGCCTGAGGCCGAAACGGAAGTTCCAGAAGACGCACGCACGCCCGACGCGGTCATGTTGAGCGTTGGATAAAGCGAGGCACCGGCTAGACGTGCCAAGGCCTCGGCCTGCGCCAGACGTGCCACCGCAACTTGTATGTCCGCATTATTTGTTTGGGCGGCCACGACCAAGTCATTGAGCACAGGATCATTAAAGAGCGTCCACCAGTCGGCAAGCGCAACAGGATTTTTTTCGACTGCGGCAGGGAATGTTTCTGGCAGGGCAATGTCAGGACGTTGATAATCAGGCCCGAGCAGACAACCACTTAAGCCAGCAGACACCAGCAACACCGACACAACACGCACCAGACGGCGGCTGGCGATCCGCGAGCGCACTGGCTGGGGAATCAACACTTGAGGCTGCCTCATGACTCTTTTTTCTCCTCAGACTTTTTCTTTTGTCTGCGGGACAGCCATGTAAAGAACATCGGCACGAAGATGGTTGCAATAAACGTCGACGCCAGCATGCCGCCAAAGACACCCGTACCCATCGAGCGTCTAGCTGCCGAGCCGGCACCTGAGGAAATCACCAGCGGGAACACGCCCAGAATGAAGGCCAACGAGGTCATCACAATCGGCCTAAAGCGCAGTCTTGCCGCGGTCAATGCCGCCTCCATCGTGCTCATGCCTTGTGCTTTTTTTTGCGATGCAAACTCCACTACCAGAATCGCATTTTTTGCAGAAAGCCCGATCAGCACCAACAGACCAATCTGAAAATAAATGTCATTCGGCATGGAGCGAAGTAATACTGCGGCTAACGCGCCAAACAGTGCAAAAGGCACCGCTAACAACACTGCGATCGGCAAGGACCAACGTTCATATTGCGCAGCGAGAATCAAAAAGACCATCACAAGACCGAACAGGAACGCCAAACCAGAGGCGTCTCCCGTACGGATTTGCTGATAAGCCTGCCCGGCCCACGCCAGCTCATATCCCGCGGGAAGTGTCGCGCGCGCAGTGTCTTCAACAATCTGAATCGCTTCGCCCGAGCTCAGCCCCTGAATGCCACTGCCGAGGACTTTTGCCGCAAGAAAACCATTAAACCGCTCCAACTGCTCAGGACCGACAATTTGTTTGACGGAAATCAGCGCCGAAACAGGCACCATACTGCCGTTGTTCGCACGCACATAGATCTGACCCAGATCGGTGGGCTCAGTGCGATACTGAGAGTCCGCCTGCATTTGTACGCGATAGGTTCGGCCGTTCAAATTAAAATCGTTGACATACAACGCACCCATCGTTGCCTGCAAACTCAAATAGACGTCTGAGACAGGGATACCCAACGACAGAGCCTTGGCCTCATCGACTTCGACATACAGCTGTGGCGCAGTCGGTCTAAAGAAGGTGTTGATGCCCGTCAGCTTAGGCTGCTTTTTGAGCTCCTCAGTGAAGTTATTCACCACCTCAGCCAATCGCGGCACAGAAGGCTCGCCTTTGGACTGGACGTAAAACTCAAATCCACCCGCAGAACCTAGACCGCGAATAGGGGGTGGGTTGAACACAAGCGCCATGCCATCGGGCATACTCATCCCGACACCAGAGAATTTTCTTGCGAGCGCCTCCGAAGAAGATGAAGAAGATGAACGCTCATCCCAGTCTTTGAGAGGAATAAAAATCGTGCCCGCATTCGCTTTATTGCCGCCACCAATAATGTCGCGTCCCGCAATCACAAACACCCGCGCCACACTTGGGTCTTGCACAATTGTTTTTTGAAACGTATCGCCCGCTTGCTGTGTACGCTGCAAACTCGCACCATCTGGCAACACCAGCGCACTAATCAGATAGCCTTGGTCTTCGGCCGGCACAAAGCCGCCGGGTACCATGCGAAACATCACAAAACATCCCACCAGGATCGCGCCAAAAACCGAGGCACCGATCACCCTGTGATGCAGTGTTTTATCAACAAGTTTGGTGTACTGGTTGGTGATCGCCGCAAAACTGCGGTTAAACCATCGAAAACCCTTGGGCTCGTGCTTGCCGGGCTTGAGCAGCACCGCGCATAAAGCAGGTGTCAACGTCAAGGCGACGATGCCGGACAGGATCACTGCAAGCGCAACCGTAACGGCAAACTGCTGGTAAAGCGTTCCGGCAATCCCCCCGAGAAAAGCCACTGGGATAAAGACTGCAGAGAGTACAAGCACGATCGCCACCACCGCACCCGAAACCTCGCGCATCGCTTCGTAGGCCGCTTCTTTGGGGGATAAGCCACGTTCGGCCATCAAACGCTCGACGTTCTCAAGTACGACGATCGCATCGTCCACCACAATACCAATCGATAACACCATCGCAAACAAGGTCAGGGTATTGATTGAAAAACCAAACACCCACAAACCTGCAAAGGTACCGATCAGAGAGACAGGGACCGCGATTAATGGAATAAGCGTTGCGCGCCAGTTCTGCAAAAATAGAAACACCACTAAGCCCACCAACACCATCGCTTCAAAGAGTGTCTTAATCACTTCATTGATGGATGCCGTCACGAATTTGGTCGTGTCAAAAGGAATCACATACTCAATACCCGCCGGGAATTTTTTCTGCAGCTCTTCCATTTTGTTGCGCACACTTTCTGCCACACTCAGCGCATTCGCACCTGACTGCAGATAGGCCGCGACCAACGCAACCGGTTTACCGACAAGTCGGGTTTCAGCATCGTAGTCAGCCGCACCCAGTTCAATGCGTGCAATATCTTTAAGCCTGAGTGTGCCACTCGCACCTTCGGACCGAATCACAATGTCACCAAACTGCTCAGGGGTGACGAGTCGGCCTTTGGCCGTCACCGTGTAGACCAACTGTTGGCCTTGCGGAGCGGGCTCTTGACCAATTTTCCCCGCGACGTTTTGTTTATTTTGCGCGCCGATGGCGGCTGCGACATCGGGTGCAGTGATCCCAAGCTGCGCCATCCGGTCAGGCTTGAGCCAAATACGCATTGAGTAGTCCTTGGCCCCCAAGATCTGGGCATCGCCCACACCCGGCAGGCGCTTGATCTCGTCGACGATATTGACCAGCGCGTAATTGGACAAATACAAGTTGGAAAATTCATCTGTTGGTGACGTAATTGCCGTCACCAGCAAAATATCGTTCGAACGCTTTTGAGCGGTGACACCAAACTGACGCACGATGTCGGGCAAACGCGGCTCTGCGATCTTGACCCGATTATTAACGTTGACGGTCGCCGTATCGATATTCGTGCCGACTTCGAACGTCGCCGTAATGACGAGCGAGCCATTAGATTGCGCAGTAGAGTTGAAATATAAAAGATTCTCAACACCAGACAGCTGCTCCTCGATCGGACCGGCGACAGTGCGCGTGAGTGTCTCGGTCGAGGCACCAGGATAATTAGCAGTAATGATCACGGTGGGCGGTGCAATTTGGGGATACTGCGCGATCGGCAAACCGCGCGCAGCCATCAGACCCGCAATCACAATCGTGATGGAGATCACCGCCGCAAAAATTGGGCGGCTAATAAAAAAACTGGAGAAACTCATTGTCTGTCCTTAGCGCGCGCAGCAGGCGCGGCTCCTGACGAGGCAGACGGTAGCAAGGGATTTAGAGGCACCACAGTGGGTTTAACCATCGCACCAGGACGAATTTTGATGATCTGATCGGTCACGACACGATCGCCGTCCTTGAGGCCCGACAACACCACCCAATTTTTCCCGTACCACTTGCCGACTTTAATGGGCGTGGGGATCACTTTACTGTCGGGGCCGACCGTCCAGACAGTAAAACCTCGCTCGCTCTGAATCACGGCCGCCTGCGGGACTAAATGCACGTTTTCCTGCATCCCCGTCGTGACACGGATTCTCAGAAATTGTCCGGGCAAGATCTCACTTTTTGGATTGGGAAACTCAGCGCGTATCTGCTGCGTGCCTAATTTTGGATCGATAAAGGTGGACTGGAAATTGATTTTGCCCTGCTCTGCGTAGACCTGACCGTTTGGTAATAACAATTCAACACTGCTGTTTTGGGTGGGATCAAGACGCCCACCTGGGAGTTGTGCCGTGTCGCTCGCCGAGAGTCCAAAACGCACCCAAATAGGATTGATCTGATAGATCGAAGTCAACAGACCGGCATCACCCGTGCTGGAGATGAGATTACCTTCGGAGCGCAACGCGCGACCCGTGATGCCGCTGACTGGAGCCGTCACCGTGGTCCAGTCAAGATTAAGCTGAGCCGTTTTAAGCGTTGCCTGCGCGATTTCATTGAGCGAAGTCGCATCATCAAACTCTTTGCGACTGACGGCTTGCTTGCTAAAGAGAAGTTTTAGACGCACCGCTTCTCTGGCCGTCTGCTTGGCACGCGCCTGCGCTTCTTCTAGCGTGATTTTAAAAGGCTGAGGATCAATTTGAAAAAGCGGCTGGCCGGCTTCTACACGACTGCCCTCTTCGAACAGGCGCTTAAGAAGTATGCCGTTGACACGCGCACGCACCTCGGTTTCCTTGGCGCCCTCGGCCTGAGCGGTAATCTCAAACACATTTGGGATATTCGTGGCCCGGGCTTCGATCACAGAAACCGGAAGCGGACCCTGAGGTCCTGCGGGCTGCGCCATGCTGGTCGATAGCCAACTCAACCAGAACAAGGCGATCCCCACCGCCACCATTGCAACCAACCGCGCCCCAACTAACCGTGGTGTGTCCTTCGCTTGAAAATGAATCACTATTTTATTCAGCACTGCACCAATCATCAGGGGTTCCTAAATATCCACTCAATCTCATGATTCTATACGGGTAAACCCAAATATCACAAAGAAACGGTGGGAAATTCGGGTAAACGGGCTACAAATGGCTGCAAATTGACGCAGTCACCTCAGTGCAAGAAGCCTGCCCACCCAGATCTCTCGGCATCGCCTTCCCCTCAGACAAGGTCAACTCGACAGCCCGTTCAATACGACCCGCCGCCTTAGTGAGACTCGCATCCTGATGACGATCGCCGAGCCAGCGCAACATGAAAGATCCAGATAGGATCGTCGCCAGCGGACTCGCAACGTTCTGACCCGCGATATCGGGTGCCGAGCCGTGCGCCCCTTGAAACAACGCATGGTGATCGCCCAACTCGCCGGAGGGCGCAATCCCCATGCCACCGACGGTCGCAGCCCCGAGATCAGAAATAATGTCACCAAACATGTTTTCCGCCACAATTACGTCATAAAACTCAGGACGTTTTACCAAGTGCACGGTGATGGCATCAGCATAGGCGTAATCGATCGCCACGTCCGGATAGCTCTGGGCCACTTCATCGCAGATCGATCTAAAAAATGCATAGCTACGCAAGATATTTGCTTTATCGCATACCGTCATGCGTCGCTGTCGATCCGACGGCGCACCATTGCGCTTGCGTGACAATTCAAACGCAAAACGGGCAATGCGCTCAACGCCCTTACGCGTGAGCACCAAGGTGTCCGTCGCCACCTCACCACGCAACAACACACCCGCACCGCGACTGGCATACAGGCCTTCGGTGTTTTCGCGCACGATCACGTAGTCAATATCGCCTGCCTGACGATTTTTCAAAGGCGAAAAATCACCCTGATACAAACGAATCGGCCGAACGTTCGCGTAGAGATCAAGCTTGAAACGAAGTTGAAGATGTAAATCGTTCCCGACTTCGGTGCCATCGGGATAGGTCACATTGGGTAAGCCCGCCGCACCATGCAACATGGCGTGCGAACTCTGACAGGCGGCATAGGTTTCATCGGGCAACACAAAGCCAGACTTCACATAATGAGAAGCGCCACCGGGAAACTGATTGAAATCCATGACCCCAGCGCCTAAAGTCTCCTTGAGAACGGTCACAGTGGCTTGACACACCTCAGGTCCGATGCCGTCGCCCTCGATGGTTGCAATCTGATATTTGGCCATGTTTTTTTGAGTCTCCAATGCTGTGAATTCAGGCGATGCCCTGAGGTGTTGAATCGGTCTTTATAGGCCTAGTATATGTTTACAATGCTTGATTATTTGCCCCCATTCAGCGAACTGCCTTTTCCATAGGAAGCCACATGACCATCAAGATCGATTACGTTTCAGATATCGCCTGTCCTTGGTGCGCCGTTGGCCTGGGCGGTTTGGAGATCGCACTGAAAAATATCGGCGATGAGATCCCGGTTGAGATCCATTTTCAACCGTTTGAGCTTAATCCCGATATGCCACCGGGCGGCCAAGAGGTTTTTGAACACCTCACGCAAAAATACGGAAAAACTAAGGACCAAGTCCGCGTGACGCAGGACAGCATCAAAGCGCGGGCGGCTGAGGTCGGTTTCCCGTTTCACCCTGAGGGGCGCAAGCATGTCTACAACACCTTTGATGCACATCGACTGATCTACTGGGCAGGTCTTGAACACGGTCCCGCCGCCCAACATCGCGTGAAACGAGAGCTGCTAGTGACTTACTTCACCCTTGCCGTTGATCTGGACGATCAGAACAATCTGCTTGAAGCCATCGAGCGTGCGGGTCTAGACACGGCACGCGCCAGAGAGATTTTGGCGAGCAATGAATTTAAGGCCGAAGTGCGTGCCCAGCAGCAGAAATACACCGGCATGGGTATTCACTCCGTACCCGCAATCATCATCAACGATCAGTATTTACTTCAAGGCGCCCAACCTGCAGAGGCGTTCGAGCAGGCGCTGCGCCAGGTTGCTGCTGAAAACAAGTAATTTTTTTATGAAAATCAACCCGAACAACGATTTCGGGCATCACAGGATGGAGACATTGCATGGACTTACAACTTAAAAATCGTGTCGCACTCGTCACAGGCGGTTCACAGGGGATTGGCAAAGCGATCGCCATGAAATTCGCCGAAGAAGGCGCAACCGTCGTGATTGCTGCGCGTGGTCAAGCACTACTAGACGAAGTCGCAGCACAGATTCGCGCTGCAGGTGGCAAAGTCACTGCGATTGCCGCGGATGTCTCGCAAGACGCCGAGTGCACGCGGCTGGTGCAAGAGGTCCTCAAAACCCACGGTCGTCTTGATATCCTGATCAATAATGCCGGTACCTCTGCGACCGGCGAGTTTGAGTCCGTGACCGATGAAAAATGGCAGGCCGATTTTGACTTGAAACTTTTTGCAGCGATTCGTCTGACGCGTCTGGCGATCCCCGAAATGAAAAAGAACAACTGGGGTCGCATTATTAACGTCACCAACATCGGTGCCAAACAACCTAAAGAAAAATCCATGCCAACGACCGTGACACGTGCGGCAGGCCTGGCGATGACGAAAGCACTCTCAAAAGAATTCGCCCCCAACAACATTTTGGTCAATAGCGTCTGTATTGGTCTGATCAAGGCCGGGCAGCATGAGCGCAAAGCCGAAAAAGCCGGTATCCCTGTTGAGCAAATGTACGAGACCATGGGTAAAACGATCCCCTTGGGTCGTGTCGGTCGTGCAGAAGAAGTGGCAAACGTGGTGACCTTCCTGGCCTCCGAAGGCGGCAGCTATGTGACCGGTAGTAGCGTCAACCTGGACGGCGGCTTATCCGCAGTCATGTAAGTCACGGAGCACATTTTATGTCTGCACTCACCTCTACCGTCAAAGCCATGGTGTTCGATACTTTCGGATCCGTGGTGGATTGGCGTGGCAGTATCACGCGCGACTTGACCCGCTGGGGTCAGGAAAATGGTTTTCAAGCCGACTGGACCGCCTTTGCCGTTAAATGGCGCAGCATGTATCAGCCTTCAATGGAAGCGGTACGCAGCGGCAAGCGGGCATGGACCATCTTGGATGTCTTGCATCGCGAATCACTCGAGATCCTAGTCAAAGAATTTGGACTAGAGGCGATGACCGAAGCGCAGCGCGCGCATGTCAATAAAGTCTGGCACAGGCTCGATGGTTGGCCCGATGCCGTGGGCGGTTTGTCACGGCTAAAAAGCAAATACATCATCGCACCGCTATCGAATGGCAATATTTCTTTGTTGACCGATATCGCCAAATACACGGGCCTGCCCTGGGACCTCAACCTCTCGACCGAGGTCTTTCATTGCTACAAGCCTCAGCCCCAATCGTATCTGGGGGTCTGCTCGGCACTGCAACTCGAACCAGGCGAAGTCATGATGTGTGCCGCACATAATGACGACTTGCTTGCAGCACGCAATGTTGGTCTCAAAACAGCGTTTTGGCCGCGCCCAACCGAGCATGGTCCCGAGCAGAAAACCAATCTGGTTGCCACTGCAGATTGGGACATCGTCGCCAAGGACATTCGGGATCTTGCCACCCAGATGGGTGTTTAGTCTTAGCGCCAGACTTGCTGATCCAGCATGATCTGGCCTTTTTCCGAAGACACGAAGATCTCGCTATCCTGAACGTTGATATTCACCGTCATCGTGCGCGCAGCCCAGGTAGCGAGCTCCCTCGTTTGCTCAGAGGGTAAACAAATCACCTTGAGATTACGGGTGCGCGCCAGTTTGTTTTGAACGGATTCCCACCAAATCTTGCTGGTGTGTCCGCCATAGCAATAAATAATGACCTCCGTGGCACGTCCACAGGCTTTGAGAATGCGCCGCTCATCAGGCTGTCCGACCTCGATCCACAGATCAATCGCACCGGTCAAATCTTTGCGCCAAAGATCGGGCTCATCCGCATCGCTCAGCCCTTTCGTGAACACCAAATCTTCGTGTGCATTAAGCGCAAACGCGACCAGGCGCACCATCATTCTTTCGTCCGTTTCGGAGGGATGACGGGCCAAAGTCAACGCATGACTCTGGTAGTAGTGGCGGTCAGAGTCCGCCACATTGAGTTCAGCTTTATAAATCGTTGCGCGCAGAGCCATAGGAGGTTTTAAAGTGCGACCTTGCAAGATCGCGTTATGACAGGAAGTTCTGGATTATCCTTGATTACTAACTTTTAAGTGAATGTTCATGACAAACCCACATATCGACGCCATCGCTCAAACCTTGCTCACGGCTCGCCGCACCCAAACTCCGGCCGATGCGTCCCCTTTTGAAGGCCAGCTCGAGAGCGTCGCGCAAGCCCTCGAGGTTCAACGCATCGTTCTGGAGGCGTTGGCGCCAGAACAAAAACCTATTTCCCGCCACTGGAAGTCCGGTGGCCCCTCTAGAACGACTGAAATCCTCAATACCCCGTTGCTCGATACAGGCATCTGGAAAAGCCCTGCTCAAGCGGGCAAGCATCCCTTTACCCTCAGGCTCATTGAGGTAGAAATTGCCTTTAAAACGAAAAAGGCGGTGACGGCGGCAGAGGCTGCCGAAATGACGCAGGAACAAGGTCACGCCTTGATTGAAGCATTCACCGTTACCATCGAGGTGGTCGACTCACGCTGGACACAAGGCAACGACGCTCCGGCTTTGCTTAAACTGGCCGATATGCAGTCTCATGGCACTTTGGTGGTGGGTCAATGGATCCCCTATGGAGAGCAAGAGGCCCATCGCGACTGGAGTAAGCAACGTTGTACCGTCAAAATCGGCCAACAGACCCCTTTAGAGTTTGTCGGTACACATTCCATGCAAGACCCTCGCTGGGTCATCCCCGCATGGGTTCGCCACGCGACGGCAGACGGTCAGGTGTTAGCGGCCGGTGCGATTGTCACCACGGGCAGCTGGTCTGGTGTACCTGCTGCAGCGCAGGGTGATCTGGTCGTCGGACAGTTTGACGGTATCGGAACGGTCTCGGTTCAGCTTTAAACTCAAGCTCAAATACCAACCCATTGCACGGCAGTTCCCCAAAAACTGTCCGTCGCAATGCCAGCCTCTTGAAAATTTGTGTATCGTTGCGGTCTATGATCCACATGACTGATTTACGCCTGCCGCTCGAGCATACCGAAGACGAGCTGCGGACTACCATTATTGAACGTCTGGCTATTGAGCCAGAGGAGTTGCTCGCGTTCGAGATTTTTAAACGCAGCCATGACGCCCGCAAAAAAAGTGCACTCTCCTTCATTTATACCGTTGACGCGCACGTGGCTCATCCCGAGGCTCTGCTGAAAAAATTCAGCGCAGATCCTCACATCCGTCCAACACCCAACACGGATTACAAGTTTGTCGTGCCGCCCATTGAAGCGACCGCACTGCCCGCCACCTCACTTCCGCGGCCTGTCGTGATCGGTTTTGGACCCTGTGGGATTTTTGCGGCACTGCTGCTGGCGCAAATGGGCTTGCGTCCGATTGTTCTAGAGCGGGGCAAGGCGGTGCGCGAACGCACCCAAGACACTTGGAAACTCTGGCGCAAAAACATTCTGAATCCCGAGTCGAACGTTCAGTTTGGCGAAGGCGGTGCGGGCACTTTTTCAGACGGCAAACTGTATAGCCAAATCAAAGACCCGAAATTTTACGGACGCAAAGTCATTCGCGAGTTCGTCAAGGCTGGCGCCCCAGAAGAAATTTTGTATGTCGCCAAGCCACACATCGGCACCTTCCGACTGGTGGGTGTGGTCGAGAAAATGCGCGAAGAAATCATTGCGCTCGGTGGCGAAATCCGTTTTTCTCAAAAAGTTGTTGGTTTTGATATTCAAGATCAGCAAATCCGCGCAGTCCAGCTGGAGAACGGCGAGACCTTAGCGGCAGACCACGTCATTGTGGCGTTGGGACACAGCGCACGGGACACCTTCAAGGTGCTCCATGAGGCGGGTGTGTACATGGAGGCCAAACCTTTTTCCGTAGGCTTTCGGATCGAACATCCGCAATCCTTAATTGATCGTGCACGACTCGGCCCCCACGCAGGAAACAAGTTGATCGGTGCGGCCGATTACAAACTGGTGCACCACGCCAATAACGGCCGCGCGGTCTATAGCTTTTGTATGTGTCCGGGCGGCACCGTGGTCGCCGCCACCTCAGAAGAAAATCGTGTCGTGACCAACGGCATGAGTCAATACTCGCGCAACGAGCGCAATGCCAATGCGGGGATCGTTGTGGGCATCACCCCTGAAGACTACCCGGGTGGTCCTTTGGCGGGCCTTGATTTTCAGCGACAGATTGAATCTCACGCCTATGTGTTAGGTGGCAGTACCTACGAAGCACCAGGCCAGCTCGTTGGGGATTTTCTAATGGGTCGTGCCTCGACCGAGCTCGGGAGCGTCATACCCTCCTACAAGCCAGGCGTGCATCTCACCGATCTCGCAACGAGTTTGCCCGACTACGCGATTGTGGCTATCCGCGAGGCGATTCCGGCTTTTGAAAAACAGATCAAAGGCTTTTCAATGCACGATGCGATCTTGACGGGTGTCGAGACGCGGACCTCTTCACCCCTGCGCATGACCCGCGGCGCTGACTTTCAAAGCCTCAATGTCAAAGGTCTGTACCCCGCGGGCGAAGGGGCGGGTTATGCGGGCGGCATTTTGTCGGCAGGCGTGGATGGGATCCGGGTCGCTGAAGCACTTGCACTTAGTTACGTCAGCGCGGCGAAATGAGGCGACCTGCCCGCAGGCCGGACGCTGACACCACGCTCGGCTACGAATACCCCGCAAGACTTCGTGACAGCGTGACCGAACTGCCGGCAGCACCAGGCGTGTATATTTTCCATGGGGCGACGGGTGACCTCCCCTTGTACATCGGAAAAAGCATCAATATTCGTAGCCGCGTGATGTCTCACTTACGCACGGCAGACGAAGCGCGCATGCTGCGTCAAACTGAAAAAATCACCTGCATCCGCACCACGGGTGAAATCGGCGCCTTACTCCTAGAGGCCCGTCTGATTAAAGAGCAACAACCCCTGTTTAATCAAAAACTACGCCGCCATCGTCAGATGTGTTCACTGCGGATTCTGGAAAACAAACCAGAAGTCGTCTACTCAAATCAAATTGATTTTTCAACAACCTCGGATCTGTATGGCCTCTACGCTAGCCGTCATGCGGCACTCGAGGCACTGAGAAACATTGCCGATGAACAGAGGCTTTGCCTGACCGTGCTCGGTTTAGAAAAGGGTGCCAGTCAACGGCCCTGCTTTCGCGCAATGCTCAATCGCTGCGCGGGTGCCTGTCACGGACAAGAAACACCTGAAACGCATTTCGATCGTCTCAAACAAAGTCTCGCGCATGCGTGTTTGATTTGCTGGCCATATTCTGGTGCGGTCGGGCTCATTGAGCGTTTTGAAGACGACACGCAGATTCATGTGGTCAAAAACTGGTTTTATCTTGGCAGTGTCCAGACCCTCGAAGAGGCCCGGACCTTGCACCAGCCGATTTCAAACTTTGATAGCGATGGCTACAAAATTTTGTGCAAACCACTCTTGAGTGGTGCAGCCGAAATCGTTGAACTCTGAGACTCGCATGGTGGGCGCTTCAGTCCTGCGCCCACTTGGCCTCAGTTGAGCGTTTTAGATTGATGGCGTCAACGCGACGTTATTGAGCTTGTTGAGTGTCTCGGGCCACTGTCGTTTTTGAGCGGATTGCAGGAGTACCCGGCCCCACGACATCCATCCATCCCAACCAATCCGCTTGTCCCAAGAATTGCCCCAGCATGCGGCCATTTGGACACCCGCTTCGGCGTAGGCCTGGCCCAATTCAAAGTTGCGCTCAGTCATGTAAAGCTGAGACAGCACCATATAGGGCTCCGCAACCCAAGGATTGAGCTTGATCGCCTGCTCAAGGACCGCGGAGGTCGCCTTGGGAGACATCAATGGCTGACTCTGTTGCATCACCGACCAGTAAAGCGCAGCGGCCGCCGCCTCATCACCAGGTTCCATGATTTTTTTACCGTGATCAAACACAGGCGGCTGGGGAAGCTGATCCTTGAGCGCAGGGTGTAAAAGAAAATGACCCAGTCGAGAGATATGACCCCAACGATAGGTGGTGGGCCGCATCGGACCCGGCCATAAGGCGGCCGCCCAGTGCTGTTGGGCTGGTTCTGGTTTGTAATCCGGGTAGCCCATATAAATATCATCTTGCCAGCTGTACCACTGCTCGCAGATATCGGCCATGCTCACAACGATGAATGCGGCCACATCGCGTGCGGACAGCATAAAAGGCTTGCCCTGCAGCGTCACAGTCAGGCTGCCCTCAGTCGTCAAATGACCTTTGAACAGTTCCCCTAAAAACTCGATGCGAGAGATGACGCAAAACAGATGGATCAGCCGCTCGACATCCTCACCTACCGCTTCTTGCAAACGACCACGCTCACTTTTAGGATCGAATTTCATCAAATCGACGTGGGCATTGCCATACACGCTATGTAACAGTCCAAGCTGTCGAACATGCTTGGGCTGTTGCCACAACGTGAGCGTGCGGGCCACCCCGATCAGATGATGACGAAAGGTCCCGGCTTTATGCCAGTCTTGTCCAACGCCACGCCCCAAGACTAAAGGCATCACCGGGCCAAGCTCTGGATCGTGGGCCAGCCACTCTTCATCGAGCAGAAGAATCGCTCTTGAAAGCTGTGTCTGATCAAGGGTGGGTAACGTTGCTGTCATACTTGATTCCATGATTACGCAGCGGGGCGAGAAAGGACGCGGCCTGGACGCGCGCCGGTTGCTTTACCCTCATCCCAAACCACAGCGCCATTCACAATCACTGTGTTGATACCACGCGCCATCGCGATTGGGTTTTCGTACGTGGCAACCTCATTCACCGTCTCTTCATTAAACAGCGTCAAGTCTGCATAGGCGCCTTCTTTAAGCACGCCACGGTCTGTCAAACCAAAGTTCACGGCGGTCAGTCCCGTCATTTTGTGGACCGCAGTCTCCAGCGAGAACAGCCCCAAACTACGACGGTAGTGCCCTAAAACGCGCGGAAAAGTGGACCAGAGCCGTGGATGGGGGGAAGCATCATGCGGCAAGCCGTCCGAACCAATCATGGTGGGCGCAAACTTTAGGATTTTTTGAACGTCGCCCTCATCCATCCGAAAATAAATGGCGCCGGCCGGCAACAAGCGGGCCACCGCCTCGTTCTGCGATACACCCATTTCCTCAGCAATTTTGTCCAGATCCTTACCCGCGTATTGAGGAAGCGACTTGGACCAGGTGACAATCACACGCGCAGAGGTTTCTGCACGACTGGTCGACAGCACCGTTGAGCCCGCAGTGTAGGGATAGCAATCCAGACAAATGGGCTGTTTGGCCATACTTTGCCGAATGAACTCAAGTGTCTCGTCCGAGCGACCATAGTTTTTCGCACCGATGACTTTATGGTGCGAAATCACCACGGGTACGCCCACTTCGCGACCGATACGGAAGGTCTCTTCGAGCGAGTCCATCACCCCATCGGCTTCATCCCGCATGTGGGTGCAATATAGACCGTTGAAGGCTTTCAAGGGACGACAGATTTCAATCACTTCTTCGGTCGGTGCCGCCACAGCAGGCTCATAAAACAACCCCGTTGACACGCCAATCGCACCCGCCTCCATCGCCTCGACCACCAGCGCGCGCATCTGCTCGATCTGCGCAGGTGTCGCGGGCTTTTCCAGGTCATCCATCGTCGCCACGCGAAGCGTCGTGTGTCCCACTAGCATTGCGCGATTGGTGGTGGAGGGTTCGGCACGCAACGCGTCTAGGTACTCGCCAAAACTGCGAAATCTAAACCAACCGCCTTCATCGTCGAGTAGGTTCAGTGGAGGCGTGACTGGATCCGGAATTGGACGCGGCATTGGTGCGAGCGACACGCCACAGTTACCACCGATGATGGTGGTGACACCCTGACTGACTTTGGGTGTCATCTCTGGACTCGACAACATCATTCGGTCGTCATGGGTGTGCGCATCGATGAAGCCAGGCGCGGCCACCTGGCCATCTAAATCAATTTCTTTTTTACCGGAACAAGCCGCGAGATCACCGATTTTGGCGATCCTGTCGCCATTGATGCCAATGTCGCCCTTGAAGCGATCGGCTCCCGTACCGTCAATGACCGTGGCATTTCTAATCAGCAAATCAAACTGTGTGGGCATCGCCTCAAACTCCTGAAAAATTTAAATGTGTTTGATCGAGTGCAGACACTCGACCCTCTGGTCCAGATTGGGCTCAAGCCGCGATTTTTGCGCCTTCATCACCGAGGTCCCAAAACAATCCAGCCATCAGCTGCAAGGACTCGCGTGCCACTGAGCCCAGCATGTGCTCGTTGGGAGCATGCTGCGAACAGGCTGCATAAGAATGGGGGACCCAAACCGTTGGCAGTGCCAAGATTTTGGAGAACGCATCATTAGGCAAAGTCCCACCAAGGTTAGGCAGCACATCGACGTCTTTACCTGTGGTCTGCGTAATGGATGCTGCCGCCATTTTGACCCAAGCGTTGTCAGGATCCAATCGCGTCGCCTCTGCGGCCTCGCCGCGACTCGGCACCACCTCGACATCGGTAAAGCCATGCGCATCCAGATGCTCTCGGATGTGCTTGAGGAAGTTTTCATTATCACTGCCCACCACATAACGTAGCTGACAGAATGCAATGGCGTAACCCGGAATGGCATTCACAGGTGCATCGGGATTACCTGTTTTAAATGCCAGCGTCTCAAACGTATTCCAAGCAAAAACACGCTCGGTTGGCGTCAAACCGGGTTCAGCCCAGTCTGGATCGATCTCTGGATCATTCGGCCCGCCACCGACTTCTATGTTTGCGAGTGCGCGTCGGACATTATCCGGCAAGGAGCTTGGCAACAATTTTGGAACAAGAATGCGTCCCTTTGGATCGACGATCGAAGCGATGGCATGCGCCAAACGAATACCAGGATTTTTGAGCAAACCACCCCAGTTACCAGAGTGATGGCCGCCTTCACGGACATTCAACCTCAATTCAAAATTAAAAGCGCCACGTGAACCGAGAAAAAGGGTGGGTCTTGACGCCGAAACACGCGGGCCGTCAGAGGCGAGGAACAAATCGGCTTTGAGCAAATCACCATGCAATGCGCACATCTCACGCAAGCCTGGCGAGCCCATTTCCTCACCCATTTCGATCAGCAGGGTGACGTTGTAGCCGAGCTTGCCTTGACGAGCGGTCAACACCTGCTCGAGCGCGGCGAGATTGATCGTATGTTGTCCTTTATTGTCCGCCGTGCCTCGCCCGTACCAGCGATCACCGCGAATGTTGAGCTCCCAGGGCGCCAATCCTTCCTTCCACTGAGGGGCATAGCCACGCACCACGTCACCATGTCCGTAGGTCAGCACAGTAAAGTTCGCCTCTGGCTCGGTGCGCTGTGCGACGAGAAAAGGCGCGCCCCCTTCGATGGGATTCGGTACGATTTTGCAATCAAAACCCAGCTTCTTCAGCAAGGGGGATAGCTCTTCAGTCAGATAAGAAGTCAACACCGGGATTTTGCCAGGCTCCTGACTTTCAGTCGGCATGGCGACGCGTCGCGCGAGGGTGGCTTGAAACTGACCTTGGTCAAAATAGGCGGTAGCTAAATCAATGGCTTGCTGACGGCTCATACGATGCTCACAGAAAAACGGGGGTCACGGGGATTGAACAAAATGAATCCCAAGCTTAAAGCCTAGGCCTTAATCGCACAACCTCGCCATGTCGGTCATTTTTTCAGGTAATTTTCGTTCAGTGGCGCCCCCTGCGTCCAAACAAAAAGGAAAGGGTTAAAAAGTGGATAATAGAGAAAAAATAACCCCGAGACTGACAACATAACCAGATGACCTCACCAATTTATCGCGCCGTTGGCGCCACTGGGGTCGCCCAAGTGATTGCGAGCGCAGGCGCGCATTACCTCCCTGCCGTCATTGCCATGCCCGCAAGTCAGCAGCTTGGTTTGTCGCCTGCGATCTTGTTTGCAGGTTTTTCAGTGGCCCTCACTGTATCTGCCTTTGCCGGTCCGATTGCGGGCAGGTTGGTTGACCGCTTGGGCGGTCGGCCCGTACTGATGCTGTCAAACATCATTTTTGCGATTGGTTTGACGACCCTAGGGTTTGCGCAAGGCGTGTGGTCGGTTCTCTTTGCGTACGCTATTCTCGGACTCGGAATGGCGACTGGTCTTTTCGAGGTCGCTTTCTCCGCCATTGTGAGGCTGTTTGGAAAAGGTTCACGCAATGCAATCACGGGCATCACCCTGATCGCAGGCTTCGCTAGCTTTGTCGCCTGGACGGTGTCGGTCTACGTTGAATCAAAATACGGTTGGAGCGGGGTCTGCTGGTTCTGGGCGTGCATCCACATTCTGGTCGGATTGCCGCTCAACGGTTTGCTCCCGAGCCCGCTGAGCGTCAAGACTGCGGCCGACGCCACACAGGCGGCAACACCCTCACCAGTCGCCACGCCCTCTCCTGCTTCGACTTTACCCCCCATCCAAACGCCCCTCGACACGACACCTGCGCCCACCCCCACTCAGACCACCGCATTCTTGATGGCCTTTGTTTTTGCGGCCAACTCTTTTGTGGGCATGGGGCTGATGATTCACATGCCACGTATGCTCGAAGGAATGGGTGTACCGCTTGCCCTCGCCTTTACCATTGGCTCGCTCGTTGGGCCTTCGCAAGTGCTTGGCAGACTCATTGATTTCTTTTTTATGCGACGCTGGCACCCACTCATCAGCACCCGCTTGGCTGCGTTGACCCATCCACTCGGGGCAACACTGCTGCTGATATTTGGTGCGCCATTCGCATTGGTTTTTGTGATTTTGCATGGCATTGGCAACGGTATTATCATCATCTCTCGCGGCACACTCCCACTCTCGATTTTTGGCACCAAGGGCTATGGGCAACGACAAGGCTGGCTCATGATGCCCTCTAAATTCGCACAAGCCGCCGCACCCTTTTTGTTTGGTTTGGCCTTCACCGACTGGGGCTCGAACGTGCTCTGGCTCTCTTGGTCCTTGGGCTTTTGTGCCTTTGTCGCGCTATGCCTCATTTCAACCAAATATCGACCCGCCTGATCAACAGCTGACTCAGTGTTTAATGACAACCACTTCCGCGATCACGAATCATCACGATGAGCCAACCCACTTCAGAAATTAAACGTGCTGGTCCTTTCTCCAAGAGCGACTTCAGCTATTTTGAAACCATTACCCTTCGCTGGGCTGACAATGACTCGTATGGACATGTCAACAATGCGCACTACTATTCATTTTTTGATACCGCTGTCGATGGTTTTTTGATGCACCACGCGATGCGCTCTGTGCTGGCGGGCGAGTACCAAACGCTCGTCGTGGCCTCTGAGTGTCGCTATCTGCGTCAAGTCTCCTCTCCTGGCGTCATCCAGGTTGGCGTGCGGCTGGGTCGACTCGGTCGCAGTTCAATCGTCTATGAGGTCGCAGTCTTTAACGAGGAAGCAGACGAAGCGGCCGCTCAGGGTCTGTTTGTTCATGTGTGCGTCAACCGGCTCACACAACGCCCCGTTGACGTACCAGAAACGTTTCGCCTAGCGATGACGGCATGATCGACAGAGCCGTCAGAGTGCAGTTAAGATAGTCACATAGGTTTGATCGCAGTAGCACAGCAACATAAAACAAGACCCCTTGGAGATAGACTGGACATGACCTCTGTTATCACGCACGAGCAGGCGCGCAATCAGCGCAATCATTACCGCTTGCCAAATGGTACGGATACTTGGATTTCTTCTTATGTCGGCATCAACTCAGTTGAGCGTCGTGCCAAAGGCTTGCCAAGTCGACCCCTTGAGTCCTTTCCACCCCCGCTTGAACCGATCGCCTTTCTGGTCGAGCAAGGTCCCAACACTATGATTCCTGGACACTATCATCAGGCTGATCAGTTTCAGGTGTTTATTTCTGGCGAAGGTAAGTTCGGGATCAAACCCATCGAGGGCTTGACTGTTCATTATGCGATGGCATTTACGCCCTACGCGCCGATTCATGCCGATAGTACTGGCGTCGAGTACTACACCTTACGCAACGGCTGGGACCCCGGCGCACGCTGGATGCCCGAGCATCGCGAGGCTTTAAAGGGACGCACCAAATCGTATCGTCATGGCTTGGGCTCGATTCCTGCGCTCATTGGTGACGCAGAGGGTCCGACCCATGTTGAGGGTGTGCTCGCTCAAATTGTCGTGCCTGCAGAGGACGACGGATTGATGAGCACACTGTTTCAAACGACCGGGGTCGCCCCCATCACGGGCCCCACACCCAACTCGGGGCGTGGCCAGTATTGGCTCGTCCTAAAAGGCCAGTGCCAGATCAATCAACAGGCGGCCACAGAACGTTCGTTGATCTTTGTAGCACCTAACGAGCCAGCTCCTGTTATCACCGCCGGCAAAGAAGGTGTGGCGATCTTGTGCATGCAGTTTCCAAAAAGAGAAAACGCTTAAGTGAAGCCTCAGTCACACTGACAGAGGCTGCGGTGCTAGCGACCCTGCCAACACCGCTTTCTCGAATTCAGGACGCATTCACGACCTATTCGCGACCTATTAACGACCTATCAACGACCTTTAAATTGTGCGGGACGTTTTTCCATAAACGCCGCACGACCTTCTTTAAAGTCCTCGCTCGCAAAACACGTTTTAACCATTTCAACAGCGCGATCTAAGTCCTGCTCAGCGGGATGCGCGCATACCTGTCGCACAATGAATTTACTGGCGGCGACCGTCAAGGGTGCATTTTCCGAAATCGCCTGTGTGTATTGATCCACAATGGCATCAATCTCAGAGGCCGCACAGACACGCGAAACAAAACCCATCCGCAAAGCGTCTGGTGCATCAAAGCGACGTGCGGTCACAAAAATATCGGTTGCGTTCGCTAAGCCAATCACGTCTGTAAAACGTTTGATACCCGTGTGGCCATAGCCCAAGCCTAGGCGTGCCGCTGGCATTCTGAACGTCGAGTCCTCTGAGCAAATACGGATATCACAAGCCGCCGCCAAACCTAAGCCACCGCCAAAGCAGAACCCGCGAATTTTCGCGATGATTGGCTTGGAGCACTCAAGAGGCGCGATCATTGAATCGGCTACCGCATCCTCGTAATCTTGTTGCGTCTTTGGGGAACTACGCAAGGTGTCGAACTGGGAAATATCCGCACCGGACACAAACGACTTTTCACCCTGACCCGTGATCACAATCACACGCACCTCGGGATCGGCATCAAAAGCACGAATCGCTTTGGGCAAGTCCATCCACATCTGGACTGACATCGCGTTCATTTTATTTGGATTGGAAATGGTGATCGTCCCAACAGCCGCTTTCTTTGTAATGAGTAACTCAGCCATGAAAATCCTTTTCAGTTGTTTGCTTTAGTTGTTTATTCGCCCTCTAGTATCTCTTGCAATAATTCTCAAAGCAACATATAAAACATACAGTCATCCGGCTCGTCGATTCGAACTCTCACAACGTGCGGTCCGGCTGTTTCTTTGAATCAACACATTTCTGAAATCATGTCCAAAATCCAGGCTTCATCGGCACTATCCAATCTCCGTGTTCTCGACATGTCGCGTGTGCGTGCAGGTCCGAACTGTGTGCGTTTACTTGCGGACTTCGGCGCCGACGTCATCCGTATCGAACCCCCAAAGGGCGTTGATCCAAACGAAGGGATGTTCGCTGGCAATCGCGAAGGCGGTGACTTTCAAAACTTGAACCGCAACAAGCGGGCGATGACGCTCAACTTGAAAAAACCTGGTGCATTAGAAATTATGATGCGTCTGGTCAAGACGGCCGATGTGGTCGTTGAAAACTGGCGTCCCGATATTAAAAAGAAACTCGGTATTGATTACGAGTCTCTCGCCAAGGTCAATCCACGCATCATTCTGGCAAGCATTTCCGGTTTTGGTCAAGAAGGTCCGTATGCGGGTCGTCCCGGCTTTGACCAGATCATGCAAGGCATGGGTGGTCTGATGTCTGTCACCGGCATCCCAGGACAGGGTCCAGTGCGCGCGGGTCTGGCGGTCGCCGACATGAGTGCAGGCCTCTATGCTGGCATCGGCATCCTGACCGCGTTGCTAGAGCGCGAGCGTTCTGGCCAAGGCCAGTGGGTGCATGCTTCGCTGCTGCACGCACAAATCGCCATGATGGACTTCCAGGCGGCTCGCTACCTCAACGAAGGCGATGTTGCGGGTCAAGCGGGTAATGATCACCCAACCTCCACGCCAATGGGCTTGTTTGAAGCGAGTGACGGCGTGTTTAACCTCGGCGCGTCAGGTCAGGGGAACTGGGTACGATTGTGTGAGCTCATGGAGCATCCTGAATGGATCGCTGATCCTGATTTTTCAAATGAAAAAACACGGACAGTCAATCGTGTTCGTTGCAATCAGATTTTAAACGTCGTGTTTCGCACCAACACAGTTGAGTACTGGGTAGAAGCGTTAAACAATGCAGGCGTGCCAGCAGGCCCGGTCTACAACGTGCCTCAAATGTTCGAGGACAAACACGTCAAGCAAGCCAATATCTCGAAAATGGTCAAAGATAAAGCAGGCACAGAAAAAGGGTTCATCACGCAACCCGCTGTCTTGAGTCGCACACCTGCCGATGTTGTCACCACTGCACCGCAGTGGGGAGAACACACACAAGAGGTATTGTCAGAAGTTGGCTATTCCACCGAAGAGATCGCCAAGTTCCAAGAGCAAGGCGTCGTCTAAGAAAAAAGGCACTCCAAAAAAAGGCACATCACTCCCGAGTCCGCTCGGCGGTGAAGTGCTTTTTATTATTTCTCGTCAACGATCGGATTGCTCAACACGCCTACACCTTCGATTTCCACTTCGATGATGTCACCATCCTTCATAAAGACCGGTGGCTTTCTGGCATAGCCCACACCAGCCGGTGTTCCGGTAATCACAACATCGCCTGGTTCAAGCGTCATACACTCGGTAATCAGCACCAGAGTCTCGACCACGCCCCACAAAAAGCTTTTCGTATTGGCGTCCTGCATAATTTGGCCGTTGAGACGAGACTGAATGCGGAGTCCATCCGCAGCAGGTGGTAACTCATCCGGCGTGACCAGCCATGGACCAAACCCACCCGTTGCATCGAAGTTTTTGCCAATGGTCCATTGGTTCGACTTTCGCTGATAGTCCCTCAAGCTGCCGTCATTAAACACGCTATAGCCAGCCACGCACTCGAGTGCGTTCTGTGCGGTCAGATGACGCGCCTTTTTACCTACGATGAATGCGAGTTCGGCTTCGTAGTCAAATTTATCGGATACCTTGGGACGAATCATCGGCTCGAGGTGGCCGACCATCGAACTCGGGCCACGCATGAAAAAACTTGGGTACTCGGGGCGCGCATGTCCACCTTCAGCGGCGTGATCCGCATAGTTCAAGCCTAAGCAGACAATTTTGCTTGGACGATCGATCAACGGGATGAAACGCACATCCTTGATAGAACCCATCACGGCCGAAGCATTTTTGCCTGCTTGCTGCGCGCGCTCCATTGCCCCGGGGGTCGCAATGATGTCAAGCAGACTCTTGGGCAGCGTCGGATCAGTGGCAGCCAGATCGATATATTGCTCGGAGCCTGCCGCTTTGAGCAGACCCACGCGTTTTTGATTGTTCTTGTCCTGATAACTGAATAAGCGCATCCTATATCTCCTTTTTATTCATTGAATTTGAATGGGTAACCGCTATTGGCAACCGCGTTGAGCAACCGTTAGGCCCAGAGCCAAAATCCGACCACTAAACCTAAAGCAATTCGATACCAGGCAAATGCCCGATAGGTGTGTTTAGACACAAAGACCAAAATGGCACGCACGACTAAAAGCGCACAAATAAAAGCACTCACAAAACCCACCGCGATGGCCATCATGTCCTGTTGCGTGAGCAAGTTCGCATGTTTATACATGTCATAGACCGCCGCCGCCATCATCGTTGGTATCGCGAGAAAAAATGAAAACTCTGTTGCAGTTTTGCGTTGAATACCGGCCAACATTCCAGCGATGATCGTGGAACCAGAGCGAGAGGTGCCGGGCACCATCGCCAGACATTGGGCAAAGCCCACCACCAATGCCTGCTTCCAGGTGATTTTTTCTAACATCTGGACTTGATTGGC
>Ga0105050_10001471_pt1 | contig 35313 bp, 34 predicted proteins | sample FRY01_FD_78088 | JGI IMG/M metagenome (GOLD analysis project Ga0105050, IMG submission 78088) | Freshwater microbial communities from Lake Fryxell liftoff mats and glacier meltwater in Antarctica - FRY-01 | ecosystem: Environmental > Aquatic > Freshwater > Ice > Glacier meltwater ...
CATCCACCACCATCTCGCGATCGAAGGTGGCGTCGGCGTCGCTGTGGAGCAGGCGCCACTGCTCGACCGCGGCGTTGAAGTCGCTCGGTGCGGCCATGCGGCCCTCCACATACGCGAACGTCGTGTCGTCGGGCGCCACCATTCCTGCCCGCGCGCCGCCCTCGATGGACATGTTGCACACGGTCATGCGGCCCTCCATTGAGAGCCCCCTGATCGCAGCACCCGCATATTCCACCACGTGCCCCTGGGCCCCGGAGACACCCATCTGGCCGATGGCACCGAGGATGAGATCCTTCGCCACCACACCGGTGCCCATCTCACCCTCAAACCGGATACACATGGTCTTGGGCAGGCCCTGCGGCAACGTCTGAGTCGCAAGTACGTGCTCGACCTCAGAGGTGCCGATGCCGAACGCAAGGGCGCCGAAGGCACCGTGCGTGGAGGTATGGCTGTCGCCGCACACGATCGTCATGCCGGGCTGGGTGAATCCCAGTTCCGGGCCGATGACATGCACGATGCCCTGACGGGGTGAGTGGAGAGAGAATACCGGGATGCCGAACTCCTTCGTGTTCCGCTCGAGCGTCTCCACCTGAATGCGTGACAGCTCATCCTCGATGCCCCGTTCGCGCCCGATGGTGGGGACGTTGTGGTCGACCGTGGCCAGCGTGCGGTCCGGGCGACGTACGCCGCGACCGGACAGGCGCAGGCCGTCAAACGCCTGCGCTGAGGTGACCTCGTGGACGAGGTGCAGGTCCACGTAGATGATTGCGGGCCCGTCCGGGCCCTCGGGCACCACCTCATGGAGGTCCCACACCTTCTGAAAGAGCGTCGTCCCCACTGCAATTCCCCTCGTCGGTACCTGTCAATGCAACCCGGTTACACGCCGCTGTCGGCCATCCGCTCCGCTGCCGCGTTGGTGCTGGCCGTGACCGCCCGGAGGTACGCGATGGCAGACGCCTCGAGGACGTCGGGCGACACGCCCTGGCCCGTGAATTGGCGCCCGTTGATCTCGCACAGCACGCGGGCCTCACCCAGAGCGTCGGGGCCCGCGGTGACCGCGGACACTGAGTACTCCAGCAACCTCCCAGACGAACCCACCGCGGCGTCAATCGCAGCCATGAGCGCTGCGACCGGGCCATCCCCCGTGCCGTCGCCCGCGTACTGCCCACCATCGGCACCCTGCACCACCACGTGCGCGGTCGCATCGGCACCCGATGCGCCAGAGAACGCGATCTCGCGCAGGTCGAACGAATGCTCGTGGTCCGTACGCATCTCGTCGCCCATGAGGGCCTCAAGGTCCATCGCGGTGAGCTCGCCCTTGCGGTCGGCCACTTCCTTGAAGCGGGTGAACACCTCGTCGAGTTCGGGCTTGTCGAGTTCGTATCCCAAGTCGATGAGGGCCTGTCGCAGGGCGTGGCGCCCCGAATGCTTTCCGAGGACCAACTCGCTGTGCATGAGCCCCACGCTCTGCGCGTCCATGATCTCGTACGTGAGCGGGTTCGCCAGCACCCCGTGTTGATGGATGCCCGCCTCGTGCGCGAATGCGTTTCGGCCCACGATCGCCTTGTTCGGCTGAATCTCGTACCCGGTGAGGCGGCTCACCAGACGGCTGGCACGCATGATCTCGGGCGTGTCGATGCCCGACCACAGCCCGCCGAGGTCTTCGGCCCGCGTACGCAGGATCATCGCCATCTCCTCGAGACTCGCGTTTCCCGCCCGCTCGCCGATGCCATTGACGCACACCTCCACCTGCCGCGCGCCAACCTCCATACCGGCCAGGGAGTTGGCGACGGCGAGGCCGAGATCGTTGTGGCAGTGCACCGACAGCGTGACAGTCTCAAGCGCGGGAACCCGCTCGTACAACTCGCTGAGGAAGCGCTGGAACTCCGTCGGCATCGTGTACCCGACGGTGTCGGGGATGTTGATGGTGCGAGCGCCCTCGCAGATGGCCGCGCTCACGACCTCGGCGACGAATGCCGGGTCCGAGCGAGTGGCGTCCTCGCACGAGAACTCGACGTCGGCACACAGACCGCACGCCTGCCGCACCGCATCGGCGGCGGTGGCAAGCACGGTTGCGCGGTCCATCCGCAACTTGTGCGTCATGTGGATGTCAGACGTGGCAATGAAGGTGTGGATGCGAGGCCTACCGGCATCCCGCACGCCCTCCCAGGCCACCGCGATGTCCTTCTCATTGGCGCGGGCAAGCGCGGCGATCGTTGGCCCCTGCACCTCGCGCGCCACGGCCTGGACACCCAACAAGTCGCCCGGTGAGGAGATGGGGAAGCCGGCCTCGATGACGTCAACACCAAGTCGCGCGAGTTGATGCGCGATTTCCACCTTCTCGCGGAGATTCAGGTGAATGCGCGGAGATTGCTCCCCGTCGCGAAGGGTCGTATCGAAAAACTTGACGCGCTTGGCGTCGTCACGGCTGGCGTCGTCGACCGGCACGGGGGCTTCCTCCTGACTCGTGTGGACTGATCCTTGTGCCGGGCGCTTCCCGGCATGGGTGTCGGTTCGCTCCCCCTACCGGGGGAGGAGCAGAAGGGCGCCCAGCAGGCCGCGACTCGCCAGGAGGGTGATTTTCGCGGTGGCGCTCATCACGGCGCAAGATAGCGCCATACGGAGGTACGGGCAATGCCCGAGCGGCGATTAGAGGTCGAGCGTGACGAACCAAGCGCTGGCATCGCAGCTCTCGGCGATGTGCTCCTGCGCAGCCTCGGGCACCGGCGTGTCCACCGTGACGCCCATCGTGGCCAGCCCATCCAAACTGCGGCCGACGGCCATCGACGCGATGTTGATGCCCTCCGCGGCGATCGCCGTACCGACCATGCCAATCTTGCCGGGCTCATCGCGGTAGCGAAGGATGCCGACATTGCGGGCCAGTTCCAGCTCGATGGGCTGTCCGAGGGCCTCCACGAGGCGCGGGCGATCCGTCTGCCCCACCGTCGTGCCGGCGACCGAGACATCGCCAATGGCCACCTTGAGGCGGCTGGTGTAGTCGCGCGCTGTTGACGATGTGGACTCGCTCCACTCGATGCCGCGCTCACGGGCCCGGTCCTGCGCGTTGACCATGTTGACCATTTCGACCGTGTGCCCGGAAAGGGCCCCGGCGAGAACCGCCGCCACCAACAGGCGGGTGTCATGGTCGGCGATGGCACCCTCGCACGTCACCTCGATGCGCTCCTTGATGCCACCTGCAAGCCCGGCCGCCAGACGCCCGAGATGCCCTGCCAGAGGCAGGAACGGGCCGATCTGGGACATCGTCTCCGCGGAGACGATGGGGATATTCACCGCGCTGGTCACGCCGCCGCCGGTGAGGGCGGCCACCACCTGCTGGGCGCACGCCACGCCGGCGCGGTCCTGCGCCTCGGCGGTGGAGGCCCCAAGGTGCGGGGTGACGACAATGCCCTCGACGCCGAAATAGGGGCTCTCGGTCGCGGGCTCCTCGGGGAACACGTCAATCGCGGCGCCGGCGACCTTCCCGGCCTCGATGGCCGCAACCAGATCCGCCTCGATGATCAGGTCGCCGCGGGCATCGTTGATGATGCGCACGCCGTCTTTCATCTTCGCAAACGCCGCTGCGTTCAAAAAACCCTTGGTCTCTGGCGTTGAGGCGAGGTGCAAGGTGATGAAGTCCGCGGCCGCGTAGATGTCGTCGAGTGAATCCGCCTTCTCGATGCCCATCTCCCGGTAGCGGGTGTCCGCCACGAAGGGGTCATACGCGATGACCTGCATCGCGAGGCCCTGCGCCCGCTCGGCCACGAGCTGGCCGATGTTGCCAAACCCGATGATGCCGAGGGTCTTCCCGGTGACCTCAATGCCGCCGAAGCGGGACCGCTCCCAGCGACCCTGCACCAGCGCCGCGTGGGCCTGGGGGATATTGCGGGCCTGCGCGAGCATCAGGGCGATGGCGTGCTCGGCGGCGGACACCGCGTTGGAACCCGCGGCGTTGACCACGACGATGCCGCGCGCGGTGGCCGCGACCACGTCAACGTTGTCCACACCCGTGCCGGCACGGCCCACCACACGCAGATTCGCTGCTCGGGCAATGAGGTCAGCGGTCACCTTGGTGGCGCTGCGCACCACCAGAGCGTCGTACGAAGCGATGTTCTCTGCGAGCTCGTCCTTTGACCACTCGAGCTCGACATCAACGTCTCCCACCTTCTGGAGCACATCAATGCCGCCGTCGGCAATCTTTTCGGTGACGAGAATCCTCGGTCGGGTCGTCACCTAGTGCCCCGAGTCGTAAGTTCGTATGCAGTTACCGAGCGAATCCCCCGCGAGGCAAGGACGCGGATCATCCCCAATATCGGGCATATTGGGGCTGCCGAGGACGCCGCATCGCGATGGGATGCAGCCGGGAACTGCCATGTAATTGATGACTCGGGACACTAAAACTCAGTGTCAATCCAGTCCATCATGCCGCGCAGCTCCTTGCCGACGACCTCGATGGGGTGCTTCGCCTGACGCTGCTCGATCTCGTTGAACGTGGGACGGCCGGCCTTGTTCTCGGCCAGCCACTCCTTCGCGAACTGACCGCTCTGAATCTCGGCCAGGATCTTGCGCATCTCGGCCCGGGTGTCGTCAGTGATGATGCGTGTTCCGCGGGTGAGGTCGCCGTATTCGGCGGTGTTCGAGATGGAGTACCGCATGCCGGCGATGCCCTTCTCGTACATCAGGTCCACAATCAGCTTCACCTCGTGGAGGCACTCGAAGTACGCGAGCTCCGGCGCGTAGCCGGCCTCGGTGAGGGTGTCGAATCCGGCCCGCACCAACTCGGTGAGACCGCCACACAGCACGACCTGCTCGCCGAAGAGGTCGGACTCGCACTCGTCGCGGAACGTCGTCGGGATGACGCCGGCACGCGTGCAGCCGATGCCCTTGGCGTAGGCGCGCGCGAGGGGCTCGGCGTTGCCGGTGGCGTCCACCTCAACGGCCAACAGACCGGGGACGCCCTTGCCCTCGCTGTACTGACGGCGCACGAGGTGTCCCGGACCCTTGGGGGCCACCATGGCCACGTCCACGCCCTCGGGGGGCGTGACCTGGTCGAAGCGAATGGCGAAGCCATGGGCGAACAGCAGCATGTTGCCGGCCTCGAGGCCATCCCGGATCTCAGCGTCGTAGACGTCGCCGGCGATCTCGTCCGGCACGAGCACCATGACGAGGTCGCCCCTTCTGGTGGCCTCGAGTGGGGAAAGCACCTCGAGGCCAGCCGCGGTTGCGATGGCGACAGACTTCGAATCCGGGCGCAGCCCCACCACCACGTTCACGCCACTCTCCTTGAGGTTGAGTGCGTGGGCATGACCCTGACTGCCATATCCGATGACGGCAACAGTCTTGCCATCGAGCAGCCCAAGATCAGCGTCGTCGTCGTAGATCATCTTGATCGCGTCAGTCGTCATGTGGGGTGTGCTTCGCCTCTCACCTATGTGGTCTTCTCGCCGCGCCCGAGGGCAACGACGCCGGTCCGCACCATCTCGATCAGTCCGTTGTGTCGCAGAAGCGCTTCGAGATTCTCGAGTTCACCGGTTGTGCCGGTGGCCTGGATGATCATGGAGTCGCGCGTGACGTCAACGATCTTCCCTTCGAAGATGTCAACGATGGCCAACACCTCGGCCCGCTGCGCCTGTGCCGTGCTCACCTTGAAGAGGCCGAGTTCGAAAGCGACCATGTTCGCGGGGTCGAGATCGCGCACCTTGATCACGTTGATCAGCTTGTCGAGCTGCTTGGTGATCTGCTCCACGGGGAAGCGGGAGGCGTCCACGGTGATGGTCATACGCGACCGATCAGGGTGCTCAGTGGGACTCACCGCGAGGGAGTCAATGTTGTAGCCACGTCGGGTGAACATTCCGGCGACCCTCGAGAGCACGCCGGGCTTGTTCTCCACGAGGACGGAGAGTGTGTGCTGGTTCACGGCGCGGGAGCATACCCCACCGCGGCACTGTGCCGGAGGGGTACTTCCCTACTCCCCGAGAACCACCTTGCGAACCAAGCGCTGAACGGCCTGCGGGTCCGCCCTGCCACCGCTCTGCTTCATCGCCTGACCCACGAAGAAGCCGATGACCTTGTTCTGGCCCTCCCGCAATTGCTGAGCCTGTTCGGGGTGGGCATCCACGATGGCGCCGATGATGGCGGCGAGCTCTCCCTCGTCGCTGATCTGCGCGAGGCCCTTGGCCTGGACGAGCGCTGCGGGATCGTCGCCGGTCTCGATCACCCCGGCCAGCACCTCCTTGGCAGCCGGCACCGACACAGTGCCATCGGCAACGAGGCCCACAATCTGGGCGATGTGCGTGGGGGTGACCTTCGACTGCCACGGCTCCTGCCCGATGTCACGAAGCTGCGCCCGCAGTTCACCGCGAATCCAGTTGGCGCAGAGCTTGGGGTCGGCCTGGCCCGCCGCGTCCATGAAGTACGCCACCAACTGCGGCGACTGCGTGATGACCTCGGCGTCTTCGACGGAGAGCCCCATCTCACCGACGAGGCGACGGCGCAACGGAATTGGCAACTCGGGGAGGCTTGCCCGCAATTCATCCACCCACGCCCGGTCCGGCACCACGGGCACGAGGTCGGGCTCGGGGAAGTACCGATAGTCGTGCGACTCTTCCTTGGACCGCAGCGACGTGATGTGCCCGGTGTCGGGCTCGTAGTGAACGGTCTCCTGAGTGATGTCGCCGCCCGAGCCGATGACCTCGCGTTGGCGCGCGATCTCAGCCTCCACCCCGCGCTCGAGGAACCGGAACGAGTTCATGTTCTTGAGCTCGGTCTTCACACCCAGCGCCTGACTGCCGACGGGGCGCACGGACACGTTGGCGTCGGCGCGCATGGAGCCCTCTTCCATGCTGCAGTCGCTCACCCCGAGGAACAGCAGCGTCTGGCGTAACTGACGCAGGAACGTGGCCGTGTCGCTGGCGGAGCGCAGGTCGGGTTCGGTGACGATCTCCACAAGGGGCGTGCCCCCGCGGTTGAAATCCACGACGGATCCGTCTGCGCCGACTCGGCGACCGCCCACCCCAGCGTGCGTGAGCTTGGCGGCGTCCTCTTCGAGATGCACCCGGGTGATACCCACCACCAACTCCGACCCGTCCTCACGGAGCGCGGTGAACGAGCCCCGTCCGCAGATGGGAATGTCGAACTGGGAGATTTGGTACGCCTTCGGCAGATCGGGGTAGAAGTAGTTCTTTCGGTGGAAGATAGACCGTGGGGCGATGTCGCAGCCGAGCGCGTGACCGATGATGATGGCCCGCCGGATGGCCTCCTCGTTGACCACGGGAAGCACGCCGGGGTGCGCGAGGCACACCGGACAGGTGTGGGTGTTCGGTGCATCGCCGAACGACGGCTCACAGCCGCAGAACATCTTGGTGCGGGTGGACAGCTGTACGTGGATCTCCACACCGATGACGGGCTCGAGGTCGCTCATTGCGGCAGCCCCGGGGGTCGCGTGTCGAAGGCGATGGCCTGCTCCAGCGCGTGAGCGACGTCCAGCAGCCGGTTCTCGCTGAACGCCGGCCCCGCAAGTTGCAGACCCACGGGCAAGCCCTCTGCCATGCCGCACGGGATCGAGAGCGCGGGCAAGCCGGCGAGGCTCGCCGGAATTGTGCAGACATCCGCCAAATACATGGAATATGGATCAGCGGTGCGGTCACCGATGGGGAACGCAACGGTGGGTGACGTCGGTGACGCCAACACATCCACGTGCGCGAACGCGCGGGCGAACTCGCGGACGATGAGCGTGCGCACCCGCTGCGCGCGCCCGTAGTACTGGTCGTAGTAACCCGATGCGAGCGCGAAGGTACCGAGCATGATGCGGCGCTTCACCTCCGCCCCAAAGAGCGTGCCCCGGGTCACCTCATACTGGTCGAGCAGTGTGTCGGCATCAGCCGACGGCCCGTACCGGATGCCATCGAACCGGGCCAAGTTGGCCGAACACTCGGCGGGGGCCAGCACGTAGTAGGTGGCCAAGCCGCTGAGTGACGTCGGCAGGCTCACCGGCACGATCGTCGCGCCGAGCCCCTCGGCCTGCACGAGGGCGTCATCAACGACCGCGCGGATGCCGGGGTCAATGCCCTGCCCCATCAACTCCTCAACGACCCCGATACGCAGGCCCGTGAGGTCGGTGGCCGTGGGCACCTCGATGGGCGTGGGCCAGTGCAGCGACGTTGAGTCCATCGGGTCATGGCCAACCACGTACTTCAGAAGCAGCGCCGCGTCAGCAACTGTGCGGGCGAGGGGGCCCACCTGATCGAGCGATGACGCGAACGCGATGAGGCCATAGCGCGAGATGGCGCCATACGTGGGCTTCATGCCGACGATGCCGCAGAGAGCCGCGGGCTGTCGGATGGAGCCGCCAGTGTCCGACCCCAGCGACCACGGAACCTGTCGCGCGCTCACCGCCGCGGCGGACCCGCCGGATGATCCCCCGGGCACGCGTGTGTGATCCCATGGGTTGAGCGTGTTCTTGTACGCCGAGTTCTCGGTGGACGAGCCCATGGCGAACTCATCCATGTTCGTCTTACCCACCACCACGGCGCCCGCGGCCTCGAGGCGCGCCACACAGGTCGCGGTGTAGACGGGGCGAAACCCCTCGAGCATCTTTGATCCCGACGTGGTGACGATGTCGCGGGTGGACAGCGCGTCCTTGACCGCGATGGGCACACCGGCCAGCGGCGGGCGCTCCGGCATGGCGTCGATCGCGCGCGCGCGGCTGCGTGCGCCGTCGGCGTCAACAGCAAGAAATGCCTCCACATCGTCGTGCGCGATGGCGGCCAGATGCGCGTCCACCAAATCGAGTGACGACACCCGGCCAGCACGGATCTCCTCGATCTGCTGCACCGCGGAAAGGTCACGCAGGTTCATCAGTCCATCCTCGGGACGGCAAACTCGCCATCCACCGTGTTGCGCGCCTCACGCAGGGCCTCATCGCGCGGCAGGCTCGGGCGCGGCACGTCGGCACGCAGCACATTCTCGAGTTCGACAACGTGAGTGGTGGGCTCCACCCCGTCGAGGTCCATGGCCTGGATGGCGTCAATGTGCGCGAGGATGCCCGAGAGCTCCTCGCGCATCACCTGCTCCTCGGCGTCGCTCAAGCGCAGGCGGGCCAGTCGGGCCACGTGTCGGACGGTCGCGTCGTCGATCATCGGCGGCGACTGTAGCCGAGAGGCGGGTCCCCGGTGGTACGGTCGGCCGGTGGCCAATGAGCGCGAACTGATCGAGCGCATCGCCGCGCGCGTGGGTATCCGTGGCGGCGTGGTGACAGGTGTGGGCGATGACGCAGCGGTGCTGGCCAATGGCACAGTGTTGGCCCTCGACATGCTGGTGGATGGCGTGCACGTGCGGCGCGCCACCCACTCCCCGGCCGACATCGGACACAAGGCGCTGGCGGTCAACATGTCCGACATCGCCGCGATGGGCGCCGACCCCGTTGCCGCCCTCGTGGGTCTCGGCGTGCCCCCGGACCTGTCCGCCGACGACGTTGACGCCATGTACGAGGCCATGGAAAAGCTCGCCATGCTCCATGGTATGGCCATCGTCGGGGGCGACATCACCGAGGCCCCGGTGCTGACCCTTGCGGTGTCCATCACCGGCCACACACGCTCCGGTGTCGCCCCGGTGCTGCGATCGGGTGGCCGCGCAGGGGACCTGCTCGTGATCACCGGGCCGCTCGGCGCGGCTGCTTGTGGGCTCATGCTGTTGGACGACACGCTGCTTGGCACAGGGGTACCCACGGCGGACGCCCTGATCGCAGCACAACGCCGCCCCACGCCCCTCATCGCACAGGGGCATCGTCTGGCCGATGCGGGCGCGCACGCCATGATGGACATCTCCGACGGCCTTCTGATTGACGCACAGCGCCTCGGTGTCGCCTCAGGGCTGCACGCGGAAATCAACCTCAGCGCGGTGCCGCGTGCCGAGGGGGTTGATCAGGTGGCCGCGGCCGCGGGCAGAGATGCCGCCATGCTCGCCGCGACGGGTGGCGAGGACTACCAACTGCTGGCGGCCATGCCTGCGAATGCGACGCTGCCCCGCGATGTCGTGGTGGTTGGGCTGCTGCGCGCCGGAACACCCGGCGTGAGCGCCGTCGTGCGGGGTCGCGACGTGACACCCGCACACCTCGGATGGGAGCACGGGGGGCACTAGCCTCGCGCCATGGAGGTTTACGAATACTTCGAGGCGCTAGTGGATGAGGCCGTTCTGGACATCCCGGAGCCGTTCGCATCTGCACTCGCAGACGTGGCCCTCCTCGTGGAGGATCGGGCGCCCGGACGCGCGCTGTACGGGTTGTATGAGGGTGTGCCCACCACGGCAGGTGCCATGCCCTCGCTGGCACATCCGCCACGCATCACCATTTATCTGCACCCGATGCTTGAGCACTTTCCCCAGCCCGACGACCTGCGCCATCAGGTGCGGGTGACCGTGCTGCATGAACTGGGGCATCACCTAGGCATGGGCGAGGAGCGGCTCGAGGAACTCGGCTACGCGTGATGCCCTCAACGTGGGAACAGGCACTCGGCCCGCCCCCACGTTGAGACCACCCCACCCGGTCAGTCGCGCGCGGGCGCGTTCTCCAGGCCGGTGATGTTGATCGAGGCCTCTCCGCCGTACCGCTTGTTGAGGTTGACGATGATCGCGGTCATCCCCTCGATGATGATGGCGTTGGCCAACGGACCGGCATCCAGACCACGGCACCCCGGGATGTTCTTGGTCAGCTCCACCACGGCCTCACGGGCTGCCTTGCTCTTGCCGCACACCAACACATCGCCCTCAATACGGTGGCGTGCCTGCAAGGCGGCCGCCGGCAGGTTGTTGTAGGCCACCACGACCTTGGCCTCCGGTGCAAGGTCCTGGATCTGGTGAGCACACGAGGCAGCCGGAAGGTCGAGCACCGCCATCGCGCCGCTCTTGCCAAACTTCAGCGCGTTGACAACTGTGACGAGCACCTTGCCCGCAAGCGGCGCGGCCAATGGCGGAATGGTCTGCGCGATTCCCTCGTAGGGGATCGAGAGCACGGCCATGTCGCCCGCAGCAGCAGCAGCGGCGTTCTCCATGGGCACGAAGTTGCCCTCCGGGTACGCCTCGCGCAGGCCGTCGGCGGCCTGATCGGCGCGCTCCTGGCTGCGCGAGCCCACGATGATGTCGTGGCCAGCGGCAGCGAAGGTGATGGCGAGCCCGCGACCGAGGTCGCCGGTGCCGCCGAAGATTGCGATCTTCACGTGATGATTCCCTTTGTCGGTTCGTCCCCCATGCGCCGCTCAGCGGCTTGGAGGGTATTGGCCAGTAGAAAAGCGATCGTCATGGGTCCCACGCCCCCCGGAACGGGAGTGATGGCACCCGCGACCTCTGCGACCTCGTCATAGGCCACGTCGCCGCACAGACGATCGTCCAGTCGGTTCATACCTATATCAATGACAGTGGCGCCCGGTTTCACCCAGTCGGCCTTCACCATCTCGGCGCGACCCACCGCCACCACGAGCACGTCAGCCTGGCGGCAGACGGCGGGCAGATCACGAGTGCGCGAGTGCGCGATGGTCACGGTGGCATTGCGCTCGAGCAGCATCAGCGCCTGCGGCTTGCCCACAATCACCGAGCGCCCCACCACCACCACGTTGGCCCCCTCGAGGTGGATGCCGGCATCGTCGAGCAGCCACATCACCCCGCTGGGCGTGCACGGGCGCGGGCCTGACTCGCCCCGCACGAGGTGGCCGATGTTAATCGGGGAGAACCCGTCCACATCCTTGGCTGGCGAGATACGCGCGGCAATCGCGGGCTCGGCCAGCGGCTCGGGCACGGGCAGCTGCACGAGCATGCCGTCTACGGCATCGTCGGCGTCCAGCCGGTCGAGCAGTGCATCCATCTCGGCCTGCGTCGTGCCGGCCGGCAGCTTGAGGCGCTGCACCAACATGCCGCACTCCTCTGCCTGCTGCGCCTTGTTGCGCTGGTAGATCTCGCTGGCGGGGTCGTCTCCCACTTGGATTCCCACCAGACCGGGCTTGCGACCGTGCCGGGCCTCGAATGCGGCGCATCCCTCGGCCACACGCTCCCGCACACGTCGGGCGGCATCGCGCCCGTCAATGATCTTCGCGCTCATCCGGCTCGTCTCCGCATTGGTGCCATGTCGGCCATCAGCAATCGCTCCTTGTCGTCAAACCGCACCTGGATGAGGCGCCCACGCTGTTGCACACCGATGATCACGCCCTCACCGAATGACTCGTGCACCACCGCGTCGCCCACGTCGAACGAGGGCACCACGAACTGCGTGTCGCCCCTGCCCCTAGCTCCGCCGCCGCCCGCCATCAACGACGACACGACAGGCTCCGGCCGACCCGTGGCCTCGATGGGGATCTCGTCAATGAAGCGCGATGGGATGGAGTACATGCGGTTGCCGCGCAGCGTACGCGCGTCGGCGTGGGACAGAATGAGGCGCTTGCGGGCACGGGTAAGCGCGACATAACAGAGCCTGCGCTCCTCCTCGAGCCCATCCGGGTCGTCAATTGACCGCGCGTGGGGGAACAGCCCCTCCTCGAGCCCGGTGACCATGACAATGTCGTATTCGAGACCCTTGGCGTTGTGCACGGTCATGAGGGTAACTCGACCCCCGTCGTCGTCCGCCTCGTCCACGGCGGACACCAGAGCAACCTCCTCAAGAAAACCCCCCAACGTGGGCTCCTCTGCGCGCGCCGCGTACTCCACGGCCACACCGACCAGTTCCTGCAGGTTCTCCAGCCGTCCCACGCCCCCCTCAATCGGACCGTCTGCCAAGAGCGCCTCGCGGATTCCTGATTCCTCGATGGCTGAGTCCATCACGCGCCCCGGCGGCGACCCCGTGGCATCCATGTGCCGAAGCCGCTCGAACAGGGCACCCAGTTCCGACAGCCCAGCGCGCTGCGAAGCGTTGAGTCCCGGGACGAGATCGGGCTGACGAGCGATGGCATCCATGGTTGCGCCCTGTGCATCGGCGGCCGACGCCACCTTGGCCAGCGCCACCGGGCCGAGCCCACGCTTGGGGCTGCCCGCCGCGCGGGTGAAGGCCTCGCGGTCGGCGGGATTGGCCACCACCCGCAGATACGCCATGAGGTCCTTCACCTCGGCGCGCTCGTAGAAACGCGGGCCACCGAGCACCTGATACTGGACCCCTTGGCGTACCAGTTGGTCCTCGATCACACGGCTTTGGGCATGGGTGCGGTAGAAGACCGCGATGTCGTCGAGCGCATACCCCTCGGCACCCGCTCGCCCGATCTCGCGCAGCACCATGCGGGCTTCCTCATACTCATCCGCCGACGACGCGATGACGACATCCTCACCCGCCTCCCGGTCGGTCCACAACACCTTGGGGTGGCGGCCGGTGTTACGCGACACCACGGCGTTCGCCGCGGCGAGGATGGTCTTGCTCGAGCGGTAGTTCTGCTCAAGCGGAATGGTGACGGCGTCGGGGTAATCCGCCTTGAACTCGAGGATGTTGCGAATGTCAGCGCCGCGCCACGAGTAAATGCCCTGGTCGTCGTCACCCACCACCATCACGTTGCGCTCGGGCTCGGCGAGGATGCGCACGAGCCAGTACTGGGCGTGGTTGGTGTCCTGATACTCGTCTACGAGGATGTGCCGGAAGCGCCGCTGCCACCGTTCGCGCACCACCACGTCGCGACGCAGCATCTGCACGGTGACCATGAGCAGATCGTCGAAGTCCATAGCCTGATTGGCCGCCAGGCGGTCCTGATAGCGACGGTAGAGCCTGGCCACCACCTCAGCGGCGTAGTCGCCCGCGGCGTCGTCCTCCACATCACCGGGGCCCTTCAACTCGTTCTTGGCGGACGAGATGGCGCCGAGCACCCCGCGCGGTGTGGTGCGCTTGGGGTCGAGCCCCTCGTCGGCGATGACATGCCGCATCAGTCGCTGTTGGTCGCCGTCGTCGTAGATGGTGAACGAGCGCGCATACCCTGCGGCCTGGTGCTCGATGCGCAGAATGCGTGCGCACGCCGAATGGAACGTGGACGCCCACAGCCCGCGCGCCTCGGGGCCCACCAGGTCGCGGATGCGGTCACGCATCTCCCCGGCAGCCTTGTTGGTGAACGTGATTGCGAGGATCTGACTGACGGGCACGCCCCGCTCGCGCACGAGGTGCGCGATGCGATGGGTGATCACCCGCGTCTTGCCCGACCCTGCTCCGGCGAGCACCAGCAGCGGGCCATCTCCATGCAGCACGGCCTCGCGCTGTGGTGGGTTGAGGCCCGTGAGAAGGTCGGTGCTCACCAAAGGAATGTAGCGCCGCAAACGGACGGCCCAAAGGCCGCTGGGGCCGTTGCTACGCCGCGTCGGCGGAGGCCGAACGGGCCTCCTGAATGCGGTCGCGCACCTGATCGCGGCAGTCCGCATCATCGCGCTTTGATGGGGGATCCACGCCCGCCCGAAGTGCGGCGATCTCGCCCTCGAGTTCCTCAACCCGCTGCATGAGGCAATCCAGCGCCTCGGCCACGGGGTCGGGCAGACGGGTGTGATCCAGATCGGGGTGGTGCAGCTTCTCGGGGTCCACCCGCTCACCATCGATAATGACGGGCTTGCCCGGGTTGCCCACCACGGTCGAATTGGCGGGAACGTCCTTCACCACGATGGAGCCGGCGCCGATCTTCGCCCCCTCGCCCACTTCGAGCGGACCGAGCACCGATGCCCCGGCGCCCACCGTGACGCCGTCACGCACGGTTGGGTGTCGCTTGCCCCCGTGCTTGCCGGTGCCGCCAAGCGTGACGCCCTGATAGATCGTTACGTCCTCGCCGATCTCGGTCGTCTCACCGATGACCACGCCCATTCCGTGGTCAATGAAAAAGCCGGGGCCGATCGTGGCGCCGGGGTGGATCTCAATGCCCGTGACGAAACGCGAGAACTGGCTGACCATCCTGGCCGTCAGCCGCAGGTTGCGCGTGTGCAGCCCGTGCGCGGCACGGTGCAACCAAATCGCATGCAGCCCGGGGTAGGTGAGCACCATCTCAACGTCACTGCGTGCCGCCGGGTCGCGCTCCTGCGCGGTATCAAGATCGCGCCTCAGCGCGGAAGTAAAACGGGATAGCGGTCCGTGAGCCATCGCACGAGTATATTCCCGCCTCTGCCGAGGCAGACACTCTTATGGCCAGCATCCGCGTCCGACTGACATTTCCCGAAACCCTCGTGCGCGAGCCCGTGGTTCACCGGCTCTCCACCGAGCACGACGTGGTGTGCAACATCCGTCGCGCCGACGTGCGGGATCGCACGGGCTGGGTGATCCTCGAGATCAGCGGTGAACCCGACGCCGTGACCGGCGCCCGCAAGTGGCTCGAGGACACCGGCGTGCGCGTGGATGACCTGGAGCCCTACCTTCTCTAGCGTGGAAGCGGGCGGGGCGACCTGCCAGGTTGCCCCCTCCCCCACGGCCCGGGCCGCACGCCTTGAGAACGTGCGTGCGCGGGATGCAGCAGAGGTCGCGGCGCTCCTCAACGCCCTCCCCGTGGACATGCCGTGGGACGTGGCGATCGAGCCCACTGACCCCGTAGGTCCGCTGCTCCGCGATGCCGGGTTCACCGCGTATGCCACCACTTTCCGTGCAAGCCGTCCCATTGAGGGCCTCGCCGAGGGCGATCCGGCCGACGGGGTGCGGATGCTCACCTACGCCAACGACATGGCCGTGCGCTACGAGGATGCCGAGCGGGAGGCCCTCGAAGGCCTCGCCACATTCACGGAGATGGGCCGACCGACCGGTTACGCGCAGGGCGCCGGCCACGGTGACTTCACCGTCGCACTGCGCGGCGACCGCATCATCGGCTTCTGCTTCACCCAGGTTCCCGAGGGCATCGTCTGGTGGCTGGGCGTGGTGCCCGACGAGCGGCGCAAGGGCGTGGGGCGCATGCTGGTAGCCGCTGCCGCGCGCGCGGTGCGTACCGCCGGCGGTACGCACATGCTGGCCGAGCCCGAGGCGACCCCCGAGGCCAAGGGGTTCCTCGGCGCGCTCCGGTTCCGCGAGCGCGGCACCCGCGACCTGCTCATTAAGAAGGTCTAGCCGGCCGCCGAGAAACTAGGTGCCGGTGAACAATGCGGTGCTGAGGTAACGCTCGCCGGTGTCGCAGATAATCGTGACGATGACCTTGCCAGCGTTCTCCGGGCGACTGGCGAGTTGCAGCGCAGCCCACACGTTGGCACCGGCGGAGATGCCGGTGAGCACGCCCTCCTCCTTTGCGAGCCGACGCGCAACGTCGAAGGCGTCCTCTGCCGTGCACTGAATGATCTCGCCGTACACGGCGGTGTCGAGCACACCCGGCACGAAGCCGGCGCCGATGCCCTGAATGCCGTGCGGTGCCGGGTCGCCCCCCGACAGCACAGGCGAATCCACCGGCTCCACGGCAATGATCTGCACACCGGACTTCTTCGCCTTCAGTGCATGCCCGACCCCGGTGATACTGCCGCCGGTTCCCACCCCGGCCACGAAGATGTCCACGGATCCATCCGTGTCGGCCCAAATCTCCTCGGCCGTAGTGCGCTCGTGTACCTCGGGGTTGGCCGGGTTCTCGAACTGCTGGGGAATGAATGATCCGGGGGTCTCAGCCGCGATCTCCTGCGCCCTCGCGATGGCGCCGCGCATGCCCTCGGTGGCGGGAGTGAGCACCAGATCTGCGCCGTAGGCCTTCAGCAGTGCCCTGCGCTCCATGCTCATGCTCTCGGGCATGGTGAGGATGCACTTGTAGCCGCGTGCGGCGCACACGAACGCGAGCGCGATGCCCGTGTTCCCCGAGGTGGGCTCGACGATCACGCTCACGCCGGGGGTGAGCAGCCCCTCGCGCTCGGCTGCCTGCACCATCGCGAGCCCGATGCGGTCCTTCACGCTGCCCGCCGGGTTGGCGGACTCGAGTTTGCCCAGGATCGTGGCGCCGGTGCCCTCGGACAGGCGCGAGAGCCGAACCAGTGGCGTGCCGCCGATCAGGTCGGTCATGGATTCGATGATGGGCATATAGGCAGGTTACCAGCGCTGATTCCCCCAATTACAGCGGGGATGCCGGTGTTCCATACATCACCACGTCCATTCCCACCGGTCGCACGCTTGTGGTCATTTGCGCAGCCGGCAAGCGTGCCGGGCGAGCCGCGAGTGCCTTGGCGCGCGAGGGGTGTGTGCCCGTCATCCATATAGACAACGGCGGCGTGCAGACCCTCGCGGGCCTCGCGATACAAATGGAGCGCGGCGCGGTCTGATGCCGCGCTACCCGCGCGTCAGCGCTCGCGCGCGGCGTGCACCAGGGCGGCGATGACCGGGCTGGACGGATCCGCCTCGGGGTGCCACTGCACCCCAAGCACGAACCGATGCCCGGGTGCCTCGATGGCCTCCACGACGCCGTCCTCCTGTGCGAGCCCGCTCACCACTAGGCCAGCGCCCAACCGATCGATGGCCTGGTGGTGATGGGACGGCACGCGGTGGGTGGCCTCGCCCGCTGCCCGCGCAGCAAGCGAACCCGGCGTCAGTGTCACCAGGTGCTCATTACCCTCGAAGCTGCCCGTGGTACGGCAGTGGGTATTGGCACCAACATGCTCAGGGAGGTGCTGCCTGAGGTCGCCGCCCAGCACCACGTTCAAGATCTGCATGCCACGACAGATGCCGAGCAGCGGCATGTCCCGTGCCAGTGCCTCCCGCACCAATGCCATCTCGTACGCGTCACGAGCCCGATCGGGATCCTCGGCGGCGGTATGTGCCTCCTGTGCATATGCACACGCCTCCAGATCCGAGCCGCCGGTGAGCATGAGCGCGTCAATGCGATCAAGGAGCGTCCCGGGGCCGGCCGGGTCGGGCGGGATGACCACCGCAACGCCCCCGGCACGCTGCACCTGCAGGATGTAGTCGGCTCCGACCACAGCGCCAGGCTGGTCCCACGGCCCCCACTGGGCGCGCAGGACGGCGCAGGCAATGCCGATGACCGGTGGCTGGCTCACGGGCGACACGGTACAAGCCGCTCCCAGCAGTGCACCACCAGCACCGGCAGACTCTGCGCGTATGCAGGTGCCTGGCTAGTGCCCCGAGTCGTAAGTGCGTATGCAGCTCCCGAACGAATCCCGCGCACGGCAAGGACGCAGATCAGCCGCAATCTTGCGCATCTTGGGCCTGCTTACGTACACCGCATCGTGATGGGATGCTGCCGGGAACTGCCACGTAATTTATGACTGGGGGCACTAGATGTGGAACATGGGTGCATCGGCACAACGCGCCTCGCGCTCGGCGACGTCGGCCACGCTCACATCACGAAACGCGTCAGCCAGTCGAGCGGCCCCTTCGGCCCAGACCTCGCTCACGGGGCACACGCCCACGTCGGCGCTGCCACCGATCGGGCCATCCACGGCCTCGATGATTTCGAGCACGGTGACCTCGGAGGGATCGCGGCGCATGGTGTAGCCGCCCTTCACCCCGCGCTGGCTCTGCAAGAGGCCAGCACGCCGGAGCGCGGAGAAGACCTGCTCCACTTGGTGTGGCGGAATACCGCGGCACTCTGCCACCTCAAGCACAGAGACAGGCGCGGTACCTCTGCGGCCAGCCAGTTCGGCGAGGGCCAAGACGGCCATGCGACTGCGGTCACTCACGCTGATCACTCACATACCCCCGAAAGCCAGTGGCATTTATGAGTTTAGCGCGCCAACGGGCGATCGCCCCTAGACCACATCCATCAGACCGTTCTCGATGCCCTCGCGCCGAAATTCCGGCACGTGACTGGTGGGGTCCTGCGCGTACGCCTTCGCGAAAACGACCTCGAGGATGTCGAACCACGAGTCCAGGTCGCCAACGATGAACTGGTACTTGACGCCGGCCGCGTACAGGTAAAGGCGCGGCCGCTTCGCACCCGGGGGCATGTGCCCGGCGTTCAGGGGCCAGCGCTCGACGGTCTGCAGCCTGTCGCGCGGGATCTCCCGGCGCTTGGCACCAAGCAGGTGGTCGAGCGGCGTCGGCACGAAGAGGATGCGCTGGTCCGTGAGGTACAGCGTGCCGTGGCGGCCAAGCCAGCCGTTATTCAAATCCGCACCGGTCTTCCACAGCACCTTCTCATCCGGACGGGGACGATCTGCGTTCTTTCCCCGCGGAAGACGTTTCTCGGATCTGGCCATATGAACCTCCTGTGTGCATGCACGGGTTGCAGCCCTGAATGACCCGCCGAGCCTACAGCGGATCGCGGATGATCACGGGAGCGCCACCTCGTCGCCGGCAAAGATCTTCATCAGGTCCGACTCGTGCCCCGGTTCGGCGATGGCCACGATCTGATCGCCCACATCCAAGACCGCATCGGGGTGCGCCACACGGCCCACGCGATTACGCAGCACGCTGATGACCAGACTACCCTTCGGAATATCGAGGTCACCCAGACGGGAGCCATCTGCGCGGCTACCCTGGACCACGCCGATCTCAATGATGTCAAGGTTCTCGCGACGCAGCGAGAACAGGTGCACCAGCGAGTGCTGCGGCACCTCGTGCTCGATGAGCGCCAGAATGGAATTGGTTGCGCACACGGTTGGTGCGATACCCAACAGGTCGAAGTGCTCCTGATTACGTGGATCATTGACGCGGGCAACGGTGTTCTGCACGCCGAAGCGGTCGCGCGACAGCTGGCCGATGATGATGTTGTCCTCGTCATCACCGGTGACCGCAATGCACACGTCGGCACGCGCCATTCCCGCGGCCTCCAGCACGAAGAGTTCCGTGCCGTCTCCGTAGCGGGCCATGTGCTCGAACTCTGATTCGAGCGTGGCGAACCGCGACGGCCGGTGCTCGACGATGCTCACCTCGTGGCCCAGCCGCAGCAGCGCGCGTGCCACGTTGGCCCCGGCCTTACCGCCCCCCACGATGACCGCGTACATCAGGCCTCCTCGGCGCGCTGAGTGGCAAAGGCGCGCAGCGCGCTCTGCATCATGTCAATGGCCGTTCGGGTGGGGCAAATACACGTGAGGCCCTGCTCGCCGTAGAAGCGGGCACGCGATGGGTCGAGCACGCGCGCGATGACGCAAGGCACCTGATACCGATCGCGCGCAACCTGCGCGATGACGATGTTGGTGTTGTCGCCGTTGGTGGCGGCCACGAACGCGTCGGCGCGCTCGATCCCCGCGCGCTCCAACACGGTGGTCTCAAGGGCGGGCCCCACAAGGAGGTTGCCCGGAAAGTCGTCACCAAGGCGCCCGAGCGCCTCGACGTTCTGATCAATGACGTTGACGTCATGACCGTCCTCAACGAGGCTACGGGCGACTGACGCCCCCACCCTTCCGCACCCAACGACCACGACGAACACGCCTACTCCTTCTCGACGACCGATCGCAGGCTAGTCGCGAAACCAGATGTAGAGCCGTCCAGCGCCCGCAACGATGAACGCAACCCCCAGAATCCAGAGCAGCGCACCGGCACCAGTGACGGCTGCGCGGACGATCTGCAGAAGCCCAACGGCAAGCACAGCCCCCGACAGAAGCGCGACGACCGGGGAGCGGGTTCTCATGATCGGGAATGACCTGGCGGGGATCCGGCGAGTGCCGGATCCCCGCTCGATCACTCCTAGACCAGGAAGGGGACGAGCAAGAGCGCCATGATGTTGGCGATCTTGATCATCGGGTTGATGGCGGGACCCGCGGTGTCCTTGTAAGGGTCACCAACGGTGTCACCGGTGATCGCTGCCTTGTGGGCTTCTGATCCCTTGCCACCAAACTCACCATCTTCGATGAGCTTCTTGGCGTTGTCCCACGCGCCACCACCCGAGGTCATCGAGATGGCAACGAAGATGCCCGTGACGATGGCTCCCATAAGGAGGCCACCGAGCATGACCCGTCCGTTTTCGACGCCGAAGATGAAGGCGACGATGACCGGGACGATGATCGGGATAAGACCCGGAATCAGCATCTGCTTCTGCGCAGTGGCGGTCACGATCTTGACGCACCCGGCGTAGTCCGGCTTCTCGGTGCCCAGCATGATTCCCGGCTTTTCCCGGAACTGCCTGCGCACCTCTTCAACCACCTGCGCGCCTGCCTTGCCCACAGCCTCCATGGAGAGCGCGGCAAAGATAAACGGCATGAGGCCACCGATGAACAGCCCGACCACCACAAATGGATCCTGCAGGTCGAAGCTGAGGTTGAACGCTGCGCCCCCTGCCTTACTGAGACCGATCTTGAGCTCCTCGACGTACAAGACGAAGAGGATGACCGCGGCCAGACCGGCAGAGCCGATGGCGTAGCCCTTGGTGACGGCCTTCGTGGTGTTGCCGACCGCGTCGAGCGGGTCGGTGACTGCCCGGACCGAGTCGGGCATCCCCGCCATTTCGGCGATGCCACCCGCGTTGTCGGTGATCGGGCCATACGCGTCGAGCGCGACCACGATTCCGGCAAGCGAGAGCATTGCCATGACGGCGACGCCGATGCCGTAATACCCAGCGAGTGAGTACGACGACACGATGCCACCCGCAATGACGATGACGGGCAATGCCGTGGCCTTCAGGCTGACGGCCAGGCCCGCGATGATGTTGGTGCCGTGCCCGGTCTCAGATGCCTTGGCGATGCTGCGCACCGGCGGCCAGATGGTGCCGGTGTAGTACTCGGTGATGGCCACCAGAAGGATGGTGACCCCGAGGCCCACGAGCGCAGCCCAGTAGTAGTTGGCCCACGAGCCCGCAATGATTCCGTTGGCCCCGCTAGCCACCATGTCCTGCATGAGCCACTTGGTGAGTGGGATGAACATGAGCGCCGACAGAACCGCCGCGACGCCGAGGCCCGTGTACAGGGCAGCGGTGACCGAGCTGTTCTTGCCAAGGCGCACAAACCACATACCGACGATTGACGTGAGGATCGAGGCCGCGCCCAGAATGAGCGGGAACATGATCGCGTTCATGACGTCGCCCACGAAAAAGAGCGATCCCAGGAACATCACGGCAACGGTGGTAACGGCGTACGTCTCAAAGAGGTCCGCCGCCATTCCCGCGCAGTCACCCACGTTGTCACCGACGTTGTCGGCGATAACGGCGGGGTTACGCGGGTCATCCTCAGGGATGCCCGCCTCGAGCTTGCCGACAAGGTCGGCGCCGACGTCGGCGCCCTTGGTGAAGATGCCGCCGCCCAAACGGGCGAAGACACTGATGAGTGACCCACCGAAGGCGAGACCCACCAGCGGGGGCACGGCGTCCTTGTCACCACCGAGGATGATGAAGTAACCCGCCACCGAGAGCAGGCCGAGGCCGACACACAGCACCCAAGTGACCGACCCACCCTTGAATGAAAAGCTCAGGACCGACTTGAGGCCACCCCTCGCCGCCTCAGCCGTGCGCACGTTGGTGCGCACCGAGACGTTCATTCCAATGAAGCCGGCCGCGGCTGAGGCCACGGCACCGATGAGAAAGCCGATTGCGGCCTTCCAGCCGAGCAGCGAGGAATCCACCGCGCTGCCGAGGAAGCCAATCAGGAAGAAAAGGACAGCAGCAACGACGCCGATGATCGCGTACTGACGGTTGAGGTACGCCTTGGCGCCCTCCTGAATCGCTGCAGCGATCTCGCGCATTTTCTCGTTGCCCGTGGGCTGACGAAGAATGTATACGGCGAGACCGAGCCCGTATGCGATGGCAATGAGCCCGCATACGATCGCGATCCATGCACTGTTGTCCGACAGGAAGCCGGCCAAGAACGCCCTCCAGGTCTGGGGATACGAACGCGGCCGGTATGGGCACGCGCGTGCGCCCGGCAGACCCGTGTGGTCCACCCGAGGCGACGCGGATTTCTAGCAGAGGGCTCGGCGTAAATGCCCCTGCTAGTGGCTGATGACCGCGTGCTCCAAGGCGCTTGCGCACAGCACGTCCTGCTGGGCCGGGATGCGCGGAATGACTGCAAACAGCAACTCACGCAGGCGCTCGTTGTTGCGATTAAAGGTCTCGACGACCTCCTTCACTGACACCGGCTCAATGCCCGGCATGCCCTCAAGCCCCACGTCGTAGTCGGTGATGAGGCTCACATTGGCGTAACAGAGTTCCAGTTCGCGGGCCAGATGCCCCTCTGGGTACGCGGTCATGTTGATGGCGTCCCAACCCATCGACGAGTACCACTTGCTCTCGGCGCGGGTGGAAAACCGCGGCCCCTGCACCACCACCACTGTGCCCCCATCATGCACCTCAATCCCCAACTCTCGACACCCCTCTACCAGCAGGCCACGAAGCGTGGGGCAATACGGGTCGGCACTGCTGACATGGGTGCTGTGGGGCCCGTCGTAGAAGGTGTCCTTGCGGGCGTTGGTGCGGTCAACGAACTGGTCGCACACCACAAACGATCCCACCCCTACCCTCGGCTGCAGGCTGCCAGAGGCGCACGGGCCAAGGAGATGCGTGACGCCCAGGCTCTTCATGGCCCATACGTTGGCGCGGTAGTTGATGGCATGTGGCGGCCGGTCGTGGGATCGGCCGTGGCGTGGCAGAAAGGCCACGCTGCGGCCGCCCACGTCGCCGATGACGATGGGGGCGCTGGGATCGCCGTAAGGCGTCTCTACCACCACCTCCTCGGTGTGTTGGAGGAACGAATAGAACCCCGACCCCCCGAACACGCCAATCTCTGCGCGCTGCTGTGCCACCGCTAGCTGCCCGGCGTCCAGATGCTGCCACCGCCCCCGGTGGTCTCACTACCGGGGGTCCACAGGCCGCCGTCCGCATCAGCCGGCGGGGCCCCGGCGGGCGGCGTGCGAGGGGGCGCAGGGCGCACCGGGGCGCCGCCCTCTCCCCCGCCGCCAGCAGCGTCGCTGGCGGCCTTGGCCCCCTCAATCAGCTCGGCAAACGCCATCTGCAACTGCGACAGCGGCTCGGTAAATGGCTTGGCCGCCTCGGGACCCATGACGGCGTTGGTCACCGCCAGTAGGGCACGCAGCGACTCAATGGCCAGCCCGGCCTGTGGCAGGTCGAAGTCTTGCTCGGCGCGCGGGCCAAGGCCCATGCGGATGGCGGCCATGTCGGTGAAGGTGGCCATGGTCTGCATGACCACATCCTGCACCGGCGTGGTCATGAGGCGGCGCAGCATCTCGGCCCCGGCCATCTCCTCCTGTGTGAGCTCGCGCTGCTGATCCCCGTCAGGCGGGGTCTCCTGGTCGTCGCTCATGTGCTCTTCACCATCCCAACGAGTTCGAGGGCTTCTTCCGCGGACCGACACGTTCGGTCGGCCGCACGGGCATGGGTCACTGCGGGATCCTCACCCTGCTCGAAGGCGCGACGCTGACGCTGCGCGCCATTGCCCTCGCTCAGCATGATGGGGACGCGGGCGAGGAACGGCAAAAGGCCGAGCCCCGCATGAACGGGTGCGCTCCAGTCGAGCAGCGCGCGGATGGAATCAGTGGTTGAGCGCACGTCGCCCGTGTCGAGATCAATCATCTCACCGTCAAGGCCATGGCGCTGCGCGCGCCACAGGTTCTCCTCGATGAACCGACTGGGATGCGCCGGGGTGGGCACACCGGCGTCGTAGTCCGCCGCGAAGCGCGCGATCAGGGCAAACGACAGCGCGGTAACCGCAAGCGCCTCGCCCATTTCGGTTTGCCCATCGGCGATACGCACCTCGATGGTGCCGAAGTCGTGGTGCGGCCGGATGCTCCACCAGATCTGAGTGCTTTCGACGATGGAGCCCGTGCGGATGAGAAGATCCACAAACGCCGCGTACTCATTCCAGTCGCGAAGCGGGTCGGGCACGCCGCAGCGAGGGAACGACCGCGTAAAGAGTGAGGTGCGCGTTGAGTGCAGCCGCGTGAGCCGCCCGGTGTACACAGCGCTGTTGGCCGACAGCGCGAGGATCTGAGGCAGCACGCTGCGCATGGCAGTGCAGATGGCGATGGCCCGGTCGGCATCGTTGATGCCCACATGCACGTGCTGCGACCACGTGTTGTTGACCCAGGCGATGTAGCCCAGTTCACTCTCCACCCGTTGGTAGTGCGGGGTGTCAATGATGTGTTGGTCCTGCCAGATGCTGAACGGATGGCAGCCCGTAATCCCCATGGCCACGCCGTGACCCTCAAGCAGGCGGGCCACCGCGAGACGCCCCTCCACCAAATCACGCGCGGCATCAACGAAGCGTGCATGCGGCGAAGTGCGGTACTCGATCTCGCTAGAGATGAGTTCGCCCGCCAGGTGTGGGGCCAACTCGGCCGGCGCCGCCACGGAGATGTCCTCGAAGCGCTGCACCAGCGCAAATGTCTGGGGATCGAGAAGTTGGTACTCCTCCTCCAGACCGACCGTGAAGTCGGTGGACGCGGCGTATCGCTCTCGCACGCCATCGAGGATTGAGAGAGGCTCCGCCACGGCCGATGAGGCTACCAGCGGGACCCCACGCCGAGTGCTGGGTTGGGCAGGCCGGTGCTGATGTGCCCCCGCCGAGGGCGAGGGCGGGTCCCCAACCCGAGGGCTGGGTTACATCGTGCTGCTACCGTGCAGAGCCGCGCGGGGCACTCGGCCCTGCGCAGGGAGGAAGCACCCCCGCAAGGACGATGTTGTTCTCGGTGGATGGTTCCTCATCCACCGCGGCGAGTGCCGCAAGGAGAACACCCGAATGTCTGATGCAACCTTCGCCTCCCTTGGCGTAAGTGAGCCCGTGTGCGCACTGCTGGAGGGAAAGGGCTTCACGGCCCCGTTCCCGGTTCAGGAGATGGTCATCCCCGAGGCCCTCGAGGGGCGCGACCTCACGGTGCGCGCGCCAACCGGCAGCGGCAAGACACTGGCCTTCGCGCTGCCCACCGTCGAGTTCCTGAATGAGCCCCATGGCTACCCCGGCGCGCTGGTGCTCGCCCCCACCCGCGAGCTGGCCTCACAGATCGCCACCGAGATTGAGCCCCTCGCCGCCGCCCTGGGACTGAAGACCGCGGTGGCCTACGGCGGCGTGCCACTTGATCGCCAGGCCAAGAAGGCGGCCACCGCCGACTTTATCGTGGCCACCCCCGGTCGCTTGCTCGACCTGATGCGTCAAAAGCTGATTGACCTCTCCCGCCTCGAGGTGCTCATCCTCGACGAGGCCGACCGCATGCTCGACATGGGCTTCATCCCCCAAGTGGAGGCAATCCTGAAGGGCATCCCCGACGAGCGCCAGACCATGCTCTTCTCGGCCACCCTCGACGGCGAGGTCGCTCGCCTGGCCAACAAGATGACCCGTAGCCCGGGCCTGATCGAGACCGACCACGCGGGCACCGACATCGCGTTGTCCGAGCGCCTTAAGCAGTCGTTCGTTGCCTGTGACCCGTCGGACCGCACCGAGACCCTCATCGAGATCGTGAAGACCGAGGACGACCTCGTGCTGGTGTTCTGCCGCACGCGCCGTGGTGCCGCCCGCCTGACCGAGCGGCTGAATAAGCTGGGCATGGCCGCGAAGGAGCTCCACGGCGACCTGAGCCAGAGCGTGCGTGAGCAGACGCTCAAGAGTTTCACCGATGGCAAGACCCGCGTGCTCATCGCCACCGACGTGGCATCGCGTGGCATTGACCTTGACGACATCGGGCTGGTGATCAACTTCGACCCGCCGGACGACCACGACACCTACACCCACCGGGTGGGTCGCACCGCCCGTGCCGGCCGCACAGGCCGCGCCATCACCATGGTGCTGCCCGATCAGGTGGACGAAGTCGGTCGCATGGCCAGACGTCTGGGCCAGGACCACACGTGGACGGCGTCGGGATTTCGCGACCCTCTCTCCAAGGTCATGTACGCCTCGCGCGGCAGCCGCGTGTTCAAGCCCACCAAGACCAAGCTCACGGTGACGCCCGAGGTCGCCGAGGCCCGCAAGGCCAGCCGGGTTCCCAGGGGCAGCCGCTCGAGTTGACGACTGGGGCGGCCCGCTCCTTGCGAGCAGGCCAACCCCCACCAACCCACGGCAAACGCCAATATCGAGGGCGGCCACACCGGGTTCGCACCTCGTCTAGACTCCCGCCCGCCGTTGACCCGACTGCACTCGTCGGCTCGCGGCAAGCAGCGCCCCAAGGGGGCGGCTGCCTCGCCCGGTTAGCTCAGTTGGTAGAGCACCTCCATGGTAAGGAGGGGGTCAGCGGTTCGAGTCCGCTATCGGGCTTCCCATTCCTAAGGGCGATTGGCCCATCTGCCCGGCCACCTGAGTCGAGGGGGTGCTCCCCTGCAGAAGCAGCGACGCGAAACTGTGGCGAAGATCGTACGGATGTGGCGTGGGTATCTGCAGTTCGCTCGTCGCGCTGGTAAACCAACGCGATCGCCACTCGATGAAGTCTCGGAGTGAATTGGCGGGGATTCGCACTAGGGCACCTTGATTTACGAGGGCCATCAAGCATTCGAAGGAACCCACGCCTGCGGTCACTCGTAATGAAGGGATCAGCGGTTCAAATTCGCTTGTCGGCTCTCGCGTGTTTGCCCCATAGCCAGTGAAGAATCTTCGCTCTGACAGGGTTCTTTATGCCTTACCACGATCGCATTCTTCCGGAAAATGGCTTATCGACACTACACAACCGCATCACCACAATCTTCTTTATAGTCAATACGGTTTTTGCGGAGTTCACGCGCGGCCGCTGCCCTTTCCGGGTGACCGTGCCGCGATGCTGCAGACAGTGACGGCAACGAGAGGACAGCCTTGGCCCCACATCATCCGACCGCGGCACCGGAAGAGGAGATCAAGGTCTCGCTCCCCGAGGACGACCTCCCCCAGGACTCCGAATGGTGCGACGTGCACTTCGAGTCCGGGGCGCGTCGGGTGCGATTCCACGACTACGCCGAGATCTATGAGGTGCCGGGCCTGTACGAGCGCATCTTCTACGACCTCCTGCGCTGCACCTCGCCGCGCACGATCGCGAACATGCTGGCCGAACAGATGGATGAAGGCGGCGTGGACCAGTCGGACGTGACCTGCCTCGACCTCGGGGCGGGCAACGGAATCATGGGCGAGGAACTTCGGCGCATCGGCATGGCCGGCGTGGTGGGCGTGGACATCATCGATGAGGCCCGCGAGGCCGCGTTCCGGGACCGGCCCGAGGTGTACGACGCCTACCTGGTCACCGACATCCGCGACCTGTCGCCCGATGAGGCCGAGGTCATCGCCGAGTCCAGCCCCGGATGCCTGACCTGCGTGGCCGCCCTGGGCTTCGGCGACATCCCGCCCGATGCCTTCGCGGCCGCCTGGAACATGATCGCCGACGATGGCGTGGTCGGCTTCAACATCAAGGAGGACTTCCTCGATGTTGAGGCCGACCAGTCGGGCTTCAGCCGGATGATCGTCCAGTCCATTGATGACGGAACCCTCGATGTGGCGAACCAGGTGCGCTACCGGCACCGAGATTCGGCCAGCGGGCAGCCGCTCCACTACGTGGCCATCACCGGGAGCAAGCGCGGGCTCATGACCGTGTCGTGACGGAGTCGTGCGCCGATCGTCCCATGACCTACGCTCCCTCGGGATAGGCGACCCCGGAGCACTGCCATGAGCACGCGCGAGCCGACCCCGCGGCGCACGACCGCCTCGGCGCAGCTGCGCGACGACATGCCCGCCACCCGCCACTTCGCGGAGGACCTTCCCAACCGCGTCATTTCCGGCGAAGGGCATGTCGGCGGAGGATGCCTACAACCTCGTGCGGCTCGACCTCGACGGGGTGCCGTCGCTCAATCGCGCCTCCTTCGTCACCACCTGGATGGAGCCGGAGCCCGAGCAGCTCATCCACGACATGCTGTGCACCAACCACATCGACCACGAGGAATACCCCGTGGCGCAGCAGGTGGAGCAGTACTGCGTGAACCTGCTCGCCGACCTGTGGAATGCGCTGGCGCGCGACGTCGTTGAGTACCTGCTGGCTGGTCCAAGGACGACCGCGCAGGCCTGACCAGCAGGCGAGGGGCAGGGCTTAAGCGGGGCTGCAACCACAGCGGCGGTGCGCCTGGATTCGACGGCCTCGTCGTGCCTCTCTCAGCCCACCCCATTCGGGTGCGCTGAGGGCAGCCGACTGCAACCGTCAGCCGACACGCCTCACTTGGGCGCGAGTGACTGGATCGGCACCTCGTAAAAGTCCACCCGCGCGTTTGGCGGGTACAGCAGGGTGAGGCGATCGGTGCGCAGCAGGCGCGCGGTCTGCGCAGGCATACCCACCGGTGCCGGGGCGCGCAGTACCAGAGGGGCGTCCAACAACGCCGCGGGCAGTCGGTACTGCGCCCTGCCCCATGCCCCGGCCAGCCGCACCTCAGGTGCCCGTGATGGCTTGAAGAGCACTGACAACACACGCTCGCCCAGATCTGGGCTCCAGTACATGCGCGCGAACACCACGCGGCCTGGGCCGGCAGCAGGAACGGAGACGACGGTTCCGGCATGCGCTCGAGCCATGCCAATAAGGGTGGGGGCACCGCAGCGGTTGACTCCTCGCTGCAGCAGTTGCCAGCGCCCCTTGGTGATGACCGGCCGGTACCGGCACAGAAGCGCCAGATTCTCATCCGGTGATTGCCAAATGGGCGACTGTCCATCGGTGCGCCGTACGTCCTCACGCAGCACGTACCTGGGTGCGGTGTCTCCGCGCAGCACATCACCATTGACCTGGTCGAGGGCAGTGGTCCATGCGGAGTACGACTGAAAATGCGGCAGCGGCTGCCACCGCAGGCCATAGGTCCACGCGACCGCGACCTCAAACGGCGTGATGTGCACGCCGCTGCCCCCAATGCGTCGCACGATGACCGGCGGCACGCCCAGCCGTGCGCGCAGTCGGGAACGGTCCTTCGCGTACTGCTGGGCGCGCGCGTCGGAGTTCACCATCATCTTGGCCTGCGTCCACGCGCTGGACACTCGCCCGCGCGGGTCGAGCACGTCCGCCGTGGGCTCCGCCGTGGACTGAATGGCGAACATCAGGCCCACCAGCACCAGCCCCAGCCCGACAGCGCGCAACGACCGCTGCCGCCACACCACCACCGCAGGCAGCACGGCGACGGTGAGAATGGCAAATCCCGCGCGGGTGTCGTGCCGCACGAATCCGTGCTTGAACGTGGCCCACACCCCGAACACGAGCACCAACGACAGCACCACGCGCTGCACCGTGGGCCGTGTGCGCCACGCGTACGCACTGAGCACGATGACGGCCACCGCGAGCACCACGAACGCTGCGTACTCCCACGCACGCCCCGGCTGTGCCCGCATGGTGGCGCCCGAGTAGCCGGTGACCAACTGGGCCGACCACGCGATCCATCGCGGTACGGCTGCGGGGCCGTTGCCCGTGGCCAGCCACAGCACGGCGGTCGTGACCGCGGCACCCCCCGCCCACATGGCCAGCGTGCGTGCTCGGCCCTGCATCCACGCGGTGGCGCCCAGCACCGCGATGGCGATCATGCCGCTGGTGAGCTTGGTGAGCAGCAGCAGCCCGGTGGCCGACCCCAGAAGCGCAGACACCACCAGCGCCATGCGCGTGGTGCGACATGGCTGCTGGATGAACATGAGCGCCACGACGAGCGCCAACAGCCCCCCAATCTCGGACGGGAAGGAAAAGAGCAGGGCCGCCGCCATGTACGCGATGGGCACCGCGACCAGCACACTGCCGAATGCACGGCGCGCGGCAACCACCAACGCGACGATGAGCAGCGCGCGAACGAGAAATGTGCTGGCGAAGGCCAGTGCATACGTGGGCCCCGTGACCAGCAACGGGAATACGAGGAACCCGAGCGGGCCATAGGTAAACCCGATGTCCTGCCCGAACCGCAGCCCCTGATCGGCGGCAAGGTGGAGCCCCAGTTGCCACGACCCGTCGAGGCCATCTTCGGGCGACACCCACAGCGATGGCCACGTGATGACATTGATGGCGATGGCCACGGCCACCAGTGCGACGATGCGAACTACGCGGTGCGCACGCCATGTGGCCGCCACGCGCCGTGCCGCCTCAAGCGGCCATGACGTTGTTGCGGTGGCGGGGTCTGGGGAGCGTCTCCGATCGGGCACGTGTGGGGGCACGCTACCTTGCAACGGTGACCTTCGATCTCAAGGGTGTCGTCGCCTCACGCTTGGGCGAGAACTACGACCTTCATGAGCAGTACGTCAACCCGACCTTGGTTGAGGTATTTCGCACCATCGGGTTTGACCGCGTGTACACCCGCGGGGAGGGCGCGTACCTGTGGGACCGCGACGGCACGCGGTATCTGGACATGCTCGGAGGCTTCGGCGTGGCCGCCGTGGGGCGCAACAACCCCGTGGTGGCGGGTGCCATTCGCGATGTCCTCGACATGGACCTGCCCAACATGGTGCAGATGGACTGCGGCCTACTCTCGGGGCTTCTGGCCGAGGCCATCGTTCAGCGAACTCCCCCCCACCTCGACGCCGTGTACTTCTGTAACTCGGGAACCGAGTCGGTGGAGGCCGCCATCAAGTTTGCGCGCGCCGCCACCGGGCGCGACCGCATCACACACTTCACCGGTGGTTGGCACGGGCTCACCCTGGGCGCGCTGTCGGCCATGGGCAACGATGAGTTCCGGGAGGGATTCGGGCAGCTGCTGGCCGGTGACCAGGTCGCCACGGGCGACCTGGTGGGGCTGGAGCGCGTGCTGTCGCGTGAGGACACCGCGGCGGTCATCATCGAATGCCTACCGGGGCACACTGTGCGGGTTCCCGAGGATGGGTATCTGCAGGCAGTGCAGGATCTGTGCCGTCGCCACGGGACCCTGCTCATTTGCGACGAGGTGGCCACCGGATGGGGCCGCACCGGGCGCATGTTCGCCTTTGAGCACTGGGGTCTGGAGCCCGACATCATCTGCACCAGCAAGGCCCTGTCGGGCGGGTACGTGCCGGTGGCGGCCATGGTGTGCCGCCGATCCATCTACCAGGCCGTGTTCAGCAGCATGGAGCGCTGCTGGGTGCACTCATCCAGTTTTGGGCGCAACAACCTGGCCATGGCCGCCGGGCTTGCCACGCTGCATGTACTGGACGCCGACGACTTGGTGACGAGGAGCGCGGCACAGGGCGCAGCGCTGCGCGACCGCATCAACGGCCTACGAGAGCGGCACGACACCCTCAAGGAAGCCCGTGGCATGGGCTGTCTGGTGGCGATCGAACTGCGGGCGCCCAAGGGCGGCACGCGCAAGATGGCCTGGCGGGCGATGAACGCCGTCCACGAGAGCCTCTTCCCTCAGATGGTGGTGATGCCCCTTTTGCAGAAGCATCACATCCTCACCCAGGTCACCGGCAGCCACGGATCCATCATCCGTCTCATGCCGCCGTACGTCATCACCGACAATGACATCACGTGGTTCGTTGATGCGCTTGATGACGTCCTCGGATCGGTGCACCGAGTTGTGAGGCCCGCCATCGGGCTGGGGCGCAATGCCCTGCGTGCCAAGTGGCGCGAGAAAACGCGCCCCAGATGAACGCCGGTCACCCTTGGCCTGGCCAGGACATCGAGATCATCTGAGGCCCATCGGGACGGGCCGACTGTCGGCGGGCGCGGTAGCCCACCCGTAGGCGCGCACCAATACAAGTGGTGCCCGGGTCCCGGTCCCTTTGCTAGCGTCCCGCGCCGCCGCGCGAACGGCGCGTTGGCGGAGTAGCTCAGCTGGTTAGAGCAGCGGAATCATAATCCGCGTGTCGGGGGTTCGAGTCCCTCCTCCGCTACTCGAAAGGCCCCACTAAATGGGGCCTTTTCTATGCCCTCGTGCGCCACCTCCGCATGGGGCTCAGGCGGGGGGTCAGGCAACTCTGGTGCCCGGCCCACCTGCCACCATTTTGAGGCGGATCCGCATACGGTTGTCGTCCCCCCACGCAACCCCCAGGAGATGCGATGAAGACCGATGCACCGACCACCCCCGGGCATCTGCGATGGGGTACGGCGGTGCCGCGTGTGCCCCTACCCGCGCTCGGCGTATGGTGCCTTCATGACGGACCCGCGAGTAGTGAATGGGTATGTAATCGGTCCCGGCGCGCGCCTAATGGACGCGAACCTGACCGGCGCGAACCTGACCCGCGCGAACCTGAGCGGTGCGAACCTGACCCGCGCGAACCTGAGCGGCGCGAACCTGACCGGCGCGAATCTGACACGCGCGGTCCTGACCTGGGCGGGCCTAACCGGCGCGATCCTGACCGGCGCGATTCTCACCAGCGCGACCCTGAGCCACGCGGACCTGACCGGCGCGAACCTGACCAACGCGAACCTGACCGGCGCGGACCTGACTCGCGCGACCCTCACCAACGCGGAGATGGGCGGCGCGAACCTGATCCGCGCGGACCTGACCCGCGCGGATTTGACCGACGCGGGCCTGCGCAGCGCGATCCTGACCCGCGCCTATCTGACCCGCGCGAACCTGCACGAGGTGGATCTGACCGGCGCATATCTGGCGGACGCGGACCTCACCAACGCGGACCTGACCGGGGCGATCCTGAAGGGCGCGGACCTGACCGGTGTCACGTGGGAATACACCACCTGCCCCAATGGGGTCGTCACCACCACAACACCCTGCGAGCCCTAGCGGCTGCCCGCGGGGTGCCCCCGCCCTCCGGCGATTGTGCGCCGCTTCACACCGTGGCTTTCGCCGCCGAGATTCTGAAGGACGAATAGGGGCCCCTGCCCACGCTCGGCGTAGGGTGCCTTCATGGCGGACCCGCGAGTCGTGAACGGATATGCAATCGGCCCCCGCGCGGACCTGACGCGCGCAGACCTGACCGGTGCGGACTTGAGCGAAGCAAAGTTGGAGGACGCGGACCTCAAGTCCGCGAACCTGAGGGGCGCGGACCTGAGGGGCGCGGATCTGAGCGGCACGAACCTCACCGGCGCGGACTTGAGCGACGCGGAGCTCACCAACGCGGCACTGAGGGGCGCGGACCTGATGGGTGCGAAGCTCACCGACGCGAACCTGAGGCACGCGGACTTGAGGGGCGCTTATCTCACCGACGCGAACCTGATCAAGGTGGACCTGACGGGCGCATGCCTGGTCAACGCGAACCTGACCGATGCGGAACTGACCGGCGCGAACCTGACCGATGCGGACCTGACCGGCGCGAACCTGACCGATGCGGACCTGACCGGCGCGAACCTGACCCGCGCGAACCTGGGCTTCGCGGGTCTGCCCGGCGCGAACCTGACCTTCGTGGACCTGACCTTCGGGGACCTGACGGGCACGACCCTGACCGATGCGGACCTGACCGGCGCGCCCCTGACCGATGCGGATCTGAGCCACGCCGTATGGGGGAGGACCACTTGCCCCGATGGGACCGTCACCTACACCGGCTGCTCATGACGAAGGGCGACGGGCCGTGGATTGCCGCAGCCACCTTGCACGACGACCTTCGTGGTGTTCCTAGTGTTCGCCCTGCGGGTCGGGTGGCCGCCCGGGCTCTCGATGGTGGCTTGACCTGGGCTTACCCCACTTTGGTGGGGTAAGCCCAGGTCAAGCGGGGTAAGCCCAACTCCTGCGCACATGGCGGAGGCGAATCATAATCCGCGTATCCGGGGGTTCGAGCCCCTCCTCCGCTACCGGAAAGGCCCGCATACGTTGCCATTGCGCGTAGTGTGGCGCCATGTCCGAGGCCCGCTCGCTGCAGATCGTCTTTCCCGGTGATACCAACCATCTGGGCACCCTGTTCGGGGGCACGCTCATGGCGTGGATGGACCGGGCCGCCTATCTGGCCGCCACCCGCCGAGCGCGCGGTACCTGCGTCACCCGCAAGGTTGACGAGATCGAATTTCGCACCGCCATTGTCTCGGGCGACTTCGTCGAGATGATCGGCCGCGTGGAGTCGGTTGGTCGCACGAGTCTTGTGGTGCTGGTGGAGGTGTACCGGGAGATGCCCGCAGACGGAGCACGCGAACTGTGTACCACCGGGCGTTTCACGATGGTGCATGTGGGGGATGACAGCAAGCCCTCCCCCGTGCCCGCGGAGTTGGAGAGCTAGCTCAGGTAGAAGTACAGCGCGTAGAGCAATTCGACAGCGGGGCTGGATGTGTGAACCGTCACGTCCGACGGCACCGAGAGCAGGGCATCGGTGTAGTTGAAGATGATCTTCACGCCCGAGGCCACCAGGTCGTCCGCAACCTGCTGCGCCGCGCCGGCCGGAATGGCCAGCACACCCACCTCGATGCCGTCCTTAGCAACCACGACGGGCAACTCGCTGTAGTGGCGCACCGTGAGGTCGCCGATGCGCACGCCCACCTTGTCTGGATCGGTATCGAACATCGCGCAGATGCGAAAGCCGTGATCGGCGAACGCACCCGAGCCGGCAATGGCCTGGCCGAGGTTGCCCGCGCCGAAGAGGGCGATGTTGTGCTGGCCCGACGTACGGAGGATCTTTCGAATCTGGCCAATGAGCGTGTCAATGTCGTAGCCCACCCCCCGCTTGCCGAACTTTCCAAACCCCGAGAGGTCACGACGGATCTGCGTGGGGTTCACATTTGTGTAC
>Ga0105050_10001477_pt1 | contig 35252 bp, 24 predicted proteins | sample FRY01_FD_78088 | JGI IMG/M metagenome (GOLD analysis project Ga0105050, IMG submission 78088) | Freshwater microbial communities from Lake Fryxell liftoff mats and glacier meltwater in Antarctica - FRY-01 | ecosystem: Environmental > Aquatic > Freshwater > Ice > Glacier meltwater ...
CCCCAAACCACCGCCATCTTCGGCTAACGGCCACAGCGTCGAAGAATCTCCGAAGCTAGCCGTCACAGTTCTGAGCTGACCCTCACATCAGCCAAAATTCTCAAGCGAGTTCTACCTCGCCCTAACATTCCTACGCGCCCGGCCAGCCAAATTCCGCGGAATACCCCATCCGCCCGCGACTTTCGCCCGCAAAACCCAAGCAAACCGCCTCCAACCCCCCACCCGCCCTCGAAATCCAAATCCATCCTCACTAGCGCGCCTCATCCTCACTAGCGCGCCTGGCACTAATAGTCGCACTAATAGTCGCTAATAGTCGTCGATAACGATCAACATTTTTTTACCAACAGGGATGCCTTGTCCTCGCCGAAGTGCCGCCAGCGTATCCTTCAGACTCAAGCTATCTTCAAGAGCGGGGCAACGCTTCCGCAAGCCATGCAGCAGGCGAGCTTCGGTTTCTTCCGGTATGGCTTCGATGTAGACGGAGATGACGTCCTCGGAGAGTCTTGGCAACAGCCCCGCTTTGACCAGCGACGACTTACCGCAGCCCGATGGACCGTAGATCAAACCGATTGAGCACGTGTTGTCGGCATCGGTTTCCTCGATCCTAGTTTTCCAGAACCGCAGACTATCAGGCAGGCCGTTGCGATCTCGTGGTCCCGGCAATAACTCTAAGAAGAAGTCGGCATCATGAGCATCAAACGACCGCAAGCCTTTGGGCAAGATCTTGATGGGCTGGCTGTCAGAGGAACCTGTTCCCAGCGAGGCCGAAAATGCAGTGCCTGCGTCAACCGCTGAAACAGCTATTGTAGCGTGCGACGCTGAGGCGGCCGACGTACCGCCACCCGGCGAGGCGCCACTTTGAATGCTCTTCTGCTCGGCCAGGAAGTGCCGCAGGTCGTCGGTAAAATCTTTAGCGGTGGAGTAGCGTTCCGAAGCTCGTTTTGCAATTGCTTTGTGGCAGATACGCTCCAATTCCTTCGGGATGTGATCATCATACTGCCGCAGCGGCTTGGCTTCGTAACTTGTGACCTGCTCAATCAACTCCGCCGGCGTGTCCCCGCGAAACGGTCGGCGACACGCCAGTAGCTCGTAGAGCACAACACCCAGACTGAAGATGTCGCTGCGGCCATCAACCCGGTGCCCTTCACCGCGTGCTTGCTCGGGACTCATATACGCGGGCGTGCCAGCGTACTTGGGTCCCTTACCGATATTTTCTTCCCGCAGAGCCAGTCCGAAATCGACCACGTAGGGCTGACCGTCTTTGCCGACCAAAATATTACCGGGCTTGATGTCCCGATGGACGAGTCCCTGCTTATGAGCATAGTGCAGAGCCTCGGCCACCGTCGCGACTAGTTCGGCGGCTTCCTGGTACTTGAGCCGCTGTTGCTTGAGCTTCGTAGTGAGGTCGGCGCCTTCGATGTATTTGGAGACGATGTAACAGGGGCAGTTTTCGCTACTGCCCACATCGTAGACCGGAACGATACCGGCATGGTCGAGATTGGCCACGGTCCGGGCCTCAGCCAAATACGCCTCCGCATCATCGGGGCGAGAGATCAGCCTAGCGTGCGGCACTTTAATGGCGACCAGACGATTCAATTGTTGATCGTGGGCCAGATAAACGAGACCGAAGCCACCTTGGCCCAACAACTTCTCGATACGGTAGCGACCGATCTGCTGCGGGTGTTTGGCGGGCGAATTATCATCCCGATCGAGGGAATCTTCGTGCAGTTCCCGTGTTGCATCGTCGTGGTCCTTGGAATCGTTCACGGATCCCTCGCTTTCTTGGGCCGCGCCGGCCATTATTGGAAGTTAGCTTCGTCACAATCGGGTTGCCAAATATCTTACCAGAACAGATTCCGCTGAATATCTGCAGTCGAGTGTCGATAACCTGGCAATCCATTCTGCACTAAGGGTCTGCCTAGGAACCTTGCAATCAAACTTCGCCTGGTAGATGCAGTGATTCTTATTTCATTTTAGCGGATAAATGCGTTGATCTTTTTTGGCCAATCAATCCCTACCGAATGGCGTGAAGATAATCTGCTGCCTATCGAGTTTTGCATCAACTGGATAGTTCTCAAAGATCTGGAACAAGTTCGTGTTCTACCGCGGGTCAACTCCCAGATAGTCGATGACGGCGATCTCGAACAATTGAGGAATTTGAGCAAATTGAGGACTTCCCCTGAAGTCTTAACCGCTCAAAGGCAGGCCAATCATGGTCAGCCAAAGAGCAAACACAAGAGGTAAGGCGGTCCAGTACGGCTTTGTGTGGGTAGCCGGATATTCACCGCGGAAGGCCAGCCATTTAGAAGGCAACGAACCACTGAAAAACAGTCCAAGTCGTACAGTCTTGCGCAATTCAAATAGTTTTCCCTTCTCAATGACCCAGAGGAAACTGTGATGGACCAAACAAAAGCGAACAGGACAAAAGCGAAGCGATGCTTACGAATCGAAATTACGTGAGTCTACTAATGCTTGCCGTTTTAGTCGCCCGTCGGACTTGTCGATTGATCGGCAGGAACGGTGACTGGCCGATAAATACAACGGTAAAACGAGAAATGGGCGTGGCACTTTACATAGTTACAGGGAAGCGTGGTTGGTATTTGCGAATTAATGTATCTGCCAACGGTAGTCAGGAAAGCAGACCCATTGGGGCGTTGAAAAGCGATTGATCGCCAATCCCCTAGATGGCAGCCTGTTTGTGTTTATCAACAAACGACGCGATCGCATGAAATTATTGCAATTCACCAGCGGAGGATTTTGGCTCTGTAATCGCTTCTTGGAAGCTGGAACCTCTGAGGCCGTGCGGAGCGACGACCGCTGCTCGACACTCCAAATTGACGCCACCGAACTCGCGATCTTACTGACCGGAGTGAAACTGGCTTCCGCTGCAAAACGACGCAAGAGATACGCTTGAAAAATCTCTAGCTTTTTCGAGATTGGTGCGAATTAGCTATTGCTAGCCGCGGTCCACTTTCTTAGGTTGATCGCATGGCTGATTCCAACTCTCTGCCGAACGCTACATTGCCGAACGCTACATTGCCGAACGCTACATTGCCGAACGCTACATTGCCGAACGATCCATTGCCGAACGATCCATTGCTTGAGTTGCTGAAAACCCATCAGTAACAACTGGCCGATAGTCGCACTCAGCTGGCCATCAAAGACGACATCATCAAGCAATTGGAAGAGAAACTCCAAGCGGCACAGCGAGACTATCTGAAGCTGTGGCGCGAGCGATTCGAAGCGCGTAGCGAACGCTACATCGCCGATCCCGATCAACTGCGCATCGACTTCGACAATAGCAATGAAGCTGCCGATGTCGCCGCCGGGTTGCAAGAGGACGTCGAGGAAGCCGAACTGATTCCGGCTCACCTACGTCGCAAAGGTAAACCTCGTAGTGAAGCGTTACCGGCTCATTTGCCGCGAGTGGACATCGAAGTGGATGCCGAAGACTCGGACAAGACTTGCTTGACTTATGGTGCGAAGAAGCTGTTGCCTCAGACGATGTGGGACGTGCGGGAGAAGCTGATTTGCCAGCCCGCCAAGATCCACGTCCAACGCTACACGTATAAGAAGTACGTTTGTGCGGGGCAACCCGAATGCGGCGTGGCCACCGCGTCGCGTCCGGCGGGCTTGGTCGAAGGCGACAAGTACGACACCAGTGTGGCGGCTCAGATCATCTCTTCGAAGTACCGTTACCACTTGCCACTATATCGGCAACAAGATGTATTGGCCGGCAGCGGTTGGACTCCCAGTCGCAGCACTCTGACCAGCATCCTCTAACGCTGTTACGAGCTGGCGGCCCCACTGCTGAAAACTTCAAAACGACGCTGCAACCGGATTCGATCATTGCATGCGATGACACCGGGCTCACCTTGTTGTACCCCAAGACGCCGCCAACGTTTGGCATCAGCGATCCCAAGTAACAACCAATCGCGTGCCGTCTGGGATCGGATGCGCGAGGAAATAGATTCTATTGGCGATCGTACTCAGCAAGTGGTGTTGCCCAAGAGTGAATTGCGCAAGACGTTGAACTATGTGAACAACCACTGGCTCGAATTGACTCGTTACATCGATGATCCGCAGTTACCGATGGACAACAACCAGTGTGAACAGTTAATGAAACAAGTTGCCCTGCGAAGGAAAAATGGGTTGTTTGCAGGAAGCCTACTTGGTGGGGAGCGGAATGCTGGGTTCTTAACATTGGTCAGCAGTGTCCACCGCAACGATCTGGATCCATGGCGATCCTTGGCGATACTTGGCGATACTTGGCGATACTTGGACGACGTCCTGAAGTGGTTGTTAGCAGGCGAGCAAGACTACGCCGCTCTCTTACCTCAGAGTTGGGCCCAGCAGCACCCCGAAGCGATTCGCCACTATCGCCAAGACGAGCGAAGAAAACGCAACGTGCGACAGCAGTCCGAAAGAGACAAACGCCGAACCAGAAACCAACTCCTCCAACGCCGCAATTAGACACATCAACAATAGCACTGGTCTACGCTTACGGTCATCAGCAAATTTGCGCCGAAAATTCGCCCGCGAATTCTACGAAAGCAACGCAACTGTGCGAACTTGTGAGACTCTATGTGCCAAACGCGAGCATGGCTCATCAGCCAATTTCGCCGGCAATTTTATTCTGCTCAGAGCAGACGATATCTGAGCGCATTTGTGGGATAATCCGTCATAGGCCGACTACCAATCGCCAATGCGGAACTTTGCTTTAAGAGCCTTCGCCAATCGAAGTGGGGCTATCCTCTTTCGGTTTCGCAAAAGTTGATTCCCTTTTTGGCTTGCGCTAAGACTCAGGCTGAGCGGGGGCGGGTAACAAGGTGCGAAATCGTTTGCACGGGAAACGAATTCAATCTTCGATCAACAGAAAGGAACAGACCTGAAAATAGGAAGTATCGATCAAAGCAGGGAGCGTCCAAAAAAAGGCTCGAAGCAAAAAAGTGCTTCGAGCCTATTGGGTTTGGGATCATCCCCAGTACGGATAAGAGGAGTCGAACCTCCACGCCCTTGCGGGCACTAGAACCTGAATCTAGCGCGTCTACCAATTCCGCCATATCCGCATGTTTGCCTGTGATTAAGTTTTAGGACCTAGCCGCGATTTTGCAAGGGGAACGCCGCCCACAACCTTGCGAAATCCGCCATTTTCGAAGGGTTTTGCCTCGTTAACGCTGATCTCAAAACAGATAAGGCCGCAAAGGGGTGTAAAGCTTAGGGGTCCGCCCCTTCTACCGTGACCGGTTCCATTCCCAAGGCCGTCGCAAACGCGACCGCGAATTTGCGGCAATGGGAAATGCTAATTTGGATTTGGTGAATGCCCAGGCCCTTGGCCACATCGGCCGCCGCGCCCACCAAGTGGATTTCTGGCTTGCCCCCCATTCGGTTTAGCAGTTCAATATCCGTCCACTGGATTCCTTTGGCCCAGCCCGTTCCAAGCGTCTTTAGAACGGCTTCCTTCGCGGCCCAGCGTCCTGCGTAATGTTGATTGGCTGCCTTACGGGGCGAGCAGTATTGAATTTCGCGTGGCGTGTAGACCCGGGTGAGAAACATTTTATCATGCTTTTGGATCATCTTCGCGATGCGTTCCACTTCGATAATGTCTGTGCCAATGCCGATGATGTTCATTTAAATGTACCAGTAGGCGGTCGTGAGATTCGCGGTCGATTGTCAAGCAAAGTTAAGTCGAACCAAAAGGAAATGCAGGTTTGCCAAGGTGTTGTGTGCAGTTGCGTGTAATGTTGGGGATTTTCTTCAACGCGATCCTGCAGGAATCCGGCATCCTTTAGCAAGCGGTTTTACCACCGTTTACGTTGGGATTCCGCACGATTCTTGAGCCCTTCGCAAGGTTTCTTTGGCTTTTGCACGAGCTTTTTGAGCACCGTCGCCCAGAATTTGTTTCAGTGGTTCAGGGTTGCTTTGCAGTTCCAGTCGTCGTGCACGCGGTTCTTCGAAGAAGGCATCGGCAACGTCTGCCAATCCTTTCTTGACTTCGCCGTAACCGAAGTGCCCACGTTCGTAGGTCGATCGCATATCCGCAATCTGATCCTGACTGGCGAACAAAGAAAACAGATCAAACAAATGGTCTCCCTCGGGATTCTTGGGGTCTTCCATTGGACGAGAATCTGTTGCGATCCGCATAACTTTTTTTCGCATTGTCTTGGCATCGTCAAACAATTCGATGGTGTTGCCGTAGCTTTTTGACATCTTCTCGCCATCTGTGCCTGGCACTCGACTAGTCTTCTCCAAGATTTTCGGTGCTGGAAGCGTAAAAACTTCGCCAAACTGGGCGTTCCAACTGGAGGCAATGTCACGGCAGACTTCGATGTGTTGAACCTGGTCTTCGCCTACCGGAACCGTGTCCGAATCAAAGGCTAGGATGTCTGCCGCTTGCAGGACTGGGTACGTAAACAAACCCGCACTGGCAGGCAGGCCTTTGGCTTTCTTGTCTTTGTAAGCGACGCAACGTTCAAGCAATCCAAACGGCACGCCGCTGAGCAATAACCAGCACAATTCTGAGACCTCAGGCACATCGGACTGAACGAACAGCACTGCTTTGTTTGGGTCTAGGCCAAACGCAAGTAGGTCTAAGGCAGCATCTGTTGTGTATTGGGCCAAGAGGTTGGCGTCGCGAACCGTGGTCAATGCGTGCAAGTTAGCGATGAAGTAGAATGCCTGCTGCGATTCTTGCAACGCAATGTACTGTTGGATGGCGCCAAAATAATTTCCCCAGTGAGGGCGACCTGTGGGTTGAATTCCTGACAATACTTTCATGGAACGGATGTCTTAATTTCTAAAAGGTAATGGGCAATGGGTTTACTTACAGGGATGATCGCCACTGGCGATCCTACGGGCGCTCAGAATGCCAGTGACGTTCGTCTTGCCGGTGTGGTCACCTTGTCTTTGTCAGTCTAGCGGTGTTGGTCACGAGCCAGGCGATACTACCGAAATTCGCATTGGGGTATCAAATGGGTATCAAAGGTCAGCGGGGATTTTGAAGTCAGGCTTCCATCGTTGGAACCATAATTCCAAAACCAGTAGTGACCACAGGCGGTAAGCGTGATCGAATTTCCCCGAAGTATGCTGATCCAACATCTGTTGAATTTCGGCTTTAACGAACAGTCCCCGCCGGGTTGCGGTATCTCCCAACAGGGTTTGCTGGGCCAATTCCTTTAACGGGCCTCGGAACCAGTGGTCCAAAGGTACGCCAAAACCTTGTTTTCTTCTAGTCCATATCGACGCTGGAATCATATCGGCGAACGCTTCGCGCAAAATTCGCTTGCCTTTGCCGCTTCGAATTTTCCAATTGGCCGGCATTTGAGCCGCCAATTCTACTACGTGGTGGTCCAAAAATGGTTGACGCACCTCAAGCGAATGAGCCATCGACGCGATATCAACTTTCGTGTTCAGATCGCCCGGCAAATACGTTTGCAGATCCATTAGCGAAAATCGATTAATGGGGCTGCGATCGTGCAGGTTGTCATAATATTCCGCCAGAAAATCCAGCGGGTCGTTATTTCCCAACTGGTTTAACAGGGCATCGCTGTACAACATGGCCCTTTGTTGATCGTGAAAAATTCCAATCCATTGCATGTAGCGTTGCAGCGGCGGAAGGCTCATTGCCTGGCAAAAGCGTTTCCAGCGTCGCAAGTGATTTCTTTGACTCATGTTGCTTGGGATTTTTTGCCACAAAGGTGAACTAAACAGCGCTTTTCCGCCAGGGATTCGGTCCATTTTCTGAGCCAAATCGACGGCGCGATATCGGTGGTATCCACCAAACAGTTCGTCACTTCCATCGCCGGACAATGCCACCGTCACTTGCTGCCTTGTCATTTCCGAAAGATACCAAGTTGGAATGGCAGAACTGTCGCCAAAGGGTTGGTCAAACTGGTGAACCAATTCGGGTAAGATGGACATTGCATCGGGCTGCACCAAAAATGACTGGTGACGTGTGCCAAGGTGGTCGGCAACTAATTTAGCGTACTTGGATTCGTCATATTCGGATTCTTGGAAGCCGATGCTAAACGTCTGAATCGGTTGATCGCTGTGTTTCTGCATCAAAGCGGCAATCAGACTTGAATCAACGCCGCCCGAAAGGAACGCGCCCAGCGGAACTTCGCTTTGCATACGCAGGACAACCGCTTCGTCCAAGGTCTGGTTTAGCTTGTCAATGGCTTGCTGCTTTGCTAACGGCGCCCGCGCGGGTGGTACCTGCCAATAGGCGCTAGACTTAAATGAACCGTCGGTCGCTTTCCAGACCCCTGAATGACCTGGCGGCAGACTCGATATGCCTTTGTAAATAGTGTTGGGGTGCGGAATGTATTGATACAGTAAGTATTGGTCAATCGCGTTTAAGTTGATCGATGTATCAATCTGATGTACCGGAAGTATGGCTTTAAGTTCGCTTGCGAATGTGAAGCGTCCCGATTGTTGTGCGTAAAAAAATGGCTTCTGGCCTAGGCGATCCCGAGCCACGATAAGCTGCTTTAGGCGACTGTCCCAGATCGCGATTGAAAACATCCCGCGCAAAAATCGAAAGCATTCTTCGCCTTCGTCTTCATAAAGGTGCACAATCGTTTCGGCATCGCCCTGAGTTTTAAAGCGATGTCCGTTTCCTTCGAGACGTTGACGGAGGTCTGGGAAGTTGTAAATTTCACCATTGAAGATAACCTGGATACTATCGTCTTCATTGCTGATCGGTTGCATGCCCGTGGAGAGGTCGATAATCGAAAGTCGCCTAAACCCAAGTGCGACTCCGACCGCGGTAGAGGCCGTTGGCGGTGAAGCGTCCGCTTCATGGTTCCATGGCGATTGCCAATAGATAGCCTGATCGTCTGGGCCGCGATGCGCCAGCGAATCGTTCATCGATTGCAGGGTCTGCCGGTCGACTTGTAATTGCTGATTCGTCCAAACAGCGCCCGAGATTCCGCACATTCGCTGATGTTACCTTCGAAAATGAATCGTACTAATGTCGAGGTGGAATTTTTAATAAGCTGGCAGTGAGCAAAAATATTAATCGCGACAAACTCAATCGCGACAAGATCAATCGCGACAAACTCAATCGCGACAAACTCAAGCGTGACAAACTAAGCGTGTGGCCAGGTCATTTACGGTGTTGGTTAGGCGGTCAAATATCGCATGGTTCCAGGCAAGACACCTACCAATGAACTTGCGATTGCAAGCTTTGACACATTCTAAGTGAAATTGCTCCCGCTTGGTGCCCGTGTACGCCGGAGTTCCCAGAGTTCGTTGCATTTTTCGAGCGGAACGATCCTTGTTGACGCCAGTGGTCCGCACGTGGGGTGCCACTGCTCCCAACCGATAATCTTAAGGGGGTTCTATTCCAGAGTGGGATTTCCAAACGCACAGGGTTAACAACCGGTTGATAGCCTTAACCCGATTAGTCCTGGCATCTAGTTCGGTCAAAGTAGCGTTTCTAGGCCAAGATGTAAGCAGATCGTACGATCATCTCAGCCCAAACCAGCCCAGCCCAAACCAGCCCAGCCCAAACCAGCCCAGCCCAAACAAGCCCAGCCCAAACAAGCCCAGCCCAGCCCAAAGGTGGTAATCACGGAACATCGTTGAAAAATTCTTGCTTTGCGAACGCCGGAAAACTCCACGACACGAATGCTATGGCGGAGAAGTTCTCGGGCAAGCGGGTGGGAATCGACGTCACTTTCTTATCGGGACTAAAGCCGCAGGGTCTATTGGAAATGGACCAGTGCAATCCCATTGTGCGGCGCATAAAGGCGAAATAGGCGCATAAGCATCCTGAGATCCACTACACGTTTGGACAGTTATGTTCCGGACGAAGCATAAGTCGGCTTGAACGTTTTACGTTTGGTGTTACCGGTCAAAGTGCCCGGCGATGCTCCACAGGCCAAGCGCTGGATTGTCGATGTAGTAGTAATCCTCGCCATCAACCTTGATCCAACCAAAGGGTGGCAAGTCTTTGGGTAAGGCGGCTTGCCAAGTTTCTAAGTTACCGTACTGATAACCCACGCCTTCGATTTCTGCTCGCGTCAGATGCCCAGGGCAATAAGTGACGTTGAATCGCCCTTCGGTGGATCCATGTATCAAGTGCGCGGCTGCGGATAAATTCTGTTGCAAGTCTGCGGATTCATCAACAAATTGCAAGACAGACTGGCTGTCGCGGTAGCCGAAGCGGCGTATCAATTGGTCGATCTTCTTGTCCTCGCCAAATGTATGGATGCCTGGTCCAAGAATGACCAGATGTCCATCGTCTGCCATGGCCATACGAGTTCGGTAAATTGCTTTATTGCCCAGCCAAGTGCTTTGGAATTCTTCGGCGTCCAAGTTGACAATCACTCGGTCCAAGGGCTTTTCAACCGAGGTTAAGTTCACTTGCTGGCTCAGTTTGCACGCTTGGAAAAAACAATCATGATCGTCACCCACAAACAGTCCGCGCAAAATCGGTTGCCCTGGTCCCGCTGCATCCACAACAGTCAAAATGTACAACAGCGGCAAGTGACCACAGAAGTGGTCCTGCGCGTAATTTAAGATTTTCCTCAAGGGAGTATCGGCACGTCCCATCATTCGTTCCATGCCGTAGACGGCGCCAATAAAATGGCTTTCATTAATGCCGGCGGCACCCCCAGTGCCGACAAACAGGTTCTTGTTGTAATTGGCCATCCCGATGACCTCGTGCGGAACCACCTGTCCAATGGACACGATTAGATCATGGTCCCCGCCAACGATCAGGCGGTTCAATTCTGCCGGCCAAGGTTTGTTGTAGATCCCTTGGGTTACCTGATTCACGAATTCGGCAGGAACCTGACCTACCTCTACGATATCTTCCCGCCAGTTGTGAATGCGGAATAGCTTTTCAGGTACCTCGGGGTACATCCGCCCAATTTCAGCATGGGTCATGGGTCGATGCGTGCCCAGCGCCGGTAAGACGTCCACTAAGGCGTTGCCATAGTAGTGCTGCAATTGCCCAGTCACCGGGCCGGCAAAGCTGTGAGAACGTGTAATGTCGGGCACAACCGCCAGCACTCGGTCTCTTGCTCCAAGCGGGTCTAGCGCCTGCAGCAACAGTTCGTGCAATTTTTGGTTGTCGATCGTGGTTTTGGGTGAACCATAAGCAAGGTACGTGGGCATCAATCGCACTCACAAAAAGTAAAATGGTGCCAGGCGATTAAGCGTAGCATTTATTGCTTGGTCGCACGACGCCCTAACCCGAATCGACCATGGTTTTGGGCGACGAAGGCATTGTCCCCAAAGGGCTTCCCAAATTCAACAATAGTGGCGGGGTGTAAGCGGCCGGTTCGGTTACTCGTGTTTCGCGGAACACCCGCGCCAATTGCAAGCAAGTGGTGCAGCCCATTGCCTGTTTAGGGCTGTGGGCTTATCCATCAACGGTGCGCAAACCCTCTGGTTTTGCGGCATCAGGAGGTTTGGGCCGTTTCACTAAACCGGTAACCGATTTGCAGACGATCCCCGAAGGAAGTTACTTGCTGTTGGCGTATCCATGTTGGAACAAACTGCGCAGTTCGGCCTGCTGGATATCTTCCAAGCAGGTTAAATGTAAGGTAACTCGATCAATCAAACCCGCACTGACCATTTTTCCTGGTGTGTTCAAGTCGGCAAGACTTTCAGAATTGATGACTTCGTTGGGTAGATTCCAAGTGATGCGAATCGACGGTCGTTCTTTGGTCTCGATCGACATCCAAGGAACACGTTCCTGCTTCAACTTGATTTGGATCTGTCGTTCACGTTGGAAATCCAGGTTCACCCCTGGCATGGTTTCTTCCAACATTTCCGCCAAGGCCTGAATCAACTCGGCTGGCCATTGCACCTTGTCAGGTTCTTTAAAGCCACAGCGAGATACATGCCATTGCTTGGTCCCTCGGGGCACCGCTTCGGCCAAGTAAACGTGGTGATCGGCACCGTGAATGTTCCTGTCTTCGGCGATCACCGTTTCGGTAAAGAAGTGATCATCATTTTCTTCCACGACGTTCTCTCGTGCCGCAGCCTCGACGGCTTCGGCTTCGCGTCGCCGTTCGGCCGCCTGATGAGAAGCCAATTGTGCCGCCGACATCATGGAGGTATCCATCGACGGTACAACCGACGCTTCTTGCCGGTGGAACAACGCAAACCCAGAGGCAACCGCTTTGGTGAGGAATTTTTTGAATTCCTTTTGATTCAATTCATCCAGCGAGTAAAGTTTGAGTTCAACCTCTTGCGAGGGTCCACGAGCGCGGCTGATTTTTACGCGGGGTTCTTTGCCGAAAGCAGCGATTTCATCGATTTCGTCCAGCGACTTAAGATTCAATGCCGGAATCAAATCGCTAGGCAAGAACGTTCGAGGTTTGACTCGAAATTTCACGCACAGAAAATGCTTCTGATTGGTAATTGCCTGCATGAACCAGCCACGAGCCTTGTTTTCAAACGGTACTTCGACCACCGTTTGATGGTTCCAATAGGACTCGCCATATTTTTTAACTTTTTCAACTTCCTGCACGATGGTCGTTAGGATTTGACCATCCCACTGGCAGACATTTCCGTCTCGATCGACTCGATTTTGTGAATGCCACAGGGGGCCGTCTTTTTCCCAAGGCATTGCAGACGCCGCACCAACATCTTCGATGTCCATGTCGCCTTCACCGAAGGCTTGATGAACCAGCGGGTCATAAATGGGACGTTCCACATAGGGGCCGGCCGCCAAGACACTGGCCAGGGCTTGTCCCGTAAAACTGCGAGGCCATTGGGCAGTGCCATTGTCGTACAGTAACGTCGTGGTAATTTTCCCATCAGCCGGCGGTAGGGATTCACTGACAGCGACCGCATCCTGGGTTGTGGATTTCTTCGGCGACTTCTTGGCAGGTTTCTTTCCAACCGACTTCAAGTAGGCCTTCCCAGCGGCGATGGGGTCTTTGCCAGCCGCGTCTGCCTCGGCCATGCGAGTGTATCGGACCACATCTTCGGGCGTTCCGGCAACCACGATTCTTCCGCCTTCATTGCCCGCATCTGGCCCAAGGTCAACCACCCAGTCCGCACATTTGATCACATCCAAGTTGTGTTCAATCACGATCACTGTGTTGCCCAAATCAACCAATCGTTGCAAAACGTCCAACAGTTTGGCGATATCTTCAAAGTGCAGGCCCGTGGTCGGTTCGTCCAGTAGGTAAAGGGTTCGCCCGGTGTCAGGTCGCGACAATTCGCTGGCCAATTTCACTCGTTGCGCTTCACCGCCCGACAACGTCGTCGCACTTTGTCCCAGTTGCAAGTAATCTAGACCCACATCGACCAAAGTCTGGATGACGTGGCGAATCTTCGGAATATTTTTGAACAAACGCGCCGCTTGGCCGCAGGTCATGTTCAAAATATCATTGATGGAATTGCCTTCATACATAATCTGCAAAACTTCATCGGTGTAGCGTTTGCCTTCACACGTTTCGCAAGGCACCCAAACATCGGGAAGGAAATGCATTTCGATCCGTCGCTGTCCAGTTCCTTCACAGGTTTCGCAGCGACCGCCCGGAACATTGAAACTAAACCGCCTAGCGGTGTAACCTCGAAGCTTGCTTTCGGGTAGTTGCGAGAACAAATTTCGTATCGATTCAAAGACACCTGTGTAGGTTGCGGGATTACTGGTCGGCGTGTTCCCGATCGGCTTCTGATCAACTCGAATCACTTTGTCGATATTGGCAGCGCCCGCAATTCGTGAATGCAGACCGGGCGTGCCGGTTGCTCGGTGTAGCCGCCTGGCCAACGCCTGGTACAGGACGCCGTTGATTAGCGAACTCTTGCCGCAACCGCTGACCCCAGTCACCACCGTGAATGCCCCCAAAGGTAAGGCCACGTCAATGTTGCGTAGGTTGTTGTGCCGGGCGCCTTGGATCTGAATCGCTCCTGCGATCGGGCCCGAATGCTTTTCTTTATCCGCATCAAATGGTGGCAGAGTTGGGCGGCGGTTGCTGGGGATTGGGATCGCCTTTTCACCGCTGATGTACGGCCCGGTTACGCTGTTGGGCTGCTTCGCCACTTCGGCAGGGGTTCCCTGGGCGACAATTTCGCCACCTTGGCTACCAGCGCCAGGGCCGAAATCGAAGATGAAATCTGCTTCGGCAATCACGTCGCGATCATGTTCCACAACCAATAGCGTGTTGCCGATGTCTCGCAGACGCTTCATCGCACTTAGCAAACGAAGATTGTCTCGCGGGTGCAAGCCGATTGTCGGTTCGTCTAAAACATACAAGACGCCGCACAATCCGCTTCCCAGTTGGCTGGCCAAGCGAATTCGCTGCGCTTCACCACCCGAAAGCGTGTTAGCGGCGCGACCGAGCGACAAATACGATAAGCCCACATCGTTAAGAAATTGAATTCGGTCGTGAATTTCACGCAGGATTTCGCCGGCGACTTTCTTTTCGCGATCGACAATATTCCAAGCGGAAACCTTCTGATACAAGACCCCTAAAGGAAGTCGGCAGGCAGCGTCCATCGTCAAAGTTTGGAAACGGACAGCCGCTGCATCGGCCCGCAGTCGGCTGCCACCGCAGAAAGCGCATTCCACTTCGTCAATCAAAGTTTGCAACGTAGCGCGGAGACTGGGAATGCGTCGGGCACTGGCTTCCAATGCCGGGAACAGGCCCTCGTATTGAAACGCAAACTGCGGTCGATTGGTTTCGGGATCAATAACCGGAATCCACTCATTGCTGGCACCGTAGAAGATGATACGTTTTTGCCTGGCCGACAATTCAACCATTGGCACATCCAGTGGAAGGCCAGTTTCACGGCTTAATGCTTCGAGCATCGAGTTGGCGACCGACTGTTGCATGTCTGGCCAAAGCAGAATCGCCCCTCGCCGTAGAGTCAATTTGTCGTCGCGAATCAGTTGCGTTGGATCGGCGCCCGTTTGCGTGCCCAGGCCTTCGCATTCGGTACACCATCCTAGCGGGCTGTTGAAAGAGAAGTGGTGCGGTGAAAGGGGTTCGAAGCTGGTACCACATTTGGAACACGCTAAGTGCTGTGAATGGGTGACCGTTTTCCACTTGGGTTCGGGCCAACTATCGTGCTGGTAAGCGACGACCATAACGCCCTGCCCCATGCTTAACGCGGACGCCACGCTGTCTGCAATCCGCGCTCGCCGTTCGGGATCAACCGAGATTCGATCGATACCAATTTCAATTTTGTACGTTCGCGCCAAACTTAGCTTGGGCACTTCTTCCAGCGGGTACGTATTTCCATCAATGCGAACGCGTACATAGCCATCGCGCCGCAAACCGTCCCACAGTTCGTCGTAACTTTGGCCTGGATCCAAATCCACTGGCGCCAGAATGTAGAGGCGAGTCCCGACTTCGTGTTCCAAAATCTTGTCGACGACTTGATCGGTAGTTTGCGTACCGATTGGGATTTCACATTCGGGACAATGGGGCTGCCCTAATCGAGAAAATAACACCCGGAAGTAGTCGTAAATTTCAGTAACCGTTCCGACTGTCGATCGAGGCGTCGAAGAAAGTGCCCGCTGCTGGATGGCAATCGCAGGGGATAGTCCTTCGATCCGTTGGATCTTGGGCTTGGGCAACTGGCCGACAAACTGCCGAGCGTAGCTGGACAAACTTTCCACATAACGGCGTTGACCTTCGGCGTAGATCGTGTCCATCGCCAACGAACTTTTTCCGCTACCGCTGGGCCCACAGAACACACTCATTTTATCGCGAGGCACGGAGATGTTGACCATCCGCAAATTGTTCTGCTCAGCACCTTCGACCTCAATAGCGATGGCCATCACGGGAACATGTTTGGTTTTGTTTGGTTTCTTTTTCTGACCCGCGTCTTTGGTTTGAGGTAATCGGGAACCTTCACGTTCAAACAGTCTCGCCAGCGCCTGTCCGGTGTAGGACCGTTCAACTTTGGCGACATCTTCGGGCGTGCCTTGAGCAATCACCTCGCCACCGCCAAACCCACCTTCGGGTCCAAGATCGATCACCCAGTCGGCAGTCTTGATCATGTCCAGGTTATGTTCAACCACCAAAACCGTGTTTCCTGCATCAACAAAGCTCTGCAGGACGTCAATCAATAATTGAATGTCGGCAAAGTGGAGACCGGTGGTGGGTTCGTCCAGCAAATAAAGTGTCTTACCGGTGCCGACCTTGGACAATTCTTTGGCTAACTTGATACGCTGCGCCTCGCCACCTGAAAGGGTTGGCGATGGTTGTCCCAATTGCAAGTATTCCAGTCCAACAGCCTTCAACGTTTGTAAACGCTTGATGATTTTTGGCTGGTTTTCGAAAAGGTCGATCGCCTCTTCAATTTCCATCGACAACACTTGCGAAATGTCATGCCCTTTGAATTTGACTTGCAAGGTTTCTCGATTAAATCGCTTCCCTTGGCAGACGGGACACGTTACCCAGATGTCTGCCAGGAAATCCATCTCCAGTTTATTGGCACCATTTCCTTGGCATGCTTCGCACCGTCCTCCAGCGACATTGAAGCTGAATCGGCCCGCGTCGAATCCACGTGCCTTCGATTCAGATAGTTGCGCAAACAGTTTGCGAATTTCGTCGAAAACCTTAATGTAGGTACCTGGATTGCTCCGCGGGGTCCGGCCAATCGGTGACTGGTCGATTGCGATCAGTTTATCCAGATATTCCAGGCCAACGATTGAATCGTGCTTTCCCGGATAGCCATTTCCATGATTCAAATCGCGCCGTAACGATTCAACCAAAATATCGCCGATCAACGAACTCTTACCGCTACCGCTGACACCGGTGACGCAAACCAAAGATCCCAGTGGGATATCGACATCGATATTCTTTAGGTTGTTTTGCCGAGCTCCAGTGATACGAACGCTACGTTCTAAATTCACTGGGCGGCGGCCTTCGGGAATCGCAATTTGCAAACGCCCTGAAAGGAAACCACCGGTCTTACTGGCTTCAACCGCCATCACTTCTTCGGGGGTTCCTTCGGCGACCACGTAGCCACCGCGATTTCCAGGTCCCGGACCAAAATCGATAATTCGATCGGCCGCCAACATCGTATCTTCGTCATGTTCCACGACCACGACGGTGTTGCCCAAATCTCGCAAGCGACACAACGCTTCGATCAAGCGGTCGTTATCGCGTGGGTGCAAACCAATAGATGGTTCATCCAAAATGTAGAGCACGCCCACCAACGAGGCCCCGATTTGTCCCGCCAAGCGAATCCGCTGCGATTCACCGCCCGAAAGTGTCGGCGCGGTTCGGTCCAGTGCCAAATATGAAAGGCCAACGTCCAGTAAAAACTTTAGCCGGTTTTGTACTTCTTTCAAAGCGTCCGAAGCGATCTTCTGCTCGATTTCCGTCAGTACAATTCGATCAAAAAATTCGGTCGCGTTCTGAATCGACATCGAACAAACGTCCGGCAGCGAGAGACCGGTAAGGCGATCCTTCCAGCGTTGGGCGTCGGTTAGCAAGCGAACACTTCTAGCTTGAGGTGCCAGGCGTTGTCCTTCGCAACCTGGGCACGTGATGTTGGCCATGTACTGTTCAAGTTTGGCCTTCGAAGCGGCGGTCTTGGCCTTTTCGTAACGGGTTTGCAGTTCGGCGACAATGCCGTCAAACGTTCCGCCATACTTCATCGGTTTGGTGCCACCGGTCCAAGTGAAGGTCAACTGCTTTTCAGCCGTTCCAAACATCCACATCCGTCGGTGTTGCTCGGACAATGCTGACCACGGTGTTTCCAGCAGAAAGCCTTCTGGCAATCCCTGTTCTTTCTCCAGCGTGTCCGCTACACCTTGGAAAATATGTTGCCGCCAACGGCCTAGGTCTTCAAAAGTGCCTAAGATTTCAAAGCAGCCATCCTTCAAGCTAAGTGATTTGTCGGACACCAATGCCGATTCGTCAAAGGTGAACAATTCGCCCATGCCTTTGCACGATAGGCACATGCCTTGTGGGCTGTTGAACGAAAACATTTGAGGCGAAGGGATGGGGTAACCGATACCGCACTTCACACAGGAGTACGCGACGGAAAACAATCGCTGGCCACCCACCCAGCCTTCGGGCCATGCAGAGGAATCATTGGATTGTCGGGCGGCCAAATTGGAATCGACCAAACCGGCCGGGTCTTCCAAGTCTGCTTCGTCATCATCCTGGTCGTCCAAGTCGTCATCCAAGTCGTCGTCCAAGTCGTCGTCGGCGACCAGTTCGGTTACGGATTCCAACGACGTCAGGGCTTGTTGACGGCGGATCTTTTCCTGCATTCGAACTTCTTCGTCGGACGGCTGCTCGTCACCCGCTGCCACCACTTTTGTGGTTGATTCCTCTTCCTCTTCGTCATTTAGATCAAGATCTAAGTCGAAATTATTACCGCCGCCAAACAATTGCGAACTGCCCGAACGTCGCTCCAAGAGGTTGCCGGGCTTGTTGGGTTCATCGTCGTCCCCGGTGTCGATCACCGCCAACAAATTGCCTTTACCCACCGATAACGCATTCTCGATACACTCGGCAATCTGCAATCGCGAGGCCGCTCGAACCACAATTCGATCGATCAGCACTTCGATGTTGTGCCTTCGTTTTCGATCCAGATTAATATCGTTGGAAACGCGAACGATTTCGCCGTCGACTCGGGCCCGAGTGAATCCTTGCTTGAGCAGGTCTTCGAATAGGTCTCGGTGTTCACCCTTTTTGTTCTGGGCCACTGGCGCCAAGATCATCAGTTTGGTTTCCTCTTCCAAGCTCATGATCCGTTCAATGACTTCGGCGCGGGACTGCGCCTGAATTGGATCGGCACAGCGTGGGCAATAACCTTTGCCAATGCGAGCGAACAGAATTCTCAAAAAATCGTAGATTTCGGTCATCGTTCCGACCGTACTACGAGGATTATTTCCCGCCGACTTTTGAGAAATGGAGATTGCCGGGCTTAGTCCACCAATAAAATCGACATCCGGCTTGGGCAATTGCCCCACAAACTGCCGCGCATAGCTGGACAGACTTTCCACGTATCGCCGTTGACCTTCGGCGAATAACGTGTCAAACGCCATGGAACTCTTGCCCGATCCGCTAACGCCGGAGAAGCAAATAAGCTCGTTACGCGGCAATACGAGGTCCACATCGCGAAGATTGTGTTCACGGGCTCCCTTGATGACGATATCCGAAGGCGGCATGCTTTTATCAGTTCCAAGATGGTTGCAGACGAGTGGGCAGCGAGGTCCAAATCTATTTGGCTAAGGCGGACCGTACATTCTAAGTCCATTAGGGGACCCTGCTCAAGGTAAGCAAGCTTATCTAAAGGCTTGGAATATCGACCCAATTGGCTTCAATGCCGCCCACCAAGCCCCATTGTGGGAACAGAATCTGAGTCCCAATGGTACGGACTGTCCCCATTTCGCCGCATGCGTCTGGCAAGCAAGTCCTTGAAAAAAACGGTTTGATCGCAATTTGGATTGCCGACCTAATCAACGTACTGCGACAAAGCGGACCAGATTTCTTCAAGGATCAAAACGTCAGAGGCCGGCCGTAGCAAACTACCTTGATAGACATTGGATGTGGATATTAAAGACCTTAAGTGCAGAAACTGGGCGGCAGAATGCCTGTAAGCCGGGACAGGGTCGCGGAACGCAAAGCAGCCCAAGTACTGCAGCCAGTCGTTGAGTTGGAAAAACTGGTCGTCGCCGGCCAACCACATCGCATCGCGTTTGGCGAACAGATCAGGAGCCATCGTCGACAAGCCTAGCAGGTAATCGCTGCCGTAAATCACCATGTCGATCGCCAAGTCGTTGCCGGTCATCAATTTGAATTCCGGACGCAATTTATTTCGCAATTCCAAGCGTTGCCATTCTAAATCTCGACGCAACGACGAATGTTTTAAGCCCAAACAGTTGGGAATCGCCATGATTTCGCGAAACAGTGAAAGTGAAAAGATCTTTCCAAAAGCGGCGAACATTTCGCCCAATTCGAACCCGTAGAAGCCATCGCTTTGGGTAGCCAGCCGATGATAACAGTCTAATACGGCTTGATCATTGCCATCCAAACGGTCGCCCAAGTCATCAGAATCCCGCAAGTGGTTCGCTGGACCGGTCATCGGGTGGGCGTCGGGGCGCTTGGCTCTGTTTAAGCCAAACGAGGGGAACACGATTGGGGTTCCGCCATAGTTCTGGATGCGTTCGAATCGAACGCAATAGGCTTCCAGTGCAAAGTCACACCCCACGGTATCTTTGACATACGCGCCCGCAATAAAACCCATCCCTGAACCGGCAAGTAATCCTTGGGTACGCGCTAAGATTCGATCTTCAATCGCTTCATCCAGCAAGTGAACGTAGCCTGTGTCCATGTTCACCGCTGGTTGCAACCCAGCCTGTGCGGTGCGAAGAACATGTTGGTCAAATTCATCCCAAATGATTTCACCACGGGCATCGATGGGAAGCAGCACCGCCGAGGCCCCAAAGATTTTACGCTGCCTGACTACGGCGGGTGCAACGACTGTGGGAAACGTCATGAATGTCCTTAGGGTCTTGTGAAACGCAAAAGCGATCAACCGATTGTGAAGCATGTTACCGGCGGAATGGTTTTCTAATGAAGCACTGTAGTTTATCACAACGCTAGAAATATTGGGAACGATCCTTGGCCCGTTGTCCACGATGTTGCCTGAAACCAGAAATGCCATCACTTGAAGTGGAGGCTTGATGTTAAGTTGTGATTAAAAATAGCGATTCCTGGCCATAACTTTAGGGCAAAGACTTCATTCTGCCCCGAGCGGACGTTACGATGCTTTAGGAAATCAAGCGAATGCCGCCGCAGGCTGGTGGCGACAGATTGGTCGCGCAGATTGGTCGCGCAGTTTGTTTGTGAGGGGTTTGTTTGTGAGGGGTTTGTTTGTGATGGGTGAAACGGTTTACCTGCGCCACCGCTACCCAAGTGTTTAGAAAGCAACGTCCATGGAATCGTCAACGCCTGATTATTTGAACCCTGGAATCCCTGCCGGTTTGCGCCACGTGGCAATGCCGTTGGTTCAGGCCACCGCACAATCACTAGACGGTTATGGCAGTTTGCTTACTGGCGACCCGACGCAGTTTCCGGTGGAAATTGTTCGTTGGCCGGCTCAAGGTTGGCGGCCAGTGGATACCGATTGTGGTGACGAAGGTGGAACCACGGAAGGAATTTTTGTCAGCCAGTGGAAAGGTGACCTGCTGTACGGCAGCAACGAAGCGGTCGGTGGTCATTATGTCTTGGGCTATGCAGTGGCCCCGGAAATTGCCGATGAACATCACACTGGGCACCCCAGTCAGATTCTGGTTTGGCATTGCAACTATCATCCCGACGGCGGGCAGCTGTTTTTTCCGCAGGAAGAAAAACCGTTCGTGGTTCCTTTGGCTTTGCCTGGTGATGATGTGAAGCCCGAGGATTTTGTTTGCTTCTGGTTTGATGGCAGCTGTGGTTTGTACCTCCATCCCAACATCTGGCACGATGGAGTATTCACGACCCACGGCCAGCAACGTTTTTTTGATAAGCAAGGCGCCGTGCATGCTCGAGTGTCGGTCAATTTCGCCACAGAATTTCAGTGCCTGCTGTCGTCGCCGCTGGCTAAGCCCGTCGAAACGCCAGGGACACGTGGAACCTTGAGCCCATCAAATTTCGCATGATCCAGTCCCCGCAAGTCAGTTGTTTATGAGCCTGGGTTTTGCAAGATACAGACTGCAAGATACAGACTGCAAGATACAGACTGCAAGATACAGACTGCAAGATACAGACTGCAAGATACAGACTGCAAGATACAGGCGCCGCGAGTTTCCCATCGGCGGTTGAAATCGAGCGGCCACGGATGCTATGGTTTTTTCTTTTCAAGTTCGGGCAGCCGGTCTTTTTTTCGTTGTTCAAGAAAATCTTGATGCAGGCTGGCTAGGATTTCCGTTTTTTCGGCGGCAAGGTCATTCGCCTCTTTGGGGTCAGCGGTCAGATTAAACAGTTGCCATTGGCTGGGTTTCGCGGGCTCCCCTTGGCCGTACTTTACGATTTTCCAATCGCCTGAACGCAGCGCCCAGCGGTTGATTTGCCAACCCCAAGTCCAGTACAGATCGCGTTTGGCAATGGCTTGGTCACGCAACAGCACAGGGGTCAAATCAACACCATCCAGCAGCAAATTAGTCTCGGGTTGGTAGCCGATGACCTTGGCCAATGTTGGAAACCAATCAACAATGTGGACAGGATCTTCCACTTTCTTGGACGGGATTTTGCCTTTCCAATTGGCAAAGGCGGGGACGTGAATGCCACCTTCCCAAACATCAAGTTTCATTCCCTTGATTGGGAGTGGCTGATTGAAGTCGGTCAGCTTCAAATCGTCCGGATAGGCCTGACCGCCCCAGCTGCCTTGCGGCCCGTTGTCCGATGAAAACAAAATCAGCGTATTCTCGCGCTGCCCACTTTGGTCCAGCGCCTGGATGACCTGTCCGATCGCATAATCCAAGTGATTCGCAGCGGCCAGCAGTAAACGCTTCTCTGGATCAGGTTCGCTTTGGATTTTGCCAGCGGGATCATTGAACCATTGGATCTGATCTTCGTTTTTCCAGCGGTTGGGATGGTTAGGATCCAGTTGAGTGGGTTGGTCCACAAACTTGCCGCGTTCGTCCAGTGGCGTATGCACCGCGTGGAATGCCAGGTACATGAAAAAAGGCTTCTCATGTTTCTTGCCGATGTACCTTATTGCTTCGGCCGAGACCAAATCGGTGGCATGCACTCCGTTTTCCCAGCCATCGATCAATTGGTGATCGCGATGCCAAGTTTCGGCGAACTTACCCTTTCGGTAGCGATGGTCGTACATCCCAATGGCGCCAGCCAGCGAGCCATAGCTGCTTTGAAAACCAAAATGATTGGGACCAAATTCAGGGGTTGAACCCAAATGCCACTTGCCACACAAAAAAGTGTCGTACCCAGAATCGGTGAACATGTTTGCCAACGTCGGCGTCCCTTTGGGGATCGCCGGTTGGTTGCTGGCACTCATTGCCGGGCCACCAAATCGACTCGGGAATCGGCCCGTCAATGTGGCAACTCGGGTCGGGGTGCACTGTGGCATGACATAGTGATTGACGAAAGTGATTCCGGTCGCGGCCAGCCGGTCCAGGTTGGGAGTGTAGACCCTGGGATTGTTGTATCCAATGTCCGCCCAACCCTGATCGTCACTAATGATCACAATCACATTGGGTCGATGATCGTCCAGGCTTCCTGTCGGAGATTCGACCAAGACTTTCGTCGGAGATTCGACCAAGACTTTCGTCGGAAACTTGCCAAATGCAAATTCAACGGTCGCAACCCACGTTAAGGCTAGGCAAAGCAGTTGTCGTTGTAGGTTAAGCATCAAGTCTTAAAATTTCTGATGAAGGACTTCTTGAATCACCGCGTTCTAACGTATCCGCCCAAGGGTCGATCTTGCCAAGACTTGAACCTCCCAAACTTCGAACGAATGGAAGCCGAAGCGATTGTCGTCCAGCCTTTCGGCGATTGGCAGAGCACCCCAAACTCTTGACAAGTTAGGCTACCACTAAACGCAAGACGGACAAAGAACGATTCCCCGATCCCCCAGTCTTTAGCAAGATCGTCTGCCGCATGTTAATCGGGCGGCTAGACGATCGGCTAGGCTTCGCCGACTATTGGGAGACTTGGTCATCGCTTGCGGCTGCAGCAAGTGCAGGGCTGGCTTGGGCGACCGCTTGTCCAGTGATGTCGATCGACCGTTCGACCAAGCTGCCATTAACGGCCATGAAGAACTGGAGCGTTTGCCCAATTTTTCCGGGTCCGCGAGCCATCACCGTAAGATCGATCGTCTGGCGAGTGTTGGCTGGAATAACGATTGGTAAATTTGTTCCAGACTGGAACAGGCAGTTCAGGCCTCAGCACATGTTCCAGCCGACGATTCGGACTTCGAACGGATTCTGGTTGTCGATGACCAACGGACTGGCCAGCTTCTGATTGGCGACAATCTTTTCCGGTAATGAGCATTCGATCCCCACCCGGTCAATGCCATACGTCTTCTGATTAAACACCTGGTAAGCTCCGAAAATTAGCACACCAATTCCAAGCAGCAACGTTAGACGCGAAATAGACATCATGCCAAGGTTCCAATTCAAAAGAAAGTAGCGAATAGATCAGCGGTCATGCAGACCATCGGTTGGCTGGATGACGCTGCGTTGAATAGTAAGTTTTAGCAGATCCAATTCCACAAGTGAAGTAAATTTTCTTTTAACGAATTCGATCTGCCGGCATTGGGTGCTTCAGCCCGTCAGTCCTGGTCACCTGCGGCCGCTATTCCCAGGGCGATTGGAAGACTTCTTTTCCGTTTCGAGTTGCCATTTGAGCGACCACCGACTGGGCATCATAACTGGTGAATTTGACACTTCCATCGGCCAGAGAGAAATTCGCTCCGCCAGGATGTTGAGACCAGAAATGCAGACTGCTGCATTGATAATCACTGCTGCCCGGTTGAAAATCAAAGGGCCCGCGGCTGCAAATGGCATTGCCACGAGAACCGATGTTCCGTTCGCGTGCGCCCAGAAGCGAATCCAAACTGCTGGATCCGTTCTGGCCATATCCGCTGTACCACCAACCAAAATAGTGGTCGGCACTGGGCGGCCTTTCCCCGATCAGCAGCGTATTGGAAAGCCCGTCACGGACTTCGGCGGCCCGAGTCTTAGAATTGACGTACATGACCCCGTCCCTAGTCGTGAAATCTGTCCCCGAAACCCCCAGGTAAGTCGTGTTTCCTGCCGTGCCATAAATTGGATCCTGGGCAGGCGTCGCGGCTGCAGGCGAACTTGGGCAAATCAAATGGTTCATCACCGCCGCGAATCCCTGATGGGCGACAGTGTTATCAAACGGGTTGGCCACCATCGAATAATCGGCTACCGCTTGGTCGTAAACGTTTTGCTGTTCCACGTAAGGCAACGTCCGTAACAGCCAAGCCGAGTACTGTAATGGACCGGCAGTGTTTCGATAGCCGGCGGGGAACCGACCTTTGGCACTTTCAAAATTGACTGCCGCCAGTGTTAATTGGCGAACCTGGTTGTTGCAACTAGTCCGCCGTGCCGCTTCGCGCGCCATCTGAACCGCTGGAAGCAGCAGGCCCATTAAGATGGCAATAATGCCAATCACCACCAATAGCTCTACCAAAGTGAACGCGGCTTTGCTTGCCAAGAATCGCTTTGCCAAGAAACGCGAATTTTTTACCATCGATTCATTCCTGGAAGAATATTACGGGTGTGCTTCTCTTGAGAAGTACAGTCCACGTTCGCCCGATCCCATTGGCCAGAAGAGCAGCTTTGTTTAATCGGTTCCCCATTTTCGCTTGATCAGGATTCCGACCCCAATGATCAAAACGCTACCGGCCAAGAAAATCCAATGGGTATCGTTGGCGATCGTCACTTTTTTCTGATTCAGCGTCGGTCAACTAAAGCCACCAGTTTCCCGGTCCAACCTGCTGCGATATTTCAATCATGATCCAACCGCTGGATTTTTTTGATCGAGGTAATCGACGACAATTTCCGCTCAACTACGAAATCGTCGCCTGAATATCGACACGCCACCTCGACCAATGGCGAAGCCTCCGATTCATCGGCGTTCCACAGAATGTAGTGGGTAATTCACCAGTCTGAATCAAAAGTCCGTCTTGCCAATTGGTGCCCGATCACAAATGGCAAATTGCGAGGATCAGGGGCTTCGCCTTTCTCTGGTACGCTACTTAGATTAAGAGTGTTACCTTGAACTATTGCTTTCACGTTGCCCATTAGTAAAACCTAATTTAGTTCAATGCCTATCATTACATACGGTGCTTTTACACGACGTTCTAAATCCTCGGGTACTGCTTCTGCTATCGCCCGATTTCCACTAGCAAGATTAAGTCGTTGTAACATCCATCGAGTTTAATTGGGCGATTTTTCAATGGAGAAAAACTTTTCGACAACGACCACAAGAATTGTGTTGATGGTCCGGAATCAATTTGCACTACGTTGTTTGATGTAAAGTGCCAGTCCGATCATGGTGAATCCGAAGACTGGGAACGCTACCCAATAGACCCAGTTGGGCCACGGTTTGACGATGCCTTTGGGTTCAGGCAAACCAAAGTGAGTTAAATACGATTCAGCTCGGCACTGAGCAATTTCTTCAGGCGTCATTGGGAAAAATTGAAACTTATATCGGGTGGAAATGCCTCGCGCTGACCCGGGTGCGGGTTCATGAATGTCCTGCGTTGATAACAGTTCCATTTTGGGGAGAGTATTGGGACACCATTTTCGATGTTCCTTCTCTCGCTCGTTGCTTATCATCATACCGTCGGTTGATCGAGTATTGATGCAAGACCCAATTGTGATCGGCAAGGAATTCGAATTCGCCGGTAATATTACTGGTAGCCGCCGGTCTTTTTAGTTTTGGGTTGGCTGGAATTTCTTTATCTTGTAGAAATTTCGCGGTCACGACTTTCCCCAATTGCGGATCGTTGAATTCTGAAAAACTGACGAACGAATCCTTGTTCTCTTCCCAGTAACGTTCGATCGGCGTTCTTTCGCTACCAAATTCCAATCGTCTTTCGGTCGCAAATCGAACACTCAAGGCTTGGCCAACCGTGTCGACATTAACGTTAGCGTCTGTGACCAATTTCAGATCCATCTCTCCTGTCTCTGGCGTTCGTGGTGCGGACCGAATCAGACGCCAACCCAAACCGTCTTTCTTTTGCAATTGGAAAAAGTACTGAGGATTCACGCAAGCAATATTGACCTCATTTTCCAAGTTATCGCGAAAGTACTTCGACCCCGCTTCGGCCCACTCTAGATGCTCACCTTGACCCATGATCCATTCTTCGCTTGGAGACGGTTTCATGTCAGAATTTGTGACCACACGCATCGCCCGTTGATTTAGTCGTGCCTGGCGTGCCCGCTTCCACCCCAGTGGCGCCTGCTGTGCAAAAGTGGCTCTGATTCGCTGGCTCTCTGGCGTCTCTTGGTAATAGCCCAAGGCAATTTCAGTGTGCGGAATCCAAACGAAAATCGCCATCATGAATGCGACTAAATGGCAGAGCAATTGTGACGACTTGCTGCGGACATTCGTTTTAAGAGTACATTGGTGCATTGTTCTTGCTTCTAATAAAAGACGATTACAAATGAGAATTCACTAAGTTGAATTCCATTAAGATTGCCTGATGACATTTAGACGAATCAACCGCCGTGTTGCCGCGGGCTAATTGGATTCTTCGAAAATTATTTAAAAAGCCCCGTAGGCAAATAGGCACTGACATTGCCCCTTTAACCAAGCAGCAAATGTGAAACGCCCACAAGTGCGATCAAGATACCAGCTTTACTTTTGGTGAACCGTTTACGAATGACGAACGCAATTGCAAGGCACGACACGCTTCCGGCAGCGATTAGCAACCAAGTCCAAAAGCGGCTGGAGGTCACCGGTTCTTTTTTTCTTCGATTGTAATAGTCTAGCAGCTTTTCTTCATGCAGTTTGCCATTAACCGCCTCGTTAGTTTCGGTATCCATGTAGCCACTACCCGCCGGGAATTCAAAGTGAAAGTCATCGCTGGTTAGTCCTGCGTTTATTTTTAACGACGCTTCATCTAATTCAAGATGCAGCCGACTTTGTTTTGAGCTATACAGGAAATGCACTGAACCTTTGGACGGAAACCAGTGATCCTTCACTTTCACAAACTTCGTAGTTTCATACACAGATTTTAGATTTCCGGCCTGAATCAACTCAATTTTCTTTGGCAAATATCCTGCATCCGGATTTAAGGTAAACAGAATGTCATATTCGACACCCGGATTGTTTATTTCAGTGGTTAGCTTGACGCGATTTTCACCGACTACACTAATCTTGCCGGCGTTGTAAGCAGCTTCGATATCCAGTTTTAGGCAAAATAGAGTGATCGGCACAAATTCAAGTGTGAAATGTGGCGTTCGTTCGGCGTGCCTCAACCCTGACAAGGGGTCAAAAACAAAAGTTCGATAATCCTTTCCATCGTAACAATACAATGATTGCTGCCAGTCATACGGCGGATAATCGTTTCGAAAAGAAGCATTTCTTATCCAGTAAAATCCGCCTGTTTTTTTCCACTTAAACTGTTCGCATGTTTTGAAAAGAAACAACCCTGGTTGAACCTCCTTAGCGTTGCCGGAAACCAAACCGTAGCCCTCGCGGGGTGTGCTAAGGATTCGATAGGAACACTGAACATCTTCAATTTGAGTGTAGTTGGCCACCCATTTTTCAATCGCCAGGTTCGCGGTTTGGCCAAAGGCACTATCGTGCCAAAAGTTTAACAGGCATCCCATGTAAAAAATCAACGCGTATCGAATCATGTGAGAGTCCTTGGATTGAAAAAGCGTCTCTCTTTGTTTAATCCAAGGAGAAACTGTCTGGGACCAAATTTAAGACCTAGTTGCCTTGTGGATTTGGCACGAACATGAGAAATGCGCACGTCCCGTCTGGCTCGCCTTCGGTGTCAGGAATCTCCACACATGCACATACCCCAAAGCCGGTGGGTACACAGAGAGCTTCGAATCTATCTCCGCAGGGTAGTTTTTTAATGCCAATTGTTTCGCACGCAACGGTCGTATTGACGGTGGCATCAAAAACGCAATGTTCCGTCATTTCGTCTGACACACAGTAATCGCATGTACCCGAACATCCAGAAAACCATCCGGGTGCACAATTGAACGACCATTGCCCTGCTTCATTCACTACTTTGCCGCTGCAAAATGAATTCTTACACACGGAGTGAAACATTACGGGCTCACCGCCTGGATCTCCTTGGAATCCAAAAATCGGTGTTAAAGCAAGCGTTAGTGATACAACAAAAGCGATCAGCACTCGATAATTCGTAACTACATTCTCCTAAAAACGAATAAGATTCTTGCCACCAAAAAACGTTCTCTTGTATCTGCAAAAGGCAATCACAATACCGTGATGGGTCATTCTATTTCAAACGATTTTCTATCTCTTGCCCAATTCAAAATAGGATAACCAGTCAATGTCTAAGTCGATTTTCTTGGTCGAGCCATCGGCCAAGACGGCATTGAGACCGCTTGGATGCGAAGAACCAAAAGCATGACGGTTGCCAAATTCCCCAAAGGTATGATAGTCCCATGCGGGTGGCTCCGAAGTCCACCGACGAATGTCATCGCAATCACCGCTAAATAGACTTTGATCGCGTCCGCTGGAACGGTAGTCTGTCACAGGAAACACGTCCCTTCCGGTATACTTTTCTGCCACCCACATGACGTTGGACAAACCACCTTGAATCAAGCGTGGTGAAATTCGGTAGTGAAGAAAGGCCATTCCATCAGACTCTTCAAAATCAACCCACTTGTAACTTTTAATGCTACGGACATTATTTTCATGCGGTCCGCCATCGAATTGTAATTCAGAATGGTATCTAGGAATTTGCCATGGTCCACCGTTTACCGCAAAGTCGGTTGTGGCGGCAAATTTTGGACTTTGCGCCAAATTAACAAGGCTTATTTCCGGCGAAAATTCAACCATCGCCGGCAACGGCTTGGACGGACATAGAAACAGTTCCACTGGTTGCGCAAGCAGCTTTGCGATGTTCGCTTCGATATCAGATCGGTTGGCCCCGCCTAACTGCGGAAGATCGTACAGTTGATTTAGTTCTAGGTAGGGCAAAGATTGGTAAGCCCATCCTGCGGGCTGGCCGAACTTTGGAACCAAAACGCGATCGGCTACCCACCGATGTCCCCAGCCACTGGTTGGATAATAGCCTTTTGCCGATTCATGGTTGATCGCGGCCAGTCCCAATTGCCGCAAAGAATTCTGGCAAGTCAATGCTCTGGCAGATTCACGTGACGCCTGAATGGCACTTAGTGAAAGGCCACTTATGAGAGCGATGATTGAGATGGCCACCACTAATTCGACGAGCGATACCCCGATTCTCTTGGATTTTGTTTTCATGATCATCCCCCGGTTTCGCTTAGTTGAAGCGGCACGTTTTCAAGAAGAACGCTGAATGCTTAACCATAGAATCTGCCCCACTCGTTTTCATGCCGAACAGGAATTTCATACTCCACCGACCATTTTTACCAAGAAGTTTTTATGACAGTTGAAATACGATTGGATTGTGAATTACAGAGGTCCGTCGCTAGTGCACTTGGCGATCTTAACACACACAACACACACAATACAGAAAAGTCAACAAAAAGAAAAAAACTTTGACGGTTTTTCTTTCGCAGTTTCTTGGCGGTTTAGCTCGGCTATGTTCGCGTGGTAAGTCATTGATTCGCGGGACGTTACGGTTTTCTTGGCCGCAAATCCTGGCAGGTTGTGATTGCTTGCAACCGGTTTTAGCCATTCTTGATGACGCCCAAACCATTGCCTGGATGTCTATTGGCCATTCATTGTTAAATCGCATATTTTTTGGTGCAAGTGTGTGCAATGTAAAGGTGCGCTTTCCAAGTTCGATGCCGAACGCGATGTGGTTCACGCCTATATAAATGTCTGACGCTCTGGAGCTTTGCAGTACATCACCGTCTTTAAAATCAAGTTGTATGGCATCTCAATTAACCAAAAAAAGGGCCACGCACTTTGCAATGAGTCATCACTGCTGGGGGGAATCTTTATCCAGAGAACAACGTCCGCGTTTGGTTATCGATGTTGGTCTACCAGGATCACGTTTCCGTCGGGGTCAGATAAGGCGAAGCTGGCTGGACCGGTTGTGGTTGCGTCGGCTTCTTTTGAAATGTTGACGCCACTGTCTTTAAGTTGCTTCTGAAGGTCGCGGATGTCGGTAAACGAATCTAAATCGCCCGCATTTTTATCCCAACCGGGATTGAAGGTCATAAGGTTCTGTTCAAACATGCCCTGAAACAGTCCGATTTTGTGCGCGCCATTGCTCATGATCAGCCAGTTTTGTGCAACGTCTCCATGAAAACTCTCAAAGCCCAATTTTTCGTAAAAAGTCTTGGAAGTATGAATGTCTTTGACGGCCAGGCTAACTGAAAATGCACCAAGATTCATTTGCTTTTCCAAAAGTAAAGTGTATGCAATTGGAAGCGTTGCGACCTATCCAAGAACATAGGCAGCTGGGTAGATCGCTTGCTTGTTTACTCCTAATCAAGATAACCAATGTTTATGAAGTAGGGCCTTCGAAAACGAAAGGTGTTTTCATGGTCTGTTCTTTCGCAGTATGTCTCCCATCCAATGGGAATGACAGGACAGCGTGCGAATGATGATCCAACGCGACCGGGCGAACGTTCGGTTGGCCCTATTCTACTGGCGAATAAGTTGGGTGACACTGGAATGTTTGGATTCAAAAGCAAGGAATTCTATCAAGATTGACTATGATTCTGTTTCGATCGAACGTTGGTTGGGGCATAATCATAAGGGCAAAGTTTCAATGCCCCTTTTGCCAACAAATGCGACCTTATGCCATGAAGTCCTTGCAAACTCAATTTTTCCTGATGTTGTTGCTGTTCACGCAATTTGTTTTTGCTTCATTTGTTTTTGCCTCTAGCGGTGACTTTTTGGTTGGCCAAGATACGGGCGATGCGAAGTTGCCAAATTTCGTGATTTTCGTCGTTGACGATCTTGGGTACATGGACATCGGGGCCAACAACCCAAATTGTTTCTACGACACTCCCAACATTGATCGTCTGGCCGCCAGCGGTATGTTGTTTACCGATGGCTACGCAGTGAATCCCGTTTGCTCGCCCACTCGGTACAGCCTGATGACCGGCAAGTATCCGACTCGGGTGCAAGCGACTAACTTTTTTACGGGAAGCCGAAGCGGAAAGTTTCGCCCGGCGAAGTTGAACAACAAAATGCCTTTGGATGAAATCACGATCGCCCAGTTGTTGAAACCCAAAGGGTATGCCACGTTTTTTGCTGGGAAGTGGCACCTGGGCGAGACGGAAGAGTATTTTCCGCATAACCGTGGCTTTGATGTGAACATTGGGGGTCATTCGGCAGGCGGTCCTTACTCAGGGAATAAGTACTTTGCGCCCTTTGAGAATCCGCAAATCAGAATCAAGAGCCAGCCCGGCGACCACTTGCCGGACCGTTTGGCTGAAGAAACCGCCGCGTTCATCCGCGATAACAAGGACCGTCCGTTCTTGGCGTATTTGGCGTTTTATTCGGTTCACACGCCATTGATGGGACGACCTGATTTAGTAGAGAAATACACAGCAAAGGCCGCCTTGGTTGAGGGTGTCTCGTTCGCGGACGAAGAACAGGTGCTGGGTGACAAGCCTCGCACCGTTCGAATCCTTCAGAAGCACGCAGTCTATGCGGCGATGGTCCAGGCCATGGATCAGGCGGTGGGCAAGGTGTTAACGCAGTTAGAGCAGTCGGGCGTGGCGGACAACACGGTGGTGATTTTTACGTCGGACAACGGCGGTCTTTCAACGTCGGAAGGTTCGCCCACCAGCAACTTGCCCCTGCGTGGTGGAAAGGGCTGGGTGTATGAGGGTGGGATTCGAGCACCATGGATCGTTCGATACCCTAACGTGACGGGGCCAGGCACCAAGAGTATTGAGCCCATTTGTTCGATCGATCTTTTCCCAACGATCGCCGCCGCTGCTGGAATTTCCACCGAATCTAAGATTGACGGCATCAACCTGGCTCCGGCATTCAACGGGCAGTCGCTGGGCCGTGAGGCATTGTTTTGGCACTACCCACACTATAGCAACCAAGGCGGATTTCCCGGCGGAGCCATCAGGCAAGGCGATTACAAATTGGTCGAACGCTACGAAGACGGTCGCACTCATTTGTATCACTTGAAAACAGACCCAGGTGAGTCGCAGGATTTGGCTCCGTCGATGCCAGATAAGGTGCTGCAGATGCGAAAGCGTTTACATGCCTGGTACCAAGACGTGGACGCGAAGTTTCTACAAGAAAAAAATGGCAATCAACCGTGGTCTCCAAGTGGCAGCTAAGGTGGGTCGCTGGGCGTGCAGGCAGTCGTGGATTCAGGATCGGATTTCCGCTTTTTAGCAAGGCGGTTGTCCGTTTTGAATGGTGACTGTCTTGTGAAATATTGCAGCCGATACCCAGGGGGTTTGGTGAAGGTAGCCAGTCAACAATCTTCGGTGACCTGGGATTGTTGTGTTTTTAAGCGAGAGATGGAAATGAAACGTGCGTACTTTGGATGTTGGTTGGTGATGGTATTCTGCGTGCAAGCGAACGCTCAAGAAAATGGGCAAGAAGCTGGGCAAGTGGCTGGGTCGGATGCGGGTCGACACACTGTGGCAGGATCATTGCAAGCCGCTGCGGATGTTCCATTGCGACATTGGCCGCAATGGCGCGGGCCGGATTGGAATGGTGTCGCCAACAAGGGCAATCCGCCGATCAATTGGTCCTCGGCGGAAAACCTGCGCTGGAAAGTTCCGCTTCCAGGCCGCGGGCACGGGACTCCGATTATTTGGGGCGATCGAATGATTTTGCAGGCTGCGATCCCGTTGGACCAACCGCTTCGGGTCCCCGATGTGATTCCTCCAGGCACGCCTAACGTGACGGTGAATCCCGAGGAATCGACGGTGTCGTGGAAGGCGCAGCAGTTGGTGTTGGTTTGTTTGGATCGCCTATCGGGCAAGCAGCTTTGGATACGCACCGTTCATCAATCGATGCCGCATCAGGGGCATCATCTTAAAGGTACGTTTGCTGCGCAGTCTAGCGTCACCGATGGCAAACATGTGTACGCCTATTTTGGTTCCTATGGACTTTATTGTTTTGACCTTGAGGGAACGTTAGTCTGGAAACAGGATGCCCAGCCACAAGCGATGGAGGCGGGTTTGGGCGAAGGCAGTTCACCTGCACTTTTTGAGAACACGTTGGTGATTGCCGTTGATCAGGAAAGTCAGTCCTATGTGGTCGCTTTGGACAAACGAACGGGAAAAGAAATTTGGCGGCAAGATCGCGACGAGCCTTCCAACTGGAGCACGCCTCGCATTTTCACTTACGAAGGCCGAACTCAGGTGGTGGTTCACGGTATCACCGTGCGTTCGTACGACCTGGCTACCGGTCAATTACTTTGGTCATACGGTGGGCACACGGCCAGTGCGATTCCAATGCCGGCGATTGGCCATGGGATGGTCTTTACGGTCAGTGGCTGGCGACAAGATGCGCTGCACGCTGTACGCTTGGGCGGCGCAGGTGATTTGACGGAAAGTGAAAGCGTCGTTTGGTCCTTGAATCGAGGTACACCTTATGTACCCTGTCCCACGTTGTGGGGCCAGGAGCTTTATCTGTTGGAGGATCGCAGTTTTTTTAGCTGTTACAACGCAGTTGATGGTAAGCAACACTTTAGAGAAAGATTGCCTGGCACTGCAAATTTTAGTGCCTCGCCCGTTGCCGTTGGCGATCGAATCTATTTGGCCAGTGAAGAAGGGAATACCTATGTCGTCCGCCGTGGTACGGAGTTTGAAGTCCTGGCCATTAACGCCTTAGATGACTCCTTCCACGCCTCGCCCGTCATTATCGGCAACGCGATCTATCTACGCGGCAAGCAGCACCTGTATTGCTTTGAAAACCAAACACAATAACCCCGTTTGAAGGCAATTGATGGCCAGGTCGAAGGAAAAGGTCAGGTGCTGGTGCAGATCGTCAGAGTCCTAAATTCATCTGCCCTGGCAAGAGCCATCGATCCGCTGAACGCGGGTAAATCTAGGTAGGGTTCAGTACTTTGCCTGCGATGTTAATGAAGCGGACTGCGATGGTCAACGGAAATCGGAAGAGACGATCAGTGAAGGCTCCCGCATGTTTGCCCGATCTTTCTATTGGGATCACGAACATGGTTGCAAGCACATGAACGCTTGCTCGCACTTGAGAGGTGCGTTGCTGGGAACGTTTGTGCTGGCGGACCCAGATCATGCCAAGACCCTTTGCGTTCTCAGCCTCAGGCTGACCGCCGAGAATAGATGGAATGGATAGAAGTGCGAAAGATAGAAGTGCGAAAGATAGAAGTGTCAGGCGTGCTAGTGGAGATATTCGGGAACGTCTTCGCCCATTGTGTTTACTAATTCGGTAACGCCAACGGGTTGGAATAATCACTCCAATGCCTGGCACTCCGATGCCTGGCACTCCAATGCCTGGCACTCCGATGCCTGACACTAGTGTGCTGTGCTAGTGTGCTGGCGCTGGCGTGGCCCTGGTGTGGCTAGGAAGGCTCGATGTTTGAGGTGGTTCACACATTCGATGAGCCGATTGACTTCTTCGTGGGCGAGTCATTTGTTCGTGGGCGAGTCATTTGCGGCCGATCTCTTCGTCAACAGCATTGCAACACTGGCGATCCACATTATCGCACCCAACGCGCTGGAGACGTAG
>Ga0105050_10001479_pt1 | contig 35241 bp, 36 predicted proteins | sample FRY01_FD_78088 | JGI IMG/M metagenome (GOLD analysis project Ga0105050, IMG submission 78088) | Freshwater microbial communities from Lake Fryxell liftoff mats and glacier meltwater in Antarctica - FRY-01 | ecosystem: Environmental > Aquatic > Freshwater > Ice > Glacier meltwater ...
GCAAGGGTGCTCGGACCGGCCCGAGACATGGATCAACGCGACGATTTTCGATTTGTATCGCAGCCTTCATGCCACGGGTTTTGCCCATAGCCTGGAGGTGTGGGACGGACCCAACCTGATCGGCGGGGTCTACGGCGTGACGCTCGGGCAAACATTTTTTGGCGAAAGCATGTTCTCGCGACGCACCGATGCGTCAAAGATTGCGCTGGCCTGGCTGGTGGACCGGTTGCGCGCCGGGGGCTTTACCCTGTTCGACACGCAATTTCTGACCCCGCATCTTGCCAGCCTCGGCGCGGTTGAAATCTCACGTGCAGATTATCGCTCCCGGCTTGCCAACGCCTTGACCGGCAAGGCGCATTTCACCCCGCAAGACTACGCCCCGACGCCCTACTCGGTGATACAGCGCAACAGCCACACATCATAGCGCGGATGATCCAGCGCCGACAAGGCGGGGCTGGACGCGATCATCCAGCCAGAAAACACAGGCTCAGACGCCCGGCTGTCAGCAATTGTCAGATGCGCATAGGCGTCTGCGGCGGGGTCGGCAGTGGGGTAGCGACAATCATCCAACTGCATGGTCAGAAAGCCCGACGTCGCCGATTGCCCCCGCGACAACTCGATATCCGCTGTCTCGCCCGATACCTTGTCAAGCCAGCGCAGAATGCCACCCGGCGCGCTCGTCACGTCTTGCGCCGCCACAGGCCACGCCAGCAGGGCCAGCGCAAGGGCCAGCGCCTTCATTCCGCCACCTTGGGTTTTTGGTCGCCCGAACCGCCAACAAATTTCATCAGCAGCGAAATAAGACTGACCGACCCTTGGGTGTCCTCGATTTCGTCCCACGCTGCCAGATTATCCAGCGATCCGCCAGGCACCAGTTCCACGAAATTGCCGCCCAGCAACCCTTCTGACGAAATCAGCAAGGCACTGTCATCCGGCAAGGCGATGCCGTTCAGCACCGAAATGGTTGCATCGGCGAAATACGTCTCGGGGTTCAGCGCAAGTCCCGTCACACTGCCCACCTTCACACCCGCCAGCCGCACATCGGTGCCCACCGAAATGCCCTCGACCGACCGGAAGCTGGCAGTCAGCGCATAGCTGCCGCTGCCCCGCGACAATCCCGCACTTTGTCCGGCATAGAACAAAAACCCAATTGCCGCCGCCAGCACAGCCGCGCCGGCAATGATTTCTGAAGTATTCTCGGCCATTATTCAGGTTGCCACGGCTCGTAATCCCGCCGCACCGCAGGCTCTGCACGCCGGATCGAACCGGCCGGAGCATAGGCTGACACCGTGCCCGACAGATTTTCCTGATGCGGCACCTCCCACACCTTGTGCGCCAGCGGTGCAGTGGTCGGCGGCTGGTCCCAGGTGTGATGCAGCCAGCCATGCCAATCGGGCGACACCCGGCTCGCCTCGGCTTCGCCGTTGAAAATCACCCAACGGCGCTTGCCGCCGGCGGTCTGGTAGAACACATTCCCCTGCGCGTCTTCCCCGACCTTCTGGCCATTGCGCCAGGTAAAAATCTGGGTGCCCAACGTCTGGCTGTTCCACCAGGTGAGCATGCGAAGCAAAAAATTCATGCGGAAACCTCCGAAACCCACGTTGGCTTTGGTATGCCGCAACTGCCGTGCAAGGTCCAGCGGGAACGGGTTCACATGAAAAAGGCGGGCCAAAGCCCGCCTGATTTCAGTGCGCCTGCGACAGATCAGCCAGCCGAGGCGGGCTCTTTCTTCTTCTCGGTGTAGATCAGCAGGGGCTTCGCGGCGTTGGGGTTGGAATTGTTGTTCACCGCCCCGTTGTTCACCGCTTCTTCGTTCACCACCACTTCTTCCACACCGGTCAGGCCCGGCAGTTCGAACATGGTATCCAACAGGATATCTTCCATGATCGAACGCAACCCGCGCGCGCCCGTCTTGCGTTTGATCGCGCGCTTGGCAATCGCCACCAATGAGTCGGACGTGAACGTCAGCCGCACGCCTTCAATGTCGAACAACCGTTGATACTGCTTGACCAAAGCATTCTTCGGCTCGGTCAGGATAGTGACCAGCGCCGCCTCATCCAGATCGGTCAAGGTGGCAATCACAGGCAGACGACCGACAAATTCAGGGATCAGCCCAAATTTCAGCAAGTCTTCCGGCTCCAGTTCCTGGAACAATTCCCCCACGCCGCGTGATTCAGGGCCTTTGACTGCGGCACCAAAGCCGATAGCGGACCCTTTGCCACGTTGAGCGATGATCTTTTCCAGCCCCGCAAACGCGCCACCACAGATAAACAGGATGTTCGTGGTATCCACTTGCAGGAATTCCTGCTGCGGATGCTTCCTCCCGCCCTGCGGCGGAACGGAAGCCACGGTGCCTTCCATGATCTTCAAAAGCGCCTGCTGCACGCCTTCGCCCGACACGTCGCGGGTGATCGACGGGTTGTCGGACTTGCGGGTGATCTTGTCCACCTCGTCGATATAGACGATCCCGCGTTGCGCCCGTTCCACATTGTATTCAGACGCTTGCAGCAACTTCAGGATGATGTTTTCCACATCCTCGCCCACATAACCCGCTTCGGTCAGTGTGGTCGCATCGGCCATAGTGAACGGCACATCCAGAATCCGTGCCAGCGTCTGCGCCAGCAAGGTTTTGCCGCAACCCGTGGGACCGATCAGCAGGATGTTCGACTTCGACAGTTCGACGTCGGTCTTGGAGGAGTGGTTCAGCCGCTTGTAGTGATTGTGCACCGCAACCGACAGCACGCGCTTGGCGTGGATCTGCCCGATCACGTAATCATCCAGCACCTTGCAGATTTCGCGCGGTGTCGGCACGCCGTCGGATGATTTGAGCCCGGTGGTTTTGGTTTCCTCACGGATGATGTCCATGCACAGCTCGACGCATTCATCGCAGATGAACACAGTCGGCCCTGCAATCAGCTTGCGCACCTCATGCTGGCTCTTGCCGCAGAACGAGCAATAGAGGGTGTTCTTGCTGTCGGTGCCGGAATTATTCGCCATCGTCGTCCTCTGCCCGTATGCCGTTTTATAGCAATCATGTGAGAGTCTAGGCCATGGCCCGCCCCTTCACAATGTCAAATCGCCCCCCGGCCCTGTGCAACCGGGGGGCGACAGTCTCACTTCGGCGTGTCTTCCATCTTGCCACGGTCCGCCACGATCTCGTCGATCAGGCCCCAGGCCTTCGCATCTTCCGCGGACATGAAGTTGTCACGCTCCAGCGCCAACTCAACTGTCTCATAGGCATTGCCGGTGTGCCTGACGTAGATTTCGTTCAGCCGACGCTTCAGTTTTTCGGTCTCGCGCGCGTGGATCATGATATCCGTCGCCTGCCCCTGATACCCGCCCGAAGGCTGGTGAACCATGACGCGGCTGTTGGGTAGGCTGAACCGCATCCCCTTGTGGCCCGCCGTCAAAAGCAGGCTGCCCATCGATGCGGCCTGCCCGATCACCAGCGTGGAAACCTTCGGCTTGATGTATTGCATCGTGTCATAGATCGACAGGCCGGATGTCACCACACCGCCGGGGCTGTTGATATACATCGAGATTTCCTTCGACGGATTCTCCGCTTCCAGAAACAGCAGCTGGGCGCAGATCAGCGAAGACATGCCGTCATGCACCGGACCGGACAGAAAAATGATCCGCTCCTTCAGCATCCGGCTGAAAATATCGTAAGCGCGTTCGCCACGGCTGGTCTGTTCGACCACCATCGGCACAAGCGTGTTCATGTAGTGATCGATCGGGTCTTTCATGGGTGCCTGCCTGTTGTCTGCTGTAAGGATTACTGCCGGAGGATTACCCGAGTCTTAGTGGCGCGGCCCGTCCCCTGCAAGGGCAGGTCCGCGATTTCCCGCCGCGCCCTTGCACCATGCTGTCTTTGTCCAGGGACCGAAGCACTGTGACTTCCGCCACGGCGCGCCACCCCTTCATTCTCTGTTCAAAAATATCCCCGCCGGAGGCCTCCGCCACAAGCCAACCCGCCACCGCCGGAAGATTCAGCCGTTCAACACCGCCAGCGCCGCCGCGTGAACCGCGACATTCGCCGCCGCCAGCACCCGCCCGCCCTGATGCACCGGGCGGCCCTGCCAGTCGGTCACAATACCGCCCGCCGCTTCGATTACCGCGATCGGGGCCTGCACGTCATAGGGCTGCAAGCCCGCTTCGACCACCAGATCGACCTGCCCCGCCGCGATCAGCGCATAAGCATAGCAATCGGTGCCATAGCGTGTCATCCGCACCTGCGGCACCAGACGGCGAAAGGCCGCACCTTCCTCGGGAGTGCCGATCTCGGGGAAGGTGGACATCAGAATGGCTTGCGACAGCGGCCGGGCAGGGCGGGTTTTCAGCGGCCGCGTCCCGTGCGGCCCGGTCATTTCGGCACGGCCAAAGCCACCCTCGAACCGCTCGCCGATATAGGGCTGGTCGATCAGACCGTAAAGCGGCCCCGTCTCATCGGCGACCGAGATAAGAACCCCCCAGGTCGGCGTGCCCGCAAGATAAGACCGCGTGCCGTCGATCGGGTCAAGCACCCAGGTCAATCCGCTGGTGCCTTCCGTGCGCCCCATTTCCTCGCCCAGAACAGCATCCTGCGGGCGGCGGCGCGCCAGAACGGCGCGCATGCGTTCCTCGGACAGCCGGTCGGCCACTGTTACCGGGTCGAAATGCGTGGTTTCCTTGGTTTCCGCAGACAGGCCCGCCGACCGGAAGTGCAGCAGCGTCGCCTCGCGCGCAACATCGGCCATTTCAGCAGCGGTTGCGATCAGTTCGGCCTGCACGGCTGCGTCAAGATGTGCCATCACCACTCTCCCTGTCCCCGACAAGCCGCTAACGGCTTGCAGGGGGCGGGTCAAGCTTGGCGTCGTATCAGGTGGCGTCGTGTCACCTGGCGTCATGTCGGGCCGTGTCAGGCCGCGTCGCTCAGCACGCGCGCCAGATCGAACAGGCGGCGGCGCTGCGCCTCGGGGATCGCGTAATACGACCGCACCAGTTCCAGCGCTTCTTTATCCGCCATCATGTCGCCTTCGACCGCACCGGTCAGGGTATTCGCACCATTCAGACCTTCGAAGAAAAAGCTGATCGCAACCCCAAGCGCTTCGGATACATCCCACAGCCGCGACGCGCTGACCCGGTTCATCCCGGTTTCATACTTCTGGATCTGCTGAAACTTGATCCCCACTTTGTCGGCCAGTTGTTGTTGCGTCATACCAACCATCCAGCGGCGGTGCCGGATACGCTTGCCCACATGGGCGTCTACGGGGTGTTTCATGTCAGTCTCCGTCTTGTTGCAGTTTCCCTTGCCATATAACAAGCAATTTCCGTGCCAGAGTCGCGCAATTCCAACCTGAGCCTATAAATTCCGCCGACTTTCCGCAAACCTGTCTTTTTAGATATGTCCATTTATACAGGTGAAGAACAGTTCGGGCGCCAACAGGCAAAATCGCGCCATGCGCGCGCGGGCGCTACGCTACTCTCCCTATGCGGGTTTTGCATTTTGAGACTCATTTTGCACAAATCGCGCGACCTGATCATTGCAAAATGCGAACGCGCAGACAGACGACTGGTAAAGCCGCCTCAGTTCCCTCCATCTGTGGCGATACCCGGCAAAAAAAGAAAACCGATGCGCGCATACAGACTTGATGACATCTGCGGTCCGCCTCGCCCACAAGATGTGCCGCAGCCTTTCCGGAGTGTGACGCGGGCATCAACCTGTAGGGTTCGCAAATCGGGGTGCTTCACAGAGCCGCGAATGCCGCTTGGCGACCATTTTCGCATGCATTTGGGGGAAGGGTCACACCGTTGCTTGGCCCGCTTGGCTTCACGGGCCGCTGCGCCGCGCCAGAACAGCCAGCCGGTCACGCAGATCGCCCCCCACCGCCCCCTCGCGCGGCGCATCGCGCAGCGTGGTCAGCAGCGATTCCGCCGGGGCCATGCGCCCGCCGCCGCCCCAGTGCAGCGCACGCAGAACAGCTTCGGCTTCGAGTGGCAGCCGGTCAGGCACGTCAGCCCCGGTCAGCACCGCCCAGACCCCGGCCCAGCACCGCCCGACCGACCACGGATTATACCCGCCACCCCCCAGCACCATGTAGCGCGGCGCAAGCGGGCGCAGCGCCGCCGCCACCGCCCAATGGGCATTGTTCGACAGGCACAGCCGCGACAACGGGTCTTCCTCCAAAGCGTCCGCCCCGCATTGCAGGATCACCGCATCAGGCCGGAAAGCCTGCACGCGCGGCAGGATCAATTGCTCCAGAACCGCGCGCATTTCTGTATCGTTGAAGCCGCGCGGCACCGGCAGGTTGAAACAATTCCCACCGCCATCATCGGTCAGCAGGCCGGTAAAGGGCCAGCGGCCTTCTTCATGAACCGAAATCAGCAAAGCTTCGGCGTCGCCCGCAAACGCATGTTCCACCCCGTCGGCATGATGCGCGTCGATGTCGACATAGGCGATACGACGCAGACCCAGGTGGCGCAGCGCCAGCATGGCCAGAACCGGATCGTTGAGGTAGCAAAAGCCATTCGCCCGGTCCGGCATCCCGTGGTGCGTCCCGCCCCCCGGCACATGCACCACGCCGCCGTCGCGCAGCAGTTCGGCGGCCAGCATCACCCCCCCGGCCCCGGTGGCAGGGCGGCGGTACATCTGCGGAAACACCGGGTTCGACAGCGTGCCAAGGTGGTGGCGTTTGCAGGTCGCATCATCCACCACGCCCGCCACTTCGGCGGCCTGCCAAGCGGCGACATAGGCCGGGCTGTGCCACAGGGTCAGCGCAGCAGGCTTGGCGCGCGGACTGGTGCGGTAGTTTGCTTGTGGCAGCCATCCCATCGTGCGGGCAAGATCCATCACCGTCGAAACGCGCGGCACACGCAACGGGTGAAACATGCCGTAACTCGACCCGCGGTATATTTCGGACCCGATGAACAGCGGCTGCCCCATGCCAGCCGCCTGCCCCATTCCAGCCGCCTGCACCATTCCAGCCGCCTGCACCATGCCAGCCGCCTGCACCCTGCCAGCCCCGGCAATGGGCAAAGCGGAAGACGTCACTGCAACAGCGCCTCGATCCTTTCGGTGATCGCGGGGGCCGTGGGCTTTGTGCCCGACCCCCATGTTGCCACCACGTCGCCGTCTGGCCCGATCAGCACCTTGTTGAAGTTCCAGCCCGGCACAAACCCATGCTTTGCCGCAAGCCAGCGGTAAAACGGATGTGCCGTTTTGCCGGTTACCGGGGTGATCGTTGTCATCGGGATCGTCAGATCAAAATTCACCGCGCAGAATGCCTTGACCTGTTCGGCACTGGCAAGTTCCTGCCGGAAATCATCTGACGGCACGGCCAGCACGGTCAGCCCCTGCGCCCGGTATCGGTCTGACAGCGCCTGAAGATCGTCATACTGCGGGGTGAACGCGCACAGCGACGCAGTGTTGACGATCAGCACAGGACGCCCGCGCAGGCCGTCCAGCGCAATCTCGCCGCCGTCGATTGATGCGAAACGAAACCCCATGTTTTCCGCCGCCTGCGCTGCGTGCGGAATAACAGCCAGTGCAAGCGCCATGCAGACCCGCCGCACACTATTGATCCACCCTGCCACTGCACCCTCCACGCGCTTGATACCCGATCAAACCATAGCGCGAACCGCCCCCGCGTCCAGTGACGAAGTTTTCGCCGGCAATCGTGTGGGCTTTTCCTCGCCACTGTGGCATGATTGCAAGTTGGAACGGCAGATCACTTGTCAAGGAATGTTAACTCAAGCCGGGCATCAAGACCCGGCAATTCAGGCAAAACAGCAGTCAGGCGTACAGGGTGAAAAATATCGTACCCACTACATTCTCCATCAACGAAGCCTCGGTCCGCACCCAGTACGGCGCGATTTGCTGGCGTATGATCGCAGGCCGGGTGCAGGTCTTGCTGATCACCAGCCGCGACACCGGGCGCTGGGTTATCCCAAAAGGCTGGCCGGTCAAAGACTTGCCGCCCGAGTTTTCCGCAGCACAGGAAGCCTTCGAAGAAGCCGGCGTGATGGGCGACGTGTCAGGCCAGTGTCTTGGGCTTTACGCCTATGAAAAGTCGCTGGTCCGTATCCCGGGGCAGGAGGCGTCCGTGCCTTGCATGGTGGCGGTCTATCCGATGCGCGTGTCGCAGTTGCTCGACCAGTTTCCCGAAGCGGCACAGCGGCGGCGTAAATGGTTCGCGCCGCAAAAGGCCGCCCGCCGGGTGGCCGAACCCGAATTGCAGGCCCTGCTCGCCGCGTTTTCCCCTGAAACGGCTGCGCCTGCGGGTGGCATTTCTTGAAATTTGTGCCAAAGTGCTTAGCTGCACAAGATTGCGGCGCCAGCCCGCGTCCTTTCCCAGAACCGTGGTTGCGATGATCCGATACAGCCTGAAATGCGCCAAAGATCATGTGTTTGAAAGCTGGTTCCAGTCAGCGTCGGCGTTTGAAAATCTGGCGGTTACGGGCATGGTCACCTGCCCGGTTTGCGGCAACGCGGACGTGGGCAAAACCCTGATGGCCCCCGCCGTGCGGTCCGCCCGCAAGGATGACGCACCGCGCCCACTGTCCGCCCCCGCGACCGAACAGGAAATCGCGCTGGCTGCATTGCGCCGCAAGGTCGAGGAAAACTCGGAATATGTCGGCATGAACTTTGCCGCCGAAGCGCGTCGCATCCATGATGGCGACGCGCCCGAACGCGCGATCTTTGGCGAGGCAAAGCCGGATGAGGCCCGGCGTCTGATCGAAGACGGCGTGCCGGTGGCGCCGTTGCCGTTCATGCCGGTGCGCAAGACCAACTGAAAGCGGGTCCATGCCGGTTACAGGCCAGAACCGGGACAACCGACAGCCCGGTTATCCGGTGCATTACCTTCAACACCCGACGAACCGGGCCAGATCATCAGGCCCGCGCAAACGCCCCAAAGTGCGCATCTGCGGCTTCGCCCCGTCCAGCCGCACGGCCACCGCCTGCTTCCAGTCGGCATCGGCAAGAACAACCTCATCCCCGGCGCCGCAATTGCGGGTGCCGCCAACGATCACATCCGACCCCAGACGGTGATTGGTCAGGCCCGGAATGCGGGCAATCTCGGCCAAAGCACCACCCTGATAACGCACGAACACCAGATCGCGTTTAAGGTGCGGGCGGTCCACATAAGCGATCTCTGTCCGGCCATCGCCATCGAAATCGCCAATCCCGGCGGGGGCAAGCCAGCGTTGGGGCTGGCCGATAAAGGGCGTCGCCGCGATCATCTTCAGGCCGTCGCCATAGCGCCACACCGTCAGCCGCGCGCCCTTTTGCGTGTGGCTCTGCACTACCACCACCTCGGGCAGCCCGTTGCCGGTCACATCCCAAAGCCGGGGGGCGGTATCTTCGAATACCAGGTTCGGCGCCAGCTTTTTACTGACGGCCCCGAACCCGGGAGGGCAGCGCGCGCACGACCGCGCCGTGACGGAAAGCACCGACCAGCGCGGCAGACCACCCAACACGTCGTGGTCATAAACCGTGGTCGGCACCTCCAGCCTGGCTGCGGTCAGAAAGGCGGGGTAATCGCCCTGCGGCGCAGCTTTGATCCGCGTTTCCACATGGAACCCCGGATCATCGCGCGGCAGATCGGTATAAATGGTCTCCTGCCCTGCCGCTGCAACGGCCCAAAGGGCAAACAGCGCGGGCAGAAGGCGCCGCATCAGATCTGCTTTTCCGGCATCTGGACGACGAGCCCGTCCATCGCAGCCGTGACCTTGATCTGGCAGGTCAACCGCGACCGCGCCGGATCGGGCTTCCACGCGAAATCGAGCATGTCTTCCTCCATCGCGTCTTTCCTTGGCAGCTTTTCCATCCATTCCGGCCCGATATACACGTGGCAGGTGGAACAGGCACAGGCGCCGCCGCAATCGGCTTCGATCCCCGGCACGCCGTTGTCGCGCGCGCCCTCCATTACGGTCAGGCCATTCGGAACATCAATAACATGCTCCTTGCCGCTGAATTCGACATAGGTGATTTTCGCCATTGCTTGCCCTCGTATGCTGGCCCCGATGCGGGTATTTTCCGTGACATAGGCGAAAATGCAGCACTTTGCCAGAGGCCGGGATGCCGCAAGGCCGCCGACCTTTTCACTCCCTGCGCTTTGCGGATATGATGGACCGTGAAGAGACCGGGCCTACCCCCGGCAGGCATAAGACGGGCAGCATGATCAGACCCTTCCTCATGTGCAGTGCGATGGCGCTTGCCGCCTGCCAAAGCGCGGCTGTGCCGCAGGCCCCCGGCAAGGCCGACCTGTCGGTCGAAACATTGCGGCGGTCTCCGGATGCAAGACCGCCGCTGTCCGCTGACGGTGCCTGCTGGGCCAATGATGTGACCCCCGCGGTGTTCGAAACGATTACCGAACAGGTGGAGGTAGCCCCGGCCACCCTCGGTCCCGATGGCAACGTGCTGACGCCCGCCAATTACCGCAGCGTCGCGCAGCAGAAAATTGTACGGCACCGCGAATCGATCTGGTTCCGCACACCCTGCCCTGCCGAAATGACAGTCGATTTCATCGCCACCGTACAGCGTGCCCTGAAGGCGCGCGGGCTTTACATGCTGCCCCTGTCGGGCGTGCTGGACGCACCCACCAACGAGGCGATCCGCCGTTTCCAGGAACCGCTGGGGCTGGACAGCCCGGTGCTTTCTCTGGCGGCGGCACGGGATCTGGGGATTGTGGCGGCTGATTTCGGACCCAACTGAAAAGGGCGGCAGGGCTGCCCCTGCCGCCCTTTCATTTGTTCCTGAACAACCTTATTTTTCGATCGACAGCGCGACAAAGCGCGGATCACCACCACGGCGGATCAGCAGCAGCAGCGATTTGCGGCCCGCATCTTGCGCCTCGGTGATCCGTGCTTGCAGATCCTTCACCGCCAAAACCTTTTGCTGACCCGCTTCCGTGATCACGTCGCCTTCGCGCAGGCCCTTGGCATAGGCTTCGGACACTTCATCCACCGCCGTCACCACCAGACCTTCGGTGCCGGCAGGCAGACCAAGCTGTTCGGTCTGTTCGGGGGTCACAGGCAACACGGTCAGGCCCAGAAGGCTGGCCTCGACCGGTTCCGGCGGCTCGGCAGCGGCGGGCACAGGCTCGGCCTCGGCGTCTTCCCGCCGGCCAAGCGTGATAGAAAGGCTTTCTGTCTTGCCTTCGCGCATCACCAGAACCTTGACCGCCTGCCCGATGGGCGCGTCAGCGACGCGACGCACCAGCTCGCGGGTATCGGACACATCGGCGCCGTCAAATGACAAGATCACATCGCCCGCAATCATGCCTGCATCCTTGGCCGGACCATCTGGTACATCGGTAATCAGCGCACCCTTGGCATCGGCCAGCCCCATGGCTTCCGCGACATCCGGCGTCACGTCCTGAATACGCACACCCAGCCAGCCGCGACGGGTTTCCCCGAATTCACGCAGCTGTTTGGTGACCTTGTCCACCACGTTCGACGCCATCGAGAACCCGATCCCGATAGACCCGCCGTTGGGCGACAGAATCGCCGTGTTCACGCCAATCACCTGACCGTCCATATTGAACAGCGGCCCGCCCGAGTTGCCGCGGTTGATCGCAGCATCGGTCTGGATGTAATCGTCGTAAGTGCCTGAAAGCGCGCGGTTCCGCGCCGACACGATACCAGCCGACAGCGAAAAGCCCTGCCCCAGTGGGTTACCCATGGCCACGACCCAGTCGCCAACGCGCATCAGGTCGGAATTGCCGAAGGGCACGAAAGACAGCGGTATTTCGCTTTCCACTTTCAGCAGCGCGATGTCGGTTTTCGGGTCGGTGCCTACCAATTCGGCTTGCAGACGCTTGCCCGAGAAAAACTCGATCTCGATATCATCCGCGCCTTCAATGACATGGTTGTTGGTCACGATGTAGCCGTCTTCGGAAATCACAAAGCCGGAACCCAGCGCTTCCGATCGGCGCGGTGCGCCATTGCGGCCATCGCCCTGCCCTTGGCGGTCCATGAAATCACGAAAGAAATCCTCGAACGGCGATCCTTCCGGGATCATCGGACCCTCTGTGGCAGATGCGGCTACTGTGGTCGATGTGGTGATGTTGACCACCGCCGGGCTGATGGTCTGCGCCAGATCGGAGAAACTTTCCGGCGCGCCACGCGCATCTGCCCGCACAGCCTGACCAAGCACCAAAGCAAGCGCAAGCATCAGCGCAAGGAAGATTTTCGCCATGTCCTGCGGCAGAGACCCGATCTTTCGGACAAGAGACATTGAGTTGGATTGCACCCTGAACTCCTTTCGAATTGCGAAACGCGGCCCTGCGCAGTGCCGGGTCTTGTGCGGTTACTTGAACAGTTAGGCGTCGCGCGGCGCAATGCAAACCCTGTCTCGCCGTGTCAAATGGACGTGAAGTGTTTTATCACCGCGGTATGGCGGAATCTTGCTTTGGACCGGGGCATCACCGGCAATCTGAACCGCGCGTGCCGTGCCACAAAAATATCAAAGCGGGCCCGCATCGCTGCCGGCCCGCCTTGTCGTCACGGTGTGACGATCGGTTCAACGGGCGCAGATGGCGCCGGGGCAGTATCTGCCGGAGCCGCCTCTGCCGAAGCGGCCTCTGCCGGAGCGGCCTCTGCCGGTGCGTCAGCCTCCGGAGCACTGGCCTCCGGAGCACTGGCCTCCGGTGCGCTGGCCTCCGGTGCACTGGTCTCCGGTGCACTGGCCTCCGGTGCACTGTCCTCCGGTGCGCTGGTTTCGGGTGCCTCGGCCTCCGGTGCGCTGGCTTCGGGTGCAAAGACCGGCAGCGCGGGCGTGCCCTCAGGCACTGCATCGCTGCGCAAGTATTCAAAGAACTGGCTGTCAGGCTGCATCACAATGGAAGAATTACCCGATTGCAGCGCGCGTTCATAAGACGTCAGCGACCGGGTGAAGGCAAAGAACTCCGGGTCGCGGCCGAACGCTTCGGCGTAAATGCCGTTGCGCGTGGCGTCAGCCTCACCCCGGACCACTTCGGCCTCTTTGCGCGCCTGCGACGTCAGTTCCACCACGGTCCGGTCTGCTGATGCCTGCACACGCTGTGCCGCCTCGTTCCCGCGCGCGATTTCATCCGCCGCTTCGCGTTCCCGTTCCGCCCGCATCCGGCCATAGGTGGCCGACAGGTTCTGTTCCGGCAGATCGGTCCGCGCCAAGCGCACGTCGATCACATCGACGCCGAGCGCCAGGGCCTGACGCTGCGCGATGTCGCGGATCTGGTTCATCAGCCCGGTGCGGTCTTCCGACAGCACGCGGCTGGATGGCACCGACCCCAGCACTTCGGGGATCGCTGCGTTCAGGATATTGTCCAGCCGCGTCTGCGCGGTATCGGTGCCACCCGCACCGACGGATTCGCGAAACGCCACCAGATCGACGATCCGCCAACGTGCGAAAGCGTCCACCACAAGCCGGCGGTCGTCCAGAAACGTCACCTCCAGGGGTTGCGTTGCCAAGCCAAGAATACGGCCATCGTAACGCACGACCTGCTGGATAAGCGGTATCTTGAAACCAAGGCCCGGATCGTCCTTCACCGCGCGGACCTGCCCGAATTGCAGCACCAGCGCCTTTTCACGCTCGTCCACGATGAACACCGAGGACGCGACAAGTACTAAGGCGACGGCAATGGCCGGCAGAATATATGCAGCCTTCGACATCAGTTGCCTCCTTGCTGGGTTGCCGCGGCGGCGGCAGGTGCGGGTGCGGGACGGTTCAGTTCATTCAGCGGCAGGAAAGGCACGACACCTTGCCCCGCTTCGCCACCCGACACGCCGTCCAGGATCACCTTGTTCATGCCACCCAGCACTTTTTCCATCGTTTCCAGATACATCCGGCGACGGGTCACTTCCGGCGCCTTCACATACTCCGCGTACACCGCCAGGAAGCGGCTCGCTTCGCCCTGTGCGTTGTTCACCACCTGCGCGCGGTAACCTTCGGCTTCTTCGGTCAGGCGCGCGGCTTCACCCCGTGCGCCCGCCGTCACCCGGTTGGCATAGGCATCGGCTTGCTTTTCCAGCCGGTCACGTTCCTGCTGCGCGGCCTGCACTTCACGGAAGCTGTCGATCACCTCGCTTGGCGGTGCGGCTTTTTCAAGGTTGACCCGGATCACGTTGATCCCGGCCTCGTAGGTGTCCAGCGTCCCCTGCACGGCAGCGCGCAGATCCGACGCGATGATGCCTCGGTCACGGTTCAGGATCGGCGACAATTCCGACCGCGCGATGATGTCGCGCATCGCGGATGCCGATACCGCACGGATTGTGCTGGCAGGGTCGGCGAGGTTGAAAAGATACTTGGCCGGGTCGTCGATGTTCCAGACCACCTGAAAGCCGATATCCACAATATTCTGGTCACGCGTCAACATCAGACCCGATTCTGTCGCACCTGCACGCCCGGTGCTGATATCGGTCTGGCGTTCGCCGGTGACCTGCACCACCTCGGCCCTGACCAGCGGCCAAGGCGCAAAGTTCAGACCCGGAGTGCCTATGGTGCTGAATTCACCCAGGAAAAGCTCCACCGAGCGTTCTTCCGGGCGCACTGTATAAAACGACATAAAGGCCCAGAGGCCAACGGCCGCCAAGGCGCCGAGAATCAGGCCCTGCCGGGTAAAGATCGGCCCGATCGGGTTACCACCACGGCCACCGCCACCACCCCCGCCGCCGCCGTTGGAGCGGCCTCGGCCACCCATCAGCACGCGCAGCTGCTCCTGGCCTTTTTTGACAAGATCCTCGATTTCGGTGGTTTGCGGGCGTTCGCCCTCGGGCTTGCGCCCGCCACCGCGCTTGTCACCATTCCCTTCGCCACGTCCGTCGCGGTTATCACCGCCACCCGAACCGCCGCCGCCCCAAGGCCCCCCATTCGACATAAGTCATCTTCCCCTTTTTCAACTTACTGCGTTAACTGGTCATTCCAGCCGAAAAATCAAGCTGTTCTGATCGGTTTGCGCATGGTCACCAGTTCTTCGGCCATGGTCGGATGCACCGCAACGGTCCGGTCGAAATCCTCTTTTGTTGCACCCATCTTGATCGCAATCGCGGCAAGCTGGATCATTTCACCCGCACCCGGTGCGACGATATGACAGCCCAGCACCCGACGGCTTGCCTGCGACACGATCAGTTTCATCAGCACCCGGTCCGGCCGCCCCGCAAAAGCGGTCTGCATCGGACGGAAGGCCGCGCAATACACCTCAATGGGTTCTTGCGCGCGCGCGGCTTCTTCCGACAGACCGACCGACCCGAGTTCGGGCTGCGTGAATATTGCACTTGCCACCAGTTCGTGATCGGCCTTCACAGGCTTGCCGCCAAAAACGGTATCGGCAAAGGCATGGCCTTCGCGGATCGCGACAGGCGTCAGGTTGATCCGGTCGGTTACATCGCCGACCGCGAAGACAGAAGGCACCGCCGTCTGGCTGTAATCATCGACCACGATCTGCCCGCCGCGCCCCAGTTCCACGCCAAGCGCCTCAAGCCCCATTCCGCCAGAGTTCGGCTTGCGTCCGGTCGCAAACATCACAGCGTCAAATTCCAGGTCCGCACCATCGGTGGACACCGCGCGGATACCCGTTGCGGTTTTTTCAAGCCGGATCACGTCAGTGCCGCATTTGAGGCCGATGCCATTGGCCACCATGGCACTCGCCACCATGCCGCGCGCCTCGTCATCAAAGCCACGCAGGATCTGCGCACCACGGTAATATTGCGCCACGTCCACGCCCAACCCATTCAGGATACACGCAAATTCGCTCGCGATATAACCGCCGCCCACAACCAGCATCCGCTTTGGCAAACTCTCCAGCCCGAACACCTCGTTCGAGGTTATCGCCAGTTCCGCGCCCGGCAGATCCGGCACGAATGGCCGCCCTCCCGTCGCCACCAGAATATGCTTCGCGCGAAACACCTCGCCCGAGGCAAGCCGCACGGAATGCGCATCCTCCAGCACCGCGCGGGCATCATGGACCGTGACACCCGCGTTCTTCAGCGTGCCGCGATAAGCCGCCTCCAGCCGTGCAAGCTCGGTGTCCAGATGCGTCCGGAAGGTCGGCCAGTCGAAGCTGTCCACCGTCGCGTTCCACCCGTAGGCCCGCGCATCAGCCGCCAGACCGGCATAACCCGACGCAAACACCATCAGTTTTTTCGGCACACAGCCCCGGATCACGCAAGTGCCGCCCATGCGAAATTCTTCGGCCAGCCCAACTGTGGCCCCGCTTTCGGATGCCGCGACCCGGGCCGCACGCACACCACCGGACCCGCCACCGATGACGAAAAGATCAAAATCGAATGCCATGCGTCAATCCCCGAGATCGGCAAAGATATTGTCACCCGGCAGCACATCCACACGGTCTTCACGCACCGACCCGTTGTTGATGTCGCGCACCGTCACGCGCCCGTCGCCATGGCCGATCACCACGATGTCGCAAATGTCGATGAACAGACCATTCTCCACCACACCCGGAATCTGGTTCAGCACCAGCGCCAGTTGCCGCGGGTTGCCGATGCGCTTGAGGTGCAGGTCGATGATGTAATTCGCCTCGTCGGTCACCAGGGGTCGGTCGCCGTTCATCCGCAGGCTGCAATCGCGCGCCAGCACGTCAAGCGAGACCAGCGTTTCCTCCAGCAGCGCCTTGGTTGTCTGCCAGCCAAACGGGATCACCTCGACCGGCAGCGGAAAGGCCCCGAGTTGCGACACGACCTTGGCGGCATCGGCGATCACGATCATCTGATCGGATGCCGTGGCCACGATTTTTTCCTGCAACAATGCCGCACCGCCGCCCTTGATCAGGTTCAGCTGGCTGTCGATCTCGTCGGCGCCATCAATCGTCAGGTCCAGCCATTTTGCCTCATCAAGGCTCATGATCGGCACACCGACCTGCCGCGCCAGTTCTGCTGTACGGCTGGATGTGGGAACGCCGGTTACCCGCAGCCCCTCTTCCCGGATCCGCTCGCCCAGGCAGCGCACCATCCAGGCCGCAGTGGACCCCGTGCCAAGACCCAGCTTCATGCCATGTTCGACAAAACCGACCGCGCGTTTCGCAGCCACGAATTTGGCCTTGTCGATAGGGGAAAGTTCAGCGGCCATAGCGGTCTCCTTTCTTTGCGTGCCCTGCTTATAGGCAAAGCTGCGCTGCGGAGCGAGGGCAAACTTGGCAAAGTCATGGACAGTGGCCGTCACGGGGCCTGCTTTGAGCCGACAGCTGCGCCAAAGCGCGCGGTGATGGTCCCCTCCGTGGCAACGCCGCCCTTGGGGTCTCGATGGCCCCAAGGGCGGCTCCCCGTGCAAGACGGGCGGCGTGTGGGAAGGGCAGCCGAAAGCCTTCCTCTGCGCGGCAAGCAGTGCTTTCCCATGTCGGCTGACCCTGCGCCGCTCGAAGGTTTCCCCTGGCAAAGGCAAACCGTGGCACTATACTTTCTGCTCGAATGCCGCGACCACGCGCATGACTTCGTCCAGCGACACCCGCGCGTCGCCATTCACATCGAATGCCAGAAACCCGCGCAGCGTTTCGGCCTCGGTGGCGGACAATTCCTTCAGCGCCACCGCTTGCGCATGGATGCGCAGTTCCGCCATCGGCACTGTGCCATTGCCGTCCTCATCCGCCCGCCGAAAGGCGAGGTCCAGCCTTCCGCGTTCCGCCGCCCCCGCAGCGGCCACCAGAACCGCCATTTCGGCGCGCGTCGTCGCTCCGTCATTGTCCAGATCGGCCAACAGCAGCCGCCGCATCGCTCCGGCGCGGTGACGTGCACGTTCCACGGCGATAAAACGGTCGATCCCCGCCATGTCGATCCCGCCCGCGCCGCCAAAGCCCAGAATCAACCCCGCCGCCGTTTCCACAAACCGCTCCGGCGCGTCGCGCAGTTTCTTCACGGTCTTGTCGGGCAGGCTTTGCATCAGCGCGGCCATACCGTCCACCTCCGTCGCAAGCTGAGGCGCGGCGGTTTGCGCCCTTGGTGCCGTGCCCCAAAGTATCAGAACTATCAGCAACCCGCGCAGCATGGCTTTGCCCCCCGTCTCTGCCGTTATGGCGCAGCGTGATTAACCAACCGTTAATCCCGGTCACGACAAGCCTTGCACAGCCACTTTGCCGCGAATGCCTGTGGTGGGTCGCTTTCGGCCATGCCATGCGGCAGGATGCAACCGATAAAGACCCCGTATCCTATCCCCGCAGAATCCCAATTCCCGCAGAATCCAATCCCCGCAGACTGGCCACAACGACCGGCCGACCGACAGGACAGCACGATGTTCACCCTGCATTACGCCCCCGACAATGCCTCGCTGATTGTCCGTATCGCGCTGGAGGAGGCGGGCCTGCCCTACCGCACCGCCCTTGTGGACCGCGAGACGCGCCAGCAAGACAGCGCCGCCTACCGCGCGCTGAACCCGACAGGGCTGATCCCGGCGCTGGAAACTCCGCAAGGGGCGCTGTTTGAAACCGGGGCGATCCTGTTGTGGCTGGCCGATACTGCCCCGGCCGCACGGCTTGCCCCCGCCCCGCATGACCCAGCGCGCGGGGATTTCCTGAAATGGCTGTTTTTCCTGTCGAATACCGCACATGCCGATCTGCGCCAGATCTTCTATCCGGAGTATTTCGTGCCCGAGGCGGCGTTCGCGGGTCACAACCCTCTGCTGATTGCCCGGATGCGGCAGCACTATGCCCTGTTGGATGCCGCCTGCGCAGCCCACCCCGCCCTGTTCGCGCCGCCGTCAATGCTGGCCTGCTATGCAGCCACCCTGCTGCGCTGGTCCGCACTATACCCCGAAGGACAGGCGCAATGGCTTGATCTGGCCGCCTATCCTGCCCTTGCCGCAATGGCTGCTGCTCTCGAAACCCGCCCCGCCACGCTGCGCGCCGCATCTGCCGAAGGGCTCGGCCCGCGCCCCTTCACCGCCCCCGCCCCTGCCGCCCCGCCCGAGGGCAGCGCCACCTGAGGTATCTCCATGTTCCTATCGGTTTTCGACATGTTCAAGGTCGGCGTCGGGCCGTCTTCCTCGCATACCATGGGGCCGATGGTCGCCGCCGCGCGGTTTCTCGACCTGCTGCGCGCCAGCCCGTTTCATGCGCATGGCTTGCGCGCTTCGCTGCACGGCAGCCTTGCCTTCACCGGCATCGGCCATGCCACCGACCGGGCAACGATCCTTGGTCTCGCCGGGTTCGAACCCGCCAGTTATGACGCGGAAAAAGCTGAAACGTCGCTGGCAGCGATCCATGACACCCACACGATCCATGCATCCGGTTTGCGGCCGTTGCACTTCAACCCCGCCACCGATCTGGTGTTCGATTACGGTCCCGCCCTGCCGCTCCATGCCAATGGCATGATCTTTCGCGCCACCGATGCACAGGGCGATCTCATCCTGCAAGAAACCTACTATTCCATCGGCGGCGGCTTTGTTCTGACCGAAGCGGAACTGACCGAGGCCGGGTCCGGCAAGGCGAAGGCCGCGTCCGGCGTGCCCTACCCCTTCGATACCGCCGAGCAGATGCTTGCAATGGCGAAAGCCTCGGGAAAATCCATCGCGCAGATGAAACGGGCGAATGAGCTGAACTTCCGCTCGGCGGCAGAACTGGATCTGGGCATGACGCGGATCTGGCAGGTGATGACAGACTGCATCGACCGGGGCATCGCACGCGATGGTATCCTGCCCGGCGGGCTGAAGGTGCGCAGGCGCGCCAAGGGTATCCACGACGCTTTGCTGGCCGAACGCGGGCTGAACATGACCGCACCGCATACCATCAACGACTGGATGGGCCTTTACGCCATGGCGGTGAACGAGGAAAACGCCGCAGGCGGGCAGGTTGTCACGGCACCCACCAACGGTGCTGCGGGTGTGGTGCCTGCGGTGATCCGCTATTGGCTGGACCATGTGCCGGAGGCATCGGTGGCACGGCTTGGGGATTTCATGCTGACTGCGGCGGCGGTGGGGGGGCTGGTGAAGCACAACGCCTCGATCTCGGGGGCGGAATGCGGCTGTCAGGCCGAAGTGGGGGCGGCAGCGGCGATGGCGGCTGCGGGCTTTTCCGCCGTCTTGGGCGGCACGCCGGAACAGGTGGAAAACGCGGCCGAAATCGCGCTGGAGCGTCATCTGGGCATGACCTGCGACCCGGTGCGCGGGCTGATGCAGGTGCCGTGCATCGAGCGCAACGGGTTGGGCGCGATCAAGGCGGTTTCGGCGGCCAGTCTGGCCCTGCGCGGTGACGGGGTCCATCTGGTCAGTCTGGATGTGTGTATCGAGACGATGCGCCAGACCGGGCGGGACATGCACGAGAAATACAAGGAAACCTCGCTTGGCGGGCTGGCCGTGAATGTGCCGAACTGCTGAGGCGTGAACCGGAGCCGGCCGCAAGTCGGCGCCGACGGGTTCGCAATTGCCGGGTGAGCGGCGGCAGACCAGGCTTCCGGCAGTGCCATTTCGGCGACGCTGATCCGGGTCCGGAGGAGCGCCAAAGCGTTCCGCACTCCTGGCAGCTTCTGTGGCGGCACGTTACGCGCAAATCGGTTTGCCAGGCGTATCGGTCTGTCGCAGGGATACTGTTGCCAGTTTGAAATGGCGGGTGCGACGCGTGCCAAAGCCGCCACCGGGGGCTCGATGCCCCCGGTGGCGGCTCCCCGGTGTTCAACCGGGAACAATCGCGCCACCGCCTTCGGCCAAAAACGACCTCCACACGCCGCATTTGCGCGGGATGTTGCCGGGAGTGGTTGTTACGCCATTGCGATGACAGGGACAGGCGACCGAATTCTGACAGGCGTGGGCCTGATGCTGGCATTTTGTGTGCTGGCGCCCTTGCTTGACGTATCGTCAAAGCTGGCAGCGGCGACGATCCCGGTCGGGCAGATCACCGCCGCCCGTTTCGTCGTGCAGGGGCTGATGATGTTGCCGGTCGTGCTGATCATGGGACTTGGCTGGCGGATGACGCGCAACGCCATCGGGCTGGTTACGGTGCGCGCAGTGTTCCTGATCGCATCGACTTACACCTTCGTTGCCGCAGTCAAGATCATGCCGATCGCCGACGCACTGGCAATTGCCTTTGTGGAGCCGTTCATCCTGCTGATCCTCGGCAGGCTCCTGTTCGGGGACGAAGTCGGCCCGCGCCGCATTGCGGCCAGTGCCGTGGGCTTTGTTGGCGCGCTGATGGTGATCCAGCCGTCGCTGGTGGCTTTCGGGTTTGTGGCGCTGTATCCGCTTGGCACCGCGTTCTTCTTTGCCTTCTACATGCTGGTCACCCGCCAACTGGCTGTCAAAATGCACCCGGCCACCATGCAACTGCACACTTCGCTGGCCGGGGTCGTCATGCTGGTGCCGGTGATGTGGGCCTTTGACGGCACAGCGATTGCCGAACTGGACCCGGTGCTGCCGCAGGGCCTGGCGTGGCTGTGGCTGTTCGGTGTCGGCTTCTGGGCCTGTCTGAGCCATATCTGCATGACTTATGCGCTGAAATTTGCGCCTTCTGCCACGCTTGCCCCGCTGCACTATCTGGAAATCGTCGCCGCAGTGGGCCTCGGCTATATCGTGTTCAGCGATTTTCCCAATGCGATGACATGGGCGGGGATCAGCGTGATCGTCGCCTCGGGCCTGTATATCATCCACCGGGAGCGTGCCTCGTCGCGCGCGCGGCGGCTGTCGGACGTGCGCTAAATCCCTGGCAACAAAGCCGCCAGCGCCGCGTCCAGCCGCGCGCCCGGCGGCTGTCGGACGTGCGCTAAATCCCCGGCAGCAAAGCCGCCAGCGCCGCGTCCAGCCGGGCGCGCGGCATCAGCACGAGCATCCCCGGCCCGTCGAAATACAACTCCACCTCAGGTTTCGACACCTCGTTTGAGGTGCCGGTCATGCCGCCCGGCGCAAAGTCGATCCCCGCGATCGGCCAGCGCAGGCCTGTGCTGCGCCCTGTCACGGGGCGAAAAGGAAACAGCGAGAACCGCTCGCCCACTTTCAGCCGCAGACGCAGCGCGGGCGGCGCGTGAAACACCACATCCTGCGGCCCGATCAGCACACAGATGCGGCCGGCCCGCTGCACCAGCACATTCATCACCGCCAGCCCGTGGTCGATCCGCGCGCCAGCCACCCCCAAGGCGAGCACGAAAGGCGCGGCAATATTGCGCAATGCCTTGTCGAAATCGGTACTTTCCTGTTCGGAGATATGATGCAAACCTGCGGGCCCAACCGCCAGCCGTGCCGCGTCTGACAGGCTATCGAAGTCGCCAATCACCGCTTCCGGCGTATAACCCTTTGACAAGGCACGATCCGCCCCGCCATCCGCTGCCACCAGACGTGGCGCACGGGCCAGTGCGAACACCAGATCCCGCCGGGTCACCGGACCGCCAGCCACCAGCGTGACCCCTTCAGAAGATTCGACAATCGGGTGATTCATGCGGATACTGTTCTCAATTAAGGCAAAATGCCGGTACGAGGGCCACAAACAATCCTTCAAATTACCCCCGTCTGTCCACGGAAATGATCCCTGTAGCCGTAAATTGGACAGAAGAAGTTTGGCAGAAAGCGAGCATCCGATGATCGGAGCGAGTAAAATCCTCACGGTATCCTACGGCACCTTCTCCTGCACTCTGGAGGGGTTCGACGAACCGTTCAACACCATGAAGGCGATTGCAGAATATTTCCGCGATCTGGCTGCGGAGGACCGGTATTTCGGCGCCGAACCGCCCACACCCGATGCCGCGATGCTGCACAAGATTGCCGAGCGCGAGATTCAGCGCCGGGTGGAAGCTAAGATCAACGAACATGGCGTGATCCTGCGGGCCGATGCCGCCCCCGATACGCGGCGCGAAATTGCGACCCCCGCGCCGCGCCCGATGCAGGCGTCGGTGGTGGAGGACGCCGCCGCGCAGGCGTCCGTGGCTTTCCCCGCCCCGGAACCGAAGCGCAACGCTGCCATGTCCGACAGCGTGGCGGCCAAACTGATGCGGATCCGTTCAGCCGTGGCACAGTCGAAAGAGGTGACCGATGCGGTAACCGTGCCCTACACCCCCGCCGCCGATTTCGGCGCGGCTATGGCCGAAGTGGCCTATGTCGAGGACGAGGCCGAACCGGCTGCAACGCCCGCCCCGGTCGCGGCGGCTGCCGCCTCCGTTCCTGATGCCGATTTCAGCGCTGCGGAGCCGGTGGCAGACAAGCCTGTTGCCGAACCGGAGCCGGCGGTTCCGGCAAAGACGGAGCCTGCCGCCGTTCCGGAAGCACCCCTGCTCGAACGCGCAGATCAGCCCGAGAGCGACGCCACCCCGATTGCCGGGTTGCCCGCGGATGAACCGGCTGCAAGCGACGAACTGGCCGCTGATGTTGCCGAAGCTGGCGCTGTGGTGGAAACCTCCGACGCGGTGGCGGACAGCCTTTCGCCGCAACCGGATGCTGACGAAGCGGTCATGGCCGATCTTGATGCCTCCGCTGCCCGCCCGGCAGTTCCGGCCGGTGACCCGGCAGAGCAAGACGCCCGGAAAGCGGTGTTTGCAGAAACCGGGATGGCGGCAAGCGCCACCGGGGAACCCGATTTCACCGCCACCTTCGACATCCCGGATGAAGACGGCCTGTTCGATGACAGCTTGCTTGTCGCCGGACCTGCCTCTGTGGCGGATGACGCCATCGCAACGGATGATGCCTTTGCACCGGTTGACGCCATTGCACCGGTTGACGCCATTGCACCGGATGATGCCTTTGCACCGGTTGACGCCATTGCACCGGATGACGCAGGTGCTGGCGATGATGACACGCTTCGCGCCTCGCTGGATATGTTGTTCCCTGTAGCCGGGGTTGCTGAAGCTGAACCCATCGACACCGCAGCACATGAAGGCTTTGACGACGACGGTTTGATGGTCGCCGGAACTGCCGATGCGGACGATACGCTGCGCGCTTCGCTCGATATGCTGTATCCTGATTCTGTGCCGCCTCACTCGCGAGCTGTGGCTGTTGACACCGCAGAGGGCGACGGCTTTGACGATGACGGCCTGCTGACCGCCGAACCCGCCGCCGCCGCGATTGCAGAGGATACCCTGCGCGCCTCGCTGGATGTGCTGTTCCCGTCGGATGTGGTGCAAGTGGAAACCACAGCCCCGGCTTCGGCGGCAGACAGCCCGGCCGAAGCGATAAGCCCAGAAGCAGCCGCGGAAATCGCACTTGCCGCCGCTCTGTCGGACGATGCTTTGCCACTGGCCGATGACAAACCCGTCATCTCGGAAAAGGCGCAGCGCGCCCGTGCCCGCGTCGTCAAGATCCGCCGTATCGGTGCTGCGCCTGCGGTAGCCAAAGACATCGCGGCTGTCGTCGCACCCGCAGCGCAGACGACCCTGGTGGCAGCAGCCACGCCGGCACCCGCCTCCGGCCTGTCCCCCGAAGCAGAAGCCGACCTGATGCGCGAACTGGCGGCGCTGGAAAGCGGACTGGCCGCCCAGCCTGTCGCAAGTCAGGCCGTCACAGTCCAGGCCGTCACAGGTCAGGCCGTCGCAGGTCAGGCCGTCGCAGCCCAGACCGTCGCAGCCCAGACCGGGGCAGGCCAGACCGTTGCAGGCCAGGCCGTCGCGGTATCTTCTTCTGCCCGCTCCGAAACCGAGGCGCGCAAGCAACTCGCCGGGGCGGCGGGTGACGAGGCGGTGAGCCGCCTGATCGAACAGACCAACACAGAAATGCACGAACCGGAAAACCGCCGTCGTCTGTCGGCTCTGTCGCACCTCAAAGCCGCCGTGGCGGCGACGGTTGCCGACCGGCTGACCGGCGGAGCCAAAGCGCCGTCAGACGAGGCGCGCATCGACCCCTACCGCAACGATCTGGCCCGCGTGGTTCGCCCAAGCCGCCACGGTTTCACCGATGGCGACCGTCCCGCCCCGCTGATGCTGGTATCGGCACAACGCATCGACCGCCCGGAACCCGCAACGGCAATCGCGGCAAGCCTTGCCTCCCCCGCGCGGCAAGTGCAGGCCACTCAACCCGCCCATGTGCGCCCGCGCCGGGTGACCTCGGGCAATCTGGCCATGGAACGTGCCATGGATGATGATGAAGACGACGACGCGGATGATGCCGACAACATCTTCACCGACGGCAAGGGTTTCGCCGAATTTGCCGACCGTCTTGGCGCGCAAAGCCTGCCCGACCTGCTGGAGGCCGCAGCAGCTTATACCGCCTGCATCGAAGGGCGGCCGCATTTCTCACGCCCGCAGTTGATCAGGCATGTGAATGCCATCGCACCTGACGGCGAATACAGCCGCGAAACCGGGCTGCGCAGCTTCGGTGCGCTTTTGCGGTCTGGCAAGATCGCCAAGATCAAGCGCGGCCAGTTCGCGCTGGCGGAAACTTCGCATTTCCTGACGGAAGCGCGCAAGATCGCGCGCTGAAGCTTCGTCAAACATTCAGACGGAGGGGCCCTTCCGCTCAGTTTCCGTTTCGGGGTCCACCTGGCCTATGCCACTGAAAACCGCGCGGAACGGTATGATCCAGATCACGCCGAGGGCGACATAGATCAACAGTTCCAACCAGACCGGAGGGCGGCCCATGGCGTCGCCCATCAGGTTGACCGCCGTGACGGCGACAACGATGTAAAGCGGCATCCCGACCACCAGGATCAACAGGGACAGGCGCTTGCGGGCACGGTAGCTGAGGGCCATAGGTCTCTCCGGTCAGGGCTATCCGCCGTTCCGCTGTCTTTGCAAGGCTGCGAAGACGCCGGAACGGCAGCAGATCAATCCGCGAAGGGGTCGGTTACCAGAATGGTATCGTCCCGCTCGGGTGAGGTGGAGAGTAGCGCGACCGGGCATTGAATCAATTCCTCGATCCGCCGCACATATTTGATCGCCGCACCGGGAAGCTGCGCCCAACTGCGCGCGCCTGCGGTCGATTGCGACCAGCCTTCCATTTCTTCATAAATTGGCGTGCAGCGCGCCTGCGCGTCCGCCGCCGTTGGCAGATAATCCAGACGCACGCCGTCCAGATCATAGCCCACACAGATCTTCAGCACGGGAAAGCCGTCCAGCACATCCAGTTTGGTCAGGGCGATGCCCGACACGCCACTTGTCGAACAGGTCTGGCGCACCAGCACGGCGTCAAACCAACCGCAGCGTCGCTTGCGGCCGGTCACGGTGCCAAACTCATGGCCACGCTCGCCCAGACGCTCGCCGTCGGCATCTGTCAATTCTGCCGGGAACGGGCCTTCACCGACGCGTGTGGTATAGGCTTTCACAATGCCCAGCACGAAATCAATCGCGGTCGGCCCAAGCCCCGTGCCCGTAGCCGCCTGCCCCGCAATGACATTGCTAGAGGTTACAAAGGGATACGTCCCGAAATCAATATCCAGCAGCGCACCCTGCGCGCCTTCAAACAGAATGCGCTTGCCCGCGCGCCGCGCCTCGGTCAGCACCTTCCACACCGGTTTCGCGTAAGGCAGCACCTGCGGCGCAATCGCGGCCAGCGCGTCCATCAGGCCCGCGCGGTCAACCGGTTCCATCCCCAGACCACGGCGCAGCGCATCGTGGTGTGCGAGCAGACGGTCCACGCGCAACTCGATCGTCGCGCGGTCTGCCAGATCCGCGACGCGGATCGCACGGCGACCCACCTTGTCTTCATACGCAGGCCCGATACCGCGCCCGGTGGTGCCGATCCTGGCCACGCCGATTGCCCCTTCGCGCGCCCGGTCCAGTTCACCGTGCAGCGGCAGGATCAGCGGCGCATTTTCGGCCACCATCAGATTTTCCGGCGAAATCCCGACGCCCTGCCCGCGCAGCTTGTCAATCTCCATCACCAGATGCCACGGGTCCAGCACCACACCATTGCCGATCACCGACAGCTTGCCCCCGCGCACGATACCCGACGGCAACAGCGACAGCTTGTACACCTCGCCATCAATGACCAGCGTATGACCGGCATTGTGGCCGCCCTGAAAGCGCGCGATCACATCGGCCCGCTCGGAGAGCCAGTCAACGATCTTGCCCTTCCCCTCGTCGCCCCATTGGGCGCCCACGACAACGACATTGGCCATGGCTGATCCTTCACGCTGGTTGAAACCCGACGCCCCTATAAACGCCACGCCGCCCCGGTGGAACAGCTAAATCGCCATCGGGCCGCGCTGGCCTCTGGACAGGCGCACCTTCACTGCGGCAGGAAGTTGAAAAGAACACGGGCCAAAGTCAGGGGGGAGGGGCGGCACATGGGGATATTTCTGCGCTGGTTGGCAGCCTTTGTGCTGTTGGCGCTGACTTTCAACCCGACGCCGTGGAATTTCGTCCGCTGGGCGCAGGCGAATTACACCGCCGAACTGCCGCTGACAGTGCTTCTGGGGCTGCTGCTGACCGTAGGCTATGTGTTTTGCCTGCATGCCACGCTACGGTCGATCGGCGGCTTCGGCATGCTGACCATTGCCGCGATTTTCGGCTGCACCGTCTGGGTGCTGGTCGATTGGGGTGTGCTGTCGCTGGGCAATACCGATCTGAACCTGTGGCTGGGCATCCTTGTGCTGTCGCTGATCCTTGGCATCGGCCTGTCATGGAGCATCGTGCAGCGCCGTGTGACCGGCCAATACGATGTCGATGAGTTTGAAGAGTGATTGCCACGCCATCGCCGCCGCCGCTTTGCCGCATCAGCAGGGCTCCGGGGCTGTTGAAGGGGTTGCGGGCGGGTGGAGTTGGGCCTAGATAGGCGCGTCAGAACCGGAAAGCCCTGCCCGCATGGAAAACGTCGTCCTCACCATCCACCTGATCCTTGCATTGCTGCTGATCGGGGTTGTGCTGTTGCAGCGGTCCGAAGGCGGCGGCCTTGGCATGGGTGGCGGCGGCGGCGGCGCAATGACGGGCCGCGCGGCGGCGACGGCGCTCACCAAGGTGACATGGATCTTTGCCATCGCCTTTATCGGCACTTCGATCACGCTGACGATCTTCGCCGCGAGCGGCGCAAGCAACACGTCTGTCATCGACCAGTTCGGCGGTACGCAGCAGACACCCGACGCTCCGGTGGCGCCGCTTGGCAGCGACCTGCTGCCCCCGGCCCCGGCGAATGCACCGCTGACCCCGCCGCGTGCCGATGACGCAGCCACGACAACCAGCCCGACTGCGGCCCCTGCAACACCCCCGAAAGCAAATGAACCGTCTGCGCCGTCCGGGGCACCCGCACCCGCGGCAGAACCCGCGCCCGCGCCTTCGCCCGCGACGGGGACAGCAACCGAACCGGCACCGGCCACCAGCACTGATAACTAAGCAATACAACCATTTGACCGGCTTGCGCGTGGAATGACTGCATCTAGCGGTCAGGTTGCGGAGTTTCATTTCCTCCGCTATATCTCTATTCCCGTGATGCCTCGATTCCGCCCCGGCGAATCGCAGCCCAGAAACCGCACACGGGAGTATCTCCGCATGGCTCGTTACGTCTTCATCACCGGCGGGGTGGTATCGTCCCTTGGCAAGGGTCTGGCGTCTGCGGCGCTTGGCGCATTGCTGCAAGCACGCGGCTTTTCCGTGCGGCTCCGCAAGCTGGACCCCTATCTGAACGTCGATCCCGGCACGATGTCGCCGTTTGAACATGGCGAAGTGTTCGTGACCGACGATGGTGCGGAAACCGACCTCGACCTTGGCCATTATGAACGCTTCACCGGCGTATCGGCGCGCAAGACCGACAGCGTGTCGTCAGGCCGCATCTATTCCAACGTGCTGGAAAAGGAACGCCGCGGCGATTACCTTGGAAAAACCATTCAGGTCATTCCGCACGTCACCAATGAAATCAAAGACTTTCTGCGCGTCGGGGAAGACGAGGTTGATTTCATGCTGTGTGAAATCGGCGGCACGGTTGGCGATATCGAAGGCCTTCCGTTCTTCGAGGCGATCCGCCAATTCGCGCAGGACAAACCGCGCGGCCAGTGCATTTTCGTTCACCTGACCCTGCTGCCCTATGTCACCGCGTCGGGCGAGTTGAAAACCAAACCCACCCAGCACTCCGTCAAGGAACTGCGTTCCATCGGCATCGCGCCCGATGTGCTGCTGCTGCGGTCCGAACATGACATTCCGGAAAAGGAGCGCGAGAAAATCGCGCTTTTCTGCAACGTCCGCAAGGAATCCGTCATCGCCGCCTATGATCTGAAAACCATCTACGACGCGCCGCTTGCGTATCACCGCGCGGGTCTGGATCAGGCGGTACTGGACGCCTTCGGCATATCGCCCGCGCCCAAGCCCAACCTCGCGCGCTGGACCGATGTGATGGATCGCCTGACCCATGCCGAAGGCGAGGTGCGCGTGGCCATCGTCGGCAAATACACCCAGCTTGAGGATGCCTACAAATCCATCGCCGAGGCGCTGACCCATGGCGGCATGGCGAACCGGACCCGCGTGCGCGCCGATTGGATCGACGCGGAAATCTTTGAACGCGAAGACCCGGGCCCCTATCTGGAAGGCTTCCATGCCATCCTTGTGCCCGGCGGTTTTGGTGAACGTGGCACCGAGGGCAAGATCCGCGCGGCGCAATACGCGCGCGAAAAGAAGATCCCCTATCTGGGTATCTGTCTTGGCATGCAAATGGCTGTCATCGAAGCTGCCCGCAATCTGGCGCATGTGACCGATGCGGGATCGGAGGAGTTCGACCACGAAGGCGGGGCAAAGCGGTTTACTCCCGTGGTCTACCACCTGAAGGAATGGGTGCAGGGCAACCATATCGTCGCGCGCAAAGTCAGCGACGACAAGGGCGGCACCATGCGCCTTGGCGCCTATACCGCCGTCCTGACACCCGGATCGCGCGTAGCGGGCATCTACGGCACTACCGAGATCGAAGAACGCCACCGCCACCGCTATGAGGTAGACATCGCCTATCGCGACAAGCTGGAGGCGTGCGGGCTTTGCTTCTCAGGCATGTCGCCGGACGGTCGGCTGCCGGAAATCGTGGAAATCAAGGATCATCCGTGGTTCATCGGCGTGCAGTTTCATCCCGAGCTGAAATCAAAGCCTTTCGCCCCCCATCCGCTGTTCGCTGATTTCGTGCGGGCGGCGGTGGAGGTTTCGCGGCTGGTGTAAGGGAAACGCCCAGCCCCCTTGACTTCCCGCAGCAAAACCCTCATCTCCCGTCCAACCGAATGTCCGCTGCCGCGTGAGCAGCCGTCGCTCAAGCGCGATCAGGGCCGGTCAATCCAGGTTCCCACCTTCACGCAGGGGCACCGCGACCAGATCGGCGCGTGTGGCATCCGGCTATGTGCGCGAGTTTCTGGCCGCTCCTTCTGCTGCGCCACGCTGATGGCGCCAAAACCCCCATTCCGGCGGGGCTGCCCGCCATTTGAAAGCATACCATGACATTCGAAGATCTGGGCCTTAGCCCGAAACTGACCAAGGGCCTTGAAAAGGCTGGCTATACTGTGCCCACGCCGATTCAGGCGCAGGCGATACCGCTGATCATGCAGGGCCGTGACCTGATGGGACTGGCGCAAACCGGCACTGGCAAGACGGCGGCTTTTGGCCTACCGCTGCTGCATCGCCTGCTGGATATCGGCCATCCGCCCGCGCCGCGCACCGTGCGTGCGCTGATCATGGCCCCGACGCGCGAACTGGTCAGCCAGATCTCGGAGAACCTTGAGGTATTTACCAAGGGCACCGCAGTGAAGGTCACTACCGTCACCGGCGGCGCGTCGATTTTCCGCCAGTCCGAACGCCTTGCGCGCGGGTCCGATGTGCTGGTCGCCACGCCCGGCCGTTTGATCGACCTGTTGGACCGCAACGCCCTGACGCTGGAACATTGCGGCTATCTGGTGCTGGACGAAGCCGACCAGATGCTCGACATGGGCTTCATCCACGCCCTGAAAAAGATCGCGCGGCATCTGCCAATGAAGCGCCAGACCCTGCTGTTTTCGGCCACTATGCCGAAACTGATCGAGGAACTGGCGCAGACTTACCTGCGCGATCCGGTCAAGGTGCAGGTCGCCCCCCCGGGAAAACCCATTGAAAAGATTGTGCAAGGTGTTCACTACACCCCACAGGGCGACAAGGCGAAGCTGCTGGAAACCTATCTGAAACAGCATCCGGGCGAAATGGCGCTGGTGTTTGGCCGCACCAAGCATGGGTCGGAAAAGCTGATGAAATTGCTCGTCAGCTGGGGCTTCAAGGCAGGCTCCATTCACGGCAACAAAAGCCAGAGCCAGCGCGAACGCACCCTCGGCGAATTCCGCGAAGGCACGCTGGATGTGCTGGTAGCCACCGACGTGGCCGCGCGTGGCATCGACATTTCGGGTGTGCGGCATGTGTATAACTACGACATGCCGAACGTGCCGGAAAACTATGTGCACCGCATCGGCCGCACCGCACGTGCCGGGGCAGATGGCAAGGCGGTCGCCTTCTGCGCACCCGCCGAGATGGACGAGTTGAAAGCGGTGGAAAAGCTGCTGAAAGCGCCGATCCCGGTGCTGGGCGGCGCACCGTGGGCGATGGATGCGATTGCCGCAGCACCGCGTCCGGGTCAGGGCCGTGGCCAGCCGCAGGGCCGGGGCAAACCCGCAGGCCATGGCAAGCCGCAGGGCAGTGGCAAACCGCAAGGCAAGCCGCAGGCGAAACAGGGCCACAAGCCCGGCCGTCCCGCCGAAGGTGGCGGCGAGGCACCGCGCAAAGCGTTCCGCCCGCGCCGCGCCGTGACCGCCTGAATGAAAAAAGGCCCTGCGGCAACGCGGGGTCTTTTGTTGTCACGCATTGTTTGCCGATCGCTCTGCTTGACAGTCACGGGCGGCGTGCCATGCGGGTTCATGCCAGCTTGGCTTCGGGGTTGAACTTCATTGCCAGCGGAACCTGCCGGATCGCCAACGTCTGACGCATCAGCCGCCTGGCTTGGTTGACTGAAATCACCCCGTCGCCGATCGCCTGATTGTATTCGCCCATCAGCATCGCAAAACGCTGCGACAACGCCATTGCATCGGCGATCACACCACTGGATGTTTCACCCCTGCACCGGAAACAGTCCGGGGACATCCCTCCGCCTTTTTGCCTTAATCGGATCATAGGAACTTGTCATGCAGACTTGAGCACCGGGCAACCGGGCCGGTAACGAGTGCGCCAGTGCCCCCGGCACTGGTATTCGGTGCGGCCCGCCGTGAGACTGCGGCGAAAAGCCGGTAATCTTGCGGCGGGCCTGTTCATGGTGACGCGGAGGTGGGTCGGGGAAATTCCGGCCCCCCTCCGCACGTTCCCGGACTTGCGGGCCTGCCCCCGCCTGGGCTATCTGGCGCGCATGGCAAAACTGTATTTTCACTACTCCACCATGAACGCGGGCAAATCGACTTCGCTGTTGCAAGCCTCGCATAATTACCGCGAAGGGGGCATGGCGACGTATCTCATCACGGCGCAGTTCGACAATCGGGCGGGCGATGGCCGCATCGCCAGCCGGATCGGTATTGGCGAGGCGGCGGATACTTTCGCCCCCGGTGAAGATCTGTTCGCCAAGATCGTGGCGCGTCTGGCGCAGGGAAAGGTTGCCTGCGTCTTTCTGGACGAGGCGCAGTTTCTGTCCAAGGATCAGGTCTGGCAACTCGCCCGCGCGGTTGATGACCTTGGCGTGCCCGTCATGTGCTATGGCCTTCGCGTCGACTTCCGGGGAGAATTGTTTCCCGGATCAGCCGCACTTCTCGCCTTGGCCGACGAGATGCGGGAGGTCAGGACCATCTGTTTTTGCGGCAAGAAAGCCACGATGGTGGTGCGTAAGGGCCCTGATGGCCGCGCGCTGAAAGACGGGGATCAGGTGCAGATCGGCGGCAATGAAACCTACGTGTCGCTTTGCCGCCGTCACTGGCGCGAGGCGGTGGCGGGCTGACCGGCGCGCAGCGCGATCATGCCGCCCGCAGTGGCAATAAGGCCCATGCCAAGTATAGCCTGCCCGGTCAATACCTCGCCCCATATCACCCATCCCCAAAAGGCAGATGCGGGCAGGATGATGTACTCGAACACCGACACGCGGCTGGCGTCGGCAAGTTGATAGGCGCGGATCATCATGCCGACGCCAAACAGTGACCCCACCGCCTGCACTGCCGTCCAGAACCAGAACGAACCTGACACCTGCACATAGCCGCGCTGCACAAAACCCGCAGTTCCATCCGGCACCGCCACCGGCATCAGCGCCAGCAGTATCAGCCCGATGATCCCCAACACCCCGAGCATTGCAAAAAACCCGCCCAGCAGGGTTTCAGCACTCTCCTGCGCGCACCATTCCCGCGTGGCAATATTGCCCATGGCATACAAGAGCCCGGCCAGCACCGGAAGCAATGCCGCCACCGACGCGCCGCTGACCGCCGAAGGCCCCAGCACCAGCACCACACCCAGAAAGCCGACGGCGACAACGGCGATGCGCACCGGGCCGATGTGATGTCCGTAAGCAAAGCGCGAAATCAGCAGCACAAAGATCGGCGCGGTAAACAGCCCTGCCGCCACCTGCGCCACCGGCAAAAACGCCAGTGCACCAAAGTAGATCAGCATCGCGGTCCCGTGGATTGCCGACCGCGCCAGCACCGCCCGAAAGTTCACGGGGCGAAGCCGCAACCCCAAGGGCCTGGCAAGCAGCAAAAGCAAGCTGACACCCATTGCAGACCGCACCGCGTGGAACTGCCACAACCCGGCTTCTGCCTCGATGACACGCACGTAATTGTCGGTGTATCCTATGACCATCGCGTAGATCAGGATTGCCCCGGCGGCGGCTATGGTACGATCTGGTGCGGCCATGGCAGGTTCCTGTGCTGTTCCCGTCACACAACCGCGCCGCCGCCTGCCTTGCTTGCCGGAATGCGACATTTCGGGGCGAATAGGGCGCGCGGAACCCTGCCTCCGGGGGGAAGGACAAGTCATTGTGACACAACGGCAAGTCAGCTATCGTTGCTGCAATGCACACAGGCCGAGGCCCGATCGCCCATGACGGCGCTGAAGAAATATCAGAAACTCGAATGTCCCGGTCTCTGGCGCAACACGCCGGACGCACAGCGGCGTGAGGTCGTGGTGAATTTCGGCGCAACATCGCTTGTGCTGTCTGACCCGCGATCGGATCAGGCGCTGTCGCATTGGTCGTTGCCCGCCGTGGCACGGATGAACCCCGGCCAGATGCCCGCACTTTATGCCCCGGATGATGCGGCGTCAGAAACGCTGGAACTGGATGACCCCGACATGATCGCGGCGCTGGAAACCGTGCGTGGTGCGCTGGCGGCGGCTGAACCGCATCCGGGACGGCTGCGCAACAGCATATTGGGCGGGTTGACAGTGCTTGTGGTGGGACTTGGCATTTTCTGGATGCCGGGGGCGCTGGTGACCCACACCGTATCTGTGGTGCCTCCCGCCACACGCAGCGAAATCGGGCGGATGGCTTTGGCCGATGTGATCCGCGTGACAGGCACGCCCTGCGCCGCGCCGCTTGGCCAACGCGCCCTGGCACGGCTGGCAGTCCGGGTGTTCGGGGTCGATCCGGTGCAGCTTCTGGTGATGCGCGATGGCATCACAGCGCCCGTGCACCTGCCCGACCGCCAGATCCTGCTGCCCCGGGCGCTGGTCGAAGCACAGGACGGGCCGGAAGCGCTGGCGGGCTTTGCACTGGGCGAACGGGCACGGTCGGATGCGGTGGACCCGCTGATCCCGCTGCTGGAATATGCGGGCACAAGCGCCACATTCCGGCTGCTGACAACCGGCGAGTTGCCTCAATCGGCAGTTGAAGGCTATGCCGGGGAACTGCTGCGCGAAAACCCGGGACCGCTGGCGGAAGACACGCTGCTTGCGCGGTTTCTGGCGGCCGGAATTTCGAGCACACCTTATGCCTACGCACTTGATCCCACGGGTGAAAAGGTGCTGAACCTGATCGAGGCCGACCCGTTCCGCAACGGCACGCCGCGCATGGTGCTGCCCGATGGCGACTGGGTCAGCCTGCAAGGCATCTGCGCGGAGTAAGCGCGTTCTGTCAGCGCCAGAGGGGAGGGGGGGAGCCGCCCCCGTGGCCATCGAGGCCACGAGCGCGGCGTTGCCACGGGTAAGGCCGTCCACGTCAAGGATCATTGCCACCGTCGCATCGCGGCCACCGTCTCATCGCGGCCAGCGTCACATAAAAAGCGCCCTCCGGCGGGTACCGAAGGGCGCAAGGGTCTTTGTCTGCCCGACTATTGGTTGCCGTATGTCATCAGTCCCGAAGGAACGCGTCCGCAAACCCCGCCCGACGTGCCGCCACAAGTGCCGCCTGCGCCTGCCTGCCATCGGCGAAAGGCCCGGCCAGAACAATCTGCATGGGTTTGCCACCTTTGGAGATTTTCGCGCCCGCTACCGGCAGGCCAAGTCCCGCCAGCCGTGCCTTGGCCCCGGCGGCATTCGCCGGCTGGGCAA
>Ga0105050_10001481_pt1 | contig 35235 bp, 23 predicted proteins | sample FRY01_FD_78088 | JGI IMG/M metagenome (GOLD analysis project Ga0105050, IMG submission 78088) | Freshwater microbial communities from Lake Fryxell liftoff mats and glacier meltwater in Antarctica - FRY-01 | ecosystem: Environmental > Aquatic > Freshwater > Ice > Glacier meltwater ...
TATTTTGGGGATAAATTTATTTTAACTTAAGTTATTTCAAAATATAATAAGCTAATAGTTTTTGTACTTCATACACATCAACAGATTTGTTGAATTTTTTGGTAATTGATGGCATTGGTTCGCTCGAAATCCAGATTTTCAATTCTGCGTCAAGGTCAAAAGTGCCAGCAGTTTCGATACTAAATCTCGAAATACTTTTATACACAACCGAAAGATACTCTATTTTACTTCCAGTCAAACCCTGTATATCAGCTAATATTAGTCTTTTATTAGTAAAAATAAACGTATCTCGGAATAGTTTAAATCCCATTTCAATATTCTCACCCTCAAAAAGTAATTTCCCAAAATCTTTATTTAAGTCGGCATTGGTTGCTACGCCGGCATTTCCCATTATAGAAGATAATAGTCCCATATTTTTTTTGTTTATTTGTTTATAAAAATTAATAAATTTTTATCTATTTACTCTTAAAATTGCTTCAATACTTTTACATCATTTTCATATAAAGCTCTAATATCATTAATTCCAGTGTTCAGTAATGTAGTGCGTTCTAATCCAAAACCAAAAGCATATCCAGAGTATATATCGGGGTCAATATTAGACATTTTTAGCACATTTGGGTGCACCATTCCACAACCAGCAATCTCTAACCATCCAGAATATTTACAAACTCTACAACCTTGTCCCTTACACAAATAACAAGTAATATCCATTTCTGCTGATGGCTCTGTAAAAGGGAAATACGAAGCTCTAAATCTATATTTAAGCACATCTCCATACATTTTTTTGGCAAAGGTTACCATTGTGCCTTTTAATTCAGCAAAAGTAACATTTTTGTCAATATAAAGCCCTTCTACTTGGTGAAATTCTGCCAAAGATCTCGCACTTATTGATTCATTTCTATACACTCTGCCTGGCATTATAGTTCTTATCGGCGGTTGCATATTCTCCATAACTCTTACTTGCACTGGCGAAGTATGTGTACGAAATAATAAATCATCATTCCCTTTGATAAAAAAAGTATCTTGCATATCTCTTGCAGGGTGATTTGGTGCGAAGTTAAGTGCATCAAAATTATGATAATTATCTTCTATTTCTCTACCTTCAGCAACATCAAACCCCATATTTACAAATATCTCAATAATTTTATCCAAAACTTGTTCTACTGGGTGTTTCGAACCTTTAAAATTATTGCGTCCCGGTAACGTTAGGTCTATTGTTGGGGAAGTATCTTCTGCTAATTCAAATCCTTCTTTTAGATTTTTGAACTCACTTTCTACAAACTGTTTTAGTAAATTAAGCTCACGTCCTACATCTTTTTTTTGCTCATTCGGCACAGATTTAAGATTTTCAAAAAGAGCAGTAAGTTCACCTTTTTTGACAAGATACTTTAATCTAAAATCCTCTAAAGATTTTACATCTTTGATTAATTTTAAATCTTCTGTTATTATTGCTTTTAATGAAATTATTTTTTCAATCATATTTAACTTATTATATTCGTTTTACTTATTTATTTATCTAACAATAATTATTTTAGTATTAAATTTATTTTTATTTTTTAATTTTTATCAATTAAGTATAATTTAACTTGTACAAAAATAAAACACATTTTTAAATAATTAACGTTAAATTAAAAATTATTCAGATTATAGCAAAATGGCAATCTTTCATTACAAAAGAATAATAAACTACCCTCTTCTATTTTTATACTTATTTCTTTGCTATTAGTAATATTTCGAGCACCTTCTCTGACACCTAATTCTAAATATTCAGAGTTTAATTCCCACTTTAGATTTTTTGTAGATAACTTACATTTATTAATTGGGATAAGTGATACTATTTCATTTTCTGATAAATTTATATTTAATTCGCTATTTATATTTTCAGCGTCAATATTTTTATCAACTATATTTTTAACTGCAATATTAAACGCATACCTTTCTGAACTGTAAGCAATTAAATTAAGTTTAGCAGAAAATTTAGTGAAAACACTCCAATTATTCAAAGTATGTTCCAATAATCCACCATCTAACCCAATAACTAATACATTTTGATATTTGTTATCATAAATATATTTCAAACATTTTTCAAAATCATTAGTTTCTTGTTCTTCTAATTTAATAAACTTTGTATTCAAATGATTTATTTCACTTGATATTAAATAATTTGGTTCGACAGAGTCCAAATCTCCAATTACATAATTTGGCGAAATATTCAATTCAAATAACTTATTATAAGCTCCATCAGCAGCAATAATTATAATCTCTTTATTGATTTCCAAAATTTTATTTATAGGTATTAAAATTTCAGAAAAAATATTCAATTCCGAATTTAATACAACAATGCAATCAAAGCTATTTTGTTCCAATACCATTTAATTAATCTCTTAAAATTTTATCTTTGTCATAACGTATATTATTAGTGATAGTTTCACTTTAAATACTTTTAAATTAAAATTTATTATTTTTAATTTAAATTCAATAAATATATTATTAATAATATTGATTTATTAAGATAAATGAAAATGAAAATACATTCAAAATTAATCATTATTTATATTTCTTTTTACTTTTGTTTAAACTTTATTTTCTTAAATGATGTTTTTTCACAATCTGAAAAGTCTAACAAAGAAGTTAGTATTGTTGGCGAAGCAACAGACGAAGAATTAAAAGAAAATACAATTCAAAGAGTTATAAAACCATTAGACCAGCGAAGTAATTCAATCGGTAGTTCAAACTATTTTGTAAATAATAATGGTAGAATTGGGTACGACATAATTTCAAAAAAAGGCAAATTCACTTGGCAAATTGATACTTCAAAAAATAGAATTGATGCAAAAATTAATTATATTTTTGGAAATGGGATTTTCGCAATTGGTAAAGCCAAAACATTAACAAATTCAGATGGAATAGAGATAAATCCTGAAGATAAAAATTTGAAAAACTTTTTGGTAACAAGTTATAATTTGAATGATTCTGAATCTGATTTTGTTTCCGGTAGATTAGAAGATAGTGATATTTTAGAGAAAAGTTTAAGCTCAAAATATCAGATTTTTAGTAGTCGTGATTATGATGAGAATGGCAATCATATTTTTGATAATTTAGAACCAAACTGGCCTCTTTGGGATTTTAAAAGTAATTCGTTTGGTGAATATATTTATAATGAAAGTCAAAGGAATGCAGAAAATGGGAAACCTATTTTTGTGTCTGATGAAGATTTGTTTTTTACATATAAAATTGCCAATCCTGTAAAATTACAAGTTGAAACAACCATCTATAACTATGATAAGAATTCAAAGAAAAGTAGTAATTTGATTAATAAATTTTTGAATAACGTAATTATTGTTAATAATGTAATTACCAATAATTCTAAAGACACAATTTTTAATTGCAGAGTAGGACATTTTTCAGATATTGATATTACCCCAGCAGATAAATTGTTTTTAGGGCTGTATAATGATAATTTAAAAATATTACTAAATAAATACAACCAAAATGACAAAATATTATTTGGATTTACTGATAGTAGTAATGTCGATTTGAGCATAAATAAATATGGTTTTATTTTTACAAAATTATTATATAATTCATCTATTCAGCTAACAATAAATGGAAATAGTGTATTACAAGAAGACGATAAAAATATTCCAATTATTAATGAAAAGTCATTAAATAAAGTAAGAGCTGGTTTGTTAGATGTAAATACTAACATATATTCACGAGAATATATGGACTCTTTTATAAATAATGAAAATAATACTCTTGAAAGTAAATTTAGTCAAGATGTAAGGTCATTTCTAAGCACTGATTCATTTTATTTAGCTCCAAATGAAAAAATAAGATATATTTATATGATTGGATTTGTTGAATCTTTAGAAGAAAACAATATTCCAAGTTTTGATGAAGACAATCAACAAAGTTTGACAAATTTATATAATACTTTAGATGAAGTTAATGAGTTTTTCGCCCAAAAGAATAATAGTATAATAAACAATTCAGAAGTAAATAATGATAATAATTTAAAGATTTATCCAAATCCAGCAAATAATTATATTGAAGTAGATATTGAGAATATTGAAATTGATAAATTAAATGATTATTTTATTGATATTTCAAATAATAATGGCGAGAAAATTGCTGGATTTACGTTGTCCATGTATAGAGATTACAAAATAAATAATAATAGAAATTTAAAACTGAAAATTGATTTGACTACTATTCAATCTGGGATTTATTTGATTTCAGTCAATTCAATTCAAAAAAATAAGTCAATTTATAACTCTAAATTTATTATTTCAAAATAAAAAAAGTAGTTATTTGTTTAATTAAGATATTAATGAAAAATATATATTTAAAAGATAGATTCGAAAAAGAAAATATTTTAATTTTTAAAAATATTGAAAATTCGATAGAAAATAAAAAAATTGGTGTTACCCACATTTTGGGTGAGTCTGGCATTGGACGCACAAGTTTGATAAAAGAAATATATAATAATTTAATCGACTTAAATAAAAATTCAAACATAGTGCTTACTTCAAATGAAGCACCTATTGGTAAATTTAATATTGGGGATTTGCAACCTTATAAATTATTTACTCAAATAATCCAAAGTTTAAAAGAAAACAAACAAATTTCATCGGAAAAGAAACTTGCTTTAAATGCAGGTCTAACTCTGTTAACTGCAGTGCCTTTTTTGGGAGATGCTGTTTATGCCGCCAAAGAATTATCTAAAGATTGGAGATACTACAAACAAGAGAAATTAGGTAGTATTGATGCCAAAGATGAAACTTCCTTAGATTTGATTGGTGCAATTGAATCCTACGCAAAAAAGCAGCCATTGATTATTCTAATTGACGATACCCAATGGTGTGATAAACAATCTCTGGAATTATTGAATTTATTGTCATTAGAATTAGCAGATTACCCTATTCACTTTGTAATTACTTCTAACAAAAATAATGAAAATAATTATCTCAAAAGCTTAATTAAATTATTTAAAAACAAAATTCATTTTAGTGAAATTGAATTAGAAACTCTAACTTTCGAAGAGATTAAAACAATTTGTGCAAATTTTCAAAAATACTTTGATAATGATGAACTAAATAAATGGTTACTGAAAAAAACTCAAGGCAATCCAAGTTATTTATTTGAATTATTAAAATACCTCAATAGAAATAATCCATTTGATGAAAGTGGTACATTAATTTTAAATCTTAATTCAGAGATATTTCTTTCATTGGATAATTATTCTGTTATTGATAAAATTAATGATGTTTTGTCAATTGATGAAAAGCAACTTTTGTCCATCGCCACTTGTGAAGGTCGTATTTTTTCTGCGTATTTGTTGGCTAATATTTTCAATTCTGATGTATTAACAATAATCAAAAGACTAAAAGAAATTACACTTAAATCAGACATAATTCAGAGCAAAGGAATGGAGATTTTTTATGGTGTAAAGTCCACAGTTTATGAATTTACCCAAACAAATTATTTAAAATACTTTGACTCATTATTAGAATATGAAGAAAGAATATCTGTACATAGTAATATAGTTAAAATTTTGCAAGATACTCTCAAAAATACAAATGATGAAGAGCTAAAAGAAAGTTTAATTCCTTATATAGCTGCACATAGTGCAGAAGCAGAAAATGATAAAGTCTATGATGAAATGTTAAAGGAATTTGAAGTTTTAAATAATAAATATGGTATTGGGGATAATTATAATAGTAATAAATCAAATAATTTGGCAAATGATAATAGTTCAAGTGAAGAAATAAATGAAGATTTAAGTGATTTAAATAAAGATGGTAATTTAAAAAGTAATAATAGTAGTAGTAATTCAAATGATCAAAAATTAACTCCATTTTTGAATTACAGAAGAAAAGTAAGCAGATATTTCGAAAATGAAAACTATAATGAAATTATAGATGAAACTAATAAATTTGTAAATGACAATTCTTTGAAGGAATTAGAAAATATAGAATCAAATTCTTTTTTGATTAGAACTTATACAAATTTGAATGATTTCGCCAGTGCCAAAACGATTATTGACCAAACAAATAAATTACTGAACAAGAACTCTAATAACACAATTGCTGAATGTTTTTATCTAAATTCTGTCGCAGTTTATTATTTTGAAATCAAAAAATACAATCAGTCATTAGATACATTACAAACTGCAGCAAAAAAATCTTTAAAACTTCCTTTAGAACTAAAATTATTAACTTTAATGAACATAAATAATTTATTAAAAGTTATTTCTCCTGACCAAACTAAAAATTACCAAAAAGTAATTGATAAATTAAAAACTCGAGTAACAATTAAATTATAATTTAATGTTTGAATAAAAATGTTATTTTTGCGTTTTATTCGTTAATTGTATTCGTAATTTAAATAGTAAATTTTAAATTTATTATTATTGGTAAATTTGTTCGATAATCTTTACTATAATTTTGCGTTAATATAAAAGTTAATTCTAAAACTAATTTTTACGTTAATTTTTAAAAAATAAAAATCACACAATGTATATTTTAAATAGTCCTAAATATAATAAAAATCAAACTATTATTAATTATAATTCTTTTAGTAATTTTAAATCTAACTTATATACTCTTCTAAATTATCTTTTAAATTTTCTTCTAAAGACTCGATTATACTCTTTTGTTTTTGTATTTATATTTTTTTCACTTTTTAGCATAAATTTATTTGGACAGCAATTTACAACATTTGTGAACCCAAATCCAGTACAAGAAGGTGAATTATTTACGGTTACATTTGTTCTCAGAGCAGAAGGAAGTAATTTTAATCCTCCAAAATTTTCGAACTTTACTATTATATCAGGTCCGAGTACATCTTCTGAATATAGTTTTGTAAATGGTCGTACTTCTCGTCAAGTAAAATACACTTATACACTAAAAGCAGATAAAAAAGGTGAGTATAATATAGACCCAGCATCGGTTAAAATCGAAGATGCAGTAATCAAATCTAATTCTGTGAAAGTAAGTGTTATTGAGGCTTCACAAGCAGTAAAAGAAAGAAGAAATAAAGAAGATGAAGAAGATAAAAGTCTAGCAGACCAAGCAAATAAAATTATAAGCGATAATCTATATGCAAAAGTATTTGTAAATAAAAGTAATGCTATTGTAGGCGAGCAATTGGTCGCAACATATAAAATATATATTAACGAGCAGTTAAATTTAGTTGATTTATCAATGTCTAAAGCACCTTCATTTATTGGTTTTTGGACACAGAGTTTCGATGAAAAACAATTAAATTATGATAGAGAAGTAATAAATGGATCAGCTTTCAAAGTAGCAACTGTCAAAAAAGTAGTGTTATTACCTCAAAAAAGTGGTAAATTAGTAATTGATGCAATGGACTTTAAAAGTGTAGTAAGATTAAGAACTACCGGCGGAGGGGGTGGAAGACGAAATAATATGTTTAATGACTTCTTTAATGATAGTTACAAAGACTTTCCTTACACCGTTACAACTCAACCATACAATCTAATGGTAAAAGAACTACCAACAGCATCAAGTAACTTTAAAGGAGCAGTTGGGGAATTTAAAATAGAAGCTTGGGTTGATAGAACTGAAACCACTACAAATGACCCAATTACATTAAAAGTTAAAATCTCTGGTGTTGGGAATCTTAAACTTATTTCACCACTTGAATTAAAATTACCAACTGGATTTGAGTCTTACGAACCCAAAACAATAGATAATATTGATGTAAATCTTAATGGAATGAGTGGTAATGTTATTTTTGAGTATTTATTATTACCTCGCAATCAAGGAAAATTTAAAATTGAACCAATTAATTTCACTTACTTTAATAATAAAATAAATGATTACACAGATTTAGTTTCAGATGAATTTATTATTAATGTGAAAAAAGGAAAAGCCAGCGACAATAATATAATTAATAACTCTACAAATAAAGAAGACGCGAAATACTTAGGTCAAGATATTAGATTTATAAAATTAAACTCAAAATTAGAAGATGATGATTATTTTATTTTTAATACTATGCTTCATTATTTAATGCTTTTGACCCCTGCTCTGTTTGGAATTGTATTTGCTTATTTCTACAAAAAAAATATACTAATTTCAAATAATTCTATTTTACTTAAAAACAAAAGAGCAAATAAAGTAGCTTTACATAGATTAAAATTAGCAAATAATTATTTGAAAGAAAACAAATTAGAATTGTTTTTTGATGAGACTAATAAAGCACTTTGGGGATATGTGAGTGATAAATTATCAATTCCAGTGTCTGAATTAAACAAAGATATAATTAACAAAAAGTTGGTGGGTTTAGGTATAAAAGATGAAACAATAGTTATGTTAATAACTACTATTAATGATTGTGAATTAGCTAGATACTCAAATCTAAATTCATCTAAAAATCCACAAGATATATATTTATTTGCAGAAACTGTAATAACTGAAATAGAAGGAACATTAAAATAATGAAATTAACTAATTTTAATTTATTACACAAATATATTTGTTTGATTTTTCTGATAAATATTATCTCTATTAACTTTAATTCTAATTCCGTTTTTGCTGAAGAATTAAATCAAAACACAAAAGTTATATTTGAAAAAGGTAATGATTTTTATAAAAAACAAAATTATATTGAAGCTATTAATAATTATAAATTATTAGCGGATAATGGAATTAAAAATGCAGACCTATTTTTTAATTTAGCTAATTCATATTACAAAAATGAAGAAATAGGACTGTCTATCGTTTATTATGAAAAAGCTTTATTACTAAAGCCATCTGATGAAGATATTTATTTTAATTTACAAATAGCAAATTTAAAGACAGTAGATAAATTTAACACAGTTGAAGATAATCCAATTACAAAAAGTATAAACTCATATATATACTCTTTTCATTCAAATACTTGGGTATATTTTAGTATTGGCTTATTAATTTTTACTATATCTTTTATAATTATATTATTATTAGGTAACAAAAAAGTTAGAAGTCTTAGTTTGATTATGAGTATTTTTAGTCTAACAGCTTTTGTGATTTTTACATTTTTTGCTTATTACACTTATATTAATCAAACTTCAAATAAATTTGGTGTTTTAGTATTAACTAATGCTTATGTAAAATTTAGCCCAGATGAAAAGTCTGAAAATCTAATTATGATACATGAAGGAACTAAATTTGAAATAATCGAAAAAGCAAGTAATTGGATAAAAATCAAATTACCAGATGGAAATATTGGCTGGATTGATTATGATAATTTATTGGAAATTTAATAGAGATTTAATTTATCTATTTATTTTAATTGAGATTTTAGAGATTCTTCTAAATTATTGTATTTAAATTTAAATCCAGCTTTTGATAATTCTTCGGGTATTACTTTTTGCCCACCCAGTACAATAACCGACGATTCACCCATCAAGACCTTTAATACAAATGATGGTACTCTAAATAAATTAGGTCTTTTCATCACCTTAGCTAATGTTTTTGCGAAAGAATTCATATCTACAGGGTTAGGTGCAGTTGCATTATAAATGCCATCTAATGAGTTATCTAAGACAAATTTATAGGCATTTACCAAGTCTTCGATATCAATCCAAGATAATATTTGTTTTCCATTTCCTATAGGTCCTCCAACAAAAAATTTGAATGGTAATAACATCTTAGATAAAGCACCTGAGTTTTTGTCTAAAACTACTCCTACTCTAATTATTGCAGTTTTGATTTTACTTTTTTTGGCTTCATCTTCCCATACCATACAAACATCAGACAAAAATCCTAAACCTTTAGACGAATATTCATCTAACTCTTCAATACCTCTATCACCATAATAACCAATAGCAGAGGTGGATATAAACAGATTAGGCGGGTTTTTACAAATATTAATACCTTCTACCAAATCATGTGTTGTATCTTTACGACTATAATAGATAAGATCTTTAGTTTTGACATTCCATCTTCCATCTGCAACAAGATGTCCTGCTAAATTAATTAAAGCAAATTTACCTTCAAAAAATTCACCGATTTCAATTGATGTAATTGGATAAGGTTGATAGTAAACTCCATCTTTTTGATAAGTTTTTAATTTTCTGCTAAGTACAATTACTTTATAACCAGAGTCAATTAGAACTTTACATAATTTTTGACCAATAGCACCAGTACCGCCTGCAATTACAACTTCTTTCATAATTTTCAATATTTCATATTAGTTGATAAAAAGAAACAGATAAAACAAAAAAAGTCGTTAGAAAACGACTTTTAATATTTTAAATTAATAGATTCAACATTTGTCATTTCATTACTAAAATCTTTTGAATAATCCTTCAATAATAGAAGGGAAAAGACCTAAAATAATAACTGCGAAAGTTGATAAAATCAATGTAATTTTTGCAGTACCATAGTTAGGTACCATTTCATTTTCGTTTGGCTCTTTAAAGTACATATTCAATACTAAACCGATGTAGAAATACATTGATATAATAGAAGAGAAAACAGCTACTATAGTCAACCAAGTATAACCACCTTGAATAGCGGAATAAAATAATAAATACTTACCAAAAAATCCAGCAAAAGGAGGAATACCAGCAAGTGAGAACATAAATATACTCATTATTGCAGCTAAAAACGGTTGCTTTTTACTTAGTCCATTGTAATCTTCAACTTCAAGATTTTTTGTAGTTTCTCTTTCTAATACCGATAACACAATAAATGCGCCAATTTGCATAAACATATAAGCAGTAGAATAGAATAATATTCCAGTCCAACCACTAACATTACCACCGACAACACCCATTAACAAATAACCAGCGTGAGCAACAGAAGAATACGCTAACATACGTTTTACATTTTTCTGAACAACCGCAGTTATATTACCTACTAACATAGTTAATGCAGCAATAACAGCAATAATATCTTTTGATTTAGTTACTACACTTTTCAGTTCGTCTGTTAATATTTCAGTTGGAATTAATGCTCTTGTGATTATGATAAAAGCAATCGCTGCAGCAGCTTTACCAGCTGTACTCATAAAAGATGTAATTACAGTTGGTGAACCACTATATACATCGGGAGCCCATTGGTGGAAAGGAAATGCCGCTAGTTTGAATGACAATCCAATTATCATTAAACCAAAACCAATGAGATAATATGTTTGATTAAATTGATTTGCTGAAATTAATACAGATATATCACTTAAATTTAAAGAACCAGTGGCACCATAAATCATTGCCATACCATAAACTAAAAATCCGGTAGAAAAGGCACCTAAAAGGAAATATTTTAATGATGCTTCTACAGATTCGGAATGAGTTCTAAAATAACCTGACAATACATAAAAAGAAATAGACATTATTTCTATACCAATAAATAAAGATAATAAATCACCAGCGTGGGCAATCATCATCATTCCACTTATGGCAAAAAGTACTAAGTTATAAAGTTCGTTGTGTTCATACTTTTCATTTAAAAAGTAAGGTCTTGCAGCAAGTATAGTTAGTATCCCAGAAATACAAAATACTATATCTAAATATGAAGCATAACCACCAAACTTAATCATTCCTTTTGTCAAAGAACTTGCTCTATCAACTTGTGTCAATAGTTCCGTTGGTAAAGTAAGTGTATAAATGGCAAAACCAATAGTTACTATCAAAGCTATAATACTAAAGATAAAACTAGTTTTTTTATTATCTAATTTAACAGCATCAACAAATATTGCTAATACACAAAATACAGCAATTGAAATAATTGGAGATGATAATAAAAGTTCTAAACCCATTTGAAAATCCGTATCGTTAGTTTATAAGTTTAAATTTTAAGGAATTAAATAAAATCATTTAAATAAAATTACTTATTATTTATATTCAAAGTATCATTTGGCAAAGTATAATGAGTTTTACCAAATTTTAGGAGTTCTAATTTATTTACTAATGCTTTTGTAGAATTATCAGATATTTGTAAAAATGTATTTGGAAAAACACCAATCCAAATAATAAATAAAGCCATTGGAATCATCATTGCCAATTCATTTTTATTCAAATCTTTTAATGCGTGGTTTGCAGGGTTATCATTCGGACCCAACATAACTTTTTGGAACATAGTTAATAAATATACTGCTGCAAAAATAACACCAGTTGCTCCTAATATTGCATAAACATAGTTATTCAAAAAGGGAGATTTGAAGGCACCTATTAATGTTAGGTATTCCCCAACGAAACCATTCAAACCAGGTAACCCAACTGAAGCAAACATTGCAATAGCAAAGAACACTGTAAACACTGGCATAACTTTAGCTAAACCACCAAATTCGCTCATTAATCTTGTATGTCTTCTTTCATAAATTACACCTACACAAATGAATAACATACCAGTTGATAAACCGTGATTAACCATTTGGATAACAGCACCTTGAATTCCCTCTGCAGTCATCGAAAAAATACCAAGAACAACAAATCCTAAGTGGGATACAGATGAATAAGCTACTAATTTTTTAACGTCAACTTGTACCATCGCTACTAATGCACCATAAATTATACCAATTACAGCAAGAGTAGAAATAGCACCTGCATAAACAAAAGATGCTTGTGGGAATAAATCTAAATTAAATCTAATCAAACCATAAGTACCCATTTTCAATAAAACACCTGCTAAAATTACCGAACCTGGAGTTGGCGCTTCGGTGTGTGCATCAGCCAACCAAGTATGTAATGGGAAGACTGGAACTTTTATCAAAAAAGAAAGTGCAAATGCTAAAAACATCCATTTTTGTAGTTCAAAAGGTATCTTACTTGATACACTACTTAAAGTCATTAAATTGGTAGTAAATCCACTTGGCATATTTAGTAAGTTAGTACCTGCGTAATAACCTAACCAAACTATCGCTACTAACATAAAAAGTGAACCAACTACAGTAAATAAGAAGAATTTAACTGAGGCATAAATCTTGTTTTTACCACCCCATATACCAATAATAAAATACATTGGTATTAAAATCAATTCCCAGAAAATGTAGAATAAAAACAAGTCTAATGAAAGAAATACACCAGTCATTCCAAACTGAAGTAAACCGACCATTATGTAATATTCTTTTTCTTTTTTATGAATAGATTCGAATGAATTAAGAACTGCAATAGAAGAGATGAAAGTTGTTAGAAGTACCATCATCATTGACATTCCATCAACACCAATTCTGAATCCGGCATCAATGGTATTTATCCAAGGCAAATCAATTACAAATTGGTAGTTTGGATTGGAAGAATCAAATCCAGAGTACAAAATTATAGAAACTATAAAAGTTACTAATGACAAGCCAAAAGTGAAATTTTTAATTAATTTTACATTATCTCTATTCATAAATAGTGTCAATAACGAACCTACGAGAGGCAAAAATAATGTCAAAAGTAATAAAGAAGTCATAATTTTATAAATTTGATTTTGAATTAATCTTTATTTGTATTTATTAATATTGATTAATATTAATTTTGAAAAAAACTGTAATAATTTTAAAAGTTATTATATTGATAATTATTTTAAAATCATATATCCTAGAATACAAACTATACCTACCATCATCATTAGAGCATAATTTTGTACTAAACCCGATTGTATTTTTTTGATTTTATCACCAATAGAAAAAATAAGTTTCGCTGTACCATTTACAAGACCATCGATAATATTTGTATCAGTAATTTTCCATAATAATGATTCTGATGCAGCAAATAATGGGTCTACAAAAACTTTATAATAAATTTCGTCAAGATACCACTTGTGAACAAGAATTTTATACATAGTTTTCATATTATGAACTATTTTTCTTGGTGCAGTCCAGTTTTCATCGCTATAATATTTTTTAGCTAATAAAATTGCTCCAATTGCTACTAAAGTAGAGAATGCCATTAAAATATATTCTTCTAAATGAATTGAGTGAGCTCCAGAACGCCCCATTATTTGATTTGCATTTTTGAATATTGGCTCTAAATAATGTTCAAGTGCATTTGGAAAAGTATTTCCACCAAGTGCATAAGGAACTCCCAATAATCCACCAAAAGCAGACAAAACTGCTAATATGATTAATGGAATAGTCATGGTTTTAGGAGACTCATGGGGGTGTACTTTGTGAGTATTAAATCTTTCTTTACCTTCAAATGTAAGATAAAGTAATCTGAACATATAAAAAGCAGTACAAAAAGCAGCCAATACTAAAAACAGCCACATAATTGGATTACCTTGTGAGAAAGATAACCATAAGATTTCATCTTTTGAAAAGAATCCACTAAAAAATGGAATACCAGAAATTGCTAAAGTTGCAACAAAAAATGTTTTATATGTTGTTGGCATATATGCTTTAAGACCACCCATTTTTTTAATGTCTTGTTGGTGGTGCATTCCGTGAATTACCGAACCTGCACCTAAGAATAACAAACCTTTAAAAAATGCGTGAGTCATAACGTGAAAAACAGCAGCAGTATAAGCACCAACGCCAAGTGCTGCAAACATAAAGCCCAACTGACTTACTGTAGAATATGCTAAAACTTTTTTGATATCATTTTGAACTATGCCAATTGTTGCAGCAAGAAAAGCAGTTGCAACACCTACTACAGCAACTATAGATAAAGTTTCTGGTGATAATGCAAACAAAACTGAATTACGTGCAATTAAATAAATACCAGCCGTTACCATAGTCGCAGCGTGAATTAGAGCTGATACTGGAGTTGGTCCAGCCATCGCATCTGGCAACCAGCCTGCAAGTGGAATTTGTGCTGACTTACCCGTCGCACCCAAAAACATTAACATAGTAATTGCAAATATAATTCCGCTATTCATAAAAGTAGTCGAATTAGCAACTGCTATATCTATTATTTCTTGATATTCTAATGTTCCAAAAGTAACAAATACCAAAAACGTTGCAATCAAAAATCCAAAATCACCAACTCTATTTACTATAAATGCTTTATTGGCAGCGTGTCCAGTCCAAGTAATTCTATAACCTGGGAATTTTTGGTCATACCAAAATCCTATCAATAGATAAGAAGCTAATCCAACACCTTCCCAACCAAAAAAAGTAAGTAATAAATTACTTGAAAGCACTAAATTCAACATCATAAAAATGAATAAATTCAGATAGGCGAAAAATCTAAAAAACCCTTTGTCGCCGTGCATATAACCGATTGAGTAAATATGAATAAGCGAGCCGATACCAGTTATTATCATTGTAAATAATATTGATAATTGATCGACTTGGTAAGATACATTAACACTGAAATCACCTGCAGATATCCAATTAAATAAATTTACAATAACTGGTCTTTCCAATGGATGATTAAGTATATCCAAAAATATAAAAAACGTAATTATAAATGAAGCTAAAACTGTACTTGTTGCTATTGCACCAATTAAGCCTTCTTTTTTTATTTTACTGCCAAAAAGTCCAAGGAAGGTAAAACCTAACAAAGGTAACAATGGAACTAATTTTATTAATTCAGCCATAAGTTTTAATTTAAATTATCTTTATTTATTACAATTTTAATTACTTCTATATTTACAATTTTATTTTTTCGTGTTTTGTTTTGTTAATTTATGCAAAATAAATTAGATTTATTAAAACAAAAATAGACAATCACACTTAAGTATTTTTTCAACTTTATTTATTGACATTTTTTGAATTATTGATTAAAATTTTATAAATTCTGACCAATTCAACTAATGCAATAGATTTTTTAGAAAATTGTAATTAGAATACAACGAAAATACAAAAGATTAAAACATTAAACAACTTTTAAATAAAATTTCAATCCTAAATTTAGAAATTTAATTAACATTTTAATCTTTTTCTAATATATTTGCCAAAAGTTCATTCACTTTTTCAAATACTACATCAGGTTTCAATAAATTCATACAGATGTGGGTTCCTATCGGACAAACATTTTTTCCGTGAATATGGCAAGGTTTACAATCTAAATTTTCTAATTGAATATAAGCAGAATTAATTAATCTCGGTGAAAATCCAAATTTTGGTGAAGTAGGACCATAAATTGTCAGAACATTTTTGTTCACTAATTCCGAAAGATGAGTTGGAGCACTATCATTTGTAATAGTTAAAATTGATTTTGAGAATAAAAAAAGAGATAAATCCAAAGAGGTTTTATTAGTCAAATCGAAAATATTATTTTTTTCAATCATTGGATTATCAAATATTACATTATTTATGTTTTTCAAATGAGACATAATTTCATTTGAGGTATAAATATCCGCTTTACCACCTGTTATAATTATTTTAAATTTCGGATATTTACTAATTATTAATGAAATTAATTCTGCGTAATATTTCGAATTCCATTTTTTGGTTGCCCAAACTGAACCTGGGGCTATAATTATAAATTCATTATTCGTTAAACTATTTGAAATAAAATTACTTATTTCTTTAACATTATTTTCGTCTTGAGTAACTCTTTTTAAATCTTCATTATCTACTTTATCTAAAATATCTACTTTACTTACTGTAGCCAAATATTCATTATTAAATTTTATATTTGCAAATTCTCTAAATCCATTCAACAGACTTAGTATCCTTACAATTTCGTGGTTGTTTTTTTGATAAATAGATTTATAATTATAAACAAAACTTAAATTAGCAATATCAAAACCAATTTTATATTTAGCATTAATAAATTTGACTAATATAGATGTTCTGGTAGATTTATGTGGAGAAATTATACAGTCTGGCTTGAGATTATTTATTTCTTTAGTGATTTGGAGAGTTGATAAAATAGATTTGTGTTTATTTTTTTTATCGTAAAGTATAATATTATCAATTGATGTAACTTCTTTTACCAAATCATACCAAGTGGGAATTGTAACAAAAGTAATTTTACATTCTTTGTTATGTTTTTTGAAGTAATTTTTGATAAATTGACAAAGGTAAAATGTAAGCGTAGTATCACCAAGAAAGGCAGTTTGGATAATTACAAAATGATCAAAATCTAATATGGACTTTAAATTTTTATCATTTGTTTTTGTAATCATTCCCTCTATATTCATTCAGTACCAATTTAAAGTAATTTAAGGTTATGTGATTTAAGATTATAAAATTAAAACTATAAAATTAATTTAATGCTTCCAACGACGATGTTGCCAAGCCCACTGCCCAGGGATTTCCAATATTTGATTTTCAAGATGTTTGACGTGTCTCTGTGTTAATTCAATTACATCTTTTTTGTTGTAACTTAAGTCACTATGGTCTAACTCAGTAAAATGAGCTAAATAGGTATTGTTTTTTTGTCTAACAGCGTATGCCATCAAAATTGGGATATTAAATTTGAGTGCAAGCGATGCGGGAGTTTCATAAGTAGCAGCCTTTCTTCCAAGGAAATCAACAAATACATCTTTATTTGGGTCAGCACTTTGGTCAACTATAAGGGCAACAATTCCTTTGTTTTTTATAATATTTATAATTTCTCGAGCTGCATTCCCAGCACTTATCATTTTATTGCCAGATTTTTCTCTATTTTGAATAATAAATTTGTCAAATAATAAATTCTTTTGATTTTTGACTATTGCATTAATTTGCTTTTGAGTAAATAGACCAGTAGAATAAGCTAAGAGTTCCCAATTCCCATAATGTCCGGTCATCATTATTAATCCTCTACCTTTGGATAATAATTCTTCCACCAATTCTATATTTGAAAATTTGACTAATTCTTTTATTTGATTATCAGTGTAAGTTCTTAACTTTATCATTTCAAAAAGAGTAATACCAAGATTTTGATAAGATTCTTTGGTGATTTTGGTTGTTTCAGAATCGTTTAACTTTAGACTTTCTTTGATATTATTAAAAGTAATACTTCTTCTTTTAGGTCCAATATAGTATAACATCTTACCAAACATTTTCCCATAAAGGACTACATTTTTTTGACTTAATTTATTGATTAAATTAAGGATATGTTTTAATAAAAAGTTTAGCAATTTTTCTCTATCAATATTATTTATAATTGTTTTTAAATATTAATTACTTTTTAAGCTTTACCTATTATCTTCCTTGTTGGAATCTCTGATCAATTTTAAATCTGTCGCTTCCATCACTTTCAATAGCAGGATTATAATCTTGGAACCAATATGGATTATATACTTCATTAATCATAGTAGAATGAGCAAGTACAAAATTTCCGTTAAATAATCTATCGACAAAATAAAAATAAACACCACCTCTTATCTCAGCATAAAACCACTCTTCTGCTGCAGCTTTATTATCTCTTTGTGGATGGAGATTTCTTTGAGTTGGGAAACCGTATTTCAATAATGTTCTCCCTCTTTCCGTTTTCCAACCAAGCATTATACCTTGCAGAAAATATGTTTCAGCAAAGCTAATTCGTTTGTCATATTCAATTCTTTTTTCATTGACCTTTGTATCTTGTTTGGTGTCTCTTATCAACCAGTACTTGAATAAAGCGCGTTGTTTTGCTTTATTATCAGTCAAAAGTTGATATTCCTCTTTTTCATACTCATCTAAAATGATATATATTTTTTCAAATTCTGTTTTTGTCATTTCTTCATCCATTGATGAAAAAGAACTTTCTTCAAAAGTTAAACTTTCTGAAAATTGTGCATTGATGTCTGGCGGCAAATCTGGATTAATTAAGTAAAATTTATTAGTTTTTTCTAACGATATATCATTATCATTAGAATTAATAATAATTTTAACATAATATATACCAGTTGCAACATCACTCAACGGCATATCCAAAATCTCGACCATTGCATCTGAATATGATGCTTTTATTTTTGAATATCTCTCGACTTCCCTTTTTGTTGCATCCAAAATTATATAATCTATTTTTAGACCATTGGGAGCAAAAGTCTTTGAATTATAAATTTCATAATATAAATAAAGTTTTGGAGAATTTGAGGTAATTTCATTTGTAGGATTAGGAACAATATAAAAGCTATTTTTCAGAAATATATCAGGGTAGATTTTTTCATTATTTTTAGAAATCTCTATCAAATAAGGTATTTGTATATCACTAACAGAGAACTTTTCGTAAAAATTAGGAACAATTAACTCAAAATCATTTTTATAAATTACTGTTGAATCTATTGGATTTATCAAACTTAAACTACAATCATAAGTATTAGGCAAAACTGCCAATAATCTTTGTCCGAAGAGACTAATTTCTTTTTTGAATTCACTTTTGGCGACTATACTATTATAGTTCCATTTTTCTGTAATCAATGGCAAATCAGTATTCTGAGCTTTGAGATTGAGTACAAATGTAACGCTTCCAGATATACTATCACTATAAGTAATATTATAATCAATTATCTTATTTAGAAAATAATAATTTAATTCTACCTTTGAGTATAGTTCATCATATTGATAAGTCATAATTTCATAGTTAATGAAATTATCTGATTTTGCATTAGTTGTAGTAATTAAAAAAACAGCAAGCAAAACAATGATTATACTTAATTTTGACTTTAATTTTGACTTTACATAAGTATTATCATATATTATAATATCATTAAAATACAGAATATGTTTATTTGAATTCATTCAACAATTAATTTTAGATTTTAAATAAATTTTTGCCAATAAAAATATAATAGTATTTCAAGACACTTGAAATACTATTGTATTATAATCTAATTATGATTTGATTAATTTTCGGAAATTTATTATTTAAATATAAAATTTCTGACAAAATATTATAACCACTTTTTGAATTTTTTATTTCTCTAACTATTATTTCTCTAACTGTTATTTTTCTAACTGTTACTTTTCAAAGTTTTATTTTTTACGGACAACAAGTACTGGACATTCTGCTTTTCTTAGTACTTTTTCGGTAGTACTTCCAAACAAAAAGTGTTCAAGCCCACTACTACCGTGGGTAGCAATACAGATCATGTCAATATTATTTTCGATTGAGTATTGAATTATTGAATTAGATGACGATGTACCATTCAAAACAACAATTTCAAAACTAATTTGTGAATACATTGGATCTTTAATCAAATCTTTTAGATTTTTTCTGGAAGTATCTATCATATCTTTTTCTACATCAGAAAAGTTATAATGAGCAATCTCCATACCAATTGGATATGAAATCGGCTGGATAATATGCAGAAGGTGGATTTTGGAATTTAGAGTTTTCGCATAATCCAATGCAGTTGATAAAGCTAAATTTGATCCATCAGAAAAGTCTATTGGGACTAATATATTATTCATTTTCATATTAATTTACCTCGTGTTTTAAAAATTGAAAACAGTTATTACTTTTGTAATTTAATAAATTGAAGTAAGAAATCAAAATTTATTAATAATTAATTAAAAATATATTTTAAAACAATAAAACTATAATCAATATGTGTGTAATAAAATCTGGAAGTTTATCTATAAATATAATTTAAATAAATACAAAAATCAAAAAAGGTTGTATGTATTTTATGGGAGTAAATAGCAAACAACCTTTTTTATATAGAAAAATAATAAATAGAAAGTCAATAATTAGGAACTTATAATTTGTGTTAATAATAGCTAATATAACAACTGCCTTTGAATACAGTTTTGGATTTTAACCCACTTATAGTAGCTTCAAAATTAAAAACAAAAGAATGTGTGATTTGATCTTTTGTCAGTCTATTTATGTTCATTTCAGAGAACCAAACTCTAAATTTGTTAATATAATTAGGATTTTTAATTATATCTCCATTTGACTCTTTAATATTTAATTCAAAATTATTAGACAAACTTATATCAGTAGTTAATTCAGCATTATGTAATATATTAATTTTATTTGTATTCAATTTTAAAGAACTAATCGAAAATTCTCTATTCTCAAAATTATTTATTTGACTATTTATATTAGTTGTATCATTTAAAAAATTGATTTTAGTCGAAAATACGGGCCAATTATTCAATGTATCTAATCTAATTTCTAAATTTTTTCTCTTAAAATGCCAATTTAATTTTTCTCGTTGTTCAAGTCCTAAACTATTTATAAAAAATATATTTTCTTCAACTTTAAAACTATCTACTTTTACAATTTTTGGATTTAAATTAGGATATTGAAAATTTCTAATTGAGTCAACAACTTTTTGTAAAGAATCTTTTTCTTTTTGGTACCTTATAATAATAACATATAGTGAGTCATTTGATGCTCCAGGCACCAAATAAATAGTATCTCTAACAATATTACCCTGTTCTTTGAGTAAAGTTGATTTAATGTTTGGGTCTAAGCCAAGTGAATCGCTACAAGAATCAATTAAAAATAAAGCTAAAAATAATGAAAGGACAATGAAGTATCTATTAAATAAATACTTATTTAATTTTAAATACTCTAACCTATTTAGATTATTTATAAATTGTCTCAATTTTATTTTGTTTATTTTTTGAAAATACTCTGGTTTAATACTTAAACGAAACTCTTTTTTATTATTTCAAAATTAGATATCAATACCTATACCCATGTGGAAACCATATTTATTAGAGGTATAGCGAATTTGATTATGATGGAAATTTAACATATTATAGTCAAAAGCCATCAAAAATTTGTAATTATTTGCAATTTTATATTCAGAACCAATCATTATTCGCCCCACTTCACCAGCAACATTTCCACCAATTCCAAACTGAGCAAAAGGATTAAAGCTATAAAATTTTAGAAAATTTGGCTTATATCTTACAACGGCACTTAATGTATTAAAGTTGGGCTTTTGTTCATAAATATATGGGTCACCAATTTTATCAATCAAATTATATACTTGATAAAAGTTTTCTCTTCTAAAGTCTAATCCCGCAGATATTTCATTATTAAAGTTATATAATGCTGCAACTCTGAAGTTGTTAAAGTTTTGATATTGAGCCGGGTTGATTTTTTCTTCTATAGTCGAAAAGTATTGTGCCCAACTTGTTTCCAAGCTTAATCCAATTTGTTCAGATTTATCAAAATAACTTTCGTTATACCTTTCATAATGCCTTTGAATATTCTCCATTGGAACTAAAATATCTGTGCTTTTTGTAGTTATAAATTCATTTTTAAAAACAATATCTTCAACTATATTTGGTGTTTCTTTAGAAAGATAAATAGTGTGATAAAAAGTTTCATATTGTTTTTCAACTTCAATTTTAGTTTCAATTTTAGTTTTTTCAATAATTTCTGCTAAACTTAAGTTCGTGTTCTCTGTATTTAGATTATCAGAACTTGAATTAGAATTTTGAGTCAAATTATTTTCTAAATCTTTGATTTTTTGATTTAATTGATTAATTTTTGATTTGTAAACGCTTGTAAGATTTTTTACCTTAGATGCATCTTCTTTATAAATAATTCTATCTTTATAAATTATTTCTGTTTTGAAAGTTGTATCATTTTTACTTAAGTTCTTACCTAAGTTTTCATCATTTTTGTTGTCATTATTAAATGAATACGAATTTGGGATATTGTTAGAAGAGTTATTTGAAGAACTATTATAAGTTGGTTGACTATTGCCGTTTTGAGTCAAATTAATAGAATTACCATTAAATTCCAACATAAAATAACCAATTGTAGCCAATACACTTGTACCAATTAAAGTATAAATAGACTGCGAATAGTTACTAAATAATCCCAACAATTTATTTTTAATTAAGCTATTTCCAAGAATAGTAGTCGAAGTTGTAACAGCTGAGGTCATACCTAATTGAGAAAATATCTTTAAGGTAGAATCTGCACTTGGGTTAAAGGCAATAAAATCATTTTTTATAGCATTACTAACAGTAATTTGTTCTTTGAGTTCGTTTCTTAATACTTCATTAATAGACAACTCATTGAATAGTTGCTGTTCTTTTATCGGGTCTATTGTCCCATCTACAAATTCGTAGATATGATCTATATAGTCCATTTTATTCTTTAATAGTTAATAAAATAATTAAAATTTATATTTTTAAATTTTATTTATGTCAACCAAATATGGTTTTAGAATATCTCTAATTTTTTGTTTGGCTCTAAAAACTCTTGCTTTTGCGTTAGAAATAGAAATATTAGTAATTTTGGCAATCTCTTCATAAGACATTCCATTGTATTCTCTCATTACAAAAGCTTCTCTATAATCAAATTCTAGTGTATCTAATGCTTTTTTTATCAAATCCAAAAGTTCTTGATTTTCATAATTTTGTGTATCGTGTTCAAAAAAATCAAAACTTTCGACAACTACTTCTTTTTTTTCTTTTCTTTTTAAATTTAAAATAAAATTTCTAGAAATTGTAATTAATAACCCAGGTATATTAAAATTCAATAAAATATTTTCTTCGTTATCATCAGATTTTTTTTTCATACTTTGATAAAATCTAATAAATGTTTCTTGGAAAACATCTTCTGCTAATTCTTGGTTATTATATACTCTCATACAATATGCGTTTACATTCGAAGAATATCTATCATAGATTTCCTTGAATGCAAAGTCTGAAATTGAACTATTACTTTTTAATAAAGTAATTAATTCCATATCATTATATTTTTTGAGATTTTTTTCCAAAAACATATTCCCCAATACTAAATGTAATTTAGATAAAAAATTGGATTTGAATTATAAATAACTACACTTAATATTTATCTTAGTTACAATTTAACATAAGTTATCTTAAATTAAATTTAAATTATCTTAAATAAAAAGTAAATTGTAATTTGAATAGTTTATAAGTAAAACTAAAAACAAATTAGGGAAGTATTATGATACTTCCCTAATCGTATGTTTTCTCGAATCAATACTATTCAATATCTTGTTAATTTTTGGATTAACTTATTTTTGTAATAATATTTTTATAGTTTCATTGAAAGGACCTGAATTGAATCTAATAAAGTAACTACCACTATTCAACTCTTGTGTTGGTATGTTCGCTTCGTAAACGCCAGCTTTTAATCTTGCATCAAAAGGAATTCCAACAACATCACCATTCGAATTAATCACTTCTAATTTAGTTTCTGCATCAAAAGCAACATTGAATCTTACATCAATTGTAGGTGTAGTTACAATTCTTGCATCTGGACCTTCAAAACTAAATTGAGTAGTACTTATTGTAACATCTCTAAGGTTTTGTACACAAATGTTGTAAGATACTATTGCATCACCACCAACGGCGTCAATACATTTATTTCTTATACCATTTGCATTTTCAAATGAGTAATTTTTTACATCAATTGCTGGTCTAAATTCACCATTACCAACTAAATACAATTTGATAGTTAAGGTTACAAATTGCGTAAAAGTATTGACATTTGCGTTAACAAAACCAGTTCCATCTGTATTTACACCTGTTATAGTGAATAAAATGAAATTAGGATCAGTTGGGTCAACTTTTTCTTCACCTGCCAAATCCCAGTTACCAGTAAGTGCAGCACCTTTATCTATAACATATACATTATTTAGTTTAATAACAGAAATCCAATCTTTGTTATATCTCAAATCTATTTTGAAAGTTTTGATATCAGCATTAGTCCATTCTACATTTGAGAAAGGCGAATCATCAATTTTGATATTTACTGGATAACCAGGTACTAATGAACCAGGACCAAATTTACCATCAGTACTTATAAAGTCTTTTAATTCAAAACTTACTTTATGTTTGTAACCATTTGCAATTAAAGTATATTCAGCGTCAGGCACTTCAGGATCATCGTAATCAACACTAAATTTAGCAAAATAATTTCCGATTTTATCAGGATTAAATTGATATCTAACTTCAATTGTTTCATTTGGTTTTAGTACCGTTGGAATAGGGTCTAAAGCAACAAAACTATTAACATCAGTTGACAAATCTGGAGTAACAACTAAATTTAAATTATTTGTAGCAGATGTATTAGAGAAAAATACTGAACCAACTGGACTATTGCAAAGCAATACATCTCCAAAATCATAGTTCGTAACTCCTGCTCCAATATTAATACCAACACCATCAACATTTCCATTAGTACCAGTATAAGAATAATCAACAGGATCTCTTTGACCACCAGTGGCTTCTTTAGAAGGTCCGGCATCAGATTCAACCAATATCATAATTTTTCTATTACCAATTACAGTTGGTCTGAAATTAAATTGCAAATTAAATTTATCATTTGGCTGAATTGTCAAAGGTAATGTTGGCAAATTTATCAATGCAAAATCGCCAACGTTAGTCGTAGGGTCAATACTAATTTTACTTATAGTTAAAGGTGCTTCTACATTATTATTAGTAATATTTTGAATTTCAACTAATCCTACTGTTTTTGTAATTCCATCAGCATCAAAGTGATCTCTATTCACAATAGTTGGATTAGGGAAAGTGTAATTTGTTAATTCAACCATAGGTTCGAATGCAGAACCAGTTATTAAATTACCAGCCTGACTAATACTTGCATTTTGTTCATAATCAACAACTACTTCAATATTTTGAACCCCAATTGTTTGTGGATTATAAGTAATTGGAACAGTTATTACTTTAACTAAATTATTACCAGCCGCATCTTGAGGATGTAAGGTAATAAAATTAATTGGATTAGTCAAGTCAATAAACGGTGATATATTTGCATAATCAATACTAAAGTTAGGAGGAGTAGTATTATTAGGTAAATTAACCGCTTTAATATTCACAGGTTGTGTACCGCTATTATAAATTCTTACTAATCCAGTAACAGTATTATTTTCGTTATCTACTCCATTAGCTTTATTTATAGATAATCTTCTAACATTAGGATAATTAAGTCCAGTTACAACAACAAGCGGTTGAACGGGCGTACCTTCCCACTTAGATATTGGTTTTTCATTTGGCAAATTACCACCAGCATTACTAATAAATGTTACTAATCTCGTGATTTTTCCTTGTCCCAAATCAATTACAAGAGGTTCGAAACATAATTCTTTTAAATATACTTTTTCACCAGGTTTCACAGTAAATGGAAATGGATAACTAATTGTTGCTTGGTCAGACATTACGAATGGTAATTGTTGAGTAGCGTTAATATCAATCCCTGTAACTATTAAGTCCATTGAGCCTATATTTTCTACTGAAAGACCTTGAACTGAAGTTGTAATACATCTTTTTTGATTTACACCAACGATACCAGCATTAAAGTCTGCAACAACAATTTTAGGTATTACACCTTTACCAATCACGGGCCAAGCAAAATCTAAACAATTTGTTTTGATAACTAAACTATCTAAATCCATTCTTAGAGGATTAACATCTTTAAATTCTTGTGTTGGCGAATAAGTGATCGTAATTTCTTTTACTTCTCTCGGTAATAATTTAATTACTCCATTAACATCAGCATCTAATGACTTTTCAATATTAAATACAATACCTTTTTGCATTTTTATTTCTTTGATTGTAATTACACTATCAGAGTAACTTTCTACTTTTACTATAAGTTCATTAGATTTAGTACCAACTCTAACTTCTTCAAAATCAATTAAACTTGGGTCAACCACAATGCTATCAGCTTCATATCTTAAAGCTAAAGTAGTATCATTTCCCGCTTCATCTACAAAATACAAATTACCGAAGGCATCAGCATATTTATCAATAACTTTTACAAAAGTTTTGAAATCAATATTAGTTGGGTATGGCACCCAAGGTGCATCTAATTCATAAGATAAAGTACCAAAATTATACATCCCTTCCAAAAATCTTGGTTCTTGTCCCACACCTGTTTCTACTTGCGATGGTACATCTTCAGGTGGACCATTTCTTAATTCAGTTGTTTGGATTTCATAAACTCCGCATTCCCCAACTGGCACTGGTATAGGTGGTAATGTATCTACTTCACCCAAAGATTTATAAGCTGTTGCTGCGGGCCAACCATAAGAGTCAAACGAAGCAAAACCATATATATAACCCCCAAAAGGAGTATCACTAGTTATATAATGTGGTCCAGGCGTTACTAAAACTTGAGCCCAATATTGGTTAGTATTTGGAATATTATTTAATAAAAATCCAGCTTCTCTATCCGAGACTTTCGTTCCATCTAATGTTATTGATTCTAATAATCTATTATTATTTTCTGTATTAGTTGGGTCTCCAATTGCAACAATATTAAATAAATTATAAGTATATTCATTACTTCCCGAACCATTTCTTGGAGTTTGAAAAATAGTAGCTTTTGTATATTGTTCTGTTGCTGTAACTAAAAACATCATAGGGTCATAAGCAGCAGCTCTGTCCCAATTGGCAGAATAAGAATATTGAACCAAAAGTGTTGGTTGGTCAAATTCCCAAACAGATGTTCCTCTGATAGAAGGGAAATTATGTGGTGCTTGTGCAGAAGTATTATACAACTCTACGAAATCTCCAGCTCTTCTCAATTCGATTGGTGTTTGTGATATTAATTGTTTTGTATTTTTGTCATACCATTTTACAGTACCTGTTGTTTTATCTTTAGATGCTACTGCTCTAAAATAATCACCCATATCTTTATCACGTTTTAATTCAACGGTAACATACTTTTTTCCCCAAGATTGAACTGGAGGCATAAACTCACATAAATGATCACGCCCACTATCTACTACAGCAACAGGAATCATCGTTCTATTATGGAAGGAAATAACACCTATATTCTTGTTTGCCAAAATGCGCGTACCAGTCAAGTCAAAGGCACCACGCGTTTCACCATCACCCATTACCATATAAGTTTCACCTTTATTTAAAGTTACTTTTATAGTTTCTCCAATTTCTCTGCCTTGGTTAGTTGTAGCAAATCCTTTACCTTTACCACCTAATTTTATATCTACCTTTGTATTATCCTCTGATGCCATGACTATAAATCCACCAGCCCAATCAACTTGTGCGAATTCTTTAAAATCCCAAAATGCACAATGATAATATTCTTTACCCCAAGCTGCAACTGGTATTGCTAAATATCCATCTGTAGAAACTGATTTCGAATTAATCAAATAAACTGAAATTGGCTTTTCTGATTCTATAGCCCAAGCTCTTGGCTGAATAATCTCAGAATCCCATATCTCTTCTGACCAAGAAAATAAATCGCCTGCAACCAAACTTGAAAAGACAACTGTTTTGTAAGGTTCACATGTTTTAGTAATTCTAGTCCCCAAAGGACTTATCAGAGTTACTTTTGTTCTTTCTGATGCAGCTACAAATATCGCTGCTACTTGTGCGGGGTGATTTCTATTTTCGTTTGGAGGTAAAGCCAAAACGAAATAACGTCCCATTGAGTTTTGATTGGTTACCATTGCGTTGATTACTTTCTTCTTTCCGGCTTCCATTAATTCTTCATTTGCTAACGAAGAATTTACGAAACTAAATGAAAGTATCATTACCAAAAAAATACTTTGTATATATTTTATCATACTATCCCTAATTTATTTATAAATATTAAATTTTATATTGTTGTTTTTTAATTTTATTACAGTTACTTGTAACGAATGACAAAATAGAGTGTAAATAGTTACATAATGCAAGAAAGTTTTTTGAATTTCTGGTAATTATTTATCTACAATAAATCATTATTTTTAGTATCTTTATACTTTTCAATATTTTAGACAGACTAAATCAATTTATCATCTATTCAATAATTTATTGATATTTGACTATCAATTCAAATAATTAAATTGATTATATAATTAAAAAACAATATAATTAAATTTTGATTTAATAGCAATTAATTTTTATTAATAGTTAATTTATTTAATATTTTGTTGATAATTAATTCTGTTATTAATACTATAATTAATTTTTTTCAATATACTGTTTTAATTCTTCTAATATCTGTAATGATTTTAATGGTGTGATTTCATTCAGATTAATATCCTTAATTTTCTTCCTTATTTCATCATCTACAAAAGTGAAAATTGACAATTGTTCTTCTGGCGAGTTTAAATTTGAATTGGAATTTGTTTTGGATAATTTCGAGTAGTTAAATTTTGATTTTTTTGATACTTTATCATTAAAATTTACTTGTTCTTGCAGTTCATTGGTCTCAAGATTAAGTAGAATTTCTTTTGCTCTATCAGTAAGTTTATTTGGCAAACCAGCCATTTTGGCAACTTGAATCCCAAAAGAGTGGTCTGAATATCCTTTTAATACTTTATGAGTAAAAAATATACTACTTTCGTGTTCAATCACCTCAACTCTATAATTTTTGATGTATTCAAAATTATTAGATAATTCATTTAGTTCGTGATAATGTGTGGCAAAAATTGTTTTGGATTTGATAATTTGATTAATATATTCAACAATCGACCAGGCAATCGAAATTCCGTCAAAAGTTGCCGTACCTCTACCAACTTCATCAAGAAGGACGAGACTTCTGTCGGTAGCATTATTAATAATATTTGCAGCTTCTTGCATTTCCACCAAAAATGTACTTTCGCCAGCCGATAAATTGTCCGATGCTCCAACTCTTGTAAATATCCTGTCTGTTATACCAATTTTAGAATATTCAGCCGGAACAAAACAACCAATATGGCTCATTAAAGTTATTAGACCAACTTGTCTGAGATAACATGACTTTCCAGACATATTTGGACCAGTAAGTATATGTATTAGTTCATTATCATTTTGGAGTATAGTATCATTAGGAACAAAAGATTGCCCAATTTTTAGATTTTTTTCTACTACAGGATGTCTGCCATTTTTTATTTCAATAATTTTGTCTAATGTTAGATTTGGTCGAGTATAACTATTACTGTGCGATACTTCTGCAAATGAAAGTAAACAATCTAATTCAGCAATTAATTCGGCATTGTTTTGAATTATTTTGATATATTTATTTACTTCGATTTTCAAGTTCTCAAAAAGCTTAGACTCCAATTCACTTATTTTGGACTCTGCACTAAATATTTTACTTTCAATTTCTTTTAATTCGTTTGTTGTATATCTTTCAGCGTTTGTTAGTGTTTGTCTCCTTTCGTAATTACTTGGGGCAGACTTTGATTGTACCTTAGATATCTCAATAAAATATCCAAAAACGCCATTATAACTTACTTTCAGAGATGATAATCCAGAATTTTGCTTTTCTGTTTCTTGGTATTTTTTTATCCAATCTTTACCAGAAAACTTGGCTTCGACATAAGTGTCTAATTGCTGGTCATAACCTCTATAAAAAACCAAACCAGAGCCAATTTGGTTATTTCCAGTATCATTTAGTGATATTTCTAATAAATTTGACAACTCACTCAAATCATTCAATTCAGAAATAATTTGCTGTACTTTTGGATTATTTATCTCAAATAATTTCAATTCTTTAATAATAATCAAAGAATTTTTGATGGCAATTAGGTCTCTTGGTATTACTCGCAAACTGCCCAATTTTGAGACTAATCTCTCCAAATCATTCATTTTGTTAAGTAAGTTTTGAATATATTGCCTTTGGTCAAATTCCAAAACAAAGAACTCAACTGCGTCTAACCTTATATTTATTAATTCTAAATCCAAAAGTGGTTTTGATATCCAATGTTTGAGAAGTCTTGCCCCCATTGGTGTTTTGGTAAAATCTAAAACATTATACAAACTAAATTTCTGATTTTCGGAATTAGAGTATAGAATTTCTAAATTTCTTCTTGTTGAATAGTCCAAAATCATAAAATTATTTTGATTAAATAACTTTGGAGTTTTGATATGACTTAAGTTTAGTTGTCCCCTATCTTCCAGATAATAAATTGTAGCTCCAACTGCAATTATACCCTTTTCTAAATTTTCAATTCCAAAGCCTTTTAGTGAATTTACTTTATAAGTTCGAATTATTTTTTCTAAGGCAAAATCTACATCAAAAATCCAATCTTCTAATTTTGAAATAGAAGGAGAATTAGGTAATTTTTCCAAATAATTTTCTATTACCTTAAATCCAGATTTACTTATAAGAATTTCTGTTGGATTAAATCCAACTATTACATCAATTAAGTCATTAATATTAATTTCTACAACTTGCAAATCCCCAGTAGAAATATCAATAAAACAAAGACCAATTTTATCTAATGATTCAGATTTTTTAGAATTATTATCTGAAACAGAAATTGTACATAGATAATTGTTTTGGCTGGTATTTAATAATTTTTCATTTATTGCAGTGCCTGGCGTTACTACCTCTACTACGCCTCTTTTTACAATACCTTTGGCTTGTTTTGGGTCTTCTAATTGTTCACAAACAGCAACTCTATAACCACCTCTAACTAATTTGGGCAAATAGACATCAAGTTGATGATGTGGGAATCCAGCGAGTGCCATATCACCTGCTGCACCGTTATTACGTTTGGTAAGTGTTATACCACATACTTTGGCAGTAATCACAGCATCATCACCAAAAGTTTCAAAAAAATCTCCCATTCTAAATAACAAAACAGTTTCGGGATATTTTGCTTTTATCTCGTTATACTGTTTCATCATTGGGGTTTCGCTTTTTGCCATAGATATAAAATTTAGAAATGAATAATGAAAAATCAGAATACTATTTCTCTAAGAAGTAAATTTTTCTAAATTATTTCTTATTATTCAGAAAACTTTTGGAATAAAATCATCGGGGGATTTGACTATTGCTAAATCATCTTTCAAACTCACAGGGTAAAACCCTTCTTTCATTATTTTAAGCTTTTGGTCTTCTTTTAAATTAGGAACTGCAATCAAACCTATTTTCTTTTTATCTTTTAAATCAGGATAAAAAGTATTCATTTTTGACATTATTTTCTCTAATTGCTCAAGTGCTTCATTATTAAATTTTGATTTTATTTCAACTATATAAACCGAATTAATTTCACCATTTACTATACCCATTGCATCCATTTCTATCTCACCAACACCGAATATTCTTTTATAAGCATTTGGCAGAAACTCTTGAAGGTGGAACCTTTCACTCATTAATTTTTCTAATGAATTAATAAATAAATCTTCTGTAAACTCACCGAATTTATTATTTAATCCACCAATTTGTTTCCCAACTTCTTTTAATTTTTTCTCTGTTTCTGCTCTAATTAGTCTATCTTCTTTTCTTTCACGTTCCCATCTTTCATCATTTTCTTTCATTTTTCTATCAGTTTCCGCAAAGAGTGCCAAAATATCTTCGTAAGTGTAAGTTTTGTTGGTATTTGTATTGTTTTCCATTATATTCTCTGATTTATTTTATTATTAATTTATGTAACGAAAGAATTTTTAAAATATTATTTTTGTCTTGAAGCCATAATATTTTTAATAATATTGGGTAAGTTGGTGTTTTATTTTAATAATAATATTTTTAATAATTATTTCTGATATTTTGACATTTTTTCCTATTTATTAATTATTAAAAAAAATCCTATTCCTTGGGCACTGCTACTCCCATTCTACCTCTTATCCAAGCTGCTCTTCTTAGAATATAATTTGTTGGTTTTGCTGGCGACCATCTTCTGGGATTAGGCAAAACGGCTCCAATAAGTGAAGCTTGAGTTTTATTTGCATCAACACAAGATTTGCCGAAGTATGACTGAGAAGCAGCTTCTACACCATAAATACCTGGTCCCATTTCAACAATATTACAATAAACTTCGATTATTCTCTTTTTGCCCCAAATTTGCTCAATTAGAATTGTGAAATAAACTTCGAGTCCTTTTCGCAAATAGTTACGACCATTCCAAAGGAAAGTATTTTTGGCAGTCTGCATAGTGATTGTACTTGCGCCTCTCATTTTACCACCTGGCTTTTGTCTTGAATTATATCTTTGTGCTGCTTTTACAGCCCTCCAATCAATTCCATTGTGTCTCATAAATCTTCCGTCTTCTCCACCGATAAAAGCTTTGGGGAAGTTCTTGGACATTTCATCATAACTTATCCAACTTTTTGAGATACCTTCACCTTCGAATAATCTAAGTATCATCAAAGGAGTAAATAATGGATTTACATATCTATATATAGCAACAAGTGAGATTGAGATAATTATAGACAAATAAATAAAATATATGAATTTTTTGAAGTACATAAATTGAGTTATATTGTTTTTATTAAATAATTTAAAATAAAAAGTAAAAAGCTAAATGTTGTGAAGTTTAAATTAAAGAATATTTCATATTAAATAAAATAATCAATAATAATATTGAAAATTAAATTTTTAAAATAATAAAAAAAAAAATAGCCCAATGCAATTTTGGGCTATTATAAAGTATTTAGTTATATTTTTTATAATTTTATTAACATAAAGAAACTATCCAGCATCGTTAGCATCTGCTAAAACTAATATTTTATGTGGAATTTCACCATTTTCAGCAAATCTAACAAGTGCACCCAACATTTCTTTATTAACTGACTCACCCTTAGAAGCTATCAAAAGTCCATAAGAAGTGTAATAATTTTCTACAAACATCATTCCAGGTCGAACTAAATTCACTGGTAACCTTTGGACAATTTTTCCATTTACTTTAGACCTATCCATTTCTGCGATAGCCATAAATGCGTCAACAACTTTTCGGTCATACAGGATACCTTTTTTTTGTTGTAAGAAACTCATTGCAGAGCTATATTTTTCTTTGGTATTATTCAAAAATGCTTGTGTATTAATAACTTTAGAATCTTGAATATCTTCTCTATCTCTTTTTATTTTATATACTGCATTGTGATAATAATCCACTACACCAATAATTGCAGCACCAGGGTGAACTTGATTGCCCTTAAGTCCCATTGGAAAACCAGAGCCATCAATCCTTTCGTGATGTTGGAAAATAATTTCTGAAATATTATCAAACCCATGATGATTACTTAATATTTGTCTTCCAATTTCTGGGTGAAGCGAATATTGTTTAAATTCATTGGGTCTCATTTCATTGGGGTACTTATATAATGCAGAATCATAAAATCCAACTTTACCAATATCGTGAAGTAAACCAGCTACTTTAATTTGGAAAACATCTTCTTTCCCAAGACCTAATATCCTAGCTAATTCTGAGGACTTTTCTGAAACATATTTGGCGTGACTACCATCATAAAATCTTTCAGTAAAACCTACTATACTAGATAATACTTGAAGTGTTTGGAAAAAGTTTTCTGCCAAATCATTACTAAGTCTACCTACTAATCTTTCTAATTCATTTACTCTTTGACTATAATCTTCCAAAGTAATCCCTATTTACTAACTTTTATTAAGAAACTACAATTAATTAAGCATTAAAATTATTAATAAAAATTAATTTATTTCTTATATATTTTTTATTTTTTTATAATTTACAAATAACAATATTTAAACTTAATTATGTTTATTTTATTGTTTTTGTTAATATGTTTTTAGTAAAATTATAAAATTCTGTGATTTTTTTCATTTTCGTCAAAAATATCTTAATCTTTATATAAGACTAAAATAATTTCGATTTATTCTAAGAATAATATCATTTATTATTAGTTAATTTTATAATTATAATCTTTAATAATTATCAACGTCCAATATTTGTATTTTTTTAATCATATTCAATTATATTGAATAATTACTCATAACAGTTTACAATAAATTATAAAAATACATTTTAAATTATATTTCAATTATAAAAAAAGAAAACTCTACCAATACAAATTTATGGAATTCAAAGATTATTATAAAATATTAGGTGTTACCAAAAGTTCAACTCAAGATGAAATCAAAAAGAGTTATAGAAAATTAGCTCAAAAATATCATCCAGACAAAAATCAAGGTAATAAAGCAGCTGAGGAAAAATTTAAAGATATTAGTGAAGCCAATGAGGTATTATCTGATGTTGATAAACGCAAAAAGTATGATAATTTAGGCTCAAGTTGGAATAACTTTTCTAAGCAAGGCGGGGAAAATAGTGATTTTGATTGGAATGAATGGTTCGCAAATAAACAGAATAATCAAGGCAACAACCCAAATAATTACCAAAACAATTATCAAAATGGCAAACAGAAACAAACAGTAAATGATTATTTCTCTTCTGGTGGCGGAGTTTCAGATTTTTTTGAAAAGATTTTTGGCAATACTTACAAACAACAATCTGGTTATGGAGCTAATCAAAACACAAAGCCAGAATATAGTGATACAAGGCAATCAATTAAAGGCGAAGACTTTAAAACAGAAATCGAAATTTCTTGGAAAGAAGCTTATGAAGGTTGCTCAAGAAGATTAAAAGTGAATGGACAAACAATTGAAATTAAATTAAAACCTGGTATAAATGATAATTTTGAGATGAAAGTTAGTGGAAAAGGTTATCAAAGTAAATTAGGGGGCAATCCTGGTGATTTATTGATAAAAGTATTCTATAAAAAAGATGAACTTTTAGAAAGGAAAAATGATGACCTATATCAAAAAACAACTTTAGA
>Ga0105050_10001486_pt1 | contig 35196 bp, 42 predicted proteins | sample FRY01_FD_78088 | JGI IMG/M metagenome (GOLD analysis project Ga0105050, IMG submission 78088) | Freshwater microbial communities from Lake Fryxell liftoff mats and glacier meltwater in Antarctica - FRY-01 | ecosystem: Environmental > Aquatic > Freshwater > Ice > Glacier meltwater ...
ATTCAACCACGAGTGATGGGGGTCTAACGCGGCATGATACTTTGCTGGTAATTGCCAGACAGCCCTCGAACCCCCCGGCGAAGACCGCCGAGCGCAGCTGCCCGAGAACCTGTGTAGGGCCATTTGCGACCAGACCAGTCGAACCGGTCGGGTACGCCTGCAACTGCTGATGCAAACTTCTCGTTCTTCGAGACTACCGAAGCCGCAACTATGACCGAGTGGAGCCAGCTGGCAACCATACCGCCGCCGATTTCCATCCCGCGCTTTTTGAACGCCATGTTGGCGAGCGGAATACCGATAGCGAGGATGCCCGCGCCAACGATGGGCTTCTTCCACGGCTCCATGTCGAAGTCAGTTCCAGCAGCAGCTGCCGGAGCTTCCTTCTTGTTGAACAGATCGAAAATCGGATCTGTTGCCAGGTTGGTGGCCACCTTGTGGAAAACGAAACCACCGGTGATGAACAAGCCGGTTACGAGCGCGTTCTTGAAGTTCTGTAGCCAAGCGGGGTTCCGCTTGTAAGAACGGCGCGCGTTACGACGCATGCTCTTCCGACGACGCTTCGGTGCACGACGCTTAGCTGCCGTCTTCCGGCGCTTCACAGGACTCCGGCGCTTTGCTGCGGTCCGCCGGCGCTTTACCGGACTCCGACGCTTAGTAGCCGCCTTGCGACGTCTTACCGGGCTTCGACGCTTAGCCGCGGTCCGACGGCGCTTCACCGGTGCTCTACGCTTAGTCGTAGCTGCCCGACGACGCTTGGTGGACGCCTTGCGACGCTTCCGACGTTTCTTCGGGGGGTTTGCAACCAATACAGCAGCGGTATTACGCTTCTTACGCTTGTTCGCTACCAACCTCTTCCGACCTTTTTTTGCCACATTCACCGTCCTTGGGAGTCTTCCAATTTTCGTTACCCCCTTGAAAGACTCACCGATAGTCTTCAAAGGCACTGCCTTAATGGCAGCTTGGGCTGCGCCTGTTTTTGTCAGGCCTCGCCGAATAGCTGCGTTGTAGGCAACTAGGCGTTTGCCTGCTCTGCGGCGTTTCACAGAAACACCGTTTGCTACGAAGGTGCTTCCAGACTTTTTGATCTTGGCTGCCGCTGTTGCGCGTCTGCGCTTCACCGTCTTCGCGGGGATCCCCAAAGCCTTCGTCGGGATCCGGCGGCGCTTTCCAGCTACTGTCTTGTACATGTAGGACTTGCGCGCTTTCCCCGTCCGGGGGTCCTTCAGCGTCAGTCTCTTATACTTCTTCACAACCGGTTTGCGTTTAGCTGCGGTCTTACGCTTGCGCGTAGTTCCGGTTGCGGTCTTTTTCTTCGTTGCCTTACGTTTCTTCGCGCGCTCCATTGCCTCCCAGCCCCTGGAGTAGGATTTTGAAGCACCTACAGAGGCATTAGCTTTCAGAGAACGCTTCTTGGTAGCAGCGTTTTTCTTGACGCGGCTCACGGTAGCGGACTTGACGAACTTGCCTTTTGAGTTTTGGAAACGCCCGTTTGGCGTCTGGTAGTAGCTGGTGCCGGGTACCTTACGTTTCCCAGATCCGCTCTTTTTGTTTTTTAGGATTCCCGACATACTTCCGTTCCTCATAACTGTTCGAGCGCGGCTGAGACGCTCAGTTGGAGTCTTCCCAGCTGCTGCTTGTCGTGCACTCTTCTTGTAAGCACCTCGGCCGTTCACCGAGTTCATGTGCGTTACGCCAATCGGGTTCGCCTTGAACGAGCGTGGCCGCTCCGTTCGGGAGTAGCTCTTCGCTTCCTGCTCTGAAATCGGGAAGGCTTTCCCGTATATTTTACTCCGACGACTATTAGACATACTTCCGCCCTATCGGCAGAAACATTTCCCAGCAGTCGGACGCTTCGGGGATCGTTTCGCGATCTACAGTAAAGAGCGTACCCGAGGGAGATCCCTCCGTCAACGTCGTTTTCTGCTGAATTTCTTCCCGAAAAAATAACCGCCCGACGCCGTTAGGAGCGCGAGCCCTGTCCAGAAACGCCAATCAGGGGAAAACTCCGTCGAACGTGCCTTCTCGTCGACGATCATATCCTCGGCAATCTCGGAAGCTTCTTTAAGCAAAATCGTTGTCGTGTTGTCTCTCCACGCTTTTGCTAGCAACTCCACCGGGAAATCCGGGACGGGGTAGACCCAAGGCATCTGGCATGTCCACCCCTGCCCATCTCCCTTTCTTGGAAGCGCACAAATAGGAGAGGTCCGTCTGCCCTTGCAGATCCCATCAGGCCCACAGCCTTTTACTAGCGCCATTTCTTAGCCCACCAATAAGTACCCGCCGCCGCAAGGCCTCCCGCTAAAAGCACTCCTGTGTTTTTCAACGAGTCCGCGGAATCCTTCTTCTTCTGCAAGCTCCCTAAGACAACTCGCGTCTCGTCATCAAGGACTCGTACCTTGCTCTTAGCAGCCGAATCCATTGTGGCAAACGACAGGTTGTTCTGTCCCATCGTTTTAGCTATCCCTGCCAGCTGCTTGGTAGTCTCCATTTCTCCGCGCACCGCGTTAGCCGTCTGGATGACGTCTCCGAGGACCCTCGTCCGGTACACCTTGACGGAATCACTCTCCCCTTCGAGGCGTGCGAACTTCTCCTGCACGTAGTCGATCGCCTCTTGGCCCATATCTAATGGGTTCTTTGTGCGTGCCTGGTTATGTGCATATTGCTTGCCGGTAACTGTTGCGATCCCTACTGTGCGCTTCGTCGCATCTGAAATCGTGCAGCCTTTGCCCGAGGGGTAGGTGCAGAAGGTCTGACACCCATGAGGGTCCACTGAACACTTCCAGTCCCAAGCCAGTAATCCGTAATCCCTAAGGACCTGCTTACCGCGCCTCTCGTGTCCGGGATGTACCCAAAAACCACTTGGGAGTCCATCGCTAGCCGGTTGGTTCGGCACCAATGCGTCAAAGGCTCGCATCGTCCGCCAGTAATAAGCGTAGAGATCACCTCCGTAGGCGTTCTCTGCAATGAATCCGAAGTGGTAGGGATTCATCGCGTGGTACTTTGGATCAAAGTAACTCTTCTGGCCGATAAGCAGTCCTTCTTTCTGCATATTCGCCCAGTAAATTAGGGCATCCTGTATCTTTGAGAAGGAACTGCTGCCTGGGAAATAAAGGCAGCCTGCGAGATTGTCGCAAGGGACCTTCTCCATCCCGCGAGGAGTGTTACGGTACCAACCGGCTCGGAGTGGTGGAGGGGTTCCCGGGAAGTAACGAAGCTCGAAAGACTTCCCGATATTGTCTTCGTACCCTTGCCAAGCCTCTGCAACGGATCCTATTGCGTTGTCCTTCTGCTGCCACACGTACTGATACGCCGAGTTGTATCCCTTCTCTGCGTCGCCTTTGAGCCAACCGTCTATGACTGCCTGCTCGTTCCCTATCTGCTTTTTGGCGGCCTCCATTGCGACCCTGTTCGCTGCCCTCTCCGCACTTAGGATCCCTTCGAGGATGACAACTCCTGCCGCCACAGGTGCGAGCACTCCTCCGATGGCTCCTAGCCCTACCGCAAGGGCTGAAGAAGCGAACACCGTCGAGGCGGTCGTCATAGCCGACGCCGCAAACGACATGGCTTCTCCCTGCGTAATCCTGCCGTCCTTCAAGATGTCCGCAGTCATCGTCACTAGGCCTGAGACTGCACTGAAGTTGTTGGCGAAGTTCTCAAGCCCGTAACTCGAAATAGCTTCTGTCAACGTGTTCGCGAACTGTCCTAGGTTCTCCCTAGCCAACTCTGTTAGATTCTTCTTGAGGATGTTCTCAATGTCTTTCACGGACGTCGGAAGTCCGTAGCTCCTCGCTACCTTAACCGCAATCTCCCTACCTATCTCTTCGCAGTCTTGAATCGTTAGATCCTTCAGCTGGTACAGATCCATAATAGGGAGCCCATCTGCGTAACCCTTGATCTCACCTGCGTATTGATCTATTTGCTGCTTCGTGGGGGAGGCATTGATAAGCCGAACAGCGCCCGCTTCAACCTCCGACGTAACAAAGCGCTCCGCGTCTTGACGCAGTTGGTCGGGATTCAGGGCGTATAAATCCGGAGAGACAGGAAGAGGCATTAGCCGACAATCCCGTCCTTCTCTACGTCAAGCTCCGTCCCAGTAATAATCATGTGGACGCCTCCGAGCTTCGTGTACACCAGCAAGAACGTCTCATCATTGTCAGGGAAACGCGCGCCCGCGAGCATCCCGTGCGACACCACGATCTCGTACAGGTTCTTATCTCCCTTCGGGAGCTTGCCGCTCTCATCGTACAACTTCACCTGGATCCCAATCAAAGGCGCCAGGATCGTCACGTGCGTTGGCATCGGCGGAGGGAAGTCGTAAGTGTCTCCGTACGTCTTCAGTGGCTTGTTGTGCAAGTCCCTCAAGAACCCTGGCACGATGTAGCAATTCTGCGGACCTTCCGCGATGTGCTTGTAGTCCTCGTATTCCTTCGGATCCTTCTTCCACTTGTTGGACCGATACATCTGCGCCTGGGCTTTACCCACTTCCTGCAATGTCCTCGGCCAACCAAAGTCGAACTTCACGCGCCTGCGCGAGGGTTTGTCGTGAAAGTCCTCGAACATCTTACGCGCTATGGTTTCGTCATCTCCTCTTGTCATCGTTCATCAATCCCACAATGAGCAACGCACCCGTGACAGCCAACGCCACCACGATCATCGAAGTCTTGTCTTCCTGCGTCTCAGTCGTACCAGACAACCTCTGGAACGATTCACGAGACATCGGGGTCAAAATCCCTTTCGGAATATCTCCCTCACCTACCCTGCGTGCGTCCCTCGGCAAGTCTGTTCCTACATCCTGAGAAGGTACGCCGATTCGATTGATCACTGAAGGCATCCGAACAGGAATGTCGTCACCAATGGGGTGTCGAACACTCGACTCGTAGTACTGATACCCACCATCTGGATTCCACCTTGAAAAAATCATGTTAACGCCTTCCGATTTCTACCTTTGCCTTCGGGGATCCAACTGATCACTTTAGGTACCAAAAACAGGATGGACACGCCTATTGCGATCTTGAGAACCGCATCTGCTATCTTGCCCGCGTCTGCACCAGGACCGCTCTGACGGTTGATCTCTAATAGCTCTTGGCAGCGTTCCAGCGACTCCCCGTCTCCACGTTCAATCGCGTCCTCACACACCAGCCTGACAGATTCGTTGAACTTACCCTGCTGGTGCATGCTCAGAATCGTGTAGCAAATGATCCCCACAGCAAACACCGCGGTGACCGAAAGAACCACAATCACCGGAACGGTAAAGGCTACTCCTGTCCCTGCCGCAGTAGGTCTCAAAGAGTCTAGCGCACCCATCTCCCCCAAGATTGCAATGCCGTTCAAAGCCTTCGTGATGTCGTCCGCACTCTCTACGATCTCTCGGCCTGTGAAATCATTCAACTGCATCAACTTACGCGCGTGCATCAACACGCCGTACAAACAAATCAGGTACGTCGAAGAGATCATTGCCCTGTAAGACTCACGGTCGATCTTGAACGAATTGGTGAACCCCAAGAACTCGTCGCCGCTCTTCAGCGCGCTGAGCACCTTGCTGCCTACCTTGTTCGCCTCCCGCTGGACTTCATCCCATGCGCGCATCGCTTCGTCCGCTTCACTGAAGCGAGTGTTCGGGTTGTCCTTCACCTGAAAGGACATCTCGATTTTTGAAAGCTGCAACTCCGCCCGCGCGAGCGCTGCCTTCAAGTAGATGTCGTATGAGAACAATCCGATTTCGTCTGGAGTCTTTCCCTCCTCCGAATGTTGCACCACGAACTCGCGAGGCATCCCAAAGCGTTGCTCCAGAGTCTCCCAATCCACACCGGGGATCTCCGGAGACATGCTCTCCGAGATTTTCTCCAAGATAGTAGCCATGTGGCTTACTTGCCCTTCTTGCTCTTCTTGTTCTTCTTGTGGTCGCGGTACGCCAAGTAGGAGAGCAGCCCGAAGGTGCCGCCCATGACGAGCCAAGCCCACTGGGGGATCTGATTATTGACAGTTCCCAAGTCTCGGCCGAAGGTCCCCGGCTTGTCTCCCGTTTGCACGAACTCCACCTGCTCCGAAGGCCAATGCTCCACTGGGTCATACTGACCCATATTGATCAACGTGTTCGCGTCCGGATGCCCGTGAGCAAACATCGGTAGTGGGCCGGCATTCGCCTGCTGAAAGCTCACGAGCTGAGCTGTCTGATCTGCGGTCAATCCGAGTAAAGGGTTCATTGCTTACCTTTTCTTCTTTTTCATCGCCATCGCAACACCAACCGCAATCACACCGATTCCTAAGCCCCATACCCAGATGGGGATCTCCGCCTTCTTCTTCGGCTTCACTTCTTCTAGCACGACGGGGGCGGGTCCTTGTGATTGTCCATTTGGGCAACTCTTAGGGGAGATCGGTGTCTCAGGTGGGTTCAAACAAACTGAAACCATCGGAGCTGTTGTACCCAGCCTATCCGCGTTCTCGTCCATCCACAACATCGCACCACAAGTTCGTGGGCCCATCTCGCCATCTGCCAACAACTGGCACATGTCGTTCTTTATCAAGATTGTGTTGAGGCGGAGTTGTAGCTGGAGTGTAGCGTCGTTCCGCACTCTCCACGGGTATGAAGTGTCTGCCCCCAGTCCTTGAACCGATACCGCATCGTACGGCGCGCCCAAGTTGCTCATGTCCCCATAAAAATGATTGTTCATTACTTCCTCTTCTTTCCTGACATAGCAACAGCTGCCCCGACACCCACCAATAGTAGCAGCCCCGCTACCATCAAACCTGAATTGCCTTCCTTCACGGGAGGAGGCGGCACCGGTTCAGGCTCGGGTTGCGGCTGCGGTTGCGGCTGCGGCTGCGGTTGCGGTTGCGGCTGCGGTGGGGGGATCACCGGTCGAGGTTCATCCGGAGGTACCTCCTCACGTGGGGGCAAGAACGGAGGCAGTTGCAACTGCCCGCACGGCGGGAACTTCGGCGCAATGAAGTCCTCCCTCTGACGTCGATTCTCGCAAGTCGCGTTGAACGCCAGCGGGGACGGGTGAATCGCATCCAGTGCCCCGCACGTGCGTCCCTTCAACCGGCCATCTTCGAGGATCGGGCAAAAGCCCTTGTCTCTAAGCTGTCCGTTGATGCTCACCTGCAGACGCGCTGTGCCTACCGAATACTCGTCCCAGGGTGTGTTCGGATTGTCCCCCGGCAATCCATCCGCAAGAACTCCCAGGCCGCCGAAGCCTACGTTGCCGTTGAAGACGCCTCCACCGTAACCTTCATTCGCGAAGAGCCCGTTGCGAGTGTCCACCTGCATGGTGCCAATCCCTCTGATTTTCCTCATAACTTGTACCCATCCCGTACTCGCGCCTTCGAGTACTTAATTCCGTGGTCGTGCCCTACGTAGTAAAAATACAGACTCGCCGCCCCCGCAAGGAACAACACAACCGACACGGAAGTGGGTGTGACTACCTTACACTTCTCCGCGACGGCTACTTCACCTATGCCTGTGATGTTCACCCGAACCTCCTGCGACGCGTCTTCTCTTCCTTCGAGACTCCCATCACTGCAACAAGGGCAACTACCGCAACAAACGCACCTAAAATCAAAAAAGCTGTCTTCTTCGTCCCTGCGAAGCAGTTCTCTACCTCTTCGACTTGAAACGTATCCAGTGCTTTCTGCGGGAACTCCGGAGCAACTTCACGAACGCAATCCACCACCGTTTGCATCGCGGCTTCCACAGCCTCGTCATCATTTATGTCGACTTCCTGAAACTTCGCTTCAATGCGAGAAGCCGATGGCTCATTCACGAAGAATGCATTCGTGAAGAACGCCAAGAAGATAGCTTCGTCCGGAACACTCAGGCCCTGCAAAGGTTGCTGGATCCAAGGGAGTCTGTACGCAGGGCGCGTGTAGATAGGTCCATGATACAGCGAACCCTCGTCCAGCGGTCCGCCCTTCCAGTTATGGACGCGCGGGCCCCAAGGATTTGGAATGCTGTAGTCTGCGGGTACTCTGTACTGATTATAGGTCACTTTTTAGCTCTCCAGGTTTTGGGCAGCAAGGTCTTAGGTCGTGTATTGATTTACTTCTTCGAGTTTGAGATCGCACCCATGATGCCGAGCCCTAAGGCCCAAGGGCTTATTAACCCCACAACAGCTCCACTCCAACCCCAAGATGTTTCTTGACCCTTAGTAGGAGCCATTGCTTTTCCAGCTTGGTAAAACAGTGCGCCTCCTACTAAGAGGACCGCAATCGAAGTAATTGGAGACAGAGGCTCTCCTGTAAAGTCTGCGTCTGCTCCTACTCCCCGCTTGTTTGCTTGAAATTTCTTCGAAGCAATCATGATTGGAGACGACTGAAACAATGAACCTAAACTAGGTAGCGTCACGCCTGTTGAAGCCTTGAAGTAGTCGACTGTCGGCTCTTGAACGATTGGTTGATTCATCTGCGGCCTTTCTTCTTATTCATCATGATGAAGGCCAAACCGATGGCAAGCCCTGCTCCCGCCGCCAGGACGTAGTACTGGGCCTTCTTGTCGTCCTCTGACTTGGCTTCATCCGCCCCGATCCCTCGCACCGCCCACGTCGCCGTCGGGGCGTTCACAGTGCTGTCTAGCTCCGGGTAATCAAACTGTACGGGGGTCATCTGCGGAGGGACCTCCCACAGAAGCTGATTCTTGTTGAAGGTCTCTTCCTGGCCCTCCTGAAAAGACACTGCCCCGCCCGGCACATATACCGTGTAGGCGTTCGGCTGCGTCAAGTCTCTGACCTCGCTCTTCGCGTAGAACTTATCCCGGTCGATGTACCCCGGAAGGCTCTGGTGATCTTGGAAGATCCCATCCTCGGGATGAATGTTGCCGTGGGTGTCGTTCGGATCAAACACTCCGTTTCCGACAATGTCATCTGACACCGACAACGCATTCAGCTCGTTCGGGTACGTCTCGATCCCCTCAGCATTCTTTCTGTCAAAATTCGATGAATCCATACCTGCCAAATTCCTTCCATGCGCCGAGGCGTACACAGGATACCCCGGACCAAGCCCCGAGGGCCAGGTATCTATCGGACCAAACTCCTGCGGAAGGAGATCTATCCCCTTCTCATTGTACTCCGGATACTGTGGGCGTAGCTGCGATCGGTCCCAAGTGCTCATTTTTTACGCTTCTTCTTTCTGGTCATCATGTAAACCGCGCCGCCGCCAACAATAGCAACTCCGATGAGGCCCATCACCAAGTAACTCTTGTCCTTGTCTTCCTTGTCTTCCTTGGCCTTCTCCTCGGGAGGGAGGCCCTCTTCCACGAAGCTGTCGATGACAATCTCGCCGTCGTCGTAAGGCTCGTCATAGACCGTGTCATAAACCGTGTCGTAGACAGTAGGATAGTTCTGCGTCGTAGGCATTTGCTGAGACACTGCTTGCTGCTGTGCTGCCACAATCCGCGCCCCCGCCTCCACCGCCGTCTCCCCGCAAATCGGAAAGTTCTTGATCACGTTCGGATCGTACTGGTGCAGGTTGTTCGAAGCGAACCGGCTTTGCCGAATGCAGGAAGCGGTCCCTCGGCTCGGCAAGTCTCCGTACTGCGCTTGCGTCACCGCAGTGTCTCGCTCCTGATAGGAGTCAAAACACATGTTCGCCCGAGGCTCGCAATACGGCAGCTTTCCGGTACCCGAAAGCCCTGACGTCCCGCGCTTCAAAAACTGCTGCGGGTTCGGGAAGTTCGGACAACTGAACTTCGACGCAACCATGTCCCCAAACAACACCTTGATCGCCGAACAAGGTGTCGCACCGAAAACGATGTTCTCGGGGAGCGCCTTATACCCAGCACGCTTCAGCGCTGGGTTCAGGTGCAGTCGGATCAGCTCCGCGACTCGTTCGTCTGGGCCTTGTCCGAAATACAGATCTGCGAAATCCTCGATATTGCCAGTAGGCGCATCCAAGAAAGATGTAGGTGTGTCGGGTGACATCTCAGAAGGTTCCTTCTCTAAAGGAAGACTGGGCTGCTGAACAGGTTTCTGCTGAGAAGGCTGTTGCTCCTGCGCCGACAGCCTGAAATGCTCCATGTTGCTCACCACCGCAGTCCCAGGGATATTGGGACATCCAAACACAGTCGCTCTCGCCCCGAAAACTCTGATCAGGTAGTTGCACATTCGCCCGTCGAAGGTGCCCGTTTCAGGGAGGGGGCGGAAACCTATCGCAGGCATCAGAATGTTCAATGCCTTCTGCATACGCTGAATCGCTCCACTCTTCTGTCCCATGCGTAGCGGGAGATTCATAGTTGTCAAAAGGTCTTTGAAAATAGCGTTCTTACGCTGATCCCAACCGGCTCTAGGTGCGTACGGATAATTCGACATCTTACCGCTTCTTCTTTCTCAACATGAAGAACGCGAGTCCACCAACGGCTAGCACTACTGCTCCGCCGATGAGGTACATCTTCTTTTTCTTGTCGTCCTCCGACTCCGTTGAACTTCCCCCGCCTTCGTCTTCTCCTTCTTCCGCAGAGCGGTTGAAGTTCGGAGTCTGCGCCACAATCTTCGCGTAGTTCTCATTCGTGCAAACTGGGAAGCGAGTGATCTCGCTGGGGCGGAACTTGTTCACGTTCTCGTCAGTGATGACGAACTTAGTTGGGCAGGGGGTGTTAGCCCAAGCCGCCGGGTCCGGCGTGTGTCCGTACTGCACGTAGTTAGCAGCCGTGTCCCTCGCCGACGGCGTCTCGAAACACATACCCGCGTTGTCTGGCGCGCAGAAACCTCCGGACTCCGCTGCTCCGATGCCGGAGAAATACTCGCCGAGGCCTTGTGTTCCGAATTTAACTCCCGCACGATTCCTTATTCTTCGACCGCACAACAATAAGTCTCTATGGTACTTCTTGTTTGCTGAAGAGTTCTTAAAACGTCGGTAGTAGTAATCAGTTAACTTACTATCTCCTCGCATTCTGGCGTTCCAATAGTCATTCCATTCTTTCGTGTTCTTGATCGCGGTGTGTAGATCCTCTTGACATACCTCCGCAGGGGATAGTGCCCTATTGGTTAACTTCGCGCCTAACCCACTTCCTACGTAACTCATTTTTTCTTGCCTTTCTTCTTCTTGCGAGTCGCTGCATAAGCAATACCGCCCACCGCCAATAATGCCAACAACCCGCCGATCACGTAGGACGAATTGTCATCGTCTTCTTTACCCGGCGTGTCTAACGTCTGGAACATTCCGGGATCAAACGGCGTCCAATTCTCCATCTCAACCGTCAAACCGCAGTCCGGGATATTCTTCAAACCACACGGGCCGTATTGCTTCGTGAACTCCGCTATGTTCGAGGGAGTGATGTTCGCCGCTGGCGGGGTTCCGCAGTCCGTCCCGCCTAGACCTCTCACCTGATGCCGGCGGGCAGAACCTGCTGCCTCCTCGCAAGCTCTCGACATCGCCCTCCGGATAGTCTGTCCGAATGTTCTGTCTGCAAAACAGACTCTCGGGGCGTTGCACCCTGTTGGGAGTCTAGCCGGAACCACTGCAGGAGCCATCCTTACCGGAGTTGGTTCGTCATCTATGATGAGTCCACCGCCCTCCTCCTCCGCAGAACGTCTCACAGGCGTCGCCGCTGGTTGCGAAGGGGAGGTCGGCCGCTGCGGTCCGTTGTAAATCGTGCTCACTCCACGGGGATCGGCGGTTACCGACGCACTGAAGTTTATTCCTAATCCGGACAATACGTACATGGTTACCTTTTCTTACCCTTCATCCCAAAATACACCACACCACCGAGTACAACCGCACCTGCTGCAATCATCACCCAGGGTGTCTTCTTGTCTCCGTCTGCCTCTGCTGGGCTGCCGATTAACGTCTGGTCAAACGCCTCTGGATTGTAGGGGCGCCAGTTCTCCATCTGCACCGTCTTGCAAGGGCGGATCCCCAGGACGTCACACGGGCTGTAGCTCTCTGCGGAAGTCGCCGTGACAGTCGACGACTGCGGGCAAACCCGGTCCTCTCCCCTCCCTGCGGGGGTTACATCGTTGTCACAACGCAGTATCGACCTCTCGTAAACTTCTTCGGATGTCGCACAAGCATTCGGAGGGACAGGGCACGGTACGAAGGCCTTCGGCACCATCCTCAATCCGCACGGACCGTACTTCGCCAGAAACTGCTGGTAGTTTGCAGCCGTTATCCTGTTACCCAAACTCGTGTTTCGACACGGCTCTCCTTTAACTCCCGCGAGACACGCAGCTTTTAAGGAAACAGCAACTGAATCCCTAAACGCACCGTTAGAAAATCTTAAGTCAGAGGAGACCGGACACGGCTGCGCCAACACCACTGCTGCCTGCTGCGCCTGAGCTGCTTGCACAGTCCCTGGTATCTGCGCCTGCTGCGCCACCACTCGGGGATCTGACCCACCGGCTGTGTACGCCCCACCCGGTAGCCTCTCCAAGAACTGGGTGTTGTCTGTGTAGTGTTGACACGCAGAGCCGATGATCCGAGCGAGTTCTTGACCCTCTGAAGTGTTCTTCCCGAACAACGCCTCGACAGCCGCGCAAAGAGACGGATCGTAGTTGCCGTGGCCACTCGAAATCTTGTACCCCAAAGGGGCCAACTTCATGTTCAAATAGTCCCGTAAGTTGACTACGTCGTACCAACGCCAAAGACTGCTGGTACTTCTTATCTTGTCTTTAACCTCTGAGAACAACGTCGGCTGAGACGCTCCTAATCCTGAGAACGCGTACATGTTACCGAACATCCACAGGGCCGTGTCCAACTAGCTCGTCTGGACTCCACACCTCGAATGTCGTCACCCGTGACAACATCCCCGCCACGTCCGATCCCGCCACTGGATCACACACGATCCACTTTTTGCTCTTAGGTTCCTGGACCCTCGCAAACACGTGGCTATAGTCCCCCTTGCGACCGAACCCCACGACCACTAGCTGCGCGTTGCGCCCGACTTGCAACGCCATCGTCGCAATCAAACACGCCAAGTCGTCACAGTCCCCCCGCGCGTACCCCCGCGTTTGAATCTCCTCGACTAACCGCTGAGGGTCCTTCAACAACTCCACGTGCAACGGGTCGTTCGTGTAGTGGATGTGCTCCGCTACCCAATTGCAAATCGCCGAAATCTCCCCGACGTAGTCCTTCGGAAACAACTCACCAATGACTTCTTCGGTCATCGACCGAACGAGCATCGACTGCTCACCCCGAGGTCCCTGAATGGCGCGAACCATTCCGGACAGAGTTGAAGAGGGGCCGTTGAATCCAGTTATCTGGTGGGGAGGGCTGTACGCAAGCATAGGAGTACCGACGGCATACGTCGGACTCGTACCCTGCGCCTAATCCTACCTAGAGAGCGGCTCACCCTCAAGAGGTTTGAGCTGCTAGCACCTTGGGGATTGCCTTCCAGAGGGCTTGTAGCCACTTCCCTCCCTCTCGTCTCAGGATGGGGCTTTTCTCCGCGCCTTTTATCCCCCGGATCATTTCCACAACTTCTTCTGGTTTGAACTGCTGGAATAATAGCTGCGCCTGCTCCGGAAACTGAGGCACGTATATGTTCGCAAATCCTGCTGGATCTACCTGCAACTGGATCTGTTTCTCCACCTGCACCAACAAAATACCTACACCCTCTTCAGTGAACGCGTCCACGAACTTTTTCGGGAACATCGACGGCATTTCTTCCGCCTCGTGGCCCTCCGTATTAACCACCTCCGACTCCTCAGCCGGTTTTGGTTGTACCGCCTCTTTCTGCGCAGGTGGGGGCGTTGGAGGCGTCGATTCCCTAAATCCTAAGTCCTCATTCGCCATCGATGCGCTCACGGGTGGTGCCTGTCCTTCAGAGCCCCACTGGGCCCCACGCGTGCGGAACACCTGATTCGCGCGTCCTTGGTCCGTTCCGCCCTGTTGGCGCATCGCCGCCGCACGTTGTTGCTGCTGCACGGCTGCCTGTTGCTGCGGGCTCATCTGCGGCCTCGGGTTCTGCGCCTGAAGCTGCGCCATCTGCAACTGCTGTTGCTGCCGTTTCTCCATCACAGCAGGTAGCCACTCGTTGGCGTTCGACATCAACTGCGAGATGCCGGCTCCCGCCGTCACCGCAAGCTTCTCAGCCCATCCCCTCGGGGCGTCCGCGTCCTTCTTCTCGTAGCCCAGGAGCGATGCTTGTTGCTCCATGCGTTCGAGCTGCTTGCCTAGGTCCTTCGCGTCATCGGCTTCCTCACGGGCCCGCTGCGCTTCGCCACGTGCGTCTTCGAGCCTTTCGAGTGTGTTCTGAAGCATCATCTTGTGTGTCTGGTCTGACACATTGGACTTGACGTCAAACGACTCCTTGATGGTGTTCATCATCTGGAGCTGCATCTTCTCAAGCCCTCTCAGCTCTGTCGCATGCCGCTCCTTCATGTCGTCAACCCGCTGCTGGTGTTGCTTCTCGGCTGCGATCAGCTGCTTGTCAAAGTGCTCCCGCAAGTCCCGCTCACGGTTGGCCCAAGAACTCCGCTCTGTCTCGACCGTCTTCGTGTGTCCCATCCGCTCTTGCTCAAGTAGCAGCCGGTACTGGTGCTCTCCATCCTTCTGCCGTTCGTCCGCGCGGCGCAGGTCTCCTTCGTGCCGGTCGCGCATGGCTTTGATCTGATCTTCGAAGGAATGGCGGACGACTTCTAGCTGTCCCTTGTAGTAGTCCGTCGCGCGCTGGATTTCCCCTTGGCGGTCTGGGCCGAGCTTCTCGAACAGTTTCAGCAGCGTGTCGCCGCTGGCGTCCTTCGCCTCCTTCAGCGCTTGTTCTTGCTTCTCCCGGGCGATGCGTTCCGCCTCTAGTTGCTTTTCTGATCGCTCCTCTCGGCGGCGGGACTCCTCACGTTCGTGCTTCAGGTTTTCCGCTGCCTGCCTGTCGAAAATGGTGAAGAGATTGTTCTGCGCCTTCGCCGCCTCCAGTTCCTTCGCCTGCTGCTGTTCGAACATGTACTGCGTGTGCTGAGTATCCACCTTGTGAATAGCTGCGTCGGATGCGTTCGTAATTTTCGGCATTCCGCCAAATGGTTGAGAGGGTTGCTGCATGTTGTTGTTCTCAGTTCCGGGCAATGCCATCATGTTGGGGGGATACACAGGGACGATCAGCGTGAAAGGCTCCGTCAGCGCTTTGATCTTAAACTCTCCGTCTTGGTTACTTTGACGGCTTCGCGGATCCGGACCGTACAGCTGAAGCTTGTACTCCGCCCCGCCATACACATGTTGGATCTCCGCTTCCGTCACGCGGCGCCCTCGAATCTCCGCCACTAGCCCGGCTACCTGAACGCCCTGAAAAGTCCTTGGTTTCGTACGCTCTACGCGGATGTGGTACCGGTCGTCGCCCTCGATAGGCCACCGGTGGTAGAGGTCCGTGAGGTTTCTCGGAGGCCTGTCGCCTATCAAGTCCGTGATAGGCGTAATCGCCGGCTCTATCTCTTTGATTTCTCCCACAGATGGACCATCCCTTCTTCTCGGATTTGACTCGGCTACCGGTGTGCTTCCCTTCACGTTGTAGACGTTGACTTCCATTCCGTCGGGAGCTGTCTGTACCTCTTTGTTCTCAATGGGCTCAGGCTCAATGTCTTCGGGCCGCTCCCGGGAATCAAAGCCTTCGTCTCTGAGCGGCGCGTCTGGTTTCCACCGCGCAAGCCGCTTCTTGATCTCGGCTGAATTCGTCTTCGTCAGCCCTGGAAACTCCGACATGATGCCCTCTAACGTCTTAAACGGGTCCGGGACCTTCGCTAGCCGGACCTCTCTGTTCTTCCTGCGCAAAAACACGTCCAAAGCAACCCGGCACATGTTCGGGTCCAGTCTGTGAACGTTCTTGGCCTGCTTCTCGCCCAGTAGGAACGCCCCTTGCTTCAGCAAGATTTCTGGGTCGTTCGATAGAGTCAACACGTCGGTGTTTTGACTCTTTACGGGAGCGAGGCGCGCCGGAGTCTTTCGCTCCGGCTGTTCGCCCTCTTCCGCATCTAGATCAAGTACCTTCTGCGCCATCTCTCAATTCTTCAGCCTGCTTGACAGTCTCTTCATAGGCTTTTTCAATTTCCTCACCAAACTGATCTTGGAAGATCTTCATGGAGCTAAGGTTCAACTCGATGAGCTGCTGGAACCCTTTAATGGCCTCCTCGGACAACCCGGGTGATTCCACCAGTGCTATGTAGGTCGCGGCGTTCTTCTTCAACGTCGAATAAATCTGGATCGTGTCTTCGTCGATCACGTCATCATCATCGTCGTCCCCACCACCACCTTCCTCGGAATTGATCTCATTGAGGAGATCGAAAAGCGCTGCGTTGTTCGCTAAGATCAAGTCCGCCACCAGCGACAGTACGTCACCCGATAGCGCTTCGTAGAGGTCGGCAATATCCCCTTGCTTAACAGGCTCTTCACTCTCCCGAGTCCTTCGAGCAATCAAGGCATACCGGTTGCCCATGTCCGTCGTCTGCTGAAGCAACTCGCCCAGCTCTTCATGCATGCCTCCCTCTTCCTCTCCTTCTTCGGGAGTCTGAGGTACTTCTTCAACTACTTGTACTTCCGGCATTAGTCTTTATCCCTTATTACTGAAAATGGAGTTGCTCACCCGAGTCGCACCCTGTTGAATCTTCTTCTCGTCAAACAGGTTCAAGTACCTGTGCTCTGAATCCAAGTGCCTCGGCTCCCGCATCGTGCACGCCCACACTCCAGTGTTTCCGACCGTCATGAAAGCGCCCTCGGTCGTTCTTCGTGCCGCACACAAGCGATACACCACCCGCATATTTGGGTTATCACCGCCTTGGCCAAGCTGTCTCACGTAGTGTTTACATGGCGGACGGATGGGCTCCGCAACCGATCCTGCCATTAACACTTGATCCCTACTATTCGCGAAGATTTCCGGAACAGGTTTCGTCACCCCCTCCTTAACGAGGTACTCCCCATCCGGGGCTTGCTCTACTTCGTCTGGAGTAAACCGATATGCGATGACCCCATGGTGGCTTTTGCTGCGGACAACAAACTCGCTCAAGTCCCCCATGCAAATCAGCGTCTCTGGTGAGAGAGGGGGGATGTCACTGTCGATGACTTCTGCGTTCTGCGTAGGCAGGCCGTCTTCGCCCAGCACCTTCTGCAGGCGCGTTGGCTTGTAGTCCTCGTGGAACTCGTCAAAAGGATGAAAGTCGTCCTCCGCATCTCCCGACTCTTCGATGACCGTCTCCTCGGGATCTACTCCGTCTTGCTCGCCGCCGCTCATGCGTTTTCCAACCTGTCAGAGCGCCCTGCTCCGTACGCCTTGTTGAAGTCTTCCGTGATGCTGTGAAGCATCTTAGGTGCCTCTATCGGAGTCTCGCCTGCTTTTGCTCGGTAGTGGTTCAAAACCCGAAGTGCCTCCTGTAACTCTCGCATCAAAAGCTGCTGCGCGTTCCCGGCTTGCACTCCTGCCGTGCGGTACATGTCCCACACCTGGTTACGCTGGCGCTCAAACTCCAGGTTCTTGTCCATGTGTAGGGCCGATAGCTCACGAAGCTGCTTGAGCTGCTCCTGCTGCTGCTTGAGCTGCTGCTTGTCCTCAAACACCCTCGCATTTGTGTTCACGAGTAACGCATGGAACTTCTTCTTGTCTCGCCAACGCAAGATCACCACGGTCGAGGCAAATATAAATGCCCATACCCAGGGAAAAATAAAGCCTATCCAGTTCATTGGTCTCGTTTCTTGCCCAACTGCCTGTGCGGGCCTCGTTCGCCGTCTAACTCTCGCCGCTCGGCTTCTTTCGCCACGTCCAACCGGCGCAACCTGCTCATCTCTTCGAGTTCTTGCAACATCCGATGGTTCATTTTCAGCTGTTGCATGCTCGCGTGCGCCTGCAGATTTCTGCCTACCGCTTCTGGATCAAAATCATCTAAAGGAATCGCCCCCGTGCCGAAAATACCCGAACTGGAAGCACCCCCAATCGAGTAAATCCCGTTTGGATCTTCTTTTTCTTGCTTTAACCATCTTATTTTTGCTTCTTCCGGTGTTTCGTCGCCGTAATCCACAGCCCGCGGGTCCCTCCTGACGGCGGAACAGGGACTTTCTCGCTGAATTGATGCGTTTCCTGCTCTTTGCGATCGGATCCTCGCGGCCGCAACCTTAAGCGCTTCTTCTTCGGTTAGTCCCTGTTCCTCGATTAGAAGCCTTAGCAGTTGATCTAGATCCATCCTCGGTCCCTATGTAGGTGTTTGTCTTGCATCCTCGTTTAGGACAAGGCACGTGGCGCAGTCCGTCGACTACTTCAACGTCGGATTCCAAGTACTCAAGCTCCGATCGGCAGCGCGAGCAGTGTACCCGTTGGGAGTTGTATTGTCGCCCCCCTACTATCACGACGGCCACGGGTGTGCCTTGTGTCGGTGTGGAGTACCCCTTTTCATGGTTGCTAGCAGCTAGCACCTGAAAAGAGGCGCGCGTCAACTAGAAAGGGCCGATGTGTCCAGAAAGTCTCATATGCACTTTCTGTGCCAGTGCTTAAAAACCTTGTATGCATGGTGCGTGCCACCAAAAAGCTGGCACGGTATTTGATTTGGTAGATATTACAAATGCCGTGCGTCGCTCAACAACAGGCTTTAATATTAACCGACCTCAGGAGTTATTTTTAGAGGTTACTTTGGAAGAAAATCGATTATTACACTAACCACACCGGTTGTCGCTGATGTAGGCGAGCACCAAAACGCGAAAACCAGTGGGCGTCAGTAGTGAATATATGTATGGTCACGCAGAAAAAAACTGAATGATTCCAGATACCCTGGTGATTCGGTTTTTCAGTATTCCTTAATGATCTCAGTACTTTGATTAACTATTCTATCTTTTGTAGTTAGTTGAAGTCCTATATATAGGAGAAAAAAAGAAGGTATAATAATTAATAGAATAAAAAAACACTACGTATGAGAGAATATAGAAATCACGTTTTTTGAGAAAATTAACGTAACCGACCGGAAAGACTCAGATAGTAAAAAATCTCTGTTTTTCAACCATCCGGAATCGTTCACAAATACCCTAAAAACCTGCGTACAGATTGCGATTATTATGGCTCGTCCGAGAAAAAACTCAGAGAATTCAGTCATTTGGACAATTGGTATCCCGATCGACAGTCGACTAAAGGAGTCTATCCTGTTGAGATTAAAGAAGAATAAGATACCCGCTGGTCGTTTTTTAGAGGCTCTGATCGCCGATCTGTCCAGCAAAAATCTTGAATCATTTCAACTCCTTGTAGACGGAATTCAGGCTCAAGAACCGCAGAAAAAACCCGCTGAAAATCCACCCAAAACGAAAATCCTGCCGACCGCTCCCCGCCCGAAACGCAATCGCCGGCTCCTGGATGGGTATCTAGATGTATCCGACAAGGTCGAAGCTACCCCCCCCGCCGTAAGACACCTAAAGACCAAGGAGACCCCATTCCGGAAGCTTTTCGACATCCGAGATACTCAAGGCATCTTACCGACAAATAAACCCGACCAACCGACCCGGCTCACTGTCCTGGAGGGTGAAGGACAAGGACCAGAGACTCTGCAAATGCAGAAGGTGGAGAAGGTCGAGACCCTTCGACTGACTCAGGAGCAGTCTGACTCTTTGGAGATCGTGGTAGAAGAGGATGAGCCTCCGTCCGCGGCAGCTGTCCCCGTCGAGATCCCGGAAGATCTTCCGGTCGCGATCCCTCCCGAGCCGCCTGCTGCGACTTATTCAGAGGAGGCGCTAAACGAACTGCTAGAACGCATCCACTACCCTGGGAACTCGACCGCGGCGGAAGTGTTGGAGAGCTACCAGGACCTTCGATACATCTCAGACCACCAGATGGTATGCCCCAGGCACTGGAAGCAGATCGACGAGGCGCGCAAGAAGCGACGAGAGATCTTGCTCAAGTGGAAGGGGATTTGGGAGCCCTTGCGGGCGAGCCTTCAGGAGTTTCAGGAGAAGGAAGCAAAGGAGACAGGCCGCGAGAAGCGGGTAGCTGGGCTGAAGCTTCGAACGAAGGAGCAGGAGCTGCTGGCGTTCGAGGAGAGGATCCAGCTCGGGAAGCGTCCGGAGCTGCGGGCCTGGTTAGAGGAGGACAGCGCGGCCGGAGACGATATAGAACTACCTGTTCGGGCCTTGGAAGAGTAGTCCTTCCAAGGCCCTCCCTAGAAACAGAAAAGGCGCTGGGACTAACCAGCGCCTTTTACCGTACCGTTCAACCAGTTCGAAAGGAGGACCTTTCTAAAGGGCTGCGACTTATGGAGTTCATCCCACAGTCGCGAGTACAAATAACCGGTAAAAAGGGGGGCGTCAAGAGCAAATAGGAGAAATTGACCGGACTGGTTTAGATGTTGACGACTGGTTCAGATCAGGTCCATGTTCGCCGAACCCGTTCACGTTCGGAGGTCTACCAGACTTTCTAAAAAGGCAGCGAGCTTAATGACGTCAGAGAAGGTCAAATTCAACCTCACCATATTTGATGATTCGTACCAGACGTGTGGGACATTCATCGAGGACGAAACCTGGGCAGGCTTTTGCAAAGCATACAGTGAGAAAGTTTATTCTCCGGTAGCTAAGGGGTTCGCGCCGGGCAGCGAAGAATCGAAGAAGTTGGTGCCGTTAATGGTACCCGGCTCGTTCATCAATATGGGCGAAGGCGCGAATAAGACGAAAGATAATTTCGATTCGGTTTCGCTGGGGGTGTTTGACTACGACGACATCACGGAAGAGGAGTTGATCGAGTTGCGAGAGGTTCTGATGGAACTCGGGCTCGCTCATATGATACATTCCACGTGGAAGAACGGACTCGCTCGGTTAGTAGGCAAGTACCGGCTGCGTGTTATCGTCCTTTTGGACCGTGCGGTACCGAAGGCGGAATGGCCTATCGTTTGGCGAGCCATTGCAAACCTTCTACTGGTTCCAGTGGACACTTCCTGTAGTGATCCAAATCGTGGTTACTACATGCCGGCTGCCCCACTGGGTTACAAGCCAGAAGACATGATCTTGGAGTCATACGACGGTAAACCCGTGTGTGTTGACAAGCTTATCGCGAGGCTTGATCCAATGGAGCTTCGCAAGACAGTTAAAGGTGAACAGAAGCAAGTTACGACAGATTCGCTCAAGAGGTTCGCGAAAAAGCTGATCAGGAAGAACTTGGACACGGGTGATCAGCTTCTGAAGATGCTCAAGGGGGAGCCGTTCGCGGAGGCGAACAATCGAGACAACACGATTTATCAGATGTGTCAGGACCTGGGGAAGGAGTACCCCAACGCGGACACAGAGCATCTGGCAGAGCGGTTTGCACCAAGTCTGTCGAACATGCCGGGTGAGCACCCAATAACGATTAGCGAGGTAAAAGACAAGTTAGAGCGTTCACAAAGCTCGACCATAGCGAGCAAGAACGAGAAAAAGCTTACTGAGGCCAGTGCCTGGAGGCAGTACAAGGAGTTGACCGGCGCGGACATCTATACGCGCGAGTACATAGAGGAGTACTTAAAGGAGTCCAAGAGCGGCGCGAGCATCGAAGCCTTCCGGTCAAGGCTGATCATTTTACACAAGAAGTACTATCTGTTCTTCGACGGCAGGTACTACCCATACGAGAAGGACGGGGTGTTCGGAGCTTTCCGAGACACAGTGCTCACGCCTGCGAGCGGGGTCTGGGATGTCCGCGCGAACAAGTCGGATGCTGCAGGTAACGACATCCCCATGAGCGCGCAAGAGCTTTTGAACGAGTACGGTACAGCTGCAACAGGCATACGGGCGGTCTACGGACAGAAGCACGGATACTTCGACGAACGTACACGCACTTTGGTGGAAGGGATTTGTCCGATACGTCCGGAGTTGAGACCTCGTGAATCGAAGGATGTAGATCGCTGGATGCAGGAGTTGTGCGGCGGTGAGGGAGCAGCGCTAGAAAATCTCAGAGATTGGATGGCGATGGCTCCGAATCAAAAGTACCGATTAGCAATGATCGTACTAGTGGGGTCCAAGGGGATAGGGAAGACTCAATTTGCTCGTGGGATGGCGAAGCTGTGGACGGTTGACGCACCCTCTGACATGTCCTTCTTATTCGAGGCTTTCCAGGAGGACTTGATGGATTGCCCGCTATTGCTAGCAGACGAAGAGTTCCCTAAAGACTACAAAGGCCGGGTACCTTCAGCTAAGCTTCGCGCGATGATTTCCAGTAAAGATCACAAGTTCAATCGCAAAGGATTACCCAGAATAAAGGTTGAAGGGCATCTAAGGTTTGCGGTCGCAGTGAACTCACTGAAGCACATCACAGCGCTAAGCGATCAGAATCAAGACAAGGACATAGAAGCGCTACTAGTTAGGATGTTGGTAATAAAGTGCAACACATTCGCGAAGAACTTTTGGAAACAACAAGATTTTGTAGATAATGACGGGATAGCTGAACACGCCCTCTGGTTACAACAGCAGAGACAGGCGCAGATTATTTCAGACCCGGAAGCAGTCTATGGGGTGAGAAACATGCAAACCCCCCCAGAAGGCAAGACTTACCTACTAACCAAGAAATCCCTAGGAGTTTTGGAAGCGTTAGCAAGATTCTTAAAAAACAGGACAGGGGAAGAGCTAGGCAGTCCACCGGCGTTTGTAGCGAGGGGCGGGCTGTATGTAGATCCGCAGGTTTTGCAGGAAGGCTGGGAGAAACTTTTCGACTTGAAGACTCGCAGACCTAGCTACGAAACTGTTCGAGAAAGCGTAAAAGACTTGTCCGACGAGGAAGTGACCGTTCGAAATAACGTCGGGAACGCAGTCAGTTATTTCCGGATCAAGCGAGACACCTTGTTGAACTACCTGTCCGAGCGAACACGAGTAGATCAGATCGAGTTGGCGATATATTCAGAGATCCACAGGTACCTGAGGATCCCAAAGAAGCTACGCCCGAAGGAGGCAGACGTCTTACGCAGGGAGCAGGCCCTCAAGTTCAAAGAAGATCGAGCGGAGGCAGAAGACGACGAAGACGGTTGACATAGTAGAATAAGTCAGCTTATCCTCCGAAACTCCGCATGCCCAGGCCCCCTCCCCCAGAGATCGATCACCCTTATGTGTTCTCTGTTTCGCAGATTGACAATTTCGAGTTATGTAATCGCAAGTGGGCGTTCGAGAAGATCGACAAAATTGAGAAAGAAGACACCGCGGCGACACTGCTGGGGTCGGAAGTGCACGACCAGCTGGAGGAGTACTTAGCAAAAGGGACCCCACTGGATACGGACACGCAGGCGGGATCGATTGCGATGTCTGGGATGCGGTTCTTACCGATGCCGATGTCCCCCGGGATGCGAATTGAACGGTGGTTCGCGATTCAGTACGGAGTCGCTTGGTATCGAGGCCTAAAAGACATTGAGATTATCCGCCCGGGACGCAGACCGCAGGTCAAAGATCACAAGACGACTAAGAACTTCGGTTGGCAGAAGCAAGCTAAAGATTTAATCAAAGACACACAGTCGTGCCTGTATTCGTACGACTCCATGGAGAAGACCGGGTTCGACGAGGTCGACCTGGAGTGGATTTACTACCGAACGACAGGAGCCCGAAAAGCAGACAACACCTCCCTGATAATCAATCGGGACCAGGTCGAAGAGACGATGGTCCGTATAGACAAGACAGCACAGAAAATGATTCATGTGCTGAATACAGTGACCACGGGGATGGACGCGGAGCCGAACTTCGGAAGTTGTTCGGCCTACGGCGGTTGCCCCCACAGAGACGTGAGATGCAAGACCACTTCTTCAGCGACGCTGAAGTCAATGATAAGGCAGAAAATGGCAGAATCAAAAGATAAGACTGAGAGCTTTTTTGAGAAACTGAAAAACCGACAAAAAGAGGCGATAGAGCCCAAGAAGAGTGGTTCGGGTAAGAAAGCAGGGATCACTTCGAACGAGCGAGAAGAAGAGCCAGAAATCCCCGGCCCGCCCCCGCCGGTGAAGGCGAACGGAGTCTGGTATCAGGCGGACTTCAACGAAGACACCTGGGAGTGGGTCTATCCCGAGGAAGTCAAGGAGTTAAAGAAGAAGAAGAGTAAGGTGGAGAAGAAAAAAGGTAAGCCGGTCGAGGTTAACGACGAGCCGACCGATGAAGAGGAGACCGAGGAGGAAGAGGAGGAGCCTGAGGAAACCCCCCTCGCGCGCCGCAGACGGCTCAAACAGGAAGCCGCGGCAGCAGAAGAAGCTGCGTCCAAGAAGCGCGGCAAAGCGGCAAAGGAGGAGGCGGAGGAGCCAGACGACTCGGAGCTTGCAGCTCTGCTCCTGAAGCTCTTCAAGCACTTGGCGAAGGCCGTCAAGAACTCGTAAAGCCTTCTCATGGCAGGAACGGCGATGGAGCGAGTCCTGCAGAATATGCAGGCCTCGGACAGAGTCGTCGGCAGCACTACCCGGAGTATTTTCAAGGCCTTTAGTGTGACGGCGTCCCCCGACTTTTTTCGGGTGGCGTCGATTCCACGGAGGGATTGGGAAGAGAACGCGGTAGAGCTTGCCGAGAGGTTAAGTCCCTTGTTGCGAACGGAGCACGGGACGCAAGTCCTCAGGCCCGTTCAAGCAACCATTCTACATGATCTCGCGGTTTACCGGGGGGCTGTGGGGATTGTGCGTGTAGGAGGTGGTAAGACTTTGGTGAGTCTACTCGCAGCCTACATTATGGAGTCGTTTCGACCCCTTCTGATCATTCCGGCGAACCTAAAGCGGAAGACCGAGCGGGATATTGAGAAGTACCGACAGCACTGGAAGATCCCACAGTTCATTCGAATCGAAAGTTTCGAGTGGTTGGCGCAGAAGAATCAGGCGGAGTTTTTCAGCACATACAGACCAGATTTGGTCGTCATAGACGAGGCTCACCGGTGTAAGAGCACTCGGGCGGTAGTGACTCGCCGGATTAACGACTACCGGGACGACTGTATTGACTACGAGCACTTTCCGGACCCTCCCCCGTTCCTGCTCATGTCCGGAACTCTGACGAAAGACTCGATTAAGGACTACTGGCACCTGCTGCAGTGGGTTTTGCCTCAAGATAGAGTGCCGTTACCCCTGGATTTCCGGGAGTTGATTTCCTGGTCACTGGCGCTGGACGCGAGGGTAGGGGACTTGAGCCGCGCGAAGGCTGGAGTGCTGCTGGAGCTGTGCAACGAAGAAGAGCTGGAAGTCGCCAAGACGGAGCCTTTGAAGGCGGCCCGGCAGGCGTACCGAAGGAGGTTGCAGCAGACCCCCGGGGTGATTTGCACGACGGACACTTACGAGGCGTCGTCCCTGAGTATTCACGAGAAGCGGGTGAAACCTCCTACGCAGATCATGAAGTACATTGAGAAGATCCGAAAATACGAGGCGCCGGACGGATCGGAGATCCAAGATGGGTCGGTCGTCGCTCAACGCATGATGGAGATTTCACTTGGGTTCTACCAGAAATGGGATCCAGCGCCCCCGCCGAAGTGGCTGCAACGTCGAAGCGACTGGTTCGCAGTGTGCCGGAAGATCATCAAGCACAACCGCAATAGGCACTATTCGGAGTTGCAGGTCAAGACGGCAATCGCCTCGGGGATGTATCGCAAGCACAAGGCTGCACTAGAGTTGTGGCAGGCCGTAGAGAAGTCGTTCACTCCAAACGTGAAAGCAGTTTGGGTTAGCGACTTCGCGGTGAACTATGCTATCGAGTGGGCAGAGAAAAACAACGGAATCATCTGGGTGTTCCACCCAGTGTTCGCGGAGAGGCTGTCGAAGAAGTCAGGCATACCTTATTACCATGATGAAGGGTTCGACAGCCAAGGCAACTTCATAGAGGACCACCCGGCAGACAAGCCGCTCATAGCTTCGATCAAGTCGAACATGATCGGTAAGAACCTGCAGAGGTGGTGCACGAGCCTGATGATGTACGTCCCCTCGTCGGGGGAATGGTGGGAGCAGATAATCGGGCGAGAGCACCGAGAAGATCAAGAAGCGGACGAGGTCAGGTTTGACGTGGTAATCACCTGCATTGAGCACCTGAGGGCCTTCTGGAAGGCGAAGAACTTAGATGCGCAGTACGTGGAAGACACCGCGCTTAAGCACAAATTGATCTTCGCGGATGTAGATATGACTACGATGGAAGAAATCGTAGCGAAAAAGGGGGCGCTTTGGGAGGAAACACTCCCCACGACCCTACAAAAAGAAGAGCAGACAACAGAAAGCGAGTAAAGAAAAATGCCGAATGATTGGTCAGGAATAGGTAAAGTCAAGGTCTACGGAAATCAGGGTAAGTATCTTCCGCCGGACGGGGAGTTCAAACTCCAGGTCTTAAAGACTTTCACGAAGAAGACTCGGAACAAGGGAGACGCCTTCATTGTAGACTACAAAATCTTGGAGTCCGACCACGATGATGTGAAGGAAGATCAGGTCTACAATTGGTTCCAGAGTCTGTCAGACGAGGACATCGCGTTTCCGGCGATTAAGGGTTTCATGGTGAATCTATTGGCGATAGACGAGGAAGACAAGGAACAGGTAAGGGAGTTTGAGGATTCGCTCGAAGATCTGATGGAAGACGTCAGCGATGAGAAGTGGGAGAAGATGCCCGCGGATAAACTCAAAAAGCACCCGCTACACGGACTCACTATCGCGGTACGCACCTCGAACAAGGTGACGAAGAAGTCAGGTAAAGACTTTACCGTACACGACTGGTCTCCGTGGTCGCCAGAAGACTGAAAGGGACTTGAAATGCAAACGTGCAAACTAGCGGCGTGGGATACGGAGACCTGGTTAATTGGACCTGCCCAGCAGGCCCCTCCGCTGGTTTGCACTAGCATCAAGACGGAGGCAGGCGAGTACCTCCTACACCACTCAGAATCCAAGCCTTTTTTCGATCAGATCTTGTTCGACACGGAGTGGCACTTCGCAGGCCACAACCTCGTATTTGATTTGGGTGTAGTCGTCGAGAAGTGGCCGGAGTTTTTACCGGCTGTGTTCGACGTGATCGAACAGGGTAGAGCGCACTGCACAATGCTGCGGATGCAGCTGATAGACATCGCGACGGGGTGTTTCCGAGGTGAGTACCGGGAACTCACGAAGACCGAGAAGGAAAAGGGGAAGAAGGGGGTAATCTGGCAGGACATTCGTTATGACCTGAGTTCGACGCACGCTCGGTTTACGAAGAAGTACCTGGACAAGGACACTTGGCGGCTACGCTACAAGGAGTTCAAAGACATCCCGATAGCGGAGTGGCCGGAGGGCGCGCAGCGGTACCCTATCGACGACGCTGTCGCGACATGGAATGTGTTCATCGGGCAGGAGAACGTTCGAGAGCATCTGAATAAGGAGATTAAGCAGTCGTTTCCCGACATTTCTGAGCCGGACCCCCTAGGGGACGAGAACAATCAGATGAAGCATGCCTGGTGGATCCACCTGATGCATTGCTGGGGGATCCGAACGGACTCGGTACGCATAGCGCGACTGGAGCAAGAGACGTCGAGGGTCTTCAACGAGACGAAGCTGTTTTTGCAGCTGACTCCGATTTGTTCGGAGTGTGGCCGGCTCTGCCATAAGAAAGCCGTGGGGCGCCCGCCGGAGTGTTGGGACCATCCTTACGCAGTGCCCACCTCCTTGGTGAAGCACGACGGGGTCAAGAACACCAAGGTCGCGAAGCTGCGAATGCAGTACTCGATGGGCGGACTAGATCACTGTCGGCTGACGAAGAAGGGGTTCGTATCTGTCGATTCCGAGGCGTGTAGCATGTCGGGAGACCCATTGCTGCAAGAGTACGCGGCATTGACGAGTCTGCAGACGGTGGTGAGCAAGGATATTCCGGCGCTGAAGCTTGGGCGGCAGTTTCCGGTGCATTCGCACTTCAAGTCTTTGCAGGCAACGGGCAGGACGAGTTCGTCGGCCCCGAACATTCAGAACATCCGGCAGCTGCCCGGCATCCGTGAGTGCTTCGTGCCCCGTAAAGGCAAGGTGTTCGTGGCGGCGGACTGGGACGGTCTGGAGCTACGGACGCTGGCGCAGACGTGTCTCAAGCTCTTCGGGAGGAGCAAGCTCGCGGAAGCACTGAATCGCGGGGTGGATCCACATTTAACGGTGGCCGCGACGATTCTGAAGATTTCCTATCCGGAAGCGTTCAGGCGTAACGAGGCGCAGGATAAAGAGGTCCACCGGGCGCGCCAGACGGGTAAGATTGCAAACTTCGGTTTCTCGGGCGGGCTCGGATACGACGCGCTGATTTTGTTCGCGAAGCGCAACTACAAGATCGAATTGACGTACGAAGAGGCCAAGCAGTTGAAGATCGACTGGATGTACGCCTTCCCGGAGATGCGTCTGTACTTCGAGCACATCGGCAACCTGTGTAACAACCACGAGGGCCTAGACGGCCGCGGGGCGACCACAATCCAGCAGTTGTTCTCGAAGAGGATCCGCGGGCAGATCCCTTTCACGGTGGCGTGCAATACGTACTTTCAGGGGCTTGGGGCGGACGCGACGAAGAACGCTGGGTGGCTCATTAGCAAGGCGTGTTACCTCGACAAGAGCAGCCCGCTTTACGGCTGGAGGATTGTGAACTACATCCACGACGAGTTCATCTTGGAAGGCCCGGAGGCGGAAGCTCATGAGGCGGCGATGGAGTTGAAGCGGTTGATGATCTTAGGCTCGGAGATTTACTTACCGGACGTGAAGCCTACGGTCAGCAAACCGATGGTGATGAGGTGTTGGTCGAAGAAGGCCAAGCAGGTGTGGAAGATCGGCGGAGACAAGCCGAAGGACGATTCGGACACATTGGTGCCGTGGGAGTACCGGGAGGCTGCTTGAAGTATCTCAAGCGACCTGCGGCACTGCGTTTGACGAAGTCGGGGAGGCCGTGCCACCCGTTGTACATGCCTAGCGATTTAGAGCCTATCCGGTATGAAGGTCCTGCATGAAGCTCATCGCCATCGACCCAGGTTGGACCTGTACGGGCTTTGCGGTCTTCCAGGGCGGGAAGCTCACGGCGTGCGGCTACGGGCGCCCTGAGAAGGTCATGAGGCGCAAGTGGGGCCGTTTAGTCGGGGCGAAGGTGGTGATTGAAGTAGCGGCGCTGTATCCGACGCAGAAGGAGCGAAATCCGCAGTCGATTTTGAGGAATGCTTGTTGCGGTTGGAGGTTCGGGGGATTTTTTGAGGCTCATTGGGCGAATGTGGAGGAGTTGACGGCGAAGAATTGGAAGGGAACTGTACCGAAACCGGCTAATGGTGAGCAGTACATCATAGAGAGACGCCTGCAGGAGAGGCTGACTCCTGCAGAATGGCAATTGATAAAGCAGACTAAGTCTGCTAGGGCAAAGGGTTTGAACGACAACCTGATTGACGCAGTCGGGATAGGTCGTTGGTACCTTGAAAGGGAAGAATGAAATTAAGCATTTGGATTGCGAAGCAAGGAAATCAGCAGGGCTTAGGCAAGACTGCAGTACTTCGGAATCTCGCGGAGTTGAGTGACGTGTCGCTGCTGACGCTGCAGATCGTAGAGCGCGGCGGGCAGATGAACAACTACAAGAAGGCGAAAGCCGTGAGCGAAGCGACTAAAGGCAAGGTCAAGATCATAGACCTGTGCGAGGGCTGAGCAGTGAGCGCAAAAGATGCACTGGCGAAGGCCACTGAGAAGGAGCCGAAGGAGAAAGAAGACCTGACGGCGATGGCTTTGGTGGCCCAGCGACTTGTCGCGGAGGTTGAAGGGAAGGAGACAGAGCCTTTCAACATCGAGGACGACGAGGACTTCAAGCTGGCGACGGAGATGCTCAACCACGCCAAGCTCAAGATCAAAGAGATCAAGGCGCGGAGCGAGACGGTCACGAAGCCGATGTGGCAAGCGCTGGAGGCCTTCCGGGACATTTACAGGCCGACGATGAGGGCTTACGAGCAGATGGAGAAGCTGCTCAAGAAGAAGGTCGAGGGTTACGTTCTCGCGAAGAAGCAGGCGGAAGCCAAGTCGATGCGGCTCATTGCGGAAGCTTCCCGCGAGGGAGACTTCACGAAGGCGATGAAGGTGTCTGGGGAGATGACGTTCGCGCCCGAGAAAAAAGGGATCACTGTCAAGATTTTCTGGTCCTACAGGACGAAGAAACTACTGAAGGTGCCGCGCAAATTCCTGAGTGTCAACCCAGACAAGGTTGAGGCGTACATCAAAGAGTTCAAGGGGAAACCAGATCCAGTCGAGGGTTTGGAGTTCTTCGAGGACACAAGTTCAAGTGTGAGAGCTAGGTAATGCCGTATATAGTTTTTGAAGGAATTGACGGGTCAGGAACGACGACGCAATCGAAGAGGCTAGCGTCGAAACTTGGAGGCCAGTGGACGAACGAGCCGACCGAGGGACTGGTGGGCAGATTTGTCCGGGAGATTTTCGAGAAGAAGCACGGGGACCTTCCCAACTGGAAGACGATGTTTCATCTTTTCCAGGCGGACCGCGAGATGCACTACGAGAAGATCCGAGAGTGGCTGAGGCGAAAGAGGTTCGTGGTTGCGGACCGAAGTTGGATGTCGTCACTCACGTACCAAGTGACATCGGCGGAGATGCACGGAGCGAATTCCCGGGAGGTGGAGGAGCTTATCCAGCTCTCCAACGAGGGCGCGCCAAAGGCGGATGTGACTTTCATCTTGGACGTACCGGCAGTGGAGGCTTTGAGTCGTAAGAAGAAAGAGCCGGACCACTATGCGCAGCGGGACTACCTGGAGTTGGTCCGCATGAAGTACTTGAAGATCGGAGGCACGCAGGTGCGCAGGATCGACACGACCGGGAAGGGAGTGGACGAGGTTGCGGCGGAGATAGACATGCAGCTTGCGGAGTGCGGATTTTGACGCAACTGACGCTGGAAGCCCTCTGGGGCCGAGTTCAAGGGGGCTTCCAGCGTCAGTTGCTCGCCCTCTGGTTGCTAAGATGACAGAAGCAAAACACCTTTCAAAGTCCAACGAGCAGTACACGCCGCTTGAAATCACCGAATCGGTGCGCGAGGTACTCGGTCGAATCGATTTGGATCCCGCTTCGTCGGAACTAGCTAACGAAGAGCGAGTAAAAGCGGACTACATCTACACGAAGGAAAACGGACTAGAGACCTTCGAAGAGGATTGGTTCGGGCGAGTGTTTCTGAACCCTCCGGGCGGGGGTCAACCGCTTGTGAACGGAGTAGGGATCAGGAGTAACCCCGTCCTCTTCTGGGCGAAGCTGATGCACGAGTGGGAGGCAGGGAACGTGGAGGCGGCCATCGTTCTCGGGTTCACTATAGAGGTCCTGCAGACAACTCAGGGGGAGCCCGGGGCCCCGATGTTGCTGTTCCCGTTTTGCATCCCGCGGCGCCGGCTGAGGTTCGACATGCCGCGGGAGGAGAAGATTTTCCAGCTCCGGGAGAAGCTCCAGGAGGCGAAGACGGAGAAGAAGCGGGAGGCTCTTCGGAAGGAGCTAGCAAAGGTAAAAGCCCTGGACACCCCTCTGGTTCGGGGGGAGGCGCCCCCACACGGGAACGTTTTGGTACTGGTCCCACCCCGAGAAGAGCATCATTTCGGCTTAGATAAGGAGGACTTCCGGTGGGACGCGTGGGGAGGCCCAGTTACTCGGAAATTTCAAGAGGTCTTCTCAAGACTGGGTTACGTGAGGGTCTAAGCCGTGGTAGCCTCAGCGGGAGCGGATGGAAAATCTCAATTCGGTTCTGGTTGAAACGATCTTGTCGGTCGCGGGAGTGGCTCTGACTTGGTTTCTCATTTGGGTGAGGAAGACCATTCAGGAGAAGGTCGAGCAGGAGTACGTGCAGCAGCTCTTGACGAGGCTGGCCAAGGTGGTGGAGACCGCAGTGCGGGAAGCCGCGCAGACGATCACACCGAAGCTGAAAGAGGCGGCAACCGACGGCAAGATTTCAGCGGACGAGCGGACGGAGCTGAAGAATACAGTCAGGCTCGCGGCGTTAGATCAACTGTCCGCGATGGATCGAAACAAGTTAGAGAAGCTGTTTGGGGTAGAGCAGTTAGAACGCAATTTGGACAGGCAAATAGAAGCGGTAGTGCAGCGCCTTAAGGAGACCAATGTTTGATTCGGGAGTAGCAAACGAGGGGCTGGGTAGAGCAGAACAAGCTTTTGAAGAGCAGGCGACTGGGAATTCGCCGGACGGGTTAGGGGCCTACGTGAGGCCGGAAGCGGGGGACAACTTCTCGCCGCAGCAACCGTTCCAGCAACAATTTCAACAACAGCCGGTAATGCAGATGCCGTCGCCGCAGTACTACCCGCAGCAGATGGCGGGCGAGTTAGCGTTCTTGGAGCCGGAGGACACAAGTGACGGGGCTGCGATGCGAAGCGGCGGGTTCACGCTGTTGTTCGTAGCGGTGTCGACAGGCATCGGGTACGCGTGGAAGGGGGGCTTTGGAGCGATTTCAGGGTTGCTCCTTTCCGCGGGCGCGGCGAACGGGTATAGAGCCCAGAAGTGGTTTGGGTCCGAGGATCCAAGCGAGAAACATGAAGCTTTGGTGAGTTCGGTCTTTGCGGCCGGCGAGATTTTAGGTGGCTTGTTTGTGGGCTACCAGGCGATTCAGCAAAGCCAAAAACGGCGAGACTAATGAGTGCAGCAGTTTTAGCAGACGCACAGTTTTCGGTTGCGAGGATATTCCGCCCATTTCCAGGGTTTGAGACGATCTACCAAGGGACCTCTCCGAGGATACCTATTGCGTTCCCAGGGTCGCTGGATCCAGACGCAGCGCAGCCAGGGTTCGATCCGAATTTGATAGCAGGCATTCCGGTACCTTTCGGAAGTAAGGTGATGTTGTGGATCCCAACCATTTACCAACTCACAGGGGAGGACTCGGAAGGGTTGCCAGAGTTGTCGGTGGTACCTTACCGGTTTCAGGTGAGTTGGAGACTCCGAAACGTCCGAGACTACCGGGAGCGACGCGGCCGCAGTGCGTACCACTTTCCGCGACAAAGTACGGGAGCGAACAGTCAGTTCGTGGTCCCAGCTGCGCAGAAGGTGATTCTGTACGAAGGACCTCAAACGACTATCCCTAGCGGCCCTGTGGGGAGTCAGTTTCAGAACGTACAAGAAGTGTACACAACGAATAATGCGGTATTGGAACGAATGACGTTCCCTTCTATTACTCCGATGGCACCTCTTTCTCCTGCGGGAGGAGGAGCAATTGCTTCTTACCAGCAAGGAGTCGCGAACTTGACGGGGGTGAACTTCAACCAGACTCTTGCTTTCAATTCGATTCAGTTGGACGCAGAGGGTGATGAGATGTTGATCACCGTCGACCGGGACTCTCCGGGATTCACAGGCAACTGGAATTTCACTGACGAGAGCAGTGAAGACTTCGGTATGAGCCTGTTTTTTGGCAACGGAAGCGGTTCAGTCATCCGAGACCTAGGCATCTACGTGTTTACTGGGAGCAACCCGTGAGCGGAGCAGGCAGAGGTACTCCAAGGATCAGCCCTCTACAGGATGCATACCCTACTGGAACGGGTGTAATCCCTATTGGTAACGGGCTTTGGTGTTTTTCAAGCACCCCCCCTTCCAATGCTCAAGCACTCACTGGGACTTTTACCCTTTATTCAGATGGAACACCAGTAACACCGGTAAGCTCCTTTGTCTTCCCTAAGGGGGGAGTCAGAGGGCTTCTAGCGTTAGTATACACGCCAGGTGCAATAGGGTCTCAGCTGGAGGTAGAAGTCCTTTACGATGCGCTTAAAATCTATTCAATCCCCGGCACCACTGTCTCCCCAGCCGGGGGGGATGAACAAGGATCGGAAATTCCGATTAGCCAGCCCGTGTACCAGACCTTGGTGACATCGGATACGAACCCAGTGACTTTTGGAATACCTATCTGCATCCCAGCAGGTTGCCCAACAGCACTTTCGTTGTTAGTTCGGGAAGTTGGGACAATCGGCGGCACCATCAACTTCACCAGATTCACAGTAGAGAACTTCGGGTGTTAAAAGACGTGCAAGGTGACAGGAGCAAAAAATGAATGGGGTAAGCAGACAAGAAGGCGCAGACTACTTTGATGATTTGGTCGAGGACCAAGGCGGGATCTTAGACAGCAAAGGCCTCCGAGATTACGAAGGCGTTTCTACGAGCATCAAAAAAGAGGGTATGGAGGTGCGGATGAATTGCCGCCACTGTAACCGCACTCGGAACGTCGTATTGGAGTGGCCGGAGCTGATTCAGATCGCTTCGAACTCACAGGGCAGGGCTCCGATCCTTCCACAGGGTTGGAGGTTCTCGAAGAACAATAATTCGGCATATATTTCGTTACCTTGCGCGGGTTGTGGAAACGTCGAAGGTTTTAGTCTGCACACGACGCCCGAAGAGGCGGGCAAAGATGTTCAGAAGGGACTGACCGCAGGATTTGTAAATCCTCAGCAAGTACAACAAATTCAGCAACAGGTAGCAGCCGCACAACGTGGCGGTCGATAAAGGAGCTGCTCGGGTCATCCTGGAGCCATACTTCGTGGCGGCCCGGGATGAGTTCCTAACCTTTTGCGAGGAGCAAGAGCTGGGCAGCGTCATCAAGAAGACCTGCTTGGAGTGTCATGTAAATGCTCACGACACGGAGCGGCACTTTGCGGGAGCTTCGACAGACGGGCGTCTGATTGTGGTCGCTCCGCAGATGGCGGATTTGCCGGAAGACACTGTCGCGGCGATTTTCGCGCACGAGTTCGGCCATATTGTGGACCACCTGTACCCCGGGAGGTTCGTCACGGATGGGGACGAGTTGGTGTTCCTTCGGGACGAGGCTTTCGACGATGAGAATCCTCGAAAGGTCCAGTCGCGCATCGCGCGCATCCGCCAGTGGGAGGCGCGGAGTGACTACGAGGTCGAGGTGACCGCGGACTTGATAGCCGAACGGGTCTTAGGGCACCGTATAGGGTATGAAGGCCCTTGTATGCTTCAGGGGTTCAATCGAGGCGTGAGGCGCCCGAAGAATCTGGCCTAGCGCCGGAAGAACTGATTGAGGGACGCTTGACGCTTTGCACAACCACCACACCGGGGAATTCCTAGCGCTTTCGCAGCGGAGTGGACTGCGTCCCCGAGGGGGAAGTGATTTTGGGATCGCGAGCGGTCCGCTGCGAATTGGTGGACTGCGGCCATGTCGGGGGCCTTCACCTGCTCTTGTGTGCGGGTGTCCATGGCGAAGAATCCGCCTGTTTGGCACCCGCAGGGGGCGAATTGGATCCACGGGACCTGGGGATGTTGCTGCCACATGGCTTGCATTGTAGACCTCTCGGGCCCTGTTTGGTAGCCTGCAGGCGATGTCTAGTTGCGGAATCACAGTTTTCCCAGGAAATGGAAGTCAAGGCCCGCAAGGAGCGGCAGGTGCTCAAGGTGCCCAGGGGGCGGCAGGAGCGCAGGGGG
>Ga0105050_10001490_pt1 | contig 35167 bp, 31 predicted proteins | sample FRY01_FD_78088 | JGI IMG/M metagenome (GOLD analysis project Ga0105050, IMG submission 78088) | Freshwater microbial communities from Lake Fryxell liftoff mats and glacier meltwater in Antarctica - FRY-01 | ecosystem: Environmental > Aquatic > Freshwater > Ice > Glacier meltwater ...
TGGTACTTTTACGATTACCAATGGCGGGGTTTTTGGTTCCATGTTATCCACTCCAATAATCAATCCACCACAAAGTGCAATTTTAGGAATGCACAATATAGTGGAAAGACCCATTGCACGTGATGGGGCCATTGCAATTGCACCAATTATGTATGTTGCCCTGTCCTATGACCACCGTATTATAGATGGTAAGGAGTCTGTAGGGTTTCTAGTGGCGGTAAAAGAGGCATTGGAGAATCCGGAAGAGTTGTTGTTGGACAATAACGTAAAAAAAGCGTTAGAGCTTTAATATAGTACTCAAGGGGCATGGCCCCTCATGTAATAATGTAATAGAATTGGAATTGACCTGCCAGGTTTTTAAAACTTGGCAGGTCTTATTTTTTTACGCACGTTGATTGTTATTATTGTTTTAGGTATAGGCGGTTTTTTTTGTAATCAATAATTGCCTTACCTTTTTTTAGGATATCAGCACCTATAATGCCGTCCACTGGCATAGCTTTATGCGATGTTAAAGCTTCATTTACATGTACGAGGTCGAACAGGACAATTTTATGTTTTTTCTTGGACCAACTGCCCATTTCTATTCTGTTTTTAGTCGATAGTTTTGTAAACATTTCTGTAGCACCAGCACCTGCGGCCTTTATTTTGGAGTCTTTGGAATTTAATTTAAAGAAATCTATTTTGTCCAAACCAATACATGTGTTTGATGCTCCTGTGTCTAAAATAAACCTGCCTTTCACACCATTGATAGTGGCAGCAACTTCAAAATGATTTGTTGCCGTTAAGACCAAGGGAATAGTGACATATTTTTTTTTATGTAGAAAAACTTTAAGACTGGGCATATTTATTTTTTTGTCAAAGATAATCCTATTTTTGTTCTATGATATTAACAGATACGCATACCCATTTATATAGTGAGGCTTTTGATGATGATCGCAATTTGGTTATAGAGAGGGCTATGGATTTGGGGGTAAAGCGCTTTTTTATTCCAGCAATCGATTCATCCTATACCACAGCCATGTTGGATTTGGAAAAATCCTATCCAGATAATATATTTCTGATGACAGGATTGCATCCAACCCATGTAAAGGAGAATTATTTGGATGAACTGGACCATGTAGAAGAGATGTTGGCCTCAAGGAAGTTTTATGCAGTGGGGGAAATTGGTATTGACCTATACTGGGATAAAACGTTTCTTAAGGAACAGCAGATAGCCTTTAAGCAGCAAATACAATGGGCAAAGAAATATGCTTATCCCATTGTAATCCATTGCAGGGATGGTTTCGATGAAATATTCCATATTTTGGAGGAAGAAAAAGGTGGGGAGCTGTTCGGTATTTTTCATTGTTTTACAGGTACTTTTGAGCAGGCACTTAAGGCTATTTCGTATAACATGAAATTGGGTATTGGGGGAGTGGCAACCTTTAAGAACGGTAAAATAGATACCTTTTTAAAGGAAATAGATCTGAATCATGTGGTTTTGGAAACCGATTCTCCTTATTTGGCACCTGTTCCTTATCGAGGTAAGCGCAACGAGAGTGCTTATTTGGTTAATGTCCTTGAAAAGTTGTCGCTCATTTATGGGGTGGACAAGGAAGAAATAGCGGCGATTACTACTGCCAATTCCCAGGAAATATTTGGGGTCTAGAAAGTAGTTGAGCGCAGTGTTTGGTATACTTGATTCCATAATAACATATTTTCCTATTCTGCATTCTAATAAAAATTAAAATTGAAAAACAGCACCTCCACAGTTAAGAATACCAAAATTCTCCTCATTTATACAGGAGGGACCATAGGTATGGTCAAGGATTATGAGTCTGGGGCCCTAAAGGCTTTTAATTTTAAGAAATTGATTAAAAATATCCCTGAGCTAAATCAGTTGGATTGTGATATAGATAACATTTCTTTTGATGTGCCAATAGATTCATCCGATATGAATATTGGCCATTGGGTCAACATCGCTACTATTATCAAGGATAATTATGATGTTTATGACGGTTTTGTTGTGCTTCATGGCAGTGACACCATGAGTTATACTTCCTCTGCTTTGAGCTATATGTTGGAGAATTTACAGAAACCGGTGATATTTACGGGTTCCCAGTTGCCTATCGGTGACCTAAGAACGGACGCCAAGGAAAATCTAATTACCTCAATTCAGATTGCAGCATTGAGGGAGGATAACAGGCCGGTAATTCAAGAAGTTGGTCTGTATTTTGAATATAAATTATATAGGGCAAATAGGACCACAAAGATAAATGCGGAACATTTTGAAGCTTTTGCATCATTAAATTACCCGCCTTTGATCGAATCCGGGGTACATTTAAAAGTAAATAAGGAGTATTTAATTAGGCCCAACCCATCCAAAAAGTTAAAAGTCCATTTAAAAATGGATCAAAATGTGGTAATTTTAAAATTATTTCCCGGTTTTAATCAATCTGTGTTGCACAATGTCTTAAATTCCCCTAACTTAAAGGCAGTGGTTTTGGAAACTTATGGCTCAGGAAATGCTCCAACTAACGATTGGTTTGCATTGGAATTGAAAAAAGCCATGGATAGAGGAATTTTTATTATAAATGTAACACAGTGTTCAGGAGGGAGTGTTCTTATAGGGCATTATGAAACCAGTAAGCACCTTCAGAAATTACAAGTTATTAATGGTAAGGATATTACGACGGAAGCTGCTATAGCCAAGTTAATGTATTTGCTTGGTAATAATGTTTCACCTAAGTTGTTCAAAACCATATATGAAACATCTCTCAGGGGTGAAATGCAATAAAAATAACGGTCTAAATTTCTTTAACTAATATTTTTTTTGTTATTTGGCTGCCCGATAAGAAGAACTAGAGAGGTGGCCGAGTGGTCGAAGGCGCACGCCTGGAAAGTGTGTATACCCCACAAGGGTATCGAGGGTTCGAATCCCTTCCTCTCTGCTGTTAAGTTTTAATTTTTATATTGCGATTTTTTTTTATCTTTAACCCTATTAACTAACTAAATTTAAGTTTGAAAGAAATGAAAAGACTATTCTCTATCCTAGCAACAGCTGGGTTATTTGTGGCAGGTACAAATACAGTAAGTGCAAAAGTTGTTGCAGCAGCAGCTATTTTGCAAGATGCGGCTCCAGCAGCGGAAAAAGGATTTACTCAAGTGCTTAAGGAGCAATTTATACAGGGTGGTGCCGGATTTATGGGTATCGTTCTTTTATGTTTAATTCTTGGTTTGGCAGTAGCGATCGAAAGGATTATTTTCTTAAATCTTGCGACTACCAACACAACAAAACTAAAGCAACAAGTAGAAGATGCTTTGGCTTCTGGTGGTATTGAAGCTGCAAAGGAAGTTTGTAGAAATACAAAAGGTCCAGTTGCTTCTATCTACTATCAAGGATTGGAAAGAGCTGGAGACAGTATCGAATCTGCTGAAAAAGCGGTTGTAGCTTACGGAGGTGTGCAAATGGGTCAATTGGAGAAAAACGTTTCTTGGTTGTCCTTGTTTATTGCAGTAGCTCCGATGCTTGGGTTCATGGGTACGGTAATCGGTATGATTCAGGCCTTCCAGAAAATCGCAGCAGTAGGTAACTTAAGTGCTTCACTTATTGCAGGTGATATTCAGGTGGCGTTATTAACAACGGTATTTGGTCTTATTACAGCGATTATCCTTCAGATTTTCTACAATTATATCATTGCAAAGATCGACAGTATTGTAAATGATATGGAAGATTCATCAATCGCTTTGATTGATATGTTGGCAGATCACAAAAAATAAGTCGCACACTAAATACTTAAAGTATCATGCATAAAATAGTTAAAATAATATTAGTTGTACTCGGAGTGATCGGGGCCATACTTTGGTTCCAGCTTCCAGGTAGAGACGTTCCGGCAACGGAAGCCATAAATAATGGGTCTATGAACTTTATGTTCATTATCACCTATTTATTGTTGGGCATTGCGATAGTGGCCTCGGTTCTTTTTGGATTAATGAATTTACTTACGTCCAAGGGAGCCCTAAAGAAAACCTTGTTTGGGATAGGTGGTCTTTTAGTAGTCGTTGTTATTGCTTATGCACTGGCTAATGGAACAGACGTGAATTTGGATGAAATGGCCAGAAAAGGGGTTCCAACCACTGAAAGTACAGTTAAAACCATAGGAATGGGATTAAATGTATTCTTCATCCTTACAATAATAGCAGTAGGTGCTATGTTGTGGTCTGGAGTTAAGAAAATGATTAGTAAATAATAAAATATAATATTATGCCAAAAAGAGGAGCACCACCAGAGGTAAATGCAGGTTCTATGGCAGACATAGCGTTCTTATTACTTATCTTTTTCTTAGTGACTACCACTATTGAGACAGATGCAGGTTTAGATCGTATGTTGCCACCAATAGAGCCGCCAGAAAACGATGTAATCATTAAGCAAAAGAATATTTTTCAGGTCAACATAAACCGTGACGGACAATTATTGGCTGATGATGAGTTAACAAATATTAAGGATTTAAGGGCCAAGGCCATAGCTTTTTTGGATAATGGTGGTGCGCCTTCGGGAGCTGCAGATTATTGTAGCTATTGTAAAGGGACCAGGGATTTATCCTCTTCCGATAGCCCTTCCAAGGCTATCATATCACTAAAGAACGATAGGGAGACCAAATACGGGACCTATATCACGGTTCAGAATGAATTGGTTGGAGCCTATAATGATCTTAGGGACAGAGAGGCACAACGTTTGTTCAAAAAGAACTTTACGGATATGGAAGCTGAATATCTTAACCCTGAAACTCCGGACAACGTTCGTGACGAATTGAAGGAAAAGGTAAAGAAAATCCAGGATTTGTTTCCTCAGAAGCTTTCAGAGGCTGAAACATCGTCAAACTAAATTCAGAAGTTAAAAACTAGATACTATGTCAAAATTTAATAAGAAAAAGGATGCGGCTTTACCTGCGGTGAATACTGCATCATTGCCAGATATCGTTTTTATGCTTTTGTTCTTCTTTATGACGGTTACGGTAATGAAAGATAGTACTCTTAAGGTTGAAAACGTACTTCCAAATGCTACAGAAATTAAAAAACTGGAGAAAAAGGATAGGGTAATTTATATTTATGTTGGGAAACCGACCCGTGAATATGAAAAGACTTATGGTACCGAATCTAAAATTCAATTGAACGATAAATTTGCTGCCGCATCTGATGTAGGAGATTATATTTTGATGGAAAGGGCCAAAAAGCCACAAGAATTACAAAATGTATTGACAACCGCACTTAAGGTGGACAAGGATGCCAATATGGGTATTATTTCAGATATTAAACAAGAACTTAGAAAGGTAAATGCCTTGAAAGTAAATTATACCACCTATGACGGTGATGCCTTCAGGAATTTACAATAGTTAGTAAAAGGATAAGAGAATCGGAACGCTTCAAATGCTTATATTTGAAGCGTTTTTTTATGTTTAATTAATTACCTTTAGAGGGTTATGAGAAGCACCTTCATATTAGCAATTGTTATGTTTTCTGCTGCCTTTGCTACCGGGCAAGTTTTGGATACCGATCAAAAAGAGGATAGAAAGTACCTTGAAGATCAGTTTTATATGGGGCTTACCTATAATTTTACCACAAAGCTTCCTAGTGGCGTTTCCCAGAGAAATTTATCATACGGATTACAAGCTGGTTTTATTAAGGATATTCCGCTTAGTTATGATAGGACTTTTGGTCTGGGAATAGGCTTTGGGTATGCTATGAATTCCTACTATACCAATCTATTGGCCTCGCAACAGGGTACCCAATTAGAGTACTCTGTACTGGATGGTGATGCTGATTTTAAAAGAAACAAAATAGCCACCCATGTCTTAGAGTTTCCTTTTCAGTTTAGGTGGCGAAATTCGACTCCTAAGGAATACAAATTTTGGCGGGTATATACCGGTATTAAGGCCGGCTATGTTTTTGATGGTAGGTCCAAGTTTGTTTCCAGTACGGATAGAATTGTCTTTGTTAACAAGGATATTAGGGATTTTCAATACGGCCTAACCTTAAATGTGGGATACAATACCTTTAATATCCATATTTACTACGCAATAAGTCCGTTGTTCAAGGATGGTGTTATGGAGGAATCTGGGGAGAATATAGAGCTTAAGCCTTTAAACGTAGGACTTATATTCTATATTTTATAGCCAAAATTTGATTGTAAATAGTTGAGTGAGCAGGCCAATTGCAAAACCAATTATGACTTCCGATTTAGTGTGGGCTTTTAAGTAAAGTCTGGAGGTGGCAACTAGGCCACAAAGCAGAGTTACTATGCTAATGGCAATAGTGACGTTAATCTCAAAATGAATACTAAGGTTTATCAGGAACATCAATAGGCTACCCATGCCCAATAGGTGCATACTACATTTGAAGTTTAGGAAAAGCAGAACAAGGGCGCTAAATAAGCCTGCTATAAGGCCTAAAAAATAGTAATGTAGCTCTATGGTAAAGTTGTTGGGTATAACTTTGAACAAGACCATTAAAAGTAGTCCAAGGCTAATATAAAGTTGATACTTCCTTTCTTTGAGATCTGGCATAAATACTGAGCTTATAACACCGACGTTCCGAAGGATTAAATAACAGATGATAGGAATTATTATAGTCAATATAAAAATGGGCAATATATTGCCACTCTGTACTTCCAATGGACTGTATTTGGGAGTAATCAAAAAGTAGGCTATGGTGCCTGCAAAGGGTATAAAAAGCGGGTGTAGTAGGTAAGATATAATCTTTAGGAATAGTCGCATTAAATCTGTTTTCTCAACCTCGCTACAGGGATATCCAATTGTTCCCTGTATTTGGCAACGGTTCGCCTGGCAATAGGGTATCCTTTTTCTTTGAGTATAGCGGCCAATTTATCATCCGTAAGTGGCTTTTTCTTAATTTCCTCTCCAATAACGGTTTCCAATATTTTCTTTATTTCTTTAGTGGATACATCCTCTCCTTGATCATTCTTCATGGATTCTGAAAAATAATCCTTTATCAGCCTTGTGCCATAAGGAGTATCTACATATTTGCTATTGGCTACCCTGGAAACCGTCGAAACATCCATGCCGATACCGTCAGCTATATCCTTGAGGATCATGGGTCGCAGTTTGCGTTCATCGCCCGTAAGGAAATATTCTTTTTGATATTCCATGATTTCGTTCATGGTAATGTAAAGTGTTTGCTGGCGTTGTCTAATGGCATCTATAAACCATTTGGCAGAATCCAGCTTCTGTTTAATGAACATTACCGTGTCCTTCTGGGATTTAGATTTTTCCTTGGAATCTTTGTACCCTTGTAGCATATTGTTGTACTCTCTGGAAACATGAAGTTCTGGGGCATTTCTTCCGTTAAGGGTAATCTCCAATTCCCCCTCAACGATACGAATGGTGAAATCCGGGACCACATGTTCCACAATTCTGTTATTTCCGGAATATGAGCCACCTGGCTTAGGGTTTAAGCGCTCAATTTCAGTAATGGCACCTTTCAGCTGTTCCTCTGAAATATTGTGTTTCTGAATAAGTTTTTGATAGTGTTTCTTTGTGAACTGTTCAAAAGATTTCTCCAATAAAACAATAGCTAACTCAATACTTGGAGTAACCTCTTTTCTTTTCAATTGAATAAGAAGACATTCTTCCAAAGTTCTTGCGGCAACACCAGCCGGGTCAAGGTCTTGAACTAAACGCAATACCTTTTCAATGGTCTTTTCTTCTGTATATATATTTTGTGTAAAGGCCAAATCGTCCATGATGTCGGTAAGCGGTCTTCTAATATAACCGCTCTCATCCACACTGCCCACCAAGAACTCGGCAATAGACCATTCTTCATCCGTTAAATAAACAGTATTTAACTGGTTAATTAGATATTGATTAAAAGAAATTCCAGCAGCGTATGGAACACTTTTTTCCTCATCATCGGCACTGTAATTATTGGCTTGGGTACGGTAATCCGGAACCTCGTCATCGCTTAAGTAATCGTCAATATTTATATCTTCGGCATTTATGCTTTCGCTATCGGTTTCATTGTCGTATAAATCATCAAATTCATCCTGTTCGGCTTCACCTTCTTCCTTTCCAGTTTCCAAAGCAGGATTTTCTTCCAGTTCTTGTTTTAGTCTTTGTTCAAATGCTTGCGTAGGCAATTGAATCAACTTCATCAACTGTATCTGTTGTGGAGATAATTTCTGCGATAACTTAAACTGTAAGTGTTGTTTCAGCATAAAAAATTGATAATCTTTCCTATAAAGTTAAAGAATTATGTTTAGAACTCGGCATTTTGTGGGGTTCTTGGAAATGGGATTACATCCCTTATGTTGCCCATTCCGGTTGCAAATAATACGAGCCTTTCAAAACCAAGTCCAAAACCGCTATGCACGGCAGATCCAAATTTCCTAAGGTCTAAATACCACCAAAGTTCCTTTTCATCAATTCCTAGGGCCTTAATCTTCTCCAGCAAGATATCCAAACGTTCTTCTCGTTGAGATCCACCTACTATTTCTCCAATCCCTGGGAATAATATATCCATTGCCCTAACGGTCTTGCCATCCTCGTTTAAACGCATATAAAACGCCTTTATTTTAGCGGGATAATCAAATAGTATCACGGGACATTTAAAATGTTTCTCGACCAGGAAGCGCTCGTGCTCGCTTTGGAGGTCAGCTCCCCATTCATCGATAATATATTTAAATTGCTTCTTTTTGTTGGGCTTGCAGTTTCTTAAAATATCTATGGCTTCGGTATAGGTTACCCGCTTAAACGTATTGTCCGAAACAAACTTTAGTTTTTCGATCAATGGCATCTCACTGCGCTCGGCTTGTGGTTTGCTTTTTTCTTCGTCCAATAATCGCTGTTCCAAGAATTGTAGATCCTCCAAACAGTTTTCTAGCACATATTTAATAACCTCTTTAATAAAGTCTTCTGCCAAATCCATGTTGGCGTCCAGGTCATTAAAGGCTACTTCGGGTTCAATCATCCAAAATTCAGCCAAATGTCTGGACGTGTTAGAGTTTTCGGCCCTGAAGGTAGGTCCAAAAGTGTAAACCTTTCCCAATCCCATGGCATATGTTTCTGCTTCTAATTGTCCAGAAACCGTTAAATTGGTTTCTTTGCCAAAAAAATCTTCCTTATAGTCTATTTCCCCTTTTTCCGTTAGGGGTGGTTTTTTACTATCCAAAGTGGATACTCTGAACATTTCTCCAGCTCCTTCAGCATCCGAACCAGTTATTATTGGTGTATGCACATGAAAAAATCCATTCTTTTGGAAATACTGATGTACCCCAAAAGAAAGTGCCGAGCGTACCCTCATAATGGCGGCAAAGGTATTGGTTCGTACCCGTAAATGTGCCTTTTCCCTCAAAAACTCCAAGGAGTGTTTTTTAGGTTGAATAGGGTAGGCCTCTGGATCGGCTCCACCGTGAACCCTTATTTCCTTAACCTGTATTTCCAAGGATTGTCCCTTGCCCTGACTTTCTACCAAAGTGCCACTTATTCCAAGTGCCGCTCCCGTATTTATTTGCTTAAGTAAACTTTCATCAAATTCCTCAAAATTTACTACGCATTGTATGTTGTTTATGGTTGACCCGTCGTTCAAAGCAATAAATCTATTGCTTCTGTATGTTTTTACCCAACCATTAACAATAACTTCTTGGTGTAAATGATCGGAAGATAATAGCTCTTTTATGCTAATTGTATTCATTTGAATTCCTTCTAAATTAAGTGGCAAAGATAGCCTTTTTGCAAAAATAAAAATTGAGTATATACCTGTACCTGCCAGGGGGAAAATATTTTAATAATTAGGTTATTCTTCCTTATCAGAGATATTTAATTCGTCTTTGGGGAGAATGTCTATTTGCGGTTCTTTTAACACTTGTTTGTTTGCAATGCTTCTTTCAAGGGAAAGCAGTAATGACGGCAAAAGAATAAGGTTGGCCAGCATGGCGAACAATAAGGTTGCAGAAACCAAGGCGCCTAAGGCTACAGTTCCTCCAAAACTTGAAATTACAAAGACCGAAAAACCAAAGAAAAGGACAATGGAGGTGTAAAACATACTTACTCCGGTTTCCCTCAAGGCGGCATAGACCGATTTTTTTATTCTCCAATGGTTTGCGATGAGTTCCTGTCTATATTTCGCCAGAAAGTGTATGGTGTCGTCCACTGAAATTCCAAAGGCAATACTAAATACCAAAATAGTGGAAGGCTTTATGGGGACGCCTACAAATCCCATGACACCTGCCGTTATCACTAAAGGCAATAAGTTTGGGATCAAGGATATGACAATCATCCTAAAAGACCTAAATAAATAAGCCATAAAGAGCGCAATAAGTCCAATTGCCAAGGCAAGTGACATTATCAGGTTTTTCACCAAATATTTGGTCCCTTTTAAAAATAGGAGGGCACTACCTGTCATGGTTACCTTGTACCTGTCCGATGGAAATATCTTATCAATATTTTCTTTTAATTTCGCTTCGATTGCTTCCATGCGAGATGTTTTTACATCCTTCATGTAGGTGGTTATCCGGGCTACTTGTCCAGTGCTATCCACAAAACTTTTGAGAAGATTGCCGTTATCGGCCGATTTTCTGGCCACATCCATGATAAAAGTGTTCTCTTGGGCGGTGGGGAGTTGGTAATATTTAGGGATACCACTGTAAAATGCCTGTTTGGAATACTTGACCAGGTCTACAACGGAAACCGGTCTGGAAAGTTCAGGAATCTCATGAATTACTGTTCCTAATTCATCCATTTTCCTTAGGGTGGAAGGTTTTAAGACCCCTTTGGGTCTTTTCGTGTCCACTACAATCTCCACAGGCATTATTCCGTCGAACTCCTGTTCAAAAAAGCGTATGTCCTGAAAAAACTCTGCCTTTTTTGGCATATCCTCTATGGGGCTTCCTGAAATATCTATTTGATATATACCTATTATACTGGCGACCAAAAGCACTATGGATACAATATATACCGTAATCCTTCTATCCCTTACGATGCTTTCCATCCAACTTACAAAAGTTTCTATCCACTTGGTGTTTAAGTGTTTCAAATGCTTGTGTTTTGGAAGGGGCATGAAGCTATAGATAATTGGAATTATCAAAAGAGATAGCACAAAAATTCCAATAATATTGATTGAGGCAACAATCCCGAACTCTTTAAGTAATTTACTGTCGGTTATTATAAATGTGGCAAAACCTGATGCGGTAGTTACATTAGTCATCAAGGTAGCATTGCCAATTTTCGAGATTACACGCTGTAAGGATAATGCCTGGTTACCGTGTTTTTTTACTTCTTGTTGGTATTTGTTTATAAGGAAGATGCAGTTAGGTATGCCAATAACAATTATTAATGGTGGAATAAGGGCAGTAAGAACCGTAATTTCATACTGCAGTAGTCCCAAAATCCCAAAAGCCCACATAACTCCTATAATCACAACAAACATGGAAATAATGGTTGCCCTAAAGCTTCTAAAAAAGAAAAAGAAAATCAATGAAGTAACCCCAAGCGCAGCAAGAATAAATTTCCCGATCTCATCGATAATGTTCTGGGAATTCATGGTTCTTATATAGGGCATTCCTGAAATATGGACATCAAGATCAGTTTCTTTTTCAAAATTCTTGACCAAGGTGGATAGGTCTTCCAATATAAAGTCTTTCCGTACCGAAGTATTTACGATGTCCTTGTCCAAATAAATTACACTGCGTATAGTACGAGTTTTTTTATTGTAGATAAGATTGTCGTAAAAGGGGAGTTCATTAAAAAGGTGATTGGTTAAACTGTCTACCTCCTTTTTGGTTTTTGGTGCTTGCTTTAAAAAAGGCTGCATAACAAATTCTTGCTTTACAGTATCCTTTATAAGCTCTTGTAGATTATCCGTAGACAATACGAAATCTACTTCAGGGAAAGCTCCCAATTGTTTGCTTAGCTTGTTCCAGCGATTAAATTTTTCAGGTGTAAACAGTGAGCTGTCCTTGACTGCCAGTACGACAACATTTCCTTCCTCTCCAAATTGTTTTAAAAAGGATAGGTATTCCAGATTTACCGGATGGTGATCCGGCAAGAGGTTGGCCTGTGAATTTGAAAACCTCATTTTGTCCCATTGCAGGGACATAAAAATGGTCATGATGGCCAGTAAGACTAGAATTAGAATTCTATTTCTAAGTATTATCCTTGCTATTTTTGCCCAAAACCCTCGCGTTATCTTTGCAACCATCTAGTGAAACGTCTTATTTTATAATGCCATTTTGGGCATGCAATCCGTTATGTACAATTAGCTGTCCCAATTGTACAGCCGCTTGTTGAATCCTAAAATTATTCGAGCGCAAAGGTAGAGAATGATTGTTATTGTTCCTAGAAAGCTTGAATTAAATACTGGGTTCAAGGGATCGATTTATTCGGCCTGCGATAGTCGCCGTGAAAATGATATTTTTCAAATTGAAAATATACATAGAAATTAAAAGAGCGACCAATTGGTCGCTCTTTTAAAATTGTTAGTGATAAGGTTTAAACCTTCATGATTTCTGCCTCTTTGGTCTCAAGGAAGGCATCGATCTTTCTTATATATTTGTCTGTAAGTGTTTGCACATCGCCTTCTGCATTCTTCTGTAAATCTTCTGATACGTCTAGGTTTCTAATCTCTTTGTTGGCTTCTTGCCTTGCGTTACGGACACCAATTTTGGCATCTTCGGCTTCCGCTTTGGCTTGTTTTACCAAATCTCTCCTGCGTTCTTCCGTTAGTGGAGGCACGTTGATAATTACAAAATCGCCATTGTTCATAGGGTTAAATCCAAGATTGGCGTTCATTATAGCTTTTTCAATTTCATGTAACATGTTTTTTTCCCAAGGTTGAACGGACAAAGTTCGAGCATCGGGAGTATTTACATTGGCAACTTGGGATAAAGGGGTGGGGGAACCGTAATATTCCACCATTACACTGGATAACATTACTGGACTTGCTTTTCCCGCCCTAATTTTTATGAACATTTTTTCCAAGTGGGCTATAGCGCTATCCATTCCTTCCTTGGTGGTGTCCAGTATAAATATAATATCTTCGTTCATTTGCTATTTTTTTTAAATTGATTTAACACAAATAGTGCCAAAACTATAGATTTACGACCGTTCCTATGTTTTCTCCAGAAACCAATTTCATAAGGTTCCCTTTTTTGTTCATATCAAAAACTACAATTGGCAATTCGTTCTCTTGACTTAACGTAAAGGCGGTAGTATCCATAACTTTAAGCCCTTTTGTTAAAACATCTTTAAAGGAAATGGTATCGAACTTTGTGGCTGTTTTGTCTTTTTCAGGATCCGAGGTATAAATTCCGTCTACCCTAGTACCTTTTAAAATTACATCGGCCTCAATTTCTATGGCCCTTAGAACTGCTGCTGAATCTGTTGTAAAATAGGGATTGCCAGTACCACCACCGAAAATTACTACTCTGCCTTTTTCCAAATGTCGCATAGCGCGTCTTCTTATGAAAGGTTCTGCTACCTCATTTATTTTTATAGCAGATTGCAATCTAGTTTGTACTCCCTTTAATTCCAAAGCACTTTGAAGTGCCAATCCATTTATAACTGTGGCCAACATACCCATGTGGTCTGCCTGTACTCTGTCCATTCCATTGCTGGCTCCCGCCAATCCTCTAAAAATATTTCCACCACCAATAACAATAGCTACTTCTATGCCCTTGGCTACCACCTCTTTAATCTCCTCGGCGTATTCAGATAGACGTTGACCGTCTATACCATACTGCTTTGTTCCCATTAAGGCTTCTCCACTGAGTTTTAAAAGTATTCTTTTGTAATGCATCTTGATGTTGATTAATTTGAAGCAAAAATAATCAAAAATATTTATGAAGCATCTTGAGGTGATGGATGCATGTATCCTTAATTATTTCATAATGGATATGGGAAGGTAGAATTATTTTTATAATCTTGCGTGGAATACTAGAGTTCGACCCATTAATATGGGTAAAGAGCTATGGGTTGCCATGTAAGGGGTCTTTAAGGCTTTTGGCTTTTTAAGGAATAACAATAGGTAAAATCAATTGAAAATGTCAAATAGATTAAGGTTATTTAAAAATTTATGGTTTTTTGGGATAGCAATGTTGATGCTACAAGGATGTGGTACTTCCAAGTCATTGGTGGCTGCGAATAAGGCGGGTATTGTTGCTAAAATTGATTTGGTCAAGGTGGTGGATGATCAGGTTTTTGTGGAGGTAGATCCTGGCGCTTTTACATCTGAGAACATATCTTTTTATATTCCTAAAACAGTTCCAGGGACATATAGCGCGGATAATTATGGTAAATATGTAGGTCAGTTCAAGGCACTTGATTACAAGGGGGGAGAATTGCCCTTTGAGAAAATAGATGAGAATACTTGGAAAATTAGTAATGCCAGGCAATTGGACAAGGTTGCTTATTGGGTAAATGATACCTATGATACCGAGAGAGAAGTGGAGGATAAGGTATTTTCTCCTGCAGGGACCAATATTCTGGAAGGAAAGAATTTTATGTTGAACCTTCATGGATTCGTGGGTTATTTTGAAGGTTTGCAGGAATTGCCATATGCTTTGGAAATTACAGCTCCAAAGGGTATGGAACCAGCTACCTCCTTGACCAAGGGGATTCAAAATGTGAAAACACCTGATACGGATGTTTTTGTTGCAAAGAGGTACTTTGAGTTGATAGACAACCCTATCATGTACTCCAAGCCCAGTATGGAGACCTTTCAGGTAAATGATATTTCGGTTACTTTGAGTGTGTATTCTCCAAATGGACATTATACGGCGGCAGGTTTAAAAGGTAGTATGGAAAAAATGATGCGGGCCCAAAAGACATTTTTGGGTGATATCAACAGTACTAAAAATTACACTATCATCCTTTATCTTTCGGATATGGAGGGCAAGGATGCTACTGGATTTGGAGCTTTGGAGCACCATTCTTCCACGGTGTTGATTATGCCAGAACAAATACCCAAAGAACGGTTAGAGGAATCAATGATCGACATAGTCTCCCACGAATTTTTTCATATCGTTACACCCTTGACCATTCATTCCAAGGAAATCCAATATTTCGACTTCAACGACCCCAAAATGTCCATGCATCTGTGGATGTATGAGGGGACTACTGAATATTTTGCCAATCTGTTTCAAATTCAACAGGGGTTGATTTCGGAGGAGGAGTTTTATAAGCGACTTATGGATAAGGAGGGGAATGCTAATTCCTATGATGATAAGATGTCGTTTACCGTCATGAGCAAAAATATTTTGGAAGAGCCCTATAAGGGTAATTATGCCAATGTATATGAGAAAGGGGCCTTGATAAATATGGCCTTGGATATTAAGCTTAGGGAATTAAGTGGAGGTGAAAAAGGAGTTTTGTGGTTAATGAAGGAGCTTTCAAAAAAATATGGGGAATCTACTCCTTTTGAAGATGACAACTTGATCAATGAAATTGAAGCTATGACGTATCCGGAAATAAGAGATTTCTTTGAGGTTCATGTCATTGGTGAAACCCCCATAAATTATGATGATTATTGGCGAAAAGTAGGACTTGGAAAAGAATCTCAAGAGCAATCCACTGGCTATTTTTTAGATGGGGACATACCGTTTATAGATATTGATCCTGCTAATGAGAATGAAGTGTTTATTCGTAAGGGAATTACTCTAAATTCTTTTTTTAATGGCATTGGAGCCAAAGGTGGAGATATTATTAAAAGTATAGATGGAACCCCCATAACCTTAGAAATAATGAGGGGGATTATAGGTATGAGCTTTGGTTGGGCACCGGACAGGGAAATAACCATGGTGGTGAAACGAGGGGATGAAGATCTTAGTTTGACAGGTAGAGTAGGGGTGCCAACATTAAAGGCCATAAAACTTGTACCCATGGATGGGGCATCTGGGCAACAGATCAAGCTACGGGAAGCTTGGTTGAAAGGATAAAGGCTTCTTGAAAGGATTGTTTTAGTTGGAAATCATCGAATCTTTTAAGAAGAAGCAATTTGATTTAAAGAATGTTAGTGGCGGCTATTTTATTTTAAGTGCCAACTTATGGTTACAAAAAACGCCTTTACATTGTAAAGGCGTTTTTAATATGCTAATGCTTTTAGTGTTATCCTAAAGCGACCCTCTTAAATCCGGTTACTTCCAATTTGGAGTCAACAGATTTTACGTATTGGGCTACACTTTGTTTGCTGTCCTTGATAAAATCTTGGTTAACCAAAGTATTGTCTTTAAAGAAACGATTTAATTTTCCTTTAGCGATGTTGTCTAACATAGCTTCTGGTTTTCCTTCTTGACGCAATTGATCTTTGGCAATTTCGATTTCTTTATCGATGATTGACTGGTCAACACCTGCTTCGTTCAAGGCTACTGGGTTCATTGCAGCAGCTTGCATGGCAACATCCTTTGCAGCAACATCTGCACCATCAACAGCGGCAGAAAGTCCTACCAATGTGGCTATTTTGTTTCCTGCGTGTATATATGAACCAACAAATGGAGCAGAAAGTCTGCTAAATCCACCTATTTCAATTTTTTCACCTATTACACCTGTTTGTTCTGTAAGTTTATCTTGTACAGACATTCCTTTGTAATCGGCAGACAAGAAAGATTCCTTAGTGTCAAAATTTAAGGCAAGGTCAGCCAATTCGTTGGCCAAAGAAACAAAAGTATCGTTCTTTGCAACAAAATCGGTTTCACAGTTTAGAGAAATAATAACACCAGAAGTATTGTCTGCATTTACCTTAGCGATTGCAGCCCCTTCAGAAGAATCCCTATCGGCTCTCTTGGCAGCAACTTTTTGTCCCTTTTTACGTAGGATTTCAATTGCTTTTTCAAAATCCCCTTCAGCTTCAACCAGTGCGTTTTTGCAATCCATCATGCCTGCACCAGTTGTTTGTCTTAATTTGTTTACCTCTGCGGCGGTAATTTTAGCCATTTTATTTTGTTTTAATTATCACCTGGATTAGGACGCTTATGTAGTCCTAATCCAGGTGAATGTTAAATTTATTTACTGTTTTGTTAGAATTAGAAGAGGACTATTCTACGCCTCCTTTAACGCTATCTTGCCATTCTTGCAATTCATCCCATTTGCCATCGGCAGCCATTTGGGCTTGCTTTGGCCATGATGCAGGGTTTTTAGCGGCATATCTTGGTCCCGATTCAGTAAGAATGTCTTTAAGGTCATCCTCTGATTTGTCGGCTAGATCAGCAAAAGTGTGAATGCCTGCTTCTTGAAAAATTTCAGCAATTTTTGGACCAATACCTTCTACTTTGGTAAGGTCATCTACCGCTGTGGCTTTTTTAGGAGCTTTTTCTACTGGAGCTTCTTTTGCCTCAGTTGCTGCTTTTTCTACTGGAGCGGCTTTTTCTGCTGGAACTTCTTTTTCCTCAGTTGCTACTTTTTCTTCAGAAGTTGCTTTTGCTTTTTTCTCTTTAGGCTTGGCTTCATCTCCACCTTCCTTATCGCTTTGCTTTTCAGACTTACGTTCTGTTAATCCCTCGGCTATAGCAGCAGTTACAGATGCCATAATGACCTCAATAGATTTGGAAGCATCATCATTGGATGGTACTATATAATCGATTGGACGTGGGTCAGAATTTGTATCTACCATAGCAAAAATTGGAATGTTCAATTTTTGTGCTTCTTTTACTGCAATATGCTCGCGCATGGTATCCACAATGAACAAAGCAGCTGGTAGACGTGTCATTTCAGAAATAGAACCTAAGTTCTTTTCCAACTTCGCACGCAAACGATCAACTTGTAAACGCTCTTTCTTGGAAAGTGTGTTAAAAGTCCCGTCTTTCTTCATTCTATCAATAGAAGCCATTTTTTTAACGGCTTTACGAATAGTAACGAAATTGGTCAACATACCACCTGGCCATCTTTCTGTGATGTAGGGCATATTAACATTACCTGCTTTTTCAGCAACAATATCCTTTGCTTGTTTTTTGGTAGCTACGAAAAGTATTTTTCTACCGGAGGCTGCAATTTTCTTAAGGGCCTCATTGGTCTCCTCTAATTTTGCAACTGTTTTGTAAAGATTGATAACGTGAATCCCGTTACGCTCCATGTAGATGTAAGGAGCCATGTTTGGATTCCATTTTCTGGTAAGGTGACCAAAATGTACACCTGCCTCTAAAAGGTCTTTTACTTCAACTTTGTTTGCCATTTTTACTTTTTAGTTTACGTTCCTTTGAATTAGCAATACTAAAGTGGTACCCTTTGGGAGCCTTTAATATTTAGATGCTAAACTAATTTATCCAAAATATAAGTTCATTGGATTTTCTTTAGAGGAAAACCAATGGTTTATATTCAGGATTATTACTTACCCTATGACAAGGGTTTTCAATGAACAATTAAAAATTATACCGAAACTTGCAAAATATTCCAGATGATAATCAAGAACACTGCTGAATATCAGTATTTGTTTTGTTAATGCAGTATTAACGTTTGGAGAACTGGAATTTCTTACGGGCTTTCTTTTGACCGAATTTCTTACGTTCAACCATTCTTGGATCTCTAGTTAAAAGACCTTCTGGCTTAAGAACCAATCTGTGCTCGGCATCCATTTCACATAATGCTCTGGATAAAGCCAAACGAACAGCCTCCGCTTGTCCTGTAATACCGCCACCATATACATTAACTTTAACATCAAAGTTTTCTTCGTTGTTAGTTAAGGCAAATGGCTGATTTACTTTGTACTGTAATGTTGCCGTAGGAAAATAGTTGCTTAAGTCTCTATTGTTAATAGTAATGTTACCTTTTCCTTCAGTAACATAAACTCGGGCAACTGCAGTTTTTCTTCTACCAATTTTATGAATCATTTCCATTACTTAAAATCGTTTAAGTTAATTGCTGTTGGTTTTTGTGCTTCTTGATTGTGGGTTGTACCAGCATATACCTTAAGATTACGGAAAAGCTCTGCACCCAATTTATTCTTGGGCAACATACCTTTTATCGATTTCTCTACTATACGCGCTGGATCTTTAGCCAACATTTCATTAGCCGTTGTAAACCTCTGGCCTCCTGGATAACCGGTATGGCGAACGTAGGTTTTTGAATCCCACTTCTTTCCGGTCAGGTTGATTTTTTCTGCATTGATAATGACAACATTATCCCCACAATCAACATGTGGTGTAAAATTAGGCTTGCGCTTCCCTCTAAGTAACAACGCTACTTTAGAAGCAAGACGGCCCAATGTTTCTCCTTCAGCATCAACTAGTAACCATTGTTTGTCAACGGTCGCCTTATTGGCCGAAATCGTCTTGTAGCTTAATTTATCCACACTAATATATTTATTGATTAAACACTTCAATCCCGTTTAACGGGCTGCAAATGTACAATTATTAAGTTGAATTCCAAATGGTTGTTTCTTATTATTTATAGTTTTTTCCAATAATGTGCTATCGAGGTGAATTTTGCAAACACTTTTAATCCAAATAAATACTTTTTACTTGCTAGGAGGCTTCTGGTTTGCTTCAAATCTGAATAGGGCCATTTGTCATATTAATAATTCTAAATACTGCAAAGGTAGTTGGGTTACTTTCTTGATTTACGAGGGATAGGGCTGAATTTTTGTTTTATTTTTTAGGTGGTCCAAGAGGATATAAAGAGATTGGTGTAATTGTGTTGTTGGGATACTAATTTGTCTTATAATACGTTAGCTTTTTAAACGAAATAAATTTTAAAATGATGAAATTTAAATTTTTACTACTTTTTCTTGTTAGCGGTCTTTTCTTTTCATGTTCTTCGGATAGTAATAATGATAGTTCCAAAGATGATAAAATCGTGGGGGTCTGGCAGGCATATGAGTTAAAAGTTAATAATGATACAGCCAGTGATGATGAAAAAAGCGCCAGGGATTTATTGAAATTTCTAACATTGAAAGACTGTTATGTCCTAAATTTCAATTTTCAAGAAGATTTTACTGTCATTATTGAAAATTCTGTTCAGTATCTTGAAATCGGTTTAAATTCCGAGGGGAATGGATTTGATATTCCTTGTCCAACAGAAAAGGATACCGAAACTACAATGTATGTTTATGAGAATGGTAAATTAACCTATACCGATGAAAATCAACAAATTATTGTGGTAGATGTCACTATAGATGGTGATGTTATGACTGTTAATGCGACTGATTTGGATATTCCAAATTTAAATGCGGGCGGACAACTTATTTTTAAAAGAAAATAGGATTCGGAAAAATATATTATAATGAAAAGCGGAATGCTCATAGATTAAGCCTAGATTATGCCGCTTTTTCTTTTAAATTGATTTTGGCTTAATGTGCTTCCAGCCAATTATTCCCTACACCCAATTCTACATCCAAGGGCACCGATAATTTGTAGGCATTTTCCATCTCGGATTTGATCATGGTCTTTAATTCCTCCAATTCAGGTTTAAATACATCAAAAACCAATTCATCATGGACTTGAAGGAGCATTTTGCTTTTGTAATTTCCTGCTTCTAGCTTATTGTGAATATTGATCATCGCAAGTTTTATGATATCAGCAGCACTTCCCTGTATCGGAGCGTTTACGGCATTGCGTTCTGCAGCTCCCCGAACAATGGCATTGCTGCCGTTAATATCTTTAAGGTACCTTCTCCTGCCCAATACTGTCTGGACGTATCCGTTCTCCCTAGCGAAATCTATTTGTTCACTGATATAGTTGCGCAACTTGGGATAGGTCTTATAATAGGTTTCTATAAGTTCTTTGGATTCGGCTCGTGATAGGTCCGTTTGGTTGCTCAATCCGAATGCAGATACACCATATATAATTCCGAAATTTACCGTCTTGGCATTGCTACGTTGTTCCCTTGTAACCTCTTCTAAGGGGATGTTAAATACTTTGGACGCTGTAGAAGCGTGAATGTCTTCTCCGTTTTTGAACGCTTCTATCATGGTTGTCTCCTCACTTAAGGCAGCGATAATACGTAGTTCTATCTGCGAATAATCCGCCGCCAATAAGGTGTAATTTTGGTCTCTTGGAATAAATGCCTTTCGTACCTGTCTGCCCCGTTCTGTGCGTATGGGAATGTTTTGAAGGTTAGGGTTGTTGCTGCTTAATCTGCCCGTAGCTGCTACTGTTTGCATATAATCTGTATGTACCCTGCCAGTGCTTTCTTCTATTTGTTCGGGTAGTGCGTCTACATAGGTGCTCTTTAGTTTGCTAAGACCACGGAAGTCCAATACGCTCCGGATAATTTCGTGGTCCTTTGACAAATAGGACAATACATCTTCCGCTGTAGAATATTGACCCGTTTTGGTCTTTTTGGGTTTGTCCACCAGCTTTAATTTGTCGAAAAGTATTTCACCCAATTGTTTTGGTGAAGCAATATTGAATTCTTGCCCTGCTTCCTTGTAAATCTTTGATTCCAAGTTTTTAATGTCGTTGTCCAAATCCTTGGCGAGCGAATTCAAAAATGCCTTATCCAAATTGATGCCTTCCTGTTCCATGTCCGCCAAGACATGTAAAAGGGGAATCTCTATATCATTAAATAATTCTTCGGTGTTTGCCTCTTTCAATTCAGGTCTAAAGTGCTGGGCCAATTGAAAAGTGATATCTGCATCCTCTACAGCATATTCGGTTTGTTTGTCCAAGGGAACATCCCTCATGGATAATTGATTTTTTCCTTTTTTTCCGATTAGTTCGGTTATGGAAATAGGCGTATAATTTAAATAAGTTTCCGCCAACACATCCATATTGTGACGCATATCTGGGTTTATGAGGTAATGGGCCAGCATGGTATCAAAACATTTGCCTTTTACGGATACATTGTATTTGTGCAATACCTTGATATCATATTTTAAATTTTGCCCAATTTTTTCAATACTTTCAGCTTCAAAAAAAGGTCGCAGTTGTTCAATTAACTGTTGAGCATCCGATCTGTCTTCGGGAAAGGGAACATAGAATCCTTTGCCGGCTTCCCAGCTAAAGGCAATACCTACCAGCTCTGCTGTAAGCGGATTTAACCCTGTAGTTTCTGTATCGAAACAAACGGAGGATTGCTTTGTTAAATTTTGGATAAAAAGTTTCATAGCCATGCCCGTAAGAACGCTTTGATATACGTGCGAAACTTCAGTAATATTCTTTCTGCTGGATACTTCCTTAATTGTACCCCCAGTTACTTGTCCGTCACCACCAAATAAGGAAAATTGACCACCACCTGCCTCGGCAGGTTTCTTTATTGAAGCAGGGCTACTCTCCTGTTTTCCGTTATTTGTACTGCCCTCATCAGATGCCTCGGAAAAGAGCTTTAGGAATTGGTCCTTAAGTCTTCGGAATTCCAATTCCTCGAATATCTCCTGAACTTTATCACCATCGGGCATGGTGAGTTCATAATCCTTGGCATTAAAGGTTACATCGCAATCTATAAATATAGTAGCGAGTTTTTTGGATAGGATTCCAAGTTCGGCATTTTCTTGGACCTTCTCCTTCATTTTGCCTTTCAGCTTATCTGTATTGGCAAGTAAATTTTCCATGGAACCGAATTCCTCAATAAATTTTTTAGCGGTTTTATCACCAACGCCTGGTAACCCAGGGATGTTGTCACTGGCATCGCCCATCATTCCCAAATAATCTATAACCTGTTCGGGACGTTCAACGCCAAATCGTTTTTGGACTTCGGGGATACCCCATATTTCTATGCCGTTTCCTAATCTGGCCGGCCTATACATAAAGATGTTTTCGGAGACCAACTGTCCAAAATCTTTATCAGGTGTAACCATGAATACCTTATAGTCTTCCTTTTCAGCCTGCTTGGCCAAGGTGCCAATAATATCGTCAGCTTCCATTCCTTGTAATTCCACGACAGGAATATGCATGGCCTTTAATATGTTTTGTATGTAGGGTACCGCAATTTTTATGGCGTCTGGAGTGGCATCCCTATTGGCTTTGTATTCGGCAAACATTTCTGTACGGTCGGCACTGCCCCCCTTGTCGAAACAAACGGCCAAATGGTCTGGTTTTTCCCTTCTTATAACGTCCAATAAAGAATTCATAAATCCCATTATGGCAGAAGTGTCCATTCCCTTGGAGTTTATTCTTGGATTTTTGATAAGTGCGTAGTAACCACGAAAAATGAGCGCGTATGCATCAAGTAAGAAAAGTCTTTTTTGTTCTGCCATTATTTTTGATTCTTATTAAGATATGGGTTCTGTGAAATTGATATTTAGGATTTCAAAAAAGTCTCCGTTGTATTGTTGCTTTGCCCAGCCTCCGAATAACTACTGTAGCTAAACCCTGGATGTATGCAGTAGCCACCCGTTTCTCCATTTTTATTTATGGCTATAAACCCAATTTGAAAATCTCTCCTGTCTTTGTTCTTTTCCATAATCCTTCTTACTCCTTCCTCACAAGCTTCTTGTGGCGATTTCCCTTGACGCATTAGTTCTACGATCAAGAAACTGCCAACTGTTCGTACTACCTCTTCCCCAACACCTGTTGCTGTTGCCCCGCCAACGGTATTGTCTACAAATAGTCCGGCACCTATTATTGGGGAATCGCCAACGCGTCCTGCCATTTTGTAACCCATTCCACTTGTGGTACAAGCTCCTGAGATATCTCCATTTTTATCAATGGCCAGCATGCCGATAGTGTCGTGGTTTTCTATATTGATAATGGTTTCGTATTTAGATTTCTTTTTCCATTCCAACCAATCTTTTTTAGCTTTTTCAGTCAGTAGGTTGGTTTTTGGGAACCCTTTTTCATAAGCAAATTGTTCCGCTCCTTTTCCCGCCAACATCACATGAGGGGTGTCCTCCATTACTTTTCTCGCAACAGAAATAGGATGAGCTATATTTTCCATGCATAGTACAGCTCCACAGTTACCGTCTTTATCCATAATACAGGCGTCCAAGGTGACATGGCCATCCCTGTCCGGTCTGCCTCCGTTCCCAACGGTCTCATTGCTAAGGTCTGCTTCCTCTATCATTACACCTTGTTCCACGGCATCCAAGGAAGACCCTCCTTTTTCTAATACTTCCCAAGCCTTTGCTGTGGCATTCTTAAAATTCCAAGTGCAAATTACTATAGGCTTTACGCCTACAGGGGTATTTGCAGCTATGGGTAGTTCCTTTTTTGTTTCTTGACAGGATGCAAAAAGGGGCGCTGATATTATTCCGGCAGTACTCAGCGTGGAATTTTTAAGGAAATTTCTTCTTTTCATAAGATTGTGTTACTTAATTTTAAGGTCCTAAATATAAGAAATATGATTGTAGAAATATGCGCCAATTCTTTAGAATCTGCGGTAAATGCCCAAAAAGCTGGTGCTGACCGAATTGAGTTATGTGCCGAACTGGGGGTAGGGGGGGTAACCCCTTCTTTTGGGATGTTGAAATTGATAAGGGAACATATTTCTGTTCCTATAAATGTTTTGATCCGGCCTAGAAGTGGCGACTTTACCTACTCCGATCTAGAATTTGAGGTAATGAAAAGAGATATTGTATTGTGCCAAGAACTGGGTTTTAATGGTATTGTTTCAGGTGTATTGCATAAGGACTTTACTTTGGATGTTGAAAGAACAAACCAATTGATCAAATTATCTAAGCATATGCAATTTACTTTCCATAGAGCTTTTGATTGGGTAAAGGATCCTATTTTAACATTGAAGCAATTGGAGGAATTGGAAGTGGATACCATATTGAGCTCTGGACAAAAGGATTCTTCTGTTGCTGGGATCGACTTGTTATCCGAGTTGTTAAAAAAGGCTAAGGAAATTGTTATTATGCCAGGAGGTGGTATACGGGATGCGAATGTGTTGGAATTTAAGAAGAAAGGCTTTGGGGCGGTTCATTTGTCCGGAATAGAATTTCATAAGACGCTAGATCATACACCAGTAGTTCCAATGAGCACGCCTAGTTTTCTTAGGGATGATGAAATTGGAATTAGCAATCTGGAAAACATTAAGGAAGTTGTGCGGCTAGTTAAACAAAAGTAAAAAACAGCCAAATGGTTTTGAAACCAATATCTTTACTAAAAAAATAAGGAATGCTACGTTGGATTGTTTTTATTGTCATCTACATTATACTTGGAATTTATTCCTTGCAAGCGTTAAAGGCTGTAACGCGTTATCCTTGGGTCTATTTTGTCTATATGGCACTATCACTCTTTGTTTTGGGCAATTTCATTTATCAATTTACCATGGGTGATGCCCCGGGTAGGGTCCTGAGCGTTCCAAAAAGTTATGCTTTTGGGCTGTTGCTTGCTATGCTCACTTTTATGTTGATAACCATAGTTTTTTTATTCTCCGAGGATATTTTTAGAGCTGTTACCGCTAGCTATCACAAAATATTTGGAGGGACAAAGGAGTTTAGTCTTCCTCAGCGGAGGCGCTTTTTAAGTACGTTGGCCATGGGTATTGCCGCCTTGCCGTTCTCTGCCTTGTTGTACGGCATGGTGAAAGGGAAGTATAATTTTAAGGTGCTTAAATATAATTTGGAATTTGATGATTTGCCCAGTAGCTTCGACGGATATCAAATTACCCAAATATCGGATGTGCACAGCGGAAGTTTTGATAATAGGGAGAAGATAGAATACGCTATTGACCTAATTAATAGGCAAAAAAGTGATTTATTGCTATTTACTGGGGATATGGTGAATAATATGGCAGAGGAAATGCTTCCATGGAAAGGCCTATTTTCAACATTAAACGCCAAGGATGGTAAGTTTTCTGTTTTAGGGAATCATGATTATGGGGATTATGTGGAATGGGAAACCGAGGAAGCCAAGAGTAAAAATTTGACCGACCTTAAAAATTTGCAAAAGGAAATGGGTTTTGATATATTGCTCAATGACAGTAGGTATTTGCAAAAAGGGGAGGATAAAATTGCTTTGATCGGAGTTGAAAATTGGGGTCGGGGAGGATTTAAGAAGGCAGGAGACCTAAAGAAGGCAGCATCCAAAATTAATAAGGATGATTTTAAGATTCTAATGAGCCATGACCCTTCACATTGGGAGGTTCAGGTCTTAAAGGATGATTATCATTATCACCTTACTTTAAGCGGGCATACACATGGTATGCAATTTGGAATAGAAATTCCTGGTTGGATCAAATGGAGTCCTGCAAAATGGAGATATAAATATTGGGCAGGGGTCTATGAAGAATTGGGTCAAACGATCAATGTAAACCGAGGATTTGGCTTTTTAGGGTATCCTGGAAGAGTGGGTATATGGCCAGAAATTACAGTAATAACCCTAAAAAAGAAGTCTTTAACGTGATTTTTACAGCTAGCTTCCCGAAAAAATGATAGCACTGGTTGTGTTTTAACATTTTTTCTTATTTTTGATTTATAACCCAACGTATAGTATATGTCTAAATTTGGTGAATTAATTGATATAAGTGTTCCTGTGCTATTGGATTTTTACGCAGAGTGGAACGAACAGTCAACAGCCATGCATCCTGTACTTCGGGATGTAGCCGCCGCTTTGGGCGATAAGGGTAAAGTTATTAAGATCGATGTGGATAAGAATAAAGAGCTTTCCCAGGCCTTAAGAGTGAAAGGTTTGCCCACCTTGATGATATACAAGAAAGGTGAGATGGTTTGGAGGCAGAGCGGGGAACAGGATGCAAATACTCTTATAGGTATCCTTAATGAGTATCTATAGTTAATTTAAAACGTATAAAAAAACCGAGACATATGTCTCGGTTTTTTTTATATTCTTTATTCGGGAATTGCAATGCTGTCCAATTCTTCTTCTGGTATGACGTCCATAATAGTGGAGTCCATTATATCTGGATCCGATGTCGGAGCCTGTATATTCTCCATGGGGTCGTTACGGTAAAATCGTTCGAACTTCGCAATATATTCATTAAAAATAAGAGTCTCCTTTTCGGCATTCTCCTTATCCTGATTGGTAATCAGAATATCTATATTTCTACTGTATGCCTCCAAATCCGGAATAATTTCGTCAAGGAAGAGACGTTGTTCCTCAAAAGGTAAATTGGCGAAGTAATCCAATCGCTCCTGATAAATAATTTTAAGTTTTTGAAATAGACTTCTGGCTTTATCGGTTTCCCCTACTTTATAATAGCCATCTACAAAGGGCTCTACAAAAGCGTAATAACCAAAATATTCAACAGGCATATTCTCCATTGCAATATTGATAACATCCTTTGCCTTTTCTATCTTGTTATCGTTGATCAATGTTTCGGTAAGTCGGGCTAAATTACCTCTATATGAGAGTCCTTGTGTACGGGTTTGGACGTCGTGATAAATATTCGCGCTTCCGGCATTGCCCCAATCCCATTTTTTTACGATGTCGTACATAAGGTCGGCATCTACCCTTCCCATTTCGTAATAACTTCTATTTGTTGTTTTAATAGGGACCAGTTTGTAAACTAGGCCATCCAATTGAAGGTAATCCTTCATCCAAATATACTCTGCCGGGTCAAAACTTCCTCCAGAGAAATATATGGGGCGCTTCCAATCATTGTTGGCGATAATATCCAACATGAGGATGCGGTTTTTGGGTAGCGCGCTTTTTGGAAGGTCTATATCTATGTAGTCTACAATCAGGGCCGAGTCTTTTGCCTTCACCAATCCACTCTCTAAGACATTTTTCTTATTTACAGGTACCCTAATTTTATTGGTAGGATAAAAAACCACATCCAAATTGCTTTCGGAGTACTGACTTAAATCTGCACCCTTCTTTTGAAGAATACTTCTAAATTTTGTTTGGTCTTTATCACTTCCGACCCAGTTCATAAAGTCCTTAATGTCCCATCTACTTTCAGTAAGTTCGTTGAAGTATATCGCATCCCTTGAGCCCCAACGGTACACCTCATGTGTAAGTTGTGAAGGTATAGCGTCGCTTTCATATGCCTTCTTCTTCATTTGGTCTATGTACCAATCAGTTGCAAAAAGGCTAGTATTTACTACACGTACATCTGTCCTGAATCCTTCAATTTCTTGAGCGTACCACAGTGGGAAAGTATCGTTATCCCCTATGGTGAACAAAATGGCACCGGCATCTTCCTTAGTGGATTGCAAGTACGCCTTTGCGGTGGACTTTGCTGTAAATCGATCTGATCGGTCATGGTCGTCCCAGTTTTGGAATGCCATAACCCCAGGTACGGCCAAAAGACATAAGATAGTCAAGCCCGGAGCCAAAATCTTGGGACTTAACAATTTTTGGAATTCATCAAAAAGCCCATATACACCAAGTCCTATCCATATGCCGAAAACATAAAAGGAACCAACAAGGGAATAGTCCCGCTCCCTAGGTTGAAAAATGGCAGGATTGGTATAAAACTGAATTGCAATACCTGTGAACATAAAGAACACAAACAATGCCCAGAATTGCTTGGGATTCTTGCTTACTTGGAAGATAAGACCAATAATGCCCAGTAGCAGTGGCAAGAAGAAATAGGTATTTCTTCCTTTATTGTTCTTAATATCGCTTGGGAGGTTTTCCTGACTTCCTAGTCGGGCATTATCAATAAAGTTTATGCCACTTAGCCAATTCCCGTGATTGTCATATCTGCCTTGGATGTCATCTTGCTTGCCAACATAGTTCCACATAAAATAACGCCAGTACATGTAGCCAAATTGGAACTCGAACATGTATTTGATATTCTGCATAACGGTTGGAGGCTCAACTTGGATGTATTCGCCAAACTCCCTTAGAAATTTCATATATTGGGAAGTGTCTATTTCTCCCTTGGCATAACCGTCTTTAAATTGGTTTACGGCATCCCTTAATTCATTGTTTCCAAGATAATCCGATTTGATCTTAAAAGTCAGCGGATCAAAATACTTCATGTAATTCTCTGCATTTTGTTCGCTCCACATACGCGGAAGAAGACCAACGTGCAGAGGATTTGGCCCTTGTAGGGCATCTTTGTAATTATTGACTATAATGTATTTACCGGCCTTTAGGTCTTTTTCGTATTTGGGTTTCTCATCTTTTTCATCCCCGGCAGGGGCAAAAGTGTCCGAATAGTATGCACCATAAACTGGACTATCTACTCCAGGGTATTGTTCCCTATTGTAATAGGCCAATAAAGACCGGGCATCCGAAGGGTCATTTTCATTGATAACCACGTCTGCATTTGCTCTAATGGGCAACATTAGCCAAGAAGAAAACCCTAAAAATAAAAACATTAGGCAAAGCACAATGGTATTGGCTATAGTATAGTTGTTATTACGTGTATATCTTAATCCCCAGTAGAAGACTGCAATAAAAATGAGGCCCATTATTATGGTGCCGGAGTTAAATGGTAGGCCAATAGTGTTGATAAAAAATACCTCGCTCCAACCAAAAACATTCAATACATAGGTCAGGGAAAACTTATAGACCAACATCAATATGGCCACTACGATAATATTTGCCAAAAGGAAATTTTTTATTGTAGTGGTTTTGTAGGTTTTAAAATAGTATAATAGACCAATGGTAGGAATGGCTAGGAAGCCCATAAATTGAATTCCAAATGTAAGCCCTACCACATAGGCGATGAGTATAATCCATTTATTGCCTCTAGGATTCTCCAAATCGTCCACCCATTTTAATCCAAGCCATAGTAATAATGACATGATTAAACTGGCCATGGCGTAGACCTCTGTTTCTGTGGCGTTGAACCAAAAACTATCGGTAAAGGTAAAGGCTAGGGATCCCACTAAACCACTGCCTAGAATTGCCAAAGCTTTACTATTGGTGATGATTTCTTCCTTGGGAATAAGTTTTCTAGTTAGGTTGGTAATGGTCCAAAACATGAAAAGTATGGTGAAGGCGCTGGAAACCCCGGAAACGAGGTTCACCATCTTGGCAACCTGTGAGGGTTCTAAGGCAAACATCGCCATAAATGCCCCGATCATCTGTAGTAAAGGTGCTCCTGGAGGGTGTCCAACCTGTAATTTAGCTGCAGTTGAAATATATTCACCGGCATCCCAGAAACTACTAGTGGGTTCAACGGTTATGCTGTAAGTTATAAGGGCTATAAAAAAAACAAACCATCCCGTGATGGTGTCCCATTTCTTGAAATTTTTTGAAAACATGCGGTTTGTCGTTTATCCGAAGGGCGAATTTACTAATTTAATAATATAAAGGGATATATATTTCATAAACCTTTAACATGTTTTATAGGGCAAAGAATCCATTATTGACAGTCTATGGGCAATGTTCCTGATGAGACCAGCTTTGAATAGGAGTTCTAATAGTTTAGCTAAAACCCCTGAATTATAAGGGTTCGAAAGAATATGTTTTTATTTTTTTTGGAATATGCTCAAAAATATTTGTGCATATAAAACTTTGTTCTAAATTTGCACGCTCAAACGAGGTAGTGGCCTATGGTGTAATTGGTAACACAGCTGGTTTTGGTCCAGTCGTTCTAGGTTCGAGTCCTAGTAGGCCAACGTTGCAATCCCTTGATTCTATTGGAATCAAGGGATTTTTTATTTTTGGGTACAACATAGGTACAACATATTGGGGTTTTGTAATAATATAGTTTTTTGAGCTTTATTTATTTTCTTGCTCTTATTTCGAAGGTCTCACAAATTGTGATACCACTTTGTGAAACATCCTTTTTCTGAACTTTACTCCAAGAATCTAATTAAATCTCGCCCACCATTTAAGATTCTAACAATTCGCAGTTTGTCTTCAAGCCTTCGATAAAATAAAATATGTGAATTATATGGCAGACTAAATAGGCTTTTTTTAATGTCATTTCTTACCCTGCCAATATCAGAGTTATTGCCCAATTTTTCAAAGTGTTTTTCTGGCATGATCAGGTATTTGATAGCTTGGGCATTACCAATAATTTGACTCATTGACAATTTACTGTCTGAGCCATCCCAACCTTTATCGATTTCCCTTCTAAGTTCTTATGTGACCTTTTCCCTGTAAATACCCTGCAACCTGAGAGCGTCTCAGATTACATCACTATTGTTTGGTATTCATCTGAGGCAACCTGCTTATTTATATATTCTTCATGCTTTTTTGTGAAATTAATGTCCATATATTACATATATGGACATTAATATGTATTGAATTGCTGGAAGGGTTTTATTATCCTTTATTAGAACTTTAAAAAAGTATAGTGCTTAGGAATATTTATTTTTTTATTTTCATGTCAAGCGTATTTTTTCCGACTGTATATGCATAAGCGGATGAAGGTAAAAATTGAAAGCGAACATCGGCATATTCCACTTCACCTTCTTTACTTATTGACGTAACAATTGGTGTTTTAATATTATTTTCCTGGCAAAATTTGATTAAACTTTTTAATTCTTTCGGTTTTTCAAAATATCGATCGGACCATTTAATTTCGAGTGCCCAAATAGGTTTTAATGTATTATCACTCAATCCAACCATATCCACTTCGCCATTGTTCCATCTAGCGTAATAAGGTGTGAACCAATCTCTGTGCATCCATTGTGCAAATATCGCTGTTTCAACCATATTCCCAATCATTTCGTCAGTTGCGGTTATGGGCGTAAACAAAGCGCTTCTTAATGAAGGGTTTGTAAGGTATATTTTGAAAAAATTATCCCGTTTGAATCTTTTTCCACTTTGATCAATTCGTTTAACTTGCTTTATTAAGAATGCTGCTTCTAAGTATTCAATATACTTTTTTAAAGTGTTTTTAGGTACCTGTGATTGTTTACTCAAGGTCTCAAGTGAGAATTCACCCCCACTATTATATGCGATTGTCGTGAATAGAGAATATAATTCTCTTGTATCGCTTATGCCGTAGAGACTAGGTAAATCTCTTAGGATAACTTTGTCTACAATATCTTGCCTTATATATCGCCCTGGGTTTGCTTGAATTTTTTCGGAAAGTATTACTTCTGGATATCCTCCAAAGTTAATGTAGTCGAGAAAATGTCTGTTGAGCTCATCTAAATGACTTGTCGAATAGAACTCTGTCTGTTTATCGTTCCAATTTAGCTGTATGGGCTTGATTAGCCTGTCCAAACCTTTTAAGGAAATATATTCATTGAAGGTAAGGGGGGGGAGTAAGAAATCGGTAAATCGACCCGCCCCACTTTCATTACTTGCAAATTTCAAGGCGGCTGCAGCAGAACCAGATACAATAAACTTATCTTTCCTATAACTATCTACTAAAGATTTTAAATGTACTTCCCATTCCCTGCAATATTGTATCTCATCATATATTATGTGCCAATCAGATTTATCAGTCAGACCTGTAGCTTCTTTTGAATAATTAAAAAGTTGTTCAAGAGATATATTATTATAAATAGGGTTTTCTATGGTTATAAATATTATTTTTTTTGGATCTACGCCATTTTCGATTAATTCTTGAACCATATGATAGAGCATAACCGTTTTTCCAACCCTTCGTGGACCCATCAATACTACAGCTCTTCTTATCTCCCTTTCTTTGACCAATGGTTTGAATAATTCAAAGTATAACCTTCGTGGCATCTCATTGTAATCAGTTTCAATTTCGCCATCTATCCACCATGGATTTTCAAATCGAATTCGGTCTAATACTTGGTCTTTGGAAATTTCTCGTATCATTAAGCATTTATTTTATAACAAATATACCAAATAGAGTCAATTGAATGACCTTATAATGAAATAATAACAACTTTAAGAAAAAAGAATGAATATTTAATTCTTATTTACTAATTCTTTTATGGTAATATAACATGTCTTTTAAATGTTCTTTTTTAGTTCCATAAAAGGTGAATTACCGGAACTACTAAAAAGTACGACAAATGGAACTGGGAACGGATATCTTTATATTTTGTTTGATCTGCCCTGTAAAATGGCGTTGGCTGTTGCAGAAGTGGTCTAGGGGCAGGAAATCGATTCAAGCAGGCTGTTTTAGGGGACTTTTTTTTCTTTATTAAGAAAGGATATTGTGCATATCATATTCCGATATTACTTTTCAAAAAGAAATTTTATGAATCCTCATGCAAGTAACTTATCAGCAAAAAAATTCAACATTATTTCTACTTCATCTACATCATCCGCTTCTTTGGGTATATCCGTAAGCCTTGGTAGGTGTTTGGCGAAATAAATATGATTGTTGGCTGTTTCATAAAGGTTAGTGGCCAAGGCATGTGGATATCTAAATTTTGGATTGACTTCTAAAATCACTTCGGATACTTTGGTCACTAAATTCTTGTAACTCAAAAAAAAGCCTTTTGAGTTATCTTTTCCGACATCTTTTGTGTGATAAGCCTTAATTCCCTCGTTAATCATAATATGATGCAATTTACTTTTACTAATGTATTCTACATCTTTATTGTCCTTAGCCGCCGAAACAAAAGAATGGATAATTATCTGAAGTTTAGACCTGGGATTATCTATATTCATTGTGTTAATGGTAATAAGGTAACTTACCCATTCCCAATACCAATTGACCAAAAATAGAAGTAGTAAGTGTTTATTCTCAAAATATCGATAAATGGATGCTTCGGTCGAGTTGATTTCCAATGCCAATTTCTTAAAAGTAAATGACTCGAATCCAAATTGGTTGAACAGCATTATACTGCTCTCTATAATCTTTCTACCCAAAATAGTGTCTTGGGGTTCTTTAAGATAAAGACCCTCATTCACCGATATTTTTAATTCTACACTCATACTTTATCTATTTCAAAGTATCAACTGCTGTTAAATTATTTCAAAGATTTTCACTACATCCATAACAAAGATAATAAAGTTTAACAACTATTTATGATAGTAATACTATTATTATTAAAAGTATTATTATATTTACGCAAAATTTTAAATAAATATTTATGGTGAAAAATCTTTTCTCTAGCCTAAAAAACGATATACCTGCCAGTATCGTTGTGTTTTTTGTGGCTTTGCCCCTTTGTTTGGGTATAGCTCTGGCTAGTGGTGCACCGCTTTTCTCGGGATTGATTGCTGGTATTGTGGGCGGTATAGTGGTGGGCTCGGTTAGTGGTTCAAATATTGGTGTTAGTGGCCCCGCCGCAGGTTTGGCCGCCGTAGTATTGACGGCTATTGGAGCCCTGGGAAGTTTTGAAAACTTTTTATTAGCCGTCGTATTGGCTGGGATTATTCAAATTACTTTTGGAGTTTTAAAAGCCGGAATTATTGGGTATTATTTCCCTTCTTCAGTCATAAAAGGAATGTTAACGGGAATAGGAATTATAATTATCCTAAAACAGATTCCTCATTTTTTCGGCTATGACCAGAATCCAGAAGGTGATTTTGCATTTTTCCAAATAGATGGTGAAAATACTATTTCCGAAATTTTCAAAACCCTGAATCACGTTCGTCCAGGGGCCGCTGTCGTCGGTTTTATGGGCTTGGCTATTTTATTGCTATGGGATAAGATATTATCAAAAAAAGCAAAAATATTTCAAATTGTGCAAGGGCCTATGGTTGCGGTAGGTGCGGGCATCCTGTTTTATGTTTTTACCAAATCACATGAAACATTGGCCATTGGCCAATCTCATTTGGTAAGTGTGCCTGTACCTGAAGACATGGCATCGTTTTTAGGGCAATTTAGTTTTCCCAATTTTGATATAATTTCAAGTACAGAAGTTTGGCTAGTTGCATTTACCCTGGCCTTGGTTGCGAGTCTAGAGACCTTACTATGTGTCGAAGCCACGGATAAGTTGGATCCAAACAAAAATGTAACACCTACCAACCGGGAACTAGTGGCTCAAGGCACTGGGAACATTATTTCCGGAATGATAGGTGGTTTGCCCATTACCCAAGTAATTGTAAGGAGTTCCGCCAATATTCAATCGGGGGCAAAGAGTAAACTGTCTACCATTCTCCATGGCTTATTATTATTGGTAGCAGTAATGGTTATTCCTAAGTTATTGAACATGATTCCCCTTTCAGTACTTGCGGCCGTGCTATTGATAGTAGGCTACAAATTGGCAAAACCCGGATTATTCATAAAAATGTATCATTTGGGTTGGAAGCAATCCATTCCTTTTACAGTTACCGTTATGGGAATTGTATTTATAGACCTATTGTATGGAATAGGTCTAGGTTTGGCCGTAGGTATCGTTGTCATCCTTATAAAAAGTTATCAAAACTCCCATTTTTTACATAAGGAAGGAGAAGATGTCGATGATGGCAAAATTAAAATGACCCTGGCCGAAGAAGTGACTTTTTTGTAACTAATCAGTTTAAATAAAGTTACCGAATAATTTGGATCGAAACCAATAATTTCGGATCTTGTTTCTATCGAGAAGGACAGGATTATATCGGAACTTATCATGCGTCTGGAAA